>Ga0098037_1001446_pt1 | contig 10949 bp, 8 predicted proteins | sample 5_EtaG_FD_75050 | JGI IMG/M metagenome (GOLD analysis project Ga0098037, IMG submission 75050) | Marine viral communities from the Subarctic Pacific Ocean - 5_ETSP_OMZ_AT15132 metaG | ecosystem: Environmental > Aquatic > Marine > Oceanic | place: Pacific Ocean | collected 2015-01-08 | reverse complement strand
TATATCTGATATAGTACTAGGGGTAGTTGCACCTATGTTTATATTTTCGTAAGGATTTATTTGCATTAATGGTTTTTCATCGTAAGCCATAATTATCTATTTTTATCGTTATTAACATTATTTACAGCGGTAATTAAAACTTTATCTGTATAAGTTTCACCTCGCATTATTTTATTTCTTCTTTTACTCGTAGGCACATCTTCTTCACCTAACATGATTCGGTACATTCTTGCTATTAGTTGTTTACACTTAAAAGAAACTTTATAGATATGATACTTTTGTGTAGTTCTGTTTCGTTTCCTCCACACCACTATCCAATTGTTTTTTATCATTTTGTTCCAGCGTCTGTTGTCCCAACTGTAAGCATAAGTACCGATTTTAAAATCCTGCTTTGTAAATAATCCCATACAGTCAAAGTATATTAATAACTCTAAATCTGCATCATTTAAATCATTATTTCTACAAGCCCATTTACGAATTAATCTATAATGCTTTAATAAGTTTAATTCTTTTATGTCGCTTGCATTAAATCTTTTCATAATACAACTACGACATCTTGTAGTTTTATAACAGTATATTTTTCTTTATCAAACTCCACACCGTGACCAGCGTGTTTGTCATAATAAATTACATCGTCTTTTTTCAAACCTTTTATATCATCACTTATTGAAAAAATAATAGCTTTTTTATATCTTATATCTTCTCTATCTTTTTCTATAAGTAATAAACCACCTTTACTTTTATCTGTAGTAATTTTTTCAGGTTTTATTATAATATTATTACCTATCGCTTTCATTAATTCTTAAATTATTAATTACACAATCGGTTGATAATATCGTTGTTGCCACTGAAGCCGCATTACGCAAAGCGCTTTTAGTAACGAGTAAAGGATCTATAATTCCAGATTTAATCATATTTACCATATTTCCTGTAACCACATCAAGACCTTTTCCCTTTAATCTAGGTAATAACTCGTCATCATATAAAATACCAGCATTATCTAAAATAACCTTAAAAGGCGATCTTATCGCATTAAGCAATGCTTGTTCACTAGTGTTTTTACTTTTAACGTATTGTGAAGCATTTAAAAGAGCAATTCCACCTCCTGGAACTATTCCTTCTTTTATTGCGGCTTTTGTGGCACAAATTGCATCTTCTACTCTATCAGTCTTTTCTTTTAACTCTATATCAGAATTAGCACCTACTTTAACTATAGCTATTTTAGCTGATAATCTAGCAAGTCTTTTTTCTAATCTTATAAGGTTACCAGGATTTTGTTTTTTAGTTAAATCTTTTTTAATACTATCTATTATACTTTCAATTTCATCAGATGGCTCACCAACTTGTAAAATTGTTTCAGCTTCTGTTGTACTTGACTTTAAACATTCACCTAAAAATTCTGGTTTAATTAAATCCATGTCATCTCCAAGATCTTCATTTATAACCGTAGCTCCGGTTAATAAAGCTAGATCATCAAGTGTTTCTCTTTTATTAACACCGAATGTTGGAGCATTTATAATATTTACTTTTATATTACCTTTAGTTTTATTCATAGCTAAAGTAGCAGCCACTTGTGGTTCTACATCTGCTATTATAAGTAAAGGTAAATTTTTCTTTATAACATATTCTAATACTGATTGAATCTGTCTTATATTTTCTACAGGTGATTCAATAATTAAAACTACTGGATTTTCTAATTCACAACTTTTCTTTTCATGATTAGTTATAAAATGTGGATTAGATGAACCTTTTTCATATTGAACACCGTCTACTACTTCTACTATTGTTTCAGGTAAATCTGATTGTTCCATCATAACTATACCTGTTTGACCAACAGCTCTGAAAGCATCACCAATAATTTTACCTAATTTAGAATCATTATTAGTAGATATAGTTGCTATTTGATCAATCATATCTCCTTTTATAGAAACACTGTGTTTTTCTATATATTCAATAACTTTTTCAGTAGCAATATTTATACCATCTTTTAACTGTCGTGAAGTAACATCTTTATTATTTTTTGTTAACTCCCTAGCTTCCTGTAATATTGCATGTGCTAAAACTGTAGCTGTTGTGGTTCCATCGCCTGCTTCGTTTACTGTTTTACGTGCTGCTTCTTTTAAAAGTGTAGCACCCATATTTTCTACTGGATCTAATAAAACTATTGAATTAGCAACAGTAACCCCATCTTTTGTTATAATAGGTTTACCGTTACCATCTTCTAATAATACACACTTACCGCTAGCTCCTAAAGTGGAGCTAACAGCTTGTGTAAGTTTATTTATTCCTTTAAATACTTGATCTTGAGCTTCTTGCCCAAAATTAAGATTCTTGACTATTAAGTCTGACATATTATATTAAATTTAATTTGATTTATAGTAGTACCATAATATAGAAAACCATAGACATATACATGCCATCATACTGATTGTATCTATAAAATGCATCATTATTTAAAGGTTTTAACGACTTTTGGACCATTTAAGAATTCAATTTTTTTACTGTAATGTTCAACAGATGTGTTGATAGCATTTTCAGCTCCTTCAATTGTTTCTCTCCTTGTTACGTCAATCCATTCTTCTTTATCTGGATTTTGGTATTCAGTTTGATAAAAACCATTTGGTAACTGGGTGATACGCCAATTTTTTTTATTAGCAAGGTGTTTCCATAGTTTTTTGGTTTTTTCTGAAATTGGTGGTTGACTACTCCACGATTGAGTCTGGTAATATAGTGTCATTGGTTTTGGTTATTATGGTTTACACAAAAAATATTATATTATCAAAGGTAAACCTTCTTTGACAATAGGGTTATATATATTATTACTTGTTTTTTTATATTTTAACTTATGGTGTATTACCAATTTTTACATAATTAACATAAGTGGTATTTGTATTACCTGAGGCATTAATTATTGGTGCATAACTAACAGTTCCATCTCCAACCCCACTAACCCATGGTGTCCATGTTGTAGAAGAGGAGTAATATGGTGAAATAACCATAGATGTTACAGCATAAGCAGCGTTAGCTAAATTAGTAGCATAAGGCGGTCTTACTATAACATTTGTAGTTTTCTGGTATGTTTTGCCAGCTGTTACACTGATATTAGATCCATCAAGAGTATAAACAGGGTTAGTGTTTCCACCTCCAGTATATAACGTACCATCACTCATGTTATATTTGCTTATTGTAACAGTTCCGCTTCCACTTGCCGCACCACCTTGCGAACCCCAAAAGAATGCCCTACTTGCGGCACTTGAAGTAGTACCATCAGCGTCAACAAATCTTCCATTAGGCATATTACTATAAGGTAAATCTACGGGAGCCTCAAAACAAACCGTACTTACGCCCGGATTTAATTCCACAAAACCAGTTAATTTACCTCCACTAGTTGTTACTGTTGCATGAATTCCTTGAGTAACAGTAGCACTTTTTCTATTTAATAACCAAAAATCAACACCATTATACATTACATCAATACCTCCTCCAGGTTCGGGTGAAGGATCAACAAAAGCCTTATGTATTGTAGGATCAAGTTTGTCATCTAAATTAATATGATCAGCAGCATCAGTAGAGTAGGTATAATTACCTTGTTCACCACTTATAACTCTTCTTATACCACCCATACCCACAAGAGGATTATTACCATTTCTATCATCACAATTTTTTGTCAAATAATTCCACCAGTTAGGATCTCCAGTAGGTGCTGTTATACTACCATCTCCTCCGCCACCACCAATCGAACCACCCATCATAAATGCCCAGTAATCACCGTATCCATCAGCTGGAGCAACTCCAAGAGCACCAGGAGTTCCACTTGCATTTCCTCCGTTTTGATTAGAAGATCCTTGTACCGTATAAGTAGAACCACTTAAAACACTTGCGTATGGTGTTGGATTAGGTGAGCCATATGATGTTCTTCCATTAGAACCTTGAGAGGTATAATTTGAAACAACAGAACCAAAAGCTTCTGGATTAGCCTCAAAATCATACGACTGATATGATTGGTTGTTACTTGTTCCTGTATTAGATGGTCCCCAAAAGGTAACATAAAATTTATTTGCAACAGGATCATAATAAATACCCTGCATGGAATTATTCCAAATATAAAAACCTTGATTAGTAGAAGTAATAGCATTACCACCGTCTTGTGAAAAAGAAGATTGAGCGCCTGGATATGATGCTACATCACTATTAAGTGTACCAGTTTTTTGCCATATACTACCATCACTAGTAGTTATAGTATCGTTAGTACCATCACCTCCGGATACGTAAAAGTGACAGTATGTTCCTAAAGGTATACCAGTTCCACCACCTCCGCTTCCAGCCGGAAAAAAATCAGTAAAATTACTCATAAGTTATTTATTATTTTATTTTTTTTAATTTGCACCTACTATAATCCAACCATTGGTTGCATCAGTATATATTAATTCAAAAGCCGCATAGTTAGTATCAAGAGTCATAGTTTGCCCTAAGGCCATTATTTTTTCTCCTGCAGCGGGGTTTAATGTACACGTAGCGGTATTAGAAAGATTGCTTATTTTAATAGATGAACCTACAGCTCCTGTTGGTAGCGTTAATGCTAAACTTGCTGTAAACACATATAAATATCCAGCTTGAGCTGTTGTATTAGTTGAAATTACAGACTGTGCATATGTACCAGTGGTTCCTGCAGATAAAGCAGTAACTCTACCAAAAGTATCAATACTAACAGTAGCAAGAGGAACGTTTGTTTGAGCTGCACCAACGGTTGCTAAATCTACTTCAACAGTTCTACTGGCTTTAGCCTCGGTAGTAATATTACCCGCTGTACCTAATAATTGCACTAATTCTCCGTCATTTACAGTTTGTTCTGGACCACTGTCTCCATCAAGCTTCCAAGTACTCATAGAGCCTCCATCAGAATTTATCTCACCGCCCATGCCTGAATGGTTTTGACAATAATAATACAACTTAGGTGCATCTTGCTCTAATATAACCTGTGTATATACACCAGCGCTACCTGGGGTACCAACCGTTGTAACACCTGTAGTAAAAGGAGCGCTAGGTGAATTATCAGGATTTTCACTTAATAATAAAGGATGTGTTGAATTACTAGCAGCGCTTTGATCTAATCTATAAGTAAAACCTGGTAATATAGTTATAGCTCCTTGTTGAGTACCATCAATAAAGAAATAATTACTACCGCTTACAGTTTGAACTGTTATTGTAACAGTATTTACATCACCAGAATTTGCTTGAACAAACGCCGTTGTGGCTACTTTAGTTGTATTATCTCCTACAGATTGTGTTGTTGCGGTTGTTGCAGAACTTATAGTACCATCTAATTCACCATTAACTGTTGTAACCCAAATATTACCTGAACCATCTCTATCAACTAACGTATTAGCTGTTGCAACACCTGCAGCACCTATATGTGGAGCAAATGTTATTGTTTTAGTTGTTCCAGCTGTAGATATTGTTGTTTTAAAATAAGTGTCACTTTGTGTTATTCCACTTGGATTACTATAAGCGGCTTTAAAATCTAAAGTATCACTACTATCTATTACATCTGATGTACCAGCTGTAGCACCAGCAGTCCAACCAACATAACTAGTCCCACCTGTAAATGTTAAAGTATTGGTAGCTGCGTTTGAAGTTATAGTTATACCAGAACCCACTAAGTTTAATGTATCAGTATTAGACCCTGCCACTATATCAGTTTGTCCTGAAACAGCAACAGTTTTAAATATGTTCTGAGAAGATCCTCTATCGCTATTAGTTACTGTTAGTAAATTAGGAGTTCCAGTAGCGGTAGTCATAGTAATACCCGTCCCATTAACAAAATCTATTTTAGATGTTGCAGAGTAAGCTACTAAATCAGTTTGTCCAGGAACACCAATTGTTTGATATATATTTTGATCAGCACTAGTAAGTGTGGCTGTACCACTGCTATAAGAAACATTAACTGTACCAGATCCAGCTACTATTACTGCTCCTTTTTGTGTAGCAGAAGAATCAACAACATCTAATGTTGCTGTACCTGTTGTATAAGGAGCTGTTATAGTATTAGAGCTACCTGGAACTACGTTGCCTATACCAACCACAGAAGCACTTGCTAAATCTACATTGTTTTGAACAGTCGTCCAATCACTTAATGAGTTAGCACTATTAACATTAGCAATTAAAACATCCCCGGCTCTTACTTGTTCTGTAAAGAAACTTCCATCAGAAGTTACTGTATAAGTCCAACCTTTACTTACAGTTACAAACCCTGCACCAGCTGGTGTATCTAGGTTTGGACTATTGTTAGCCGCATCATAACCACCTTGATAAATTAAAGAACCAGATCCTGCTAACGCATTATCTACATAGGTTTTAGTAGCTACATCTTGAAGATTAGTTGGATCAAGAACATTAGTGATTTTATGATTATTCATATTAAAATCACCAGGAGGTGATGCTAAATCATCTACACTTAAACTTGTTACATACGAAACTATTTGAGCTCCAGTCGCTAAAGAAGTAGTACCAACACCTGTAATAGCCGCTATTTGAGCATCTATGTTTGTTGTTAATCCAGCACCATTATTAGTAATACCTAATTGATTAGGTGTGTTAGTTGTTATGCTACTTATTCCATCTGCTGGAACAAGCGCCCAACTACCGTCACGTTTTAAAAATTCATCTCCAGAAACACCTGCAGCTGAAGGTACAAAACCTACATTAGCACCACCCGCAAAAAAGTGTGGTGTTATTGTTTCAACACCAGCGGCTAAATTTAAAGTTAAAGGATTACCTGTTGACGTAGATAAAGTACCTAAAGCAACATCTAAAACACCATCATTAGTGATAGTTAAAAGATTAGGGGTTCCAGCCGTTACAGCTGTTGTTATACCTGTACCTCCTGTAAAATCAACCCTTAAATCATCTAAAACATCTACAGTTGTAGCATTATCTCCTTCTAAAACCCATTTATCATAACCACCTGGAGGTGATGTCCAACCACCTTGACCATTTAACCAAAGATCTACATTATTACCAGAACCAGAGGGTACGTGTCCTACATTTGTTCCTCCTGCATAAGCCATTGATTGGACTTTTACATCTTGTGTTGTTGGTGTAATAACTATTGCATTACCCGTAGAAGTTCCAGCAGCTATAGTGTCTACTGAATAAACTTGTCCATCGGGAATAGCCCAACTACCGTCGCCTCTATAAAATTTTGCATTACTAGGTGTAGTGCCACTGTTTACTAAATCAGCTGATAATACAACTGCACCGGCTTGAGTAGTGTTAGGGGTTAAATTTACATAAGAACCCGAGGTTGCTGTAAATGTACTAGATTGTGAATCTATTTTTTGCCACGCGTCAATAGTGCCTTGCTCTGTAAATATAGCCCAATCACCAACTTGCCAGTCATTAATACCATCAAGGTTTGTAGTACCCGCAACACTAACTATATAAAACTCTCCTGTAACCCCTACACCTGAAGACAGTGTTGGTGTGTTAGTACTTGCGTTCCAAGTACCTTTATATGTTAACCCCGACTGATATGCTTGCCATGTTACTCTTCCACCGGGTTGTCCAACTAAAACTTGATCAGTACCTCCTAATACTCCTAGCGAATCTTTTATAGGTCCTAACAAAGAAGTTGTTGAAGATATGGTTAAAGTATTAGTTTCATTTAAACCAAGAGTGGTGTTTCCACTAACATTTAAACCTCCAATTATACTAGTAAGTGGACTTGTTATAGTTACAGTTGTAGGTGTTAAAGAATCTTGTTGTATTACAGAGTTAGTAATTTTTTTACCAGATTGATTAAAAACAGGTATAAAAAAATCTGAACCTGCAGGATCAATAACAGAACCACCAGTAGCAAAATCAGCTATAGACTGTATAGTGTAGTTTCTTGTAACATTTTCTTCTTTACCGTTTACAACCTCAGTGGATGTACCAATAAGTAGATCAGTCCCAAGTACATTGGTCTCTGTTTGGTAGCTATATATTATCGACATATTTTATTTTTTCTTTTCTAAGTGTTACATTGACTACTAGATCCTGTTATTACTCCATTGGTATCTAAAGCATAAGAGTACCAGAAACCATTTAAAAACTGTAGTCCAGCATAATTTGGTGCTATTGCGGTTACTTTAATTGATCCACTTGATGAAGTATATATAATATCTCCAATTACTGGTCGATCAGCTGGTTCACCCGCCGCTCTTCCTGAACCATATTCTATATAATAAGTGTTAGTTGGTGTAGCTGAAGCTGTACTATTACAAGCTATTACTTGAGTGGCATAGCTTATACCAGTACTTGCTATAGCAACTCTTGCTGGTATTTTTTCAGCCGTAGCATTTGTTAAAGTAGCGGTAACTTCAGTTGTAGTACCAGCTGTTGGAAATACACTAGAAAATTCTGAACCAGAACCTCCAGGTGTAAATGCGATAGTTGGAGCTATATTATTTAACCATCTATAACCACTGTTTAATGACAATATACATCTTATTTGTATCGCATCATTAGGTGTACCTGTTAAACTAGAACCCATGTTAACCCAACCAGCACCACCTAAATTAGATTGTAATTGTATGTTATATGCAACACCAGATCCTGGTCCTGCAATACCACTACTATTTACGGTGGCATTAATAAAACTTTGTGCTAAAGCAATATCACCAGTGACTGTTATAGTTAAAGGATTACTAGCATTAACAAGAGTTCTTTCTATACTATAACTTCCTGTAGATCCAATTGATCCTTGTGGTGCACTATCTGCTGTATAAGCAACATTAGAGGTTATATAGTTAGTTGTAGCATCAGCGTTTGTTCTCATGCTTATAGTACCTGTTTGATTTAACTCACCAGTAAAAGTATATACATTACCACTTATTGTGGGGCCTCCAAAACTTCCTGTAGATACAGCTGTAACTGTTTGTGGTATTAAATTAGCTGGAGTCATATTATTAACTATAGTAAGTGGCAGTGTAGCTCCTATTGGTATAATACCTCCAGTAGCAGTTATAGTCACTTGCTCATTAGCCGTATATGTTGCGCTTGTAGTAACTCCTGGACCAGAATAAGTTATTGTTCCTTGATAACCCGCCGCAATAGTAGGTTGAGTATATGAAAAGCTTCCTGGAGTTAAAGCAACGCTATTAGCTGTGGTTATACTAGAAGGAGTGGGTCCTACTACTGTAAAATCTCCATGTTCGCTGCCTGTTACTTGATCAAAATTCAACACAGGTGTTACAGTCACATTGTTTGCTGCTTGATTTTTTATAAAACCTGTTATTGTTGTAGTAACATTAGCAGCAGCGGTAGCTGTACCTGTTGCATTATTTATTGTTGGTAATTGTGCATTTCCACTTGCATCACAGAAATAAAAACCACTGTTAGGACTTATAGTAGTATTAAATGTGTAGCTTGATCCTTCTGGTAATGTTTTTCTACCACCACTTCCAGGATAAATTTGATCACCACCTAGAGTAAATTCAGTACCAGTTGCAGTACCAAGTGGTGTTAATGTAACATTAATAGCGGTAAGATCAATATTAAATGTTGTTGCTGCGGCAGCTACAGTTAAATATAATGTGTTTGCATCTTTTGTCCCTAATGCTGCATATTCAGCAGCAGTTAATGTGATTACATTTTTTACTATTGGAACAGACAAAGCAGTCGCTCCTGTATCTGTTGCATTTGTTATATCATTAGCATCTCCAGCATCAATATATGTTTTTACAAGATCAAGAGATGTAGCCGGTATTGTATCTAACGTTGTTACTTTTACTGAATTATCAGAAGAATCGTGGAAAGCAATAGAGTCAGACGCGCTAGCTGTAGCTGCTGTTGAGCCTGAAATAATATAGTTATTACTACCTGTAAGATCTACACCAAGTTCTGGGTTTAAAGTATTTGTACCACCAGTTAACTCCAAGCCTCTACCCGCTAATACTGTTCCTACGCCTCCGCCTCCGCCGCCACCACCGCCACCACCGCCAGTAGCTGTGATAGTAACTATGCCCGTACCACTAGATGGGCTTACTTGAATTCCAGACCCAGCTGTTATTCTTGTAACACCTGTATTAGAAATAGTGTAATCTCCGCCAGAAGCAGTCACACCAATACCTGTACCTTGAAATATGTTCTGTACATTAGTGGTAGATCCTTCTATGTCTACTCTTATAGAACCAGAGCCATTATCTGTCGCAACAACTCCGTTACCGGTGAAATTTAATAAAGTTAAACCATTAGTAAGTGTATTTCCTTGATCTTGTACTATAACTCTTACATCTTCTACTGGAGCAGCCCAGGTGTTATCACCTCTTAGAAATGTACTCGCAGAAGGAGTACCCGATGCAGATAGTTTTAAATCAATAGTACCTGTGTCTATTATAGGGGAGTTTGTTACTGTTAAGAAATTGTCAGAATTACTTATACCAACCGATGTTACAGTACCAGATCCTGCAGCTGCATTAATAATAGAGACTAAACTTTGTATAGTAAAGCTTTTTGTCGCATTAGAGCTACCAACATCTGTCCCTAGTATAAGGTCATCTACTGTTGGTTGAACTGTTGGGTAGGTATAAATTATTGCCATGTGTGATTTTTTATGTTATAGGACTTGGGTAGCGCCTATATATATGTTTACTACTGGAGTACTACCAATATATGCTGCCGTTACGGCGGTTGCACCTATGTTTACAGCCATATTCTAGTTATTTTTTCTTTTTAGTCTTGTTTTTTGACTTTCCAGTCTTGCAAAATGACATGTTTTTCTTCATAATTCTTATATATTTGTATATAGTATATATACTTACACAAAATAGTGTAGTTTTACATGTAACTGTGTGATATTACAATAGTATGACAGTAGCCTGTTACTATATATACCTTAATACCCTAATGTCACACTTTCTGTTGTAAGAAATATAGGTTAAAAGTACTATACCCTAATATGCTGACTA
>Ga0098037_1001444_pt1 | contig 10950 bp, 16 predicted proteins | sample 5_EtaG_FD_75050 | JGI IMG/M metagenome (GOLD analysis project Ga0098037, IMG submission 75050) | Marine viral communities from the Subarctic Pacific Ocean - 5_ETSP_OMZ_AT15132 metaG | ecosystem: Environmental > Aquatic > Marine > Oceanic | place: Pacific Ocean | collected 2015-01-08 | reverse complement strand
TGACTTTAGCCGCTTCATTATTCTCATATGGCAGCTATACGCTGGCTTTGCGAACTTGAACAAGGACTTCATCACAACCGCCTTCACCATAACTGAGTAAGGAGGTAACTAACTAATGGCAACATACAAATCTTCCGCTGGAGCTATTCTTCAGCCTGGTAATCAGACAAAAAACCTTTCTGGTTTTAATGATGAGGGTGTATTCGGTTGGCCTGGAGTTGAGGCTTTTGAACTCATAGGGTTCGCAAAAGTTTCTAACCTAGAAGCAGCTAAAGCTTCTAATAAGAGCTTCAGTTTGACTGTACCTTCTCCTGATCGTCGTCCTGATGATCGTGTACGTGATGATCGTACAAGTTTAGTAGTGAAAGCTAGTTCTGCACGTCCTGCATATGTTTACGGTGCATCTATTGCATTGGCTCAAGACATTCCTGCAGGTGGTGAGCCTTCTTTCCCTGCTTCTCCTGTTACAGCAGACTTAGATGGTACTAACACTGAGGTTCTTCTTTTAGGACCTGACAATGGTGGTGCTCCTCTAGGTATTCCTGGAACTCAATTAAATGGTTTAGCAGCTGCGTCTGCAAGTCTTACAATTGGTGCTTCAGGTATTGCTCAAGGTACATCAGCTACAACTGCTGCAAAACTACCTTTCTGGTCAAGTGTTACTAGTACAATCGCTGCTGGCGATGCTGCTAACTCCATGATGTACAAGGTGACAGCAGATACAACATTTAAGATCTATAACTTGAATGCTGTAGCTAACACCACAGTTACTGGTGATGGTGTATTTATTAGTGCAGCTGATTCAGAAGCTGGACGTGCTGCATATTTGCTCGGACGTGTGACATACATACGCCCTGCTGCAGATGTCTCATGGGATGATATTCAGACATTTATCGATTTTGCTTCTCAAGTAGGCGGATCTGATAGCTGATTCTGTTAATATAAAAAATATTAAGCGGGTCCTTGTGGCTCGCTTTTTATTTTGTCTATACTTTAGATATTTATAAAATGTTCATGCAATTAATTACTGTTTTGCTAATTATTGGAATTACTTTAGGATTGATAGGTATATTCATGGGTAATTCTCATCCCAACCACCCACAGTAGAGTTGAAATCAAAGGTGGACACTGGTATGCTAGGCAGAGGTTAAACACTTAAGTTATGTTGTATCAGTACAAGCCAACAGGTGGGTTAGTAGAAGTTGTTTCTCAACATGGGGAAGGAATAAAGATGTGTCTTGATGCGAATGAAGAAGTTCTTTATGCAGATGAAGCAGATTTAGTTCCTCATATAGGGGCAACCAATGAAAGAGATAGGAATGAAGAAAAATATACTGCTGAGTTAGAAGCAGAGGGGGTAAAGCCTGCAAACCTCACCACAAAAGATACTTTTCCTATCGATACAAGAGTTAACATAAATAATGCAAGTGCTAGGCAAATTGCAGACTCCTTACCAGGAGTAGGTTTGAAAACAGCTAGAGATATAAAAGATTTACAAACCTCATGTTCTGGTGAAAGATTCCAAAAATTAGAACAGTTACGAGCTATTAAGAGAGTTGACTGGGATGAAATATTTAAGGAGAATCTAGTAAGAGTTGATTAGTTTATCTTGAAATTATTAGATGCTTTTGCTGGTATAGGAGGTTTTTCATATGCAGCTGAACGTTTAGTAGGTGGATTTAAGACTACGCAATTTATTGAGATTGATGAATACTGTCAATCCGTATTGAAGAAGAATTTTCCAAATACTCCTATTCACGATGACATTACGACGTTCAAAGCAGCTAAAGGAGAATACGACGTACTCACAGCTGGATTTCCTTGTCAAGATTTATCCGTGGCAGGATCACAAAAGGGAATTGGAGAGGGTACAAGAAGTGGATTGTTCTACGAAGTCGTCCGCCTTATTAGGGACATTCAACCTAAATTTGTCCTCCTTGAAAATGTTAGAAATTTATTGTCTCACAAAAACGGGGAGACGTTCCAAGAAATCCTCTTTCAAATTGCCCAAGCAGGGTACGATGCAGAATGGAGCGTTATATCAGCAGCAGATATGGGAGCCTGTCATAAACGAGAAAGAATCTGGATCATTGCCTACCCCAACAAATCAACGTGCAGGGAAGGGAGAATTTTTGAAAACATTAGTAACGAAGGATGGGAAACCAGCAAAGATAGGAGAGAGGGCATACAATCCCAAGACGGGGAAACATGTTCAGATAACTTTAGACAGAGCAGTGGAGTTGTTACCAACACCGAGAGCACAGGAGCCAGGATCGACCAACGAGGGTTACGGAGACAATCTGAAAGAGGGTGTGTGCAAACAGATAGGAATACCGACGAAGAAACATCCTTTGTTACCAACACCAACAACGATGGATCATCTACCTCAAAGAGGTTACGATTCAATGTTGAAACAGACTCAAGTCCACAGGAAAGGGAGATCCAAATTAGCCAATCTAAGAGAAGCAGTAAATCCCGAAGCAGTAGAACTATTCAACAAGTTGCAGAAACTTCCGACTCCAATGGCGAGAGACTGGAAGGGCAGATCGGGACAGGGATTCCAAGATCGATCTGGTGGGAGACCACGCCAACTTCCAGACGCCTTAACCCAAACTGGTCAGAGTATGCATCTAAACCCGTCCTTCGTAGAGGAGATGATGGGCTATCCAATCGGATACCTCGTATAAAAGCATTAGGAAACAGCATTGTTCCAGCTTGTGCAGCTGTTCCTTTACAGCGTATAAAATATTTAAATGATTTAAATGAGAGAACTTAGTTCACGTAAAATAATATTAGGCTTATCTGTAATTAGTTAATGAAGTTAGATACTTTTACGCAGTCTAAAGTGCGATGGCATTTAGGTTACAACTTGACTTCGGTTCCTGCTGGTGACATAAGTCGTTTGGAAGAGGCTTTGAATAATGTACAAGATTCTTTTTGGTTCAGTAAAATAGTTGAACAAATAAATAGATGTGATGAAGCAGAAAAAAGAACTGATATGACAGGTAGTGTTAATAATGACTTAACACCAAAGAGTAGGATTGAAAGTATAGCTGGTGATGTTGATCGTACCGTTTCTACTTCTGACTTTAGAGAAACTTTAAAAACATGGACGCAAATTTATATTTATGAAACAGATCGTTTAGCTTTGCATTTATACGTACCTAACTACAGAAACCCCGAACAGGCTAGATATAGATTTAATCGTGAAGGTGCTGAGTTTATACAAGCACTTCCTGGCCCAGCAGATGTAGCAGTTGGGACAAGACTTTTACTTGAAACTAACCACAGGTAAAGCTCACGTTTTTTCCTGTTATTCTTATATTTAGGAGTTATCTTCACCAATGGCAATCACTTATTTTCAAGATACAATTATCAGTACTGAGACACTTTCAGCTCCAGCGTCTGGTACCGCTTTAGAAGTGGCTGTTAATAATTTATTTTCAACCAAGAACTATACTTTTTTAGTTACAGTCGCAAGTATCAATACTAATGTAATTGTAAGACTAGAAGGAAGTTTAGATGGTACGAACTATGTGACGTTACTAGCTAATCGAACAATAACAGCTAATGGAAGTACATTTGAAAGTGTGATAAATAAACCTTTTAAATGGCTTAAACCTGTTTTTGTCTCTGAGTCAGGTGGAACAGCCGCAACTGTCACGCTTTCCATTGCAGCAGCATAAATGGCGATTAGACCTACAACACGTTTAGGTTATCGGTTTAGTGTACGTCCTCATAAATGGCGTGTAAGAGAGTTGTTAGATAATAGAGGAGAAACTAATGTAGAAAAATTTATAAGACCTAGAGCACCTAGACGTATGGCAGGTACTAGAATAAATGCTGAATTAATTACACCAGGTTCTGCACCAGCTCCTTACGTAAAAGGAGATGACACTCTCACACAAGACAACATTGATCTTATGAGTGAGAATTTAGATCCTGACGATTTAGAACCCAAAGATTATGTCTAAGAAAAAAATGCCTCCACAGCTTCTTGAATATTTCAAAAAGAAGCAAGGAAAAGATGATTCCAAAGCTGACGACAAATCTGAAGATAAAAGCAAGAAAGATGATAAGAAGAAAGAAGCTCTAGAAAAGGCAAAGAAACAAAAAGATAAGAAATAATATCCTTTAGTTATAATTAAAGTACATTAACTTTTAAGTAGACGTGTCAAGTAGTAGCTCCAATAAACAACCGTTAATGGTGGATCGCCCAGCGAATACCTCCACTCTTTTAACTGTCGCCTCTGGTCAAGCCTTTTCAACAAGTTTGATCCCCACTGCAGTTGGTAATGCTACTAAAGTATTTGATGCTGACGCAGCTTTAACAGATACTGCTATTAGTGGTGCATACATTGATGAAATATGGTTTCAATATAGTAAAAAAGAAACTTTTACAATCAGTCCTAAAAGTGCAACTGCAAGTACATGGGCTAATACAGGTACTTCTTGTACAGTCACTCCTACAGGTGGCAGCAATGTACGAGTAGGACAAAAAGTTTTTGTAGATTTTACAACAACTAGTAATGCTATACCAGCTGATGGTGTTTATACCGTTACGTCTGTTAGTGCAACTACATTTACTTTTGCAATAGCAGCACAAGCAAATTCAAATGGTAACTGTACTGCACAATTGCCTACAGATTTCTGTTTTTATCTTGTTTCTGCTGCTTCAGTCACTAACACAAACCAATTTTTTCCTTTATTTACAATAAGTATTGAATCTTTAGTAGAAAATGATTATTTCAGCTTAACTGAAAAAGGTATTCTTCCTTATATAAATCATCCAGTCCCTCAATCAGGAGCAAATATAAACAGTGCAAACAGTTTAACCATACCAAAACATCGAGGATTGATGTTAAGAAGAGGTCAAGCCTTGTTTGTTGCTACTAGTGGATCAACTGCACTTACGAATGCATTTTATTGCAATGTTCAAGGTGGTTTCTATTAAGGACAATGCCTTTTGGAGTAAATTCATTCAAGAATCCATCTAAAATAGGCTTTGATACAAAGTTCAGTAAAAGTTTTGAAAAAGATAATCAATTTAATAATGATAAAGGCTTTAAAATCACCAAAGATCCTTATAAAGTAGATAGATTAAAGCGTAATTATGGTGCAAGTGAGGTTGATTTTTATAATAATGATTCTTTATGGTCTAGATGGCGTAGAGGATATGAATTATATTTAACAACACAAAGCATGATGGGTTCTACAGCCTCAGAAAGAGGTGTTAGAGGAGATTATCGTTTATATTTTACTTTTCAACAGTTTCCAGGTGTATTTATACCTGCTCGTATTTATATTTACCCCTCGGCTAAAGAAGATTTAGGCGAACATATTGTAGGTATGAGAGATACTGATGCTTTTAGCTTTTATGAGCAAGGATTACCAATATTAGGTGTCAGATATTTAGGAGATGTGGTTAATTCAACATATAATCAATCAGGTACTACTTTAGTTGTTGCAAAACAAGATCACGGTTTATTTCCAGGAGAAAATGTATTTTTAGATTTTCAAACAGGTGCCGCCGTTGATGAAACTTTAACTATCACAAGTACTACACAAAATACATTTACTGTAACAACTTCAAATTCAACAAACACTGGTGGCAATGTTAATTATTATTTATCGACTACTTTTGGGGATGCGCGTTGGACTTCTACTAGAGTTCGCCTTCGTAGTTTGCCTACAGACATTGCTTTCCTTTCAGGCGAACGGCTAGGTGACCGTCTTGTTGAAAAAGATCCAGGTATAAATAGTACTTACACAAGATCTTCAAACACAGTAACAGTTACATGTAGTTCTGTTCATGGTTTAAGTACAGGTAATACAGTTTTTATTGATGTTACTAGTGGAGTTGTTTCTTCTGGTAGATATAAAATTACAGTTATTTCTACAACAAAATTTACTTTATCAACAATCACTAGTGGTACGACTAATGGAAATTTAAAATTAAGTCGTTTAATTAGAGGACGAAGGTATGACAATTATGTTGCTTTTACTTGTACAGGTACTGACTCAAGTACAAATGAAATTATTTTTCAGAGAAAAGATAGTTATGGAGCACAAACTTTAAATAATAAAGCTGTAACAACTGTACCAGCACACAGAGGATTTGAAATTGGTAGATTTTTAAGTACTGATTTACGCTGGCAGTGTTCATGTCAAGATTTTTCAAGAAGAGATAACTATAATCTACAAAGTGATTTACTTAGTGATAGATTTCCTACAACTAATGTGAAATCAACAAGGGAAGGACAGGTTTTAAAAACTGACGGTACTTTATCTAATGAAAATGATCAACCAGGTGTATTTAGGGATCTTGGTTTTGTTACAATTAATAATTTTTATGAACTCCCTGAATACGAAGATAAAGCTGAAAACGTTGTACAAAACTTAGCTTATTATCAATTACGTTGGTGCAAGCATATTTATGCGGCAATGTGGGCATTGCTCCATGATGAGGGTAACGAGCCTATAAATTTGACGGCTACTTATGTACAAAATGGTCCGAATATAATTATTACTTCAGAAGGACATAATCTTGAACAAAATACAAAAATACAAATTAATTTCACCAGCGGAAATGCTATCTCTGGTGAATTTACTGTCTCACAAATACAAGATGTAAATACATTTGTAATTGTTTATCCTTTTTCTAATCAATCAAGTGGTTACTGTACAATTAGCAATTTAAAAAAACATGAATTTGTAGGTTCATGGTTATTAGAACCTAGTGATAGACCTATAGATAAAGGTTTAGAGCGTTTTAATCAAAGATTTGAGAAAGAAAAAATAAATATACAAGAAGCTTTTAGAAATGTTTTATTGGCTAAACAAAATACTAAATGGAGTGGTCAAAAAACAATTATCGGAAATAGAAATCAACCACAATTTGTTGCCGATTTTGATCCTTCAACAATAGGTATGCTTTTGACAGATGATATACGTAGAGACAAAGATGGAAATCTTAAAAGAGATGGTCGCCAAGTAAACACTACTAACCGTATGACGATGTTAATTAATAAATTATTTAATCAAACTCCTACTGAATTTCAAGATATAAAATTAGGTATTGTTGATAAACCTCTGAATGAATATGCTAGTGAATTTGAGTCAGGATTAATAGATTGTGGTCAGTTTGCCGCAGGATTACCTACTGAAAAAGCTGATACCTTGAGTACAATAGATTGTGGAACCTATAATCCACAGACCGATCAGGATACAGTCGTAGACGCTGATCTTTACATCAACGCTTAATTATGGCTGTTCAGATTCTGACCAGACGTTCGAGTGTGCTTCATGACAGACCTTTTCCTATACGTCTTGGCAATGCTGAGCTTGCTGTTAACAACAATGCAGCGGAGCCCGGACTCTTTTTTGCTGATAACACAGCTTCTCCTTCAACAGGTTTAGTTAAAGTAGGTCCTACATTTGTTGGATCAACTATTCCTAATGCTTCGACTATAGGCTTTGCTTCTTATAGTAGAGGTGAGTCTTGGTTAGACACTAGTAGTACACAGATATTAAAAATATTTGACGGTACAAATTTTCAAACAACAAAAGCAGTTGTTTCAAATACAACAGGGTTTCCTTCAAATCCAGTTGATGGGCAATTACATTATAACCAAACTGCAAATGCTTTATATATGTGGAATCAAGCTAACACTTCTTGGATAGCTGTTTAACTTTTAGTTAATAAATGATCAAGTATTCTGTCCAGTTTTGTATGGACAGACTGCATCTCACGTAAAAAATCTTCTTTCAAAACATAATCATGGATTACTTCATTTTTTAGTTTATCAAGGTCATTTTCAATGTTATAAAATCTTCTATCTAATTTTTTATTGAAATTTCCTAAAGCACGAGACAAACCAGCAAAAACACCGACGCTTCCAGAAATAATAGCAGCGATGAGTTCGACTTCCATGTCTAGTTCCTTTTTCTCTATTCTAAAGGGTTTTTACAATTTAGAATAAAAGATAATCAATGAGACATGTATGCCTTCATATGAGCCAAATATAGAAGGTGCCATTGAGATTCTCGTTGACATCATGCTCGCAGAAAGTGTAACGATGGCACGAGAACCCTATGCACCAAATTTTAGAGGGTTAGTTGACGCTTTAATAGATCTTAAAGAAGGGTTCCCAACAAGGGTAACTGGTCGTCTAGAGGTTTCATTAACCACTGGTGAAAACATCACTCAAGGAGACGCACTTTATCTTGATACGGGAACAGGAAAAGTTAAGAAAGCAGTTGGTAATGCCACAGAAGATGAGGCAACTGTTATTGGATTTGCAAAGGAAACTAAATTTGCAAACAACCCATGTGATGTCCAAATAGCAGGAATATTAGCAGTCTCTGGTCTGAGCCCTGGAGTCTTAATGTTTTTATCTGATACATCCGTAGGTGCTATTACAGCTACGGCTCCTACAACATCAGGTCGATTTGTTGTAAGAGTAGGTGAAGTAGCAGGTACTAACCAATTAATTATTAGACCAGAACCTCCAATTAAACTCGCTTAAGTAAATGGCAACACGTAAATCACTTACCGTTATTAATGGTCTCTTTGCTGAGATAAATACGTCATCGGATAAGTTAGATCTGGCAGGCAACACAACAGCAGATTTACCAGAAAATACGAATCTGTATTTCACTAATGCCCGTGGGCGTGGTGCTGTATCTGTAACAGATGCAGGTGGTTTAGGTAGTCTTGCATATAACTCATCATCAGGAGTTATTACATATACTGGTCCGGCTAACTCTGATATTAGAGGGTTGGTTAGTGTTGCTAGTGGATCAGGACTAACTTATAACTCTTCTACGGGTGAAATAGGAACAAGCTCTATACCTAATGGTCAATTAGCTAACAGCTCAGTAACTATTGGAGGAACTTCATTAGCTCTAGGTGCAACAGCTTCAACAATTGCAGGACTTACATCTTTAGCTGCTACTACATTAATTTCTGGAGTTGCTGATGCCGCTAACTCTATATCAATAGGTAGTGGAAATATAGTTTTTGAAGGTTCAACTGCAAATGGTTTTGAAATAACTATTACAGCAGCGGATGCAACTGCTGATCGTACTATTACATTTCCCAACGAGACAGGTACAGTCTTAACAACGGCATCAAATATAAGCCCTACAGTCGATACTTTTACATTAGGTAGTACAAGCATTCAATTAGGATCTACAACTTCTACAGTTGCAGGTCTTACAGCTCTTACGGCAACAACATTAAATGCTGGTGTCGCAGGTGCTGCTAATGCAATAAGCATGGGAAGCACAGGTATTGTTTTTGAAGGCTCAACTGCAGATGCAAATGAAACAACATTAAGTGTTGTTGATGCCACAGCAGACAGGACAATTAACCTTCCAAATGCTAGTGGTACTATTGCTTTACTTACATCTTTAAGTGTTGCTAGTGGGTCAGGTTTAACTTATAACAACTCAACAGGAGCTTTTGGTACCAGTAATATTCCAAACGCACAATTACAAAATAACACAATCACATTAGGCAGTTCATCAGTAGCTTTAGGAGGAACATTAAGTTCTCTTTCAGGCATAAGTTCATTTAGTTGTGATCAAATTACAACCAAAGACAATGGTTTTAGAATACAAGATAATGCTGACACTTCAAAACAATTAGCTTTTGAATGTTCAGGTATTTCGGGTAGTACAACTCGAACATTAACGGTACCTAACGATTCAGGGACAATATCTACTGAAAGTTTTGCTACCGCAATAGCAGTTGCATTAGGATAGTATTATGGCAACACAAGTACAATTCCGAAGAGGAACGACAGGTCAAACTCAGACCTTTATTGGAGCTCTTGGTGAGATAACAGTAGACACAAGTATAAGTACAGCAGTTATCCATGATGGTACAACTGCTGGTGGATTTTCTTTGTTAAAAAGTGATGGAAGTAATAGCTCATTACTGACAGGAACAGGTGCTAATCCATCTCTTACTTTTGTTGGTGATAACAATACAGGATTGTTTTCTGGTGGAGCTGATCAGATAGGTCTTGCCACTGCAGGTAATGCTAGACTTACAATAGATTCATCGGGTGTTTCAACTTTTAATGGAAATGTCTCCATTAATGGAGATTTATCTGTAACTGGTTCATCCCCAGACAACCTCGCTCTCATTGTTGCACTGAGTTAATATGGCTAATACCTTCAAGAATGCTACTAAACAGAGTCTTGTAACTGATGCTGTTAGTTCGACTAATACGAATATTCTTACTGCTGGAGGCTCTTCTACGCTTATTCTTCTTAGTGCTATGGTCGCTAATAAGACATCGACGAGTGTAAATATAGATCTCTATATAAAGCCTAGTAGTGGTGATGAAGTTCATCTTTTAAAGGATGTACCAGTCCCTGCTGGATCTTCACTTGAACTTATTAGTGGAAGTAAAATTATTTTAGAATCTGGTGATGTTTTACGAGCTAGATGTAATACAGGCTCTGCTGCAGACATTGCTGTTAGCTTCTTAGATCAGACTTAAGATTATGGGATTAACACTTGTTGGGGACATTGCTGCTCTTCAGGCGCAGTTTACAGCTATTAAAGAAGAGATTGATAAACAATTTGATAAGACAATATTGAATTTAGAAGAAACAAGCTGGGCAATTATTCGTAAGAAAAGGGATTTTTTATTACGTACTACAGATTGGACAATGACAGTTGGTTGTACTGTAGATCAAGCTGCATGGGCTTCTTATCGCCAAACTCTTAGAGACATACCACAAACATTTACAGATTATACAAAAGTAACTTGGCCTACTGCTCCATCAACAAAAGGACCTAACACAACTGAGTAGCTATATAAGGGCAGAATACAATAGAAGATAATAAGTTACTAAATACTAAAGATGTATATTGGGAACGATCTGCAGATTGCAAATCCTAGCTACAAAGTAATTGACGATATAAGTTCAAGT
>Ga0098037_1001443_pt1 | contig 10952 bp, 29 predicted proteins | sample 5_EtaG_FD_75050 | JGI IMG/M metagenome (GOLD analysis project Ga0098037, IMG submission 75050) | Marine viral communities from the Subarctic Pacific Ocean - 5_ETSP_OMZ_AT15132 metaG | ecosystem: Environmental > Aquatic > Marine > Oceanic | place: Pacific Ocean | collected 2015-01-08 | reverse complement strand
CAGCTAGAGAAACTATGGCTAATATGCGTAGTATGTATAATCAAATTGGTGAAGGATTTGTAGAGTATGGTGATAGTGATGGTGAATATACAGTTGCTCGTACTGATGCTGACACCATAACAATTACATCATCTTCAAATTTAACAAGTATATATTATGCTGGTAGACCAATTAGAATACTTGATGGTGGTGGTAACACAGTTACTGGTGCTATTAGTAGTAGTAGTTATTCTAGTCCAACCTTAACTGTAAACTTATCAGGTATATCTCTTGCCTCTGGAAACCCTACCAAAGTAGAACTTGGTCCAGCTATGAAAGCTGGTGGTGGTCGAGTTATCTTAGATGATGATGAGGATAGTTATATATCTGCATCTACAGATGACCAGGTAGATATTACTATTTCTGGTACAGCACAAGTAGAAGTTAAAGATGGAAGCATTGGACCAACTACTGATAGTGATGTAGACCTTGGAACAACCGCTAAAAGATTTAAAGATGCTTATGTTGATACATTAACAACTACAGGAAATGTTACAGTTGGTGGAACAATATCTGGTACACTTGCTGCCTCTGTATTAGGAGCAGTCTATCCAGTAGGTTCTGTTTATATTAATGCTACTAGTTCAACTAATCCAGCAACATTACTTGGATTTGGAACATGGGCTGCTTTTGGTGCAGGTCGTGTACCTGTAGGTATTGATGCTAGTGATTCAGACTTTGATACTGCTGAAGAAACTGGTGGTGCTAAAACACATACTCTTGCAGAAGCAAACTTACCTGCTCATACTCATACTTTTTCTGGTTGGACAATGGCTGCAGGAATAAGACACCAAGATGGTGTTGACCATATACCACAAAGAGGTGATCAAGGTTCAGCAAGTGGAACATTTACAAGTAGCAGTGTTGGTAGTGGAAATGCAGTAACACACATGAATCCATATATTGTAGTTTATATGTGGAAAAGAACAGCTTAATGGAACAAGAAAATAGAGAAGCAATTATTCGTATTGAAGGTAAACTAGAGCTAATGGATAATAAGCTCAACACCCTCAAGGATAATCACCTTTATCATGTCGAAAAAGATATGCGTCAACTCAAAGCTCTAGTATGGTTTATTGGTACTACAGTATTTATTCAAATGTGTTACTTGATTATTAGAAGCCTTATGTAGTATTGCACGTATTATTTAAATCATATAAAAATCAAGTATGTCTAATAAATGTATCTTGGTAATATCAGACACTCACGTTCCTTATCATCATCCTGATTTAATACCTTTTTTAAAAGCAATTAAAAAAAAATATAAACCTGATCGCATTATTCACATTGGCGATGAGGTTGACTCACACGCCATATCATTCCATGACTCAGATCCTGACTTATATAGTGCAGGTGATGAACATCAAGCATCTTTACCAACTATCCACGCTGTGGAAAAACTATTTCCCAAGATGGATCTTATGGACTCTAATCATGGATCGTTAGTTTATCGTAGACAGAAAGCTAGTGGTCTACCAAGAGCTGCTATGAAATCATACAATGATTTTTTAGAAGTTGGACCTGGTTGGAAATGGCATGATGATCTTTTAATTACTATGTCAAATGGACAACAATGTTACTTTTGTCATGGTAAAGCTGCCAATGTCTTAAAAGTGGCACAACAATATGGTTGCCCAACAGTTCAGGGACACTACCATAGCTCTTATTCTATTCAATACTGGGGTAATCCCAACAGTCTAAACTGGGGTATGCAAGTTGGCTGTTTAATAGATGCCAAATCACTTGCTTTTGAATATTGCAAAACACAAAAGTCCAGACCAATTATAGGTTGTGGAATAATCATAGATGGATTACCAAAATTACTACCTATGGTCTTGTCAAGAGGTGGAAGATGGAATAAAGTGTGTCCATGAAAACATTAGATAAACAAGTTAAAGGCGATCACTATAAAAAGTTTATTATACAGCCTGCTGAGTTTATCAATATTAACAACCTGCCTTATGCAGAGGGAAATGTTGTAAAGTATGTTTGTCGGCATAAAATGAAGGGCAAAAAGGAAGATATAGAAAAAGCTATACACTACTTAGAAATGATTATAGAAAGAGATTATGAATAACGTGGCACGAATGGAAGTACCAAATAGGATGCGATCCATCAATGTTCGTCTAGTGATAGACAATATGCCTATTGTTTCAACAATAGATTACATTATGAATAGTGAAGGTGTAATTCCTGTTGCGATATGGGTAAAGACAAAAAAATCTGAGTCCACATTAGATAGAGAATTACGCAGCTCTGGTAAAGCTGTATCATTACTTTTGCAGTATGGATGTTCTTTAAAAGAAATATCTGAAACATTTACAAGAGATAGCATCATTGGCTCTGCAGTATGGTACATAAACAAGAATTTAGAAGATATTATTGCAGGTAATCAACCTGACAAATTACCAAATTTATCAACTCAGCCTACTGGCTACACAATAAAATGAACGAAGTTAAAGACAGAATTAAAGCACATGAAGGTTATCGTTTAGAACCTTACCACTGTACTGAGGGTTTTCTCACTGGTGGATATGGACATAAGATACTAGATGGTGAAGAAGTGCCAACTACCCAGGAAGGTTGGGAAGATCTATTTAACAAAGATTTTGAAAAGGCTTTAAACGGGGCAAACAGCCTCATAGAAGAACATTTGGAGAACACTGAGTGGATAGACCTAGAAGATCATAAAAGAAACGTCATACAAGGCGTTTTGATCGAAATGTGCTTTCAACTAGGTCAAGCTGGTGTCGGTAAATTTAAGAAGATGTTTAAGGCATTGGCTGAATGTGACTTTGAAGAAGCATCTGCACAAATGAAAGACTCAAGATGGAGACAACAAACTCCAGCTAGGTGTTTAGAACTAAGCACCATTATACAAAACATTTAAGGACATACAATGAATCCATTATTATTGATTAAACCCCTTTTGGGGTTAGGGGGTAGTTTGCTTGGAAACCCCGTTGCAAAACTTATCACTGAAAAAACTGTCGGAGCTATTACTCACAAGCTAGAGAAGGATAAGATAATTAAAGCTAAAGAAATAGAAGCTGCAAGAGATGTAGATGTAGCTAAGATTGGAGTACAACTAGAACAAGTACGTCAAACACAAAACTCATGGAAAGACGAATGGCTCACTCTTACTTTTAGTGGTATATTTATTTGTCATTTTATTGGACCACTACAACCTTACATGAATAGAGGTTGGGAGATCCTAGCACAAGCTAATGATTATTACTGGGTTATCATACTGACAATAGTTGGTGGATCATTTGGAGTATCTACACTTAAAAAATTTAAGAAATGATTTGGGTATTAACAGTAATGATGTGGTACGAAAGTGAACAAACTAGAAATACTCATCTTCAAGATATAGAATTTATATCTAAAGATGCTTGTCAACAATATCTTTTTGATAATAAAGTAATGTTGGTAGATAGTTTATTAGAAAAATTTAGAAATATAGATGGTATGAATATGCAATCATTTGAATATTTTTGTGAAGGTAAATTTGTAGAATTGGATGAGGTATGAAAGTAAGTGAAAACACCTCTATCTCGATGCCAGCTCGTAATCTTATCAGTATTATTGGGGCTGTTGTTGTTGGTGCTTGGTTCGGGTTTGGAGTCATTGAGCGACTTAATATTATAGAAACAGAACTACAACTAATGCAAGCTGACTTACTAAAAGCTGCTGAACAAAAACCAATCGACCAAGAGCAGTATATGTTGTTAGAGTTTATCTCTAAAGAGCATGACAAACTTAAAACAGATGTTGAAGATAAGCTACCTATGATTGACAAAATAGATATGCACTCACAGTTTTTAGAAGAACGTGTTATTGATCTTGAAACATTAACAGATAAATTAAGGAATGGAAGTACACATGATTGAGGTAGTATTTGCTATGATGATGATACAGAACGGAGATAAAGTTCTGGAGTATGTTCCTACTGGTGGTATGGCAGATTGTTTACAACAAAAAAGAATTGTTACAAGACAGATTGGTGAAGATCAAGAAGGTATTACAGTTCAATGTAAACAAGTGAAAGCTGAGATGGAAAATGACATGGGTCGTTTACGAATTACTAAAATCATAGATTAGTATTTCATATATTGTTTTAACATAACAGTTGGATCAATGTTATCATCTTTAAGAACTCCCTGGTACACCTTATAAACGTATTGGTCATCAAGACCTGCTAACGAACAAACTAATTTATACTCATCTTGTTGTTGTTCAAACCATAATCGAGCAATCAGACAGTTATAAAATGCCCTTAGTCTCGTCTGAGATATTGAAAATCCATCTTGATCTAATACTCTAAATTTAGGTCCTTGTGTTTTGTTGGGTGCGTCTACAATAGTGACATCATCAAAATCAACACGAGCATCATGGATAGCAAAAACAATGACGGTAACCCATAGTAATGACTCTGGAGTTGTAGCTTCATTTCTAAATAAATGTTCTTGATTTGTTTCCACATATACAACATACCATATCTAGATGCTTTGTCTACGGTTGGCACTAATAGTCTGCCATAACTGGCAGATTAGCTTGTTGTGATCCATTTTATATTCAAACTTTAAATATTCTTCTTCTGCTAAACGTAGATTATCTAAGTGTGTTTTGTATTCTTCATTGGCTAGTGCCTCTGTTTCTCTTGCAGATACAGACATATTACCACTTAGTTTAGACATCAACTCAGCCTTTATGGTTTTGCTAAAACGATCAAGATCATGGTAAGCTGCCTTTGCAACTGCCATTTTATCTTCATTAGCAATCATCCAGTCAAGAGCTTCTTGTACTTGTTTTTCCGTTATCATATTGTTTTTCCTTATCTGTCAAATGGTGATTTTTTTTGATAAATAACTTCCTCTGTCTCTAAACATTTAAAATACACTGTCCAATCTGAAGTTTTTTTGCTGCGAGAACTAGTTTTTTTAGCAAATCTTTCCCATCGTTGATTCTCAAATTCAAATATTTTTGGTCTATTCCCATTTGTACCTGTAGCCAACCATGTTTTGTGTAAATCCCAAACATCTACACTATCATATTTTTTTAATTCATTAACCAATGCTTCACTGGTTCTGTAGTGAGGTTTTAAATACCAATCATTATAATTTTTTCTCATAAATCCTCATCATTTTTTACAAATTTAAGATTTGTTTCTTTTACCTCACCAGATAAATACGTTTTATCATTACTTGACAAATTTATCCACAAAGTCACTTCATAAACTTCTTTGTTAGAATTGGTTAGGTATCCAGAAAAAGACGGGCATTTATCATTTTTTCTTTCTTTTTCCCATACAACTATTTTGTTAGAGTCCTTTGGTGCGTATTTCTGTATGTTGTTTAAATTAATATCTTCCATCATAAATCCTCTATATATCCATCACCAATTAAATATCGTTTACCACAACGATATACTGGTTCTTGTTTGTTGCCTAATAGTTCTCTGAAATACTCAACCCAGTTATTACCAGTTCTTTTCTCCATCATTAATCCAATATATTCTGCTTCACGTTTGTTTAGCAATACCTTTTCTAACTCTGGTTCTTCTCTCGGTATAGGTGTGATGTTGTCAATGTAGCTATCGTGAAATGTTTCCAATTCACCATAAGGTATTCTGTATAGTTTAACCCTTGGATCTTTCTTTAATGGTTCTAATGGGTACTTCTTTGCAAAGTCTAATGTGCAATACTTAAATGAATCCCATAACTTTGATCCATTCTTTTTTCGATAATCACAATAGACATGAAGAACATCTACGTTTTTAAATAGGTAATCCCCCAGTCCGACAACCCAATTACCGTTTTGCCACTGAGGGAATTTAAGGTGAAAATCTCTACTTGTCATAATTAATTTTTATCCTTTAAATCCTTTAACATAGCTTATCACCTCTGAAGCTCTCTCAGAAACTTCTTCACTTGACAAAATTTCACTACTAATTCTCATAGCAGGTGACATCGTGTCAGTCGACAGCATCTGTTTCCTGCTAGTTATTCGACTTTTTGTCAAACTTTTTATTAGGCTTTTAAAAAAATTTTCGTTACTTTTAGAATCTTTATTTGAAAACATAGTGCTAAACATTTCAAAAGTATCTTTGTTTTTTATATTTGAACAAAAATAATGTGCAGTATCAATAATTGAGTATGCAATCGCAAGTTCAAATTGCTTTTCAGTCATGTGATCTATCTCTTTTTTATTCTTCATCTTCATTCTTTTCTTGTGTTTTCTCTAATCGTTCAGATAAATCTTTTAACCTATCTGTTTGAGCTAACATTTCTAAAAGCTCAATCTCAAGTTCTTGTCTTGTTTTAGAATGGGACATCATCATCTCCTTTGTTTTTGTTTCTATAATCAATTAAAGCATCACTACAATATGCACCGACTTGCTCAGATGTTTTGCCAGATGTGATACCTCTGGTCCAAATACCTATAACTAACATACCTTCTTCTCTAGTAAGTCCATTAGCATCAGGTACTCTTGTATAATCTTGAACACCATTTTGCTTTGCTGGTACTGTTGGTTTTGGCTGTTCAGACTGTTCATCACCCATGCGAGTAATGATTGCGTTTTTTATGTATGGTTGTCCTGCGTTTTTACCAGACTTATGTATAGCTGTTTCACCCTTTACATCAACAAGCACAACAGCACTTGGATCAGATAATTGATTGTTGAAACTAGTCAAATCCTGGTTAGAGTATGCTCTATGATCTTTATCATCAGAGTCATTAATTATGGCATACCAATTTGGTTTACCATCTTTTGAGTAATCCATAACTTTTTTAAGATTACCCATAACTTCATAGTTAGACATTATTTCTTCTCCTTTAATTTTAGTAGTTCTTCGCTAGGATCATATTTCTTTAATAGTTTCCAATATGTTAACAAACTATTAAACATGGCAAGATGCCTTGTATGAGTGTCAGGATCCCAAACATGACTGACAATCAATTCTGTATTTAAACGATCAATAAAAATTGAAACTCTTGTAGGATTATCTACACCTACACCCTGTGAGTAAGATGATAATTGCATACCATGTTCATCAAACACTAACTTAGAACCAGTTTTACCTTCAAGATTATCTTTTGTTTTAAAGTCTACAAAGATACCATTCTTGGAATACAAATCTATTTTACCACCATACCCAGACGTATGACAGAAAGATCCTTCAGCAATCCATTCTTCATTGGGAAACATATCATCTAATATTTTTCGTACAGCAAGATATGGTTTAGTATTTTGACCTTTAAAACCTCTTTCAATATCTGCGTGAATAATTGTGCCTTGCTCGGCAGCTTTCATACCTTGTTCTTTTGAGTCTAATTTAACTCTGTTTAGAAAGTCATAATCACTTTCACCCTCTAATCTTTGAAGTGTTAGAGCTGCACTGATACCTTGATCTATCATCCAATTGACTAGTCCAGGTTTGGCAGCTATTCCCAAGATACCAGTAACAGAGGGAACTAGGATTAATTTTCTTGCATCTCTTAATGTGGTGTTGCGTTCTTTACCATTTTTACCTATTAAGGTATATTTGGCATTACCTTTATGATCGTACCAATGACCAGACTCAGATAAATGATCTGTTTTCGTATTGCTCATTCTTTACTCCTATTATATAATATAATATAATCTTAAACATATTTAGATATTTTTAAATCACGTTATATAATATAATATAATGGCTTACAAAAAAGGTTGTCAAGAAAAAAGTTATGCACAAAAAATTAACAGAGGCTTTGCAAGGTATTGCTAAGAAAAAATCACTTACCTACAATCTAGCAATAGACCGAAAAAGGCAACATTGGACACAGAAATTGATAGATACTGCAGAAAGACGGATGTCCCCTGAAAAATTTAAAGTTTGGATAGAGAATTTTGAACGAGACCTTAAAAAACGAAGATAGGCGAGAAGTCGAGTTTATTGGCAACCCAAAAAGGGACCTGCTGATGGCTAAAAATATTCGAGAAAGTGAAATCGAATACCTATCTGCAAAAAGAGTTATAAACCATTTTGAGTTAGAAGTTGCAAACAAGTATAGAAAAATATACGAGACAACAGAATTAAAGGCGACAGGTGATAATCTTTCTATGATTAAATATGGTTGTCGCATTGATGGAGGTGCTGATAGCACTAGCTCTGTTGATAATCGTTTAAAAGCAATCAATAAATTAAATTACATACACCGAGTTATCGGACAAAACTATGCTGATTTAATGCAGCACATTGTTGGTCAAGGGTTTACCATCAAACAATACTCCATGTTATCAAAAACAAAACCCAGAAAAGTATCTCGATTATTAAGAGAGGCTTTACACTTTACAGCTGAACCATTAGGACTGACAAAAACTAGGCATACAATTCGTGCCTAAAAAAAAACGAATAGACTATTCAAAATTTGCATTAGCAAAAACACAACCAGTTAGATCACCAAAGTTTTTAGAATATGTAAGAACTTTCCCTTGCTCTGAGTGTAAGACTACCGAGGACATACAAGCCCATCACCTTACAATCATTAAAGGCAACGGAGGTATGTCAAGAAAGACAGACGATAATTGGTGTGTACCTTTGTGTGGAATTTGTCATCATTACTTACATTGGTACGGGGAACAACCTTACTGGGATGCTAGAGAATTAGAACCTAAGATTTACGCAGCTTTGTTGTGGAATGATTTTAATAAAAAACAACCCTAGCCATTACAAGGGAGTAAAAATGAATTTGACTAGGGTCGCTATTTAGTCCGAAAAGGATTATTAGATATAACGAAATCTTCGGATTAACTAACTAAACATCTCTAAGATACATTTTTCATAATAAAAATCAATACAAAATGATAAAATTAGTTGTCGATAACAAGGCAGGTAATTGTGTTGCCTGTGGAAAAGGGGTATATCGAGGTTCTGATCTCTTTTGCTCCCCATTTCGACCAATTGCATACTTCCATAAGTCTTGTTTCAAAGAATTACTTAAAAAACACCCACTAAACAAAGAAAATATTTAGTTAGGGGTATTGCTAGAATGACACTTAACATATACATTCCTTTACAATGGCAAAAAATGTCTAAAATTATCAAATTTTCCCATATTTCTAGTGATGCAACTGATTCTGATATTTTTTTGGATACAGTAGACATCAAAGAACTAGCTGACGTACTCTATAAATCAGAAGAATTAGAAGGATTAGGTGTCAAAGGTATAAAATTAGCTCGTGCTATGGCTTCAGTAGTTATAGCAAATCAATATTTAGACCTCGTTGCAGCTGAAACCATTGAGGGAATTGACATTACACATCATGGCAAAGAGTTCGAAACAGTCCATTAAATTAGATGGTCAAAAAGTATCATTAAACTTTATTGACGTTGATATTTCAGTTTGTAAACCAGACTTCCCTAACTCAAATATGTGTGAGGAATATGGTCAATATCATAGACGCAAAAACCTTATAGAAATACAAAGCAATCTATCCAACATAGATGAAAGTAATACAATCATCCATGAATTGATGCACTTAATAGCTTACGCAAGCGGTGAAGTCACCGCAGGAGCATTGACAGATGAAACAGTAGAAGAAAGAGTTGTAAATAATTTTGCTAACTTACTAATCTTAATGTTTCGTCAAAATCCTTGGTTGCTTCATTACCTGCAAGATAAATTGATTGACAGCGAGTAGAACAACAAATCATTTCCTTGAATTGAAAATTATAATAGTAATTCCAATCTTGGTTTGTTTTTGCGTTAAATATTCTTTTACAAACATCACACTTTAAATCAAATTGTTTACTTGCCATATATCTCAATCAGTTTTTTCTTAGCACCTTCGATTGTAAATAAATCCTCTCGAAGCAGCTTTTGTATGCTAGACAATACTTTTAAATCTTCTTGTCTATAATATCTTCTATTCGAGGATTGCATTGGTTTAAGTAATTCAAATTCACGTTCCCAGAACCTCAAAACGTGTTGAGGCTCTTCATATTTCTTTGAAACTTCACTTATTGTATAAAATATCTTTTCCATTACATTTTACTTTCATTAATAGTTTGTAGATTAATTTTGGACCTGATAATAATTTCTTTAACAGAATAAAAATACTTAATTAACTGTTGTGAACTTCCACCATGATCAAGGTTATTCTCGACTTGTTGCGTTATTTCTGCAATTTGTCTTAATGCTTCCTTAGTTTGTTCTGTCATATTCTTCCCCTTCTATATAAAAGTTATTAATATTTAATGGTTTGGACCTATGATCTAGTTTATTTAAAATCACAACACAGATATTTGCCAACCAATAAAGATTTTTATCAAACGATACTATTATATTTTTGTGTACCCGACTTCTAATATAGGAACTACTTGGCTTTGGAAACTCAATTATTGTATCTTTAACAGTTTCAGTATCGCCTATTGTATCGTAATTGCTATCTATTTCGTGCATTTAGTCCTCCATTTCTATTTCAAAAAAAGATATTAAAGCTGATGATTGATCTCGCAATACTTGGATTTCACTTTCGCACCATCCAACCCTAACATAGTTATAGTTTATAATTGCAATATAAGATAATAGTGCAATTATTATTATTCTAAATATATTATTCATTATACTCCCATATCTTGTTAAAATTTTCTAATTATTTCACAATTATACAAGCTAGCATTATACGTAGCTTCTTTTTCAGCCTCTTTTTTTGAGACTTCAAAAGCCCTACCAAATGCAACCCCTTCTGAACCTTGCCAAGAAATGAGATTGACATTGTATTTTTTGCCTTGCCAATGCTTTTCAATAACAACTTCATGTTTCATGTTTACTCCTCTTTAATAATGTCTAGTTCTTCTCGGTATGTATCTTGATCCTGTGCTTCCCATTCACACATTGGTTCTAGATTTCCAGCTTCAAACATTG
>Ga0098037_1001442_pt1 | contig 10957 bp, 10 predicted proteins | sample 5_EtaG_FD_75050 | JGI IMG/M metagenome (GOLD analysis project Ga0098037, IMG submission 75050) | Marine viral communities from the Subarctic Pacific Ocean - 5_ETSP_OMZ_AT15132 metaG | ecosystem: Environmental > Aquatic > Marine > Oceanic | place: Pacific Ocean | collected 2015-01-08 | reverse complement strand
GTCACTGATAACACCGTATGGGAAATCTATATGGCGTCGTTACAGAACCAGCAGCGTTTCAGCAACACCAATGACGCAGATGCGGGTTTTGCGACTGTTAAATTCATGGACGCTGATGTGTGCCTTGATGGTGGTATTTACAATGGTAACTACGGTACGGGTGCCCCAGCAGGTACAGCGTTCTTCTTGAACACCAAGTACCTACACTACCGTCCACATGCTGATCGTAACATGGTGCCTTTATCGCCTAACCGTCGTTACTCGACTAACCAAGATGCAGAAGTGCAAATCTTGGCTTGGGCGGGCAACATGACTTGTTCTGGCCGTATGTTCCAAGGTCGTTACGACATTAACCCATAATACTAGAAGTAAAAACCTTGTCGTAGGGGTTATAGGGGTGCGGTTCGCCGCCCCCGAATTTTAACTAGGAGGTAGTTATGACTAATTCAACACCCACATTCTATGTAGATCAAGCGGCAGTAGCCGCCCGTACTACCGAAGTGCCTGACGCGGATTTTTCTACAGGTGCTAACGTAGCGGCGTCTAACGCTTGTGGTATCGGCGTTAATATCGACGGTGGCGAAGTAGTAGGCACACCAGAACAATTTACTTTAACAGATCAGTTTGAGGCTACTCGTACACCGCAAAATACGCAGATTTTAGGTGAGGACGTAGAAGCCTTACAAGCGGGTAACCCGTCAGCTTCGGGTGACGGCGGTATACCTTTGTCGGGTGACGCTACTTTAACCGCCTTAGAGACAGGGTGGACAGCCGAAACGTAATAAGGTTAGGCTATGACTGACTTTAAAATCTTTGGTGACCCTGAATTAGAGGGTGATGCTCTCGGTCTTATGACTGAGGGCATAGGGCACCCCTTACACCCTGTAATAAAGCCCGAAACCTTGCAAGGTGAGAAGGGCGATAAAGGTGATAAAGGTGATAAAGGTGAGCAAGGTGAGCAAGGTGAGCAAGGCGAGCAAGGTGAGCAAGGTGAGCAAGGCGAGCAAGGCGAGCAAGGCGAGCAAGGCGAGCAAGGCGAGCAAGGCGAAAAGGGTGACGAAGGTACGTCCATAGAGGGTAGCGACGGTCTAAGCGCCTACGATATATGGCTGGCGCAAGGTAATAGCGGCTCTGAACAAGATTTTTTAGACTCCCTTAAGGGTAAAGACGGCGTAGTAGAGCTATCCGATGATGCGGATAACATAGCCGTTATTGACGATTCAGGTAAGTTATACGTACCCGCAGGCATACCTAATAGCGGTAGTGAAAGTTTACGCTACATATATGCCGCGCCCACAGACCCTATACAGCCTAATGCTAACACGTTAACTTTAGATAACGCTGACCCCACGTTAGCCACTGAAACGTATTTTAGTGTAACTGCCTATCCTAACCGTAGTGTAAGTAATATTTTAGAACTGCTTGAGGAAGGGGATGCGCTATATCTACAGCAAAGCAGCGACGATAATGTTTTTATAAACGCCAATATATCCGCGCCAGCGGTGAGCAATGACGGTTTTTTTACAATCCCTATAAGCATAGAAAGTGCAGGCGCACCGTTTACTGTTAACTCATTTACTAACTTAATTGTGTACCACGCGGGGTCAGGTGGCAGCGGCAGCGGCGGCGGGGCGTCTGAGGCTGAAATAGGTGCTATAGCAGCAGGCTCTACGCTAGGCTTACAGCAGTCTTTACTGGCTAATGCAGGACAAGCAGGGCTTACTGTACTAGCTGTAGGTTACACCGACACAGGTAAGGTGCAGGGGGTAAGTTTAGGTGAGGGTAACGTAATAGAGGTTTACGCCAGTGGTGCCGATTTTAACGCTGGAACCGTTTTATACAGAGAGTTTATGAGTTTTGGTGAACCTATCTGTTTTACTGGACTAGGGTTAGGCGCGATAATCACTTCTACAAAAGGTTTTTACGGTTTTTGTGACCAAGTAACAGGTAACGACATTTCACCCATGCCCTTGCTAAGTTACGGGCTGTCTTTTACAAGCACGTTCTTCTTTGCGTTTAGACAGAGCGAGAGTTTACCGCCAGCAAACAGTAATCAAGGCTGGGTTCACGTTGTAGCAGGGCCATTAAAAACTTCGGTCACGTTAAAACGCGGTACGGGCGTGGTAGTTAACGGGCAGGAAAACATAGAGGTAGAGCCGTGGAGCTATTTAAGGCTTTTCACTAACGGCAATACAGAGTTTATATTAGAGGCCACAAACCCTATTATGGCGTGTGTAGCCGCTAGGATGAATAATAATGGTGCTGGGCGGTATTCAGACTCACGTTTAATAATGCCCCTTACTAGCGACGGGATTACATGGCCTCGAAGCGGCAACGTATCGGCACCTTTTAACAATACGGTAGTTAACTATTACGTTAGGGACGGAGCTACAGGCAATTTCACTGTTAGCCCCGGAAGCCCTGTCGATTTCGACGGTAGTTCGGGAACGGGTGCAAACGACTCTGACTATGAGCCTGACGGTGCCACAAGGGTTAAAGCCATAGGTCTAATATCCGCGTATTCAGGTGCCGATGGTGCAGGGTCAGAAGCCACACCATTAATGCCTACGTCTGCTATGTCTCAAATAGTGGCACAACCGCTGTTTGTCCGTGATGCGGGTGACGGCGGTAACAGTGGCGTGTCTATCGCCTCACCATACGAAGGCACAGCAAAAATATACGAATGGAATTTCACTACTAACACCCTAGATTTAGCCTACACCGTACCGCTGCTTAGAAACATAGGCGGCACTTTAACTCGTGAAGCTCAAAACTTTCCGAGTTCGGGGCAGGTAGCTAACGAAACCACTATAGGAAGCATACAAATAGAAGGTGACCTTAATCTAGGAGTGGTAGTGGCTGACGTACCTATTACTGTAGTAACGCAAAGTGACGCACGACCTAGCAGCGGATGGCCATTACTGCGGAGCCAAAACGGAACTACTACCGAAGCAATACGCAGTAATGACGACGAAACACTATCACTAGGTATAACACCAGACACCGTAAAAGCGGAGATAACCGAAGGGGCAGACGGCTTACTCTATAAACGTGTAATAAATGGTGGTGTAGAATCATGGGTTATAGCGTGAGTATAACACTAATCATATTGCTAACATTGATACCCTATTGTTATATGGGTACACTTAACTATCCACCAAAAACCTACGACGAGGAAGAACCGTTATGTTAAATTCAAACCCGAACCCCGAAGATTTTAGCTCAAGTAACCAACAGGAGGCAGATAAATCCCTACTGGTTAGATTTGTGCATCGGCAACGTCAAGACCTAGAAGCTAGTAAGGAGTTGGGCAGACCTGTTTTTAAAGAGGTAGAGTACATAGAAATACGTTTAGCAGGTAAGCGTGACCCGCAGGCAGTTAGACCCGCTACGTTACGGGATAAACAGCGTTTCCCTAAACATTATGAGGCGTTTCAAAAGCGCACAGAGTTACCGCTAGAGGGCACCCCGTTAGCTGAATGGGGTAAAATACCGCGATCTACAGCCGAAGAATTAGCGTTTATGAACGTCAAGACCGTAGAGCAGTTAGCAGACATTAACGATACTCATCTAGCTAACTTTATGAACGGTAACGGCATGAGAGAAGCGGCTAGAAAGTTTTTAGCCGATGAAGGCTCTAAGGCTAATCTACAAGCTAGAATAAAAGAGCAGGACGTAACGATAGCTGAAATGCAAGAGCAAATAAAACAGCTTTCAGAGGCTATGGTTACGCCTGAACCTATCGAGCCAGCCGAACCAGTTGCTAGAAAACGTCGCAAGACTAAAGCGGCACAAACAGAAGATAGTTAAAAGGAGTGGGGTATGGCGCTAAACAACACAATAAACGCAACAACCATACTTAACCGCGTAGCAGCGGAAGTAGGCCAGCAGCCCATACCTGACCCTTTAGCGAGTCAAGACCCCGCCTTTGTTAAGATGCAATACCTACTTAACACAGCAGGCGAGGAATTGATGCAGGCGTACCCGTGGGAATTGTTAGTACGTGATTACAGTTTTACCACGGGCTTTAACGATTCAGGTGAGTACGCTTTACCCGCTGATTTTGGTTACATGCTTAACCAGACTAATTGGGAGCGTACAAACCGCTTACCTATGCGAGCGTTAGACAGCCAAACGTGGGCGTACTTAAAAGGTCGTGACTTAGGTAGCAGCACCATTTACGCGAGTTTTCGTATTGCCGAGGGTAAGTACAATATCTACCCTACCCCACCACCAGAAGGTTTAGAGGTAAATTTTCAGTACATAACGTCTAATTGGGTGTGGGACGGTAACGAGGTAAACCCTGTCTATAAGTCTGAGGTTACTATGCCTACAGACGTACCATTGTTTGATAGGACGCTAATCACTCGCGCTTTAAAATGTAAATGGTTGGAAAGTAACGGCTTTGATTCAACTAAAGCACAAGCAGACTACAATCAGATTTTTGCGTTTTTGACGGGGCACGACACCGCAGCACCCGTATTAAATATGGGGCGTAGAGGTCGTCAGATTCCTATGATAAGCGGCGATAATGTGCCTATTACGGGTTTCGGCATATGATAAGTAACGCTTACGGGTCAAACGGTTTAAACGCTTCACAGCAGCGCACACACCAAGTAGCACGACTACCCGCGCCACAAGGCGGCATTGATGTGCGCCAAGGCTTAGGCGCAGAGGACGTAAGCACCTGTATTTACAGTTATAACATGCTGCCTTATGAGTACGGTATGAAAGTACGCCAAGGCTACCGTGAGTGGCAAACGGGTATAACCGAAGGTAACAGCAACGGAGTTACAACCGTTATACCGTACACTGGCGTATCGGTTGACCTTTCAGACGACAGAATTTTTAGCGTTACCAGCGACGGTATTTACGACACCACCGATTTAGGCGGCACCCCCGTACTAAAAATAGCCTTTTCTGACACATCGACAGACGCGGGGTATGGCGTTTACTGCCACTACACCAGTGATGCAGGGGATAAGCTGTTATTTTATGCCGATAGCAGAAACGGGCTTTTTCAATACGACCCTGACGCTGATACATGGGAAGCGCCTACAGGTATTACAGGCGTGGACGTAGCAGATATCCGTTGTGTTATGTCGCATAAGCAACGGTTATGGTTTAGTGAAGCTGAGAGTACAGCAGGCTACTACTTGGATATAGGTGCTATAGCGGGGGCGGCATCACCTTTTTATTTTGGTTCTAAGTTTCGTAGCGGCGGCACACTGGCAGGGCTGTTTAACTGGACAGTGGACGGCGGTGAAGGCGTAGACGATTACCTAGTCGCGGTTAGTCAAGCAGGTGACGTATTGCCGTATCAAGGCAGCGACCCCACTAGCGAAGATTGGGCGGTAAAAGGCAGTTACTTTATAGGTGAGATACCTAACACCCCTGTTTTCGGTACTGAGCAAGGAGGCCAGCTTTTCTTACTGTCCTCTTACGGCGTTATCAGTATGAACGATCTGTTAGTAGGGGTGGACACTAACAGCTTACGAGCAGATGAGCAGGCGTCAGGTATATCTGTCAAGGTAGCCGCCCTTTTACGCCGTGATATGGCCGATAAAATACGTGACAGAGGTTGGGGGATAAGCAACATACCAAGTCAAGGCGGGCTGCTTATTACTACCCCTACAGTGTCTAACCAGCGCCCTATACAATACTACTTTAACCTAGCCACTAAGGGCTGGGGGTTGTGGCGTGATATCCCTATGCTGTCGTTTACCAATTACGAGGATAACGTAATCATAGGGCTAACAGGTAACCGCGTAGCCGTAATGGACGTAAACGTAGATAATGTAGAGCTTGACCCGTCTGATGCAGACCGAAACGGCGTTGATATAGAATTTTCTATACTAACGTCGTTTAACTCCTTTGGTACATCGGGCGTGTTTAAACGTGTCAGCCTAATACGTCCTGATTTTGTAGGTTTAGACACCCCTACCTATAGCTGCCAAGCGCGGTACGACTACGACACCGAAGAAGCCAGTTCCTTCCAGCTACTACTACCCCCTAGAGCGCCTACCGCGCTATGGGATGCTAACACTTCCACATGGGACGCCGTATATTGGGCGGGAACAGAAAACACCCCGTTCTCGACTACGGGCGGTAGTTGGGGAAAAGGGCGCTATGTGGCTATGGCCTGTATAGGTAAGTCGCGCACTTCCACCAGACTCATAGGCTGGGACGTAATATACGATACGGGCGGGGTGATGCCGTGAACATACAGTTTAGATCGTTTGTCGGCCAATATGATTGGGGGTGGGTGCAGCAGCAAGTACCTGTACTGCGCGTAGAGGACACATGCGGCATAATGGCGGTGGATTTAGATACAAACACCACCGTAGGGGCGTGTATCATGGATAACTGGACGGATAACAGCGTACAGTGCCACTTTATGATAACGAGTCCGTTAGTTTTAAAGCATGGTTTTCTTGACTGTGCTTACAGTTTTATCTTTAATGACAGAAAATGTAAGTTTATCTACGGCATGGTGCCTAGTAATAACGACAAGGCGCTTAAACTTAACAAGCACATGGGGTTTACAGAAAAAATGCGTATGCCCGACGCTTACACCGACGGCGTAGATTTTGTTATTATGGAGCTGAAAAAAGACGATTGTAAGTATTTAACACATGAATTAAGCGAGGTTGCGTAATGGCAGGTTATCCAGATGGTCAGCGTAGGGGTGTAGGAGGTAGTAAAAACTATTCGGTTTACCCTACCAGTAACCGCGCACCCACAGCGTCCTTTAAAGCACCTAAAACTAACCAGACTACGCTGCAACAAAACTACTCGCAGCCTATAAAAACGCAGACTAAAAGCGGGGATAAGGTACCTAAAGGTACTTTTAACAACCCTGTAGGCGGTTATGTCGTACCTACTCAAACATACACAGGCCACACCAGCAGCCGCAATATCGGCACTGGCGAAAACAAAGAGTCTATAGGCGTAGGGGGTGGCAGACCCATCCCTATAAAAAGCCGCCCTGACGCTACCAGCATATTAGCTAGACCTGACTTACAGCGGGCACAAGCGCCTAAACAGTTTGGTACGCACACTAAAGGTAGTTTAGACCCCGTACAGCCTGTAACTAACCGCAATACCGCGATAGTTAACGCATTACGAGCGCCCGCCGCGCCTAGTTTAAACAGTTCAACAGGGGGAGACAGCAATGGGTAAAAAGAGTTCAAAAGCCCCTGACGTAACGGGTGCAGCGGTTAAAGAGGGTGAGTATAGCCGTGATACATCACGCGACCAGATTTACGCTAACCGTCCTGACCAGTATAACGCTTTCGGTAGTCTTACGTGGGAGCCGCAAAACATAATCGACCCCGCCACTGGCAAAAGCACGACTAAATGGGTGCAGCGTGAAAATATGTCGTCAGACCTACGCAACCTATACGACTCGCAAATGAGTCAGTACAACCGTAACGCGCAAATGGCCGCAGCTATGGGTGACCGCATAAATGCAGAGGTTAGCGCCCCTGTTAACTGGACTCAATTTGGTGATGTTCAGGCGTTAGATTACGACCCTACTGAACTACGACAAAGCGCGGAGAATGCAGCGTATCAACGTGCCGTTAATCGCCTAGACCCGCAATTTGAGGGTGACCGTCAGCAAATGGAGATACGTCTACGCAACAGAGGGCTACAGGCAGGTGACCAACAGTACCAGTCTGAAATGGACAGCTTTATGCGCGGTAGAAACGATGCTTATGAACAAGCGCGTTTAGGTGCTGTAGGTGAGGGAAGAACCGAGGCAGATATGCTTTGGAATCAACAGGTTACAGGTAACCAGATCGCAAACGCCTTACGTGATAAGCAGATAGAAGAATACATAGCCAAACGTCAGTACAGCATTGGCGAACAGCAAGCCCTTAACCCTATCGGTAATATAGGTCAGCTATCTAATGTTATTTCAGGAGGCGGTGAGTAATGCCACGTTTTAAGCGATTTACACCAGCGGAAAAAGCAGCGACCCCGCAATTTGCAGCAGCGGAAGCTAGACAGACTCAACTAGAGAACGACGCTAAAGCCCGCGCTAATGCGTTACGAAGTCAAAATATGTTAGGCGCGGCAGAAATATATAACGAGGGTATGGGTGATAAGTCACCTATATCCGACGGTATTCGAAGTATGTGGAACTCAGCCGCTAATAACGGTGTGGAGAGCGCCGCCAATAGCCCGTTTACACAGCCTACTACTAGCCCGTTTACACAGGCTCCTACTCCCGACCTTAACGCGGGCGGTGATTTAAACCTTAATTTAGGTCAGCAAGTACCCGCTGACCCATTTGGCTCTATGAGTGCGCCTAATATGGCGGCTGACTCATTTGGCTCCTCGGCAATGCCTGAAATGAGTTTTGATACTGCTATGCCGTCAACACCTTTTGATGTAACCGCCCCGCCCGACTTAGCAGCAGGCGGCGATATAGCCCCGTCAGTGCTAGAAATGGGGGCAGAAGATTTAGCTACAGATGCCGCGCTAGGTACAGCAGAAACCGCGCTTACCGATGCAGCCACTACCGCTGCTACCGATGCAGCCGCAGGGGTGGCAGCAGAAACCGCAGCTACGGCGGGGGCAGAGGCCGCAGCGGGCGGCACGTTATCGTCTATTTTAGGTGCCGCAGGTAGTCTTGCAACGCCGTTACTTATTGCTGCCGCCATACGCGGATTTTTTTGATAGGGGGTTGTGATGGAGTTTGACGAGTTATCTTTAGGTTTACAGCAAGCAGCCCAAGGCAAAGCAGCGGTATCTGCGCTAGAGCAGCAAATAGCCAATGCAGAAGCCTTACGTAACCGCGACCAGCCTAAAATAAACGAGTACGGCACTGTATCACCTTTGGCTGTAATAGCTGACGTAATGGGTAAATCGCGGGCTAGACAGCAGTTACGGGAAACACGACCCCAGCTAGAAAAAGCGCGTAACACGGTGGCGCAAAACGAAAACGCTAACGTGCTGTATCAAGCTATGGAGCGCGAAAAAGCAAGAAAGTTAGACGCCGAGCGATATGCCAGTGAGCAGGCTACAGAAGCCGAAAAAACAGCGTATGACCGCGCTACGATTTCTGACCATACCACCTATTACCGTGCCGACGGCACCCCCGTTAACGTCGCTTTCGATGCACAAGGCAACCCCGTCAACCCTAATACTGGCGAACCTATGTCACTAGAGGGCTTATCGCCCGATAACCCTTTAGGTGGAGAGGGTGGTAGCGGTAGTGACGGGTATTCTGCGACGGCTGAAACGGAGGGGCGATTAAACATAAATACTTTAGGTAAAGTAGACAGAATTTTGGCGCTTACAAACGGATTTGATGAGGATACCAGAAAAAGGTTAAATAGTTCGAGTAAAAGACTTACTGATCTAGTCGCGCAAGGGACTGGCGGGGTTTTGGGTGGCGATAAATTACGTGCTTTTATACGTGAGGAACGCGAGAAAGACCCCGTCGTTAGGGATTATTTCCAGCAGTTAGCGGCGTTGTCGTCGGTTGAAAGACACGCCCTTTTCGGTGGCGCGTTGAGTGCGCGTGAGGCACAATCAGCAGACGAGTTTATAGCGTCTGTACTGACCACTTCTCTTGACGATCAATTGATGAGAGTGAATAGAGGAAGGGAAGCTAGTGAGACAGCCATAAGAACTATAGACTTAACTAGCGGCGGTACCCGTTTCGGTGATGCGCTAAAAAACTCAGGTTTTACCACCTTATACCCTGTCGAAGCAGAAGTAGACGCGCAGGAGGTTAAAAACGACCTTACTTTTAAAGACCCCGTGTGGGAAACCCTTTACCATAAGTGGAAAGCAGATCAGCCCGCAAAGCCAACGCCGTAGGAGAGTACAAGCGTGTACACTAATGAACAGATAGCTATGTTTGAAAAGCGATACGCACAAGAAATGGCGGCTAAAAAAGCGCCAGAACTTACGCAAGAGCAAGTAGCTAAGTTTAAAGCTAGATTCGAGGCTGAACAGCAAGCGACTGAACAGCAAGCGACTGAACAGCAAGCGACTGAACAGCAAGCGCCGCAGCCAGAAGTCAGTCAGGAATATCCCGAAGGCGCGTTTAAACGTGATCTAGCCAGAGAAGCGGGCAAAGGTTTGGTATCTACCATAGATTTTATGGGTGACGTTGCTAACTATTTACCGCCTATTATGTATACCAGAGCAGCATTAGGTAAGCCTTTAGTAACGGACGTAATACCAGATATACAAGACGTACCTTGGGTTAAAGAGGCCACTACAAGAGAAGTTGAAAAGTACGATAACGCTAGAGAGGGCGCGTTAACTGCGGCTAATTTTTTAGGTGGCTCCGTAGTCCCGCTATCGCCTATTAAAAAAGGTAAGGACGCCCTTAAATACGGTGCAGAAGCATTAGCTTTTAGTGGTGGTGCGGGTGCTGCCAGAAGCGTTAGTGACGAGTCTAACCCTTTACTAGAATCATTAGCTGGCTTTACCGCCGCTACTTCTCCGCAGTTAGTAGCTAACGCCCTACGATCAGGGGGTAACGTATTTAGACAAACCTCTTACGATGAAGATGCGGCAAAAGAGATAGCGGCCTTAGCAGACGACTCCGCAGCCGTAGCAGCAAGTTTAAACGGCGCCGAGGGTACCGCAGGTACACTAGGTCAAATTTCAGGCGATAAAAACCTATTAGCTATCGAAAACAGTTTTAAAAACTATGACAGCGCCGCGCCAAATGCGTTTAGGGCGGGGCTGGATAACGTAAATAATAACATTGCCAAGCAAACCGCTGAAAGAATTAGTGGCCTTGCGCCTAAAGGTGCTGACCCGCAGGCCATAACAAACGTGGCTAAGGATAGGGTAAAGGGGTTAGAAAACACCCTTAGCCTCAGAAAAGAAAGGCTAGGCAAGCGGTTAGCAGATAAAAAGGTTTCTATAGAGTCGGGCTTAAAACAAGCTGTATCCGCTAAAGAGGACGCCATAGCTGCTACTGTAG
>Ga0098037_1001439_pt1 | contig 10965 bp, 18 predicted proteins | sample 5_EtaG_FD_75050 | JGI IMG/M metagenome (GOLD analysis project Ga0098037, IMG submission 75050) | Marine viral communities from the Subarctic Pacific Ocean - 5_ETSP_OMZ_AT15132 metaG | ecosystem: Environmental > Aquatic > Marine > Oceanic | place: Pacific Ocean | collected 2015-01-08 | reverse complement strand
GGTTATCAATTCATTAGGTTTATCAAATCTGATATCCCTGTCAAGGTCAGTTCTGACCAATTCAATTCTAACTAAACAGTTAGCCATCTAGGGGCGTCTTCGGGCGTCCCTTCTTTTTTTGTGCTAACCATCCGCCCGCTTCGCGCCCGGAATCCACCCGAGGAGACTACTATCATACTATCACCCTACTATCATCACGAGTGCATACGAGTGTGCCTGCATGCATATGCCAATCTTGAATCTGGTTCCACGTGTTCCACGGACCTGCCCCGATGTGGAACCGTTTCATGGAACCAGCGAAATGCCTGCCGTTGCAACAAACGGGCGGGGGCTACTTGCCTGCGGTTCCACGGTTCCGCGTAAATCAGAACGTGCTTAATTACGGTCGACCATCGACCAAGGATAAAGAACTATGAATGAATGTTATTTTTACATGGAACCATGGAACCACAACCTAGAATCGTTGTTCTTACAGCCTCAATTGTGTTCCACGAGTAATGGAACCATGTGGAACCACGTGGAACCAACCCACTGCACAAGAAGCCCCCAAGAACTATTTAACAGCGTATCAAAATCGCTGGGGCTCTTGTGCTTCCATATAGGTTTATGTTGGATGTGGATCACTTCCGACAAACGACATCACGCAGTCGTACTAAAGTGCGTGGCGGTGTCACCGGAACGACCATGCTGGGATGAAAAGCCCACGACCCATTACAAACGAGGAGGTAACTATGGGACTAGATGTATATGCAGGGTATTTACACCCAAAACCGGAGCAACCAGATAACGTTGTTGATATTAAAGACAATATTGGCGACAGAATGGAGGCTCCATATTACTGGCGTAAGCACGCTCGGCTCCAACAATTTATGACGGAGTTGTGGCACGAGAAGAATGGCACAAAGATGGAAACCATTATGGGCCCTGAAGGGTTCAATGGTGGTGATGTCTTGATCTTGGATAGAGATGACATTCTAAGCTTACAAACACAAGTGGAGAACGACAGCTTGCCGTTTTGTCCAGACGGTTTCTTTTGGGGACAACAGTTCCAAGAAGAGGCGATGAAGGATTTCAAACAGCAAGATCTTAAGTTCTGTAAGGACGCTTTGCAATGGCTCGAAGAGGGCAAAGAAGTCTGGTATGAATCATCTTGGTAAGGAGATAACAATGGTTAAAGACTATTTTAAATCTGTACTAATGGGCACGGGCGTTCTGTTCGTGCTCTTTGGTATTGCAACGAGTATTCAATACTCACTTTTATTATTCGGTGTCGGGGTCGGCATCGGTTCAATCTTGTATTTACTATGGAGGTTACTATGAATACAACAACTTTGGTTAGTGCACTGACAACTGCACTTTGGATACTAATCGAGCTTATTCAGTTCGCATACATGGCCCATCTGGCCTGGAGGAATCGAAATGCTAATGGTAGGAATACTGTCGGCGCTAGGTTTGCTGATTCTAGCGCTTAAAGCGGGCGGTCGCAAAGCTATCGGTCACGATATATTTGTCGACGTTCTAATTACAGTCACATTGATGGTGTGCTTTTATGGCACATTCAGTGGTATGACTGCAGCAATGATGGGCGGTTTGACTGCGTCTTTGGTTCTCTTTGTCATGAAGAAAACGATGCCGCACGAAAAACTAACCGTCGAAAAAGGTGAACGGGTTGTGATGACTACACCTGTTCAAATTAAAATCCCTACAGTTACAACTAAATGGAAAACTGTAGAACCAGACTGGAGGTCTTAAATGCAAACCATAAATCCACAAGCACTTAAAGCTGAACTAAAAGACGCCGTTATGGCTGGCTACCCCGCAATGATTTGGGGCGGTCCAGGTATCGGTAAGTCTGACATACCAGCTCAAGTTGCCGCTGAAATGAACATGAATATCATTGATTTTCGTGCGAACTTATTCGACCCTGTCGATGTAAGAGGTATACCCTATCTAGCGCAAGCTAGTCCAGAGTCTACCAAATACACTTCATGGGCTGTACCTGACGTGTTTCCGATTGCGGAACGCGACGGCGACAGAGGTATCTTGTTTATTGACGAGTTACCAACTGCACCACCAGCAACGCAAAATGCGTTCTTACAACTATTGCTCAACAGACAGCTAGGTGATTATGAGCTCCCAGCCGGTTGGGCACTAGTTTGTGCTGGTAATAGATTGACTGACTCAGCTGCTGTGTATCAAATGCCAAGTCCAGTTAGAAACCGACTAGCGCACTATGAGTTGGAACCGATCCTTGAGGACTGGGTCCAATGGGCTCACCAACATGGTATTGACACCGATGTTATCTCGTTTATTCAATACAGACCTGGACTCTTGTCTAGTTTTGATGCTGACGAGTATGCGTTCCCAACACCACGTGCATGGTCAATGGTTAGCAAAAAGCTCCAACGAGCAAACGCTGATCCAACTAGATTGTTCTATGGTGTTGCCTCTTTAGTTGGCGACGGAGCAGCTGGCGAGTTTGTAGCGTTCAAAGAGATTGCTAGCAAGCTACCTGACATAGATGCGATTATCAAAGATCCATCTAAATACAAAGCCGATGACAACCCAGCGTTGTTGTATGCTTTGGCTAATGCTGTCGCTGCAAGAGCGGAAGATACCAACATGGACAACATTATGAAACTGGCTGACAAACTGGTAGTCGAGTATCAAGTTGTGCTTGTCAAAGGTTGTCTAGCAAGGAACAAAGAATTACGCCAACACGTAGCGATACGTAATTGGATCACTAAAAATGCTAACGTTATACTATAGGAGGACTTATGAAAACTGTTAGATTATCTGAACAGCTCAAACGCGACATCAAACGCGCGGCTGAGAAAAAGTACAACAATGCAAACCCGCAAAAGGATTATCCTAAAGACGGTATGCAATTGTTTATCGACCAAGGTTATCAACAAAAGATAGATACCACTATGCAACAATTCAAAGACGTTTGGGGGTATGAAATGCCCACTAATTCAGTAAGCGAATTGGTAATATCTTCTACTGTTGTGACTGAAGACAGCGACGGTGACGAGTATAAAAGCGATAAGTCTTATACTCTGCAAATGCCACATGTCACCGTACCTAAAGTGCTAGTGCAATACAGCGATTCTATGCGTGTCAAAGTTGAACCTGACAACCCAACGTTTTTACAATGCGTTGAGATTGAAATGTACAACGATAATTTGTACACCAAAAAACGTGAGTATGTCGATAACATACGTAACGTCTTGAATCGTTTTTCTACACTTAATCAGTTGATGAAAGCCGCACCTTATATCAAAGACCTAGTACCACAAGAGCGAATCCAGAAAATGCACGAAAAAGATGACCGCACTGGTCGTCGACAAGAGCAAGCTGAGATTGCGGACACTGAGCTGTCTGAATTGCGTGAAGTGTTGCTTGAAGATGCGTTACTTGGAGATGACTAATGAATCCATTATTCGTAAAAGCTAGATCAAGACTTATACTTGACAATCCATTTTTCGGCACTTTGTGTTTACGACTCAAAGCCGTTGAATGGGACGACGAAACAGGGGCCACCGACGGTGTGCATCTGTTTTACAACGTTAAGTGGTTTGAAAAGCTAACTGATATGGAACGTATTGGTTTTCTAGCCCACGAAGTCATGCATGTTGTGTTCTTACACATTACGCGTAGGAACGAACGGCATCCAACTAAGTGGAACGTAGCTTGTGACTATGCAATCAACAATTATTTGGTTGCACAGGGTTTTATATTACCAAAAGGCGGCCTTGTGGATTCGCAGTATGACAATATGACTGCGGAAGCTATCTACAGTGAACTACCAGAACCTGAAAAGGGTTGGGACAATGTAGCTGTAGACTTTGGTAAATGCGGTGGAGTTATGGACCACCCTGGTAACGACGGCACTCCCGGTACGGCGGGTGCCATCGAAGCTGGTTTGACTGTAGCAATACATCAAGCTGCCGAAGCGGCCAAGGCCCAAGGTAAGTTGTCTGCTGATTTGGAGTCTATAATATCTGATATTACTGACCCTAAAGTGGATTGGAAGGCTGTGTTAGCGCGTTTCTTGCGTGCTAACAACAAGTCTGACTTTACTTGGGTTAGACCCAACAGGCGATTCATTGCAAGAGGCATGTATCTACCGTCTTTGCACAATCCTTGTCTAGAAGAGATTGTCATTGCGGTTGATACTTCTGGCTCTATTAGCGATGAAGAACTAACCCAGTTCACAACAGAAACGTCATACATACTGCACGAACTAGCACCTGAACGTGTGCAATTTATACAATGCGACGCAGAAATCAATGATGTAACTGAGTATACACGCGAGTCGTTACCGCTAAAAGTAACCTACAAAGGCAGAGGGGGGACAGAATTTACACCGGTCATAGACTATGTAAACGAAAACCATCCAAACACAGCTGCTCTTGTCTATCTAACCGACCTAGAATGCGGAGACTTTGGCGATAAGCCACATTATCCAGTGTTATGGGTCACAACTAACGAGACTAAAGCCGATTATGGCGAAGTCATACAAATGCAATAACGAGGAGATTATTATGGCATCAGTAAGAATGACAAATGAGCTTAGAGAGCTCATAACCCACAACTATAGAAAGCAGTGTCAAGCTGCTTTCGATAAAGATTTTGACGTAGAATCAACAATGCGAAAAATTGTCGAAGACCGTCAACGAAAAGCCGGCGAAGATTTTAGATCTTTGTTAAATTCTGCGCGTGATTTTCAACAAAAGTTGATGAAGCACGAACAGGCATATGAGCCTATATTTACTAAACGTTATAGTAATACTTATGGTTCTCTGTCTAGAATACATGAGCCTTATAGTAGTAGCCCTATTACTCATCTTAATGAAATAGACAAACAATATTATCCTCTTAAAAAACTAGAGAAAATGCATATTGTCTGTAATAGAAATCGCCCTATGTCTCAGAATTTTGATTATATACAAGACTGGCGTGGTTCGTACAAAGGTCGATGGGACGATAAAATTAATCCGCCTACTGACACTTGGCAAGAAGGCGATTTATATTTTATGCACACGTTTGAAACGCCTGTTGATTTTCCTGTTATAACCCATGGTGATGACGCTTCTTATGATTCTACTGAAGACTTTGCGCCTTCTCTCACTGTTGGTCTTGTTGTATCTGATCCAGATATGTGTGATAAGCTAGAACAAATACCTATGGCGAAACAGAAAACAAGTGACATGGTTGCAAAGTTTAAAGACTTTATTGATCCCATCACAACGCTTAAAAAGTTCTTAGATGACTTTCCTGGGGGCAGAAGCTTAGTACCAACTGAAAAGTTGCAAGCTATGGCTGCTCCTGTTAAAAAGCGAGAAGTTAAAGCTAAGGTACAACCTAAAGACTTATTGACTCCAACTATGAAACAAGAGTTTAATGAAGTTATGCTAGAATCATCTTTACTGGGGGGTAACAATGACTAATCAACCAAATATCCAACCACATCCTGAGTTTGTTTATGACGAACGTCAGACTTACAAGTCTAACTACTGGAAGTGGAGAGACATGTCTAATTATGAGGCTAAATCTGAAAACAGATTACCTTATAATGAAGAGAAAGCAAAAATGGTGTTCCAACAACAATATGGTTATTATAGTAATGGAGAAACATTATGAGCGTGATTAAAAACTATATGTGGGACGTTGGCGAATACGCTACGGACCACGGTATCAAAGCCGCTATGAGTAAGTATTTCGAATCAGCAGAAGGCGTTAAAATCTGTATTATGTTCGTTAATGCTTATGATGGTGATTGGGACCAATTTATTGTAGACGGTGGCTATCAACCACCTGCTATTCATTAAACAATGGAAATACCTACTTTCACAAAATGGTGGGAAGTAACAATTTTTCTTACCTTAGGATTATTGTTATTACCTTTTTTTATTATTAGGGTTTTGATTGGTAGTATACAACAAGCAGTCACTGAGTAGCCAACTGTACAAAACCCGCCTAAACATGCCAAGGAGTGGCATTAGTATAGCCCAAGATTCGGAGTCCCGGCTTGGGCTATGCGCCTTAATTTACGATACGTAAATCCACATTTCTAATGTGCCAGTTGCCACGTCACCACCAGGTGCTACTTGACAGGTGATATCAATAGTATCATCTGAAGAGTAAGTGGTAGGAGACATGTTAGCATCTTGATGATCTGAACCACCGGCTTGGCCGATTGTAGAACCATCAATATACTTATCAGAATCAGAACCATCACCGACGTCAAGTACTAATGCAGTACCTGTGTCTAAATCAGATGATTTGATTTTGATGTCATGTAAAGTTTCACCAGCAAAGATATCTACCATTTGGTATACATCAGCAGCATTTGGTGCAGCAGTTACATTGAATTTAGCGTATCTCACGCCAATATTTCCACTTGGAAATGGCTTAAACGATTGATTACCTGAGACAGGATCACTTGTAAAAGTTGCCATAATATTCTCCGTTTGTTTTATTACCCATTATTAGGTAATATCTATAGTCATAAAGACAAAAAGGAGTTTTGTCAAATATATTTAAGGAGTAATTCAATGCCCCCATCTCATGTGTATGTGAAACGTAACCCGGTTCATCCATATACATACAACAATCCACATGACTTACCTTACATACAATGGAAGTATGTCAAATTATCTGTTGCTTACAATATGTACACCAGTAAGCAAATAGGTTGGGAACGTGCAAAACGTTCAGAATACGAAGAATGGTGTACGAAAATGCAAAAGTTCAAGGAGGAACTATGAGTAATATAATAGACAAAGATGGCAACCCCATCGAATCCGAAAAAGAAACCATGGAGCGTTTAGTCAACGAAGAAGCAGCGCATGATCAGCTGTTTAAAGATCTTGACGCAGCAGTTTCGAAAGCAGCCGAACATTTAAATGTGCCCCATGTCTTACATGTGGGTCTAGATTTCTTTGTTCAAATTGCGTATCAACTTGCTCCAGACAAAAAGAACGCAGAGTTAGTAATAGATAACACTATACAGAGGGCCAAAAATGAATACAGCAGATAAAATAAAACTAATGGACGACCTTGTTGAATGGGTTTCTGAAAACGTCGAATGGGCCCACGAGTCTACACCAACTAACTTTGGCTCAGCAGAGAGCATAGAACAAGTTTGGAAAGAAATGAGACTGCTTGTCAAAAAAGGTTTGGTAGCAGAAACATTTATTAAAAGGTGGGAAACAAAATGAAAAATTTATATTTAGACTTTGAGACCTATTACGACACACATTTTACACTGACTAAAATGTCTACAGCACAATATATAAATCACAAAGATTTTAAAGTTTGGGGTGTAGGACTGAAAGTGGACGATGGAGATACCGAATGGTATAGCGCTGATGAGGTAGACGATATCTTAGCTGCGATTGATTGGGGTGAAACCGCTTTGGTTTGCCACAATACTCTGTTTGATGCCTTCATTCTTACGAGGCACTACGGATACAATCCACTGTATTACTATGATACAGCTGCAATGAGCAGAGGTTTGTACCCTAATGTGTCCGCAAGGCTGAAAGATTGCGTTACACGCGAGTTTCCGTCTGATAATACTATGCGAAAGGGAGAAGAGCTTGCAAGTGCCAAAGGCATACGCGACCTTGACCCAGAGCTTGACGAGCAAATAGGTTCGTACTGTATTCAGGATGTTGACTTAACGTACGCTCTTTTTCAGTCCTATGTGGTTGGATTTCCAAAGTCAGAACTTGACTTGATTGATCTAACTACACGGATGTTCGTGGAGCCAAAACTTCTGTTGGATCAGCCAATGCTGTTGCAATATAAAGAAGATATGGCAAAACGTGCAGAAGATGCTATCAGCTCATCAGGTGTAACACGCGAAGTTCTTGCGTCACAGCAAAAGTTTCGTGCGCACCTGGAGAGCCTGGGCATTACGATACCCACGAAGAAAAGTCCAACAACTGGTAAAAAGATACCAGCCTTTGGTAAAAATGACCCTGCTTACATACAAATGTGCAACATGTACCCAGAACATTCGTGCATTTGGGAGGCCAGGGAGGTTGTTAAGTCACGTATTGATGAGACCAGAGCACAAAGGTTTATTGATTCGTGCAACCCTGACGGCAGCTTTGGTGTACCACTGCGTTATTATGCCGCTCACACAGGTAGGTTTGGTGGCTCAGATAAAATCAACCTACAAAACTTACCACGCGGATCTAAATTACGTACGGCAATCAAAGCTCCAGAAGGCCAACGATTGTACATTGCTGATTTGTCTAACATCGAAGCACGCATGCTCGCATGGCTAGCTAAAGAACAAGACTTAATTGATGCGTTCGTAGAAGGCCGTGATGTGTACTGTGAATTTGCTGGTCAGGTGTACGGTAGAACAATCACAAAAGAAAACAGTTTAGAAAGGTATGTCGGCAAAACCGCAGTTCTCGGGCTGGGGTATGGCATGGGACATAACAAGTTCCAAGATACCTTAAAGTCAGGTTCGCCGTCAGTTGATGTAAGTTTAATGACTGCACTCAATATTGTTACTCAGTATCGTGGCACATACAGCAACATACCAATCTTATGGGCACGCATGAAAGATCTATTGTTTAACATGATTTCACCCAGAGATTACGGTACAGAGTATGGGCCGCTAAAGGTTGGACCGCAACGCATTGAACTGCCAAACGGTATGTCATTGTCGTATCCTGATTTGCGATACACGGATGGCGAGTTTATTTACACAACCCAAAAGGGCATCGTACGTACATACGGCCCCCGTCTGGCGGAGAACGTGATACAAGCATTAGCTCGTATTGTTATTACCGATCAAATGTTAGAGGTACACGCACTCCCAGAAGTTGATGTAGTATTACAAGTACATGATGAAATCATTGCATTAGGTTCTAAACTTGATTCAGATGTTACAATGGAAAAGATACTAAACATTATGAAGACTCCACCAAGCTGGTGTAAAGATTTACCGCTTGATGCAGAAGGAGGCGTAAGCCAAGTCTATGACAAATAAAAAATCAAACCTCATCCTAACAAGAAAAGTTGGTGATCGTGTCAGAGTTTACACGCCAGGTGGCGAAATGTGCACGATTACGGTTACCAACATTTCTCAACGCGCATGCAAACTCGCGTTCGAAGCGGATTCAACTGTCCGCATAGATAGAGAAGAGGTTTACAAAGTTAAGGAGAAACTATGAATATTGTATTTTTACAAGCTAAAAAACCTTTAGCTAAAGAAATCACCAAAGATGGCACTAAGCCATACCCACTTGTTAAAAACTTTACATCATCAGAAGAAGATATTTCTCTTGATAAAAAAGGTCTTAACAAACTATTTCGTGCACTCGGCGCTGCAGCAGAGGCCGGTGCGTGTATGCACAAAGGACCATTAAAACGCCCACTCAAAGATGAGCCCCGGGCTTTTATGTCCGACCGAACAGCTCCCACTGAGTTGCTTGTGTTAGACATTGATGGCCTACGTGCAACTCCAGGAGATGACATTCAAGCTATGGCCGATCGTATCGTGCTTCAGTTACCTGATATATTTCACGACTGTTCGTACATAGTGCAGGCCAGCGCTTCTTTGGGTGTAAAGAAAGATACAATCTCATTGCATTTATTCTTTCTTATGGATATGCCCGTACATCCAAAAACCCTGAAAGATTTTTTACGCAACTTAAATTATGAGTGTGAGTTCCTTGCAGAACAAATTACTCTATCGGCCAACGGCCAAAGTCTGTCGTGCGTATTAGATCCGTCGGTTGCAGATAACAGTAAGTTAATTTACATAGCACCACCTAAATTTGTTGGTGTTGAAGATCCTTATCCAAATGGTAGATTCATCAAGGTTGACCGTGGTTCAGCTGTTCTTAAAATCTCCTCGTCTTTAGTTGGGGTGAACCCTGAAAAAGTTCATGCCCTAGGTTTGCAGATTAAAGACAATCTTAGGAAGAAAAACAATCTTCCTAAAAGAACAGGTAAGTTATCCACGGTCAACGTTGCTGGTGAGTCGCACGAAGTGTTACAAAACCCAGACAAAATGACCATTGAAGTTACGCGTGTGTCAGAACCCTACGTCAACTGTAACGTGAACGGAGGCGACAGTGGAGGTTATTACTTCTTATTAACAAGCCCACATTACATGTACAACTTCAAAGGCGAACCCATTTGGGAGATAGAAAAAGCAGACGCAGACTTCTATCGAACTATATTTGAAATTTTTGCAGATAAAATAGATGCAGATACTAAAAAGAAACCAGTTGTCTTACGTGATTTTTACACAGACACATTTTATAACGGAGTATATGATGAAACCAAACAACAGTTTAGTGAAGACTACCCCCTCACGCCCACGAATAAAAACAGCCTTAATGATTTTCTTAAGTCTCATAGTCGCCCTACCATGGATTACGTTCCTGATGCTCGGGTCGTATTTGATCCAAGCAGTGAAGACGGTATTAACTTAGATACAGTCCCGTACAGCGTGAACTTGTTCAGGCGTACGTCGTACATGTTGCGCCCAGAAGAGAACGTAAAAGAACTTACATACGGCACTGCCATTGAAATCAAAAATGTTGCACCTAATTTTTACAAGTTAGTCATGCACATTCTTGGTAATGGTAAACCTGAGTTTGAACACTTTATTAATTGGCTTGCGTACATTTACCAGAACAAACGCAAAACTATGACCGCTTGGATTTTTACGGGCGTACCTGGGACCGGAAAGGGTTTGTTTGTACACAAGATTCTCAAACCTTTATTTGGTGAACAACAAACACCAATGCGAGCTTTAGAAAATATAGAAGAACAGTTCAACCTTTACATGCGCACAGCTATGTTTCTTGTAGTTGATGAGTTCCGTATGGCTGATTCAGGCTCAGTAGGCCGTATGGCTGACAAGCTAAAACATCAGATTACAGAACCCACTCTTACAATCAGAGCTATGCGTACCAACCAGAT
>Ga0098037_1001438_pt1 | contig 10975 bp, 10 predicted proteins | sample 5_EtaG_FD_75050 | JGI IMG/M metagenome (GOLD analysis project Ga0098037, IMG submission 75050) | Marine viral communities from the Subarctic Pacific Ocean - 5_ETSP_OMZ_AT15132 metaG | ecosystem: Environmental > Aquatic > Marine > Oceanic | place: Pacific Ocean | collected 2015-01-08 | reverse complement strand
GTCTACGTAGTTTTTACCACACTTCAAATCCATCACCACATTTTCTAAGGAATCCAACGAACTCAAGAAGGTCGCCCTTACTTGTACCGTAGTAGTTAGAGCCGTCTTCGTTCTTAAAGATATTTGGTGAGTATGTATCTTCTACATTCTCATTGGTCCAGTCTTCTAGTTTGTCTGCCAGTTCATCACAGGCTACTTTATCACGTAGACCAGCACCGTCATTGAATCCCATTCTGCCCAGTAGGTTATCACTTAGAAGTTCACCTTGATCTGCTTCCCAGATAGCCTCAACGATAGGTCGCCAGCTCCAACAGTTAGCACGAAAGTAAGTGCCTTCGTTAGCACCATACACATCCATACCCATGATCAGTCTCCAATCATTTCAATAGTTACATTAGCAGAACCGTAGTTCCTGACCAGTTCATTATACCTTGAGTACGCCTTCGAACGTACCTCTGTTTCCATAAGATCCCCATAAATATTATTTCTTTGACAGGGGGGAAAGATCTCTCGGACAATCCCAAGGTTGTCACCGTTAGGATCAATAGCAGGGTACTCAAACCAGCAATAGGATTCATAACGATCCTCATTGTTGTCCGGTACATCATGCTGAAAGCCATGTGTCTTTGTCATATCTATTCTCCTGTTAGTTAATAAGTTAGGGGTCGGGATTCGAACCCGATGCGATATAAGTATAGTGACATGTGGCTCCTGAACCACCATCAAAAACCTCAGGACATCACAGAGCATTCCAAGGTCCCCCTATTGATTGGAGTAGTTTTGTTCTGCTTACTCAGGCAGGCTGTACAGCGCCACGCCTTGATCCCCGAAGGGTACGCGACATTTAGATTGGGGATGTTGTTCACGCAGTTGCATCCCATCTGCGAATTGTTTCAGCATTCAAGCAGGTACAATCAACCTATTCTCGTGCGCCCAGCACAGCGAGGGCAGCATCCTTCTTCTCTTCTGAAGTAGAGGACATGCTTGCCACGTTGTGCAAGACATGATCCTCATAGTTAGTGTAGTCAGGAGCCAATGGCTCAAGAGATACACCCCGCTCTTCACACTGCTGGACGGCAACAGTTTGTGCCTCTCCAGCTCTGCTGTTAAGAGCAATGCTTCTCAAATCACGATCATTATACATAGTCATAGTAACCTCGCCACTCATGTGACCCTTATAATTAAAACCAAGAACGCGGACGGATCACACAGTGTCCGTCAGCGAAGACCCCGTCCTGCTGGTGACTGCGCATACCGCAGTATCACCCCAGTCATCCCAGCAGGGACGGGACGCTTCACCGAAGCGGACGGATCATCCCGAAGGGTGTCCGTCCGCCGGACAAGAGAGGATTTAGAATACCATTTGTGCGTTGAAGCAATCCTCCAGCCTCAGGCTGCCCATCTCAAGGGGCTTGCCTCCGCTCTGCTTCAACGTCTCGTTGAGCCAGTGGTTCGCATGAACCACGAGCATGGCTCGGGTATACGCACGGCGAGCCCACCGTGCATGGCAGATGTGCGTACCCACTGAGTCGTGGATAGGAGCAAGGCTCACGCCATGCGCCTTAGCATCCAACGCCATGTAGTGGATGATGGCTGCATCGAACGAGTGTACGTAGCAGGGCGGGGCCTGCGAGGCACACGCATCCTCCACCATGGTCAGCAGCCTCTTGCGATGCCGCTGCCCATCGATGGTGGTACACACCTCATGGGTCTCGTTGTTACGGTTGACCCTGTAGCCAAGGAGAGAGATCTCCATGTCCAGAGGAGTCTTCCACGAGAAGGTCTCCTTCCCACCGGACTTGGCGTAGATCGAAGTGGCTCTGCCACGCATCGCCTTGATGAACGCCTTGATGGAGGGAGCGATAGAGAACAGGGTATCCTGCATCTCCGTTGCAATCTCCAGTGCAGTCTCAAGGATCTCTGACTGGCTCTTGCCAGCCATGATCTCCTTGAGACAGGAGATGGGCTGGAGTGCAACCTCCTCACCCATCTTCACTAGGGTCATGACCTCATCGTACTGCATGGACTCGGTGCTCTGCACCAGCCCAGCAAACTTGAGGGCAAGGGCCTTGGAACCTGAGCCGTAGCCTGTCAGAATGACAGTCTTCTTACCCAGTTCCTTACGAAGAATCTTGAAGGGAATCTTCTTGATGTCTTCGACCCATGCCTTAGGGTTGTCTCGCAGAAGGCGACGGACAACCATCTTGTAGAGGTCTCGCCTCTTGCCTCGTGATGTCATCACGTTGACAAGTTTGCCGAGGTTCTTGTCTCGAAGAAGGAACGCCATGTGCTGGAAGCCCGAGCACGAGGCATCCTGCTGCACGATGTACCGGCTCTTGCCGGTCTCCACCGCCTCGACATAGGCGAGGGCAGCAGCACAGGTACAACAGGGTTTGGAGTCCTCGTTGTCATCGAGGTACGCCTCGGGATCCGCAGCGATCTCCCAGATCCTCTCGAGGGTGAGGTCGTACTCATCCTCGATGATCTCAAGGAAGATCATGAGGTCGAAGATCGAGACATCGCAGGCCGTAGCCATCTCAACCATTGACCTCGACGCATCGTCACCTTGCGGTGACAGGATGCCACGAGAGTCTTCGTAGACACGACCTCGCCAGTCGAGGAATGCCTCCAGCCAGAACGCACCAGTACCGATACGATCCACCTCTGCCCACAGGGCAGGTCGATCCATGCGAGACCGAAGCAGTCTCGCCATCCTCTGGTTCACCCCATAGGGTGTACCAGAGAGGTACTGCATAGCCTCATGGATAGCCTGAGGTACTTCCATGCCAGCCCGATGGGATATCCTTGGGTTTACAAGGGTAGGCTCCTCAAGGGTAACCATAGTGTCCCTAAGGACTCCCTTGTAATCATACCTCTTAAGGTATGCCCATAGGGCATTCTCAGCATACTCAGGGGTACACCCATGGGCAATGACCACAGGGATCCTAAGGGAACCAAGGATCTGAGTGTCAGACCTCTGGTTGTACTTGAGTCTTGAGATCTCGGCGTCGAGTTTGTCGAGGCCGAACGATTCCAGCGTCTGCTGGTGACACTTGCGGATGGCTGTCATATTACACCTGCCTTTCGAAATCAGAGGGGACGAGACCACGACGGGCTGCCTTCGCAACCTTAGCATCGTAGTCCTCACAGAAGGAGACCTCCACGGTGGAGATATCCAGACCGGGACATGCCTCGGCTACAGCATGAGCCGCCTCACTGAGGCAGTCGAAGCAGTCGAGGATCTCACCGTCAAGGTAGACGGCGACGGTCCAAGGGGCGAGCATTTCGATAACGATCTTCTGGGTCATTGGTATGACCTCCTTGAAAGAGAAAGAAACAGTTCAGTCGATGATTGTGCCAGCAGGGTAGAAACCACCCTGCTCCTTGACCTTCCAGAACATCTCGATGATGTCCTGAGGTACAACGGGATCAGGATCCCAGACATCCTCAGTCTGGTCCTGAAGCAGGTGACAGGTCAGGGTGTCCGTGTTGTAGGCGATCCAGATCAGACCCTCCTCGTCGTGGATGATCTTCCAGACAACAGGCTTGATCATGGTCATGCCGATGTTCTTGGGAGGGGTGGACGTAGCCGTCTTGCAGTACTTGTCAGCCACCTCATGGCTGTCAAAGCAGCCCTTGACCTCCCACTTCTTGGTGTCGTTGTAGAAGAACGAGACTTCGTAAACCTTGCGTGACATGGATTTCTCCTTGGTTGGGGGACTCAGCAAGTCCCGATAACGTAGCGGTCGTAGAGACGATCAGCGATCGCCTTCTCCTCTGCCTCGATCTCAGCCTCACTGAGATCATAATCATTCTCGTCGTACTCCTTCAGCCACTTGGACTGGGCAACGCAGACCTTCTCCCAGAACTCTCCCTCCGGGTCCTCCTTCACGAGGACCTCCACCTCCCTTGCGAACTCAGTGATGTTCACCATGCCCGGACGGAAGCCAACCCTGTCCTTGAACATGTCGCTGAACATACCGTCCCTTGCGATCAAGAGAGCCATCGTTTCGAGAGTCATGGTAGTTTCTCCTTGGTTTGGAAAAAAGCAGATGCCCCCGGACACACAGCGTGCCGTGAGAGGGCGTAGGAATCCCCCTGAGAGCCTTTCGGCCACTCAGGTGGGAGGTTGGGTAGGTTGGAGGCGAAAGTCTCTTAGACGAGACCTCCGGGCCTCTCAAGAAGAGCCCGCCTCAGGGCGACGAGACCGCCGCTGGTCGGAACCGCTAGGGCTCTGCGGCTCTGCCGCTGGAGGCTTGGGCGAGACCGGCTTGGTCGCTGGCCTCGCAGCGTGGCCTGAGTCAGGCCATTGCCATCGATGCCTTGGCGATCGATGTAGCCTGCTTCCACTGCTCAGGGTAGCGTGCCTTGATGAGCTCACCCTTGTAGTGGAGCATGCCACCCCAGCGTGCCTTCCACGCCTGATTGAGGTCGTAGAGCTCCTTGCCAGTGGGAGGAGTACCGATGAAGTCCTCAGGGTGATCCGCCCTCTGCACCAAGGTGACGTAAGGCAGCCCAGTAGTCACGCAGCACCACTCCTGCCTGACGGTGTTCTCCCCAAGGGTAAGCCACCGCTCCAGCTCCACATGATGGGAGCTCTGGTTGATCCACTCCGTTGGGGTCCCGTTTGCCACGGCACTCTGGCAGGCCATGAACAGGCAGCTACCGTCCCGAGTGTGACGCTCCCCGGCAAAGGTCTTGCCGGTATCCCGCATGGCAAATCCCCTGATGTACTTCCCGGTCCACGACACCACGACCTTCTCCCCCGGCTTGAAGAGGAGGTCCCGCTGCTCGGCGGCTTCCTTACTCCCGAGGACTCGCCACGGAACGTTGAGGCGCTGGACGAATCCAGCAGTGGAGGGCGTGAGCTTGAGGACGATGGACTTGGATCTGGTCTTCATGATGAAGATCCTTTCAGTAAGAACCATTGACGGGTGGTTCATCCCGTTGTAGCCAGAGGGCTACCGTGTCCGGCCCCAACCATAAGGAAGGGGCCGGTGACGGTATCCGTCAGGGATCAGCCGAAGAGAAGGCTGTTACGCTCTGCGTTGTTGAGCAGCTCGTCCTGCATTTCGTGGACAAGCTTATCGTACTCGCCCTCGGCAAAGTAACGGTCCCAACGCTTGGAGACAGCCTTCTGCCACGCACGGTACTGCTGCATGTCCACCACACAGTGGCCCCGCACCCCCATGTCATCACAGGAGGGCTCAAGCATCTCCTGCTCCTCGTGGAAGTCAGCCACCCTCTCCTCATTGGAGAGCCGGTCACCCTCCTCGAGGATACGGGTCTGAGTAGCGGGCGAGGACAGTACGAACTCAAGGGAGAAAACATTGCACTTCATGGTAGGCATCCTTTCGGTTAGCCACATTAAAACAGGAGTACACACCGTACTCCGTAAAACCATTGACGCCCGTCAAGGCATCAATGATTCAAATCCTTTGATGACTGGGTTAGTCCCAGCTCTTCTCAAGGTACTCGTCCAGTTTACGCTGAAGCATGTGAATGCAGTGAGTGTGGTACCTGTATTCTGTCCCTGACTTACTATTCTCCCTACTCTTGATGAATGCCCTAATTTCAGCACGCAACTCATCCTCATAGGATACGTTACTGAAATCCGTGATAGGCTCCTCGTTGTCATCGAGGTACGCATTGGCATCAAACCTTGGATCGCCATCTGCCCACGAAGGGATTCTTACGACATCCTGCGGCACACCCTCAGCCATCAGGGGCAGAAGAGTAGCGACCATGCCTACACCAATCAACCCAGTCAGAGTGAAGATGATGGTGATGACATCCCAGCTTCCGGTGAAGCCAAGATAGGCAAAGAATCCACCGACGATGACAGAAGTTAGGGCGAGGATCAGGTACACAGTAGCCTTTGCGTAGAAAGCAAAGGTGGTCAAAAGCGTAGACATGTTAATGCCTTTCTGCGGCACTCAGGCCGCGTGGGGGTACGGGGGGAACTCAACGTCGAGTTACCCTATATACCCCCTCGTAAATCCGCGACCCCTAGTCGATTTTAGGGACTCGTCAGATCTGGTGTATCTGGAGCTTCAATGAAGTCCTTCTTCTGGTCCATCCCCGCAGGCATAGCTATCGCACCCCCAGCTGTCCTTGAGGGGGCCGGAGGCTGCGTCTGAGGAGGTTTCGGAGTACGCTTGGGCTTCCCCCTCAGTTCGTTTGCAAAAGCCTGTCTACGGGAGTTCTCTGAGTCCCGCCTTGCTCTTTGGAACTGAGGTGAGGTCTCGGGTACATGCTGAGCATCCATCATCCCAGCAGCCCCCAGAAGAGAAGCACCATTGTTGTACATGCTATTTCCTCGACCACCTCTTCTATTCATTTGTTGTTCTCCCATTGCCAGCCCCATAGACATTGCGATAACAGGGCGAAGCGGAATAGGAATTGCCTTAGCCGTTGTAAAGAATCGACTGCTGTTTACATCCTTACCCATTAGGAGATCCGTAGGTATGCTTATCAATCCTGAGGCACCACGGTACATGGTATTCAAACTCGTCTCCAATCCACTGACACCGAAGGGTGATCCTCCTCCGCCTCGCAGATCTCGGTAGCCAATGGGTAAGCCCTCGAAGCTGCCTAAGTATTTTCGCATCTGATCAATAACACCAGAGAACACAAACGAGGAGAACCCCATTACAGGAAGGCGTCCCGCAGCACTAATTAAACTTCCCACAGGATCCTCAGTGTATTCCTTTTGGATTTCTTCCCAGCTACGTCCACTGGCAAGGTCCATCAGCTTTGCATACAATTGCTCCATCATCATATAGCCCATAAACATTCCAGCTATTGCAGCCGGTGCAGCAGTGTGCAAGTTCCTTCGAAATACCTGTTGATAGAACATGGTGGTGTAAGAAGTAAGACGGGACATGATAGCGGTAATCTTAGTTTCCACAGCCACAGGAGCAGAGCTCACTCTCATTTCAAGGTTTGTCTTGGTTGCTGCATTGTGTAGGTAGTTTTGAATGATACGTAAAGTCTGTTCTTTCTTTGCATACCCATCTTTATCAGCGGTTCTCATAGTATCTTGAACCATTGGATCGAGATCTATGACATCCTCAATAAGCATCTGGGGGTCCATCCATGTTTCCATTTGCTCAATAACACCATCTTCTAACATCCCTAAACGGAAGTACTCATCAGCCCCCTCATACCTTAAGCTACCAAAGCCAGCATCTCGAACTGCCTTTCGGAATGCCTTCTTAGCTGCCCTGTCCGACAGCCCCTTCCAATCGCCTCTTCGTTCATTAACAATGTCCCGAAGTTTACGAAGGCGGGGGAAGTCTCCTTGCAGTCTTTGTTGCGCAGGAAGAATCTCCATTGCTCTCATTCCTAACTGGCTTTTACCAAATCCCATCGTTGCTAGGTTAAGAGCCTTACCTGTTAACCGGCCCTTATCGTCTAACATACTCTTTCCACGAATGATGTCCCAAAGCTTTGCAACACCTTCACTATCAGCAGTAGCATACTGAGCACTACTCAGGCCACCGGTTCTATGGTAGTGAGCAGTAATTGCTAAGTTCTTAAGAACCTCTCTTCGTTTCTTTTCAGACATCCCGTCAAGAAGACCAGCCAATAAGTTCTCGTCTGAGTTAGTTAACGTACTGCGGCCAAGGCGTCGAGCAAATCCCATAGGAAGCTCAACTAATAAAGATGCTGGAAGGAAGTTGGGTCCATTAACAATCATCACTGCCTTAACTCCAGCATCATGAATCCAGTTAACCAGCTTAGACTTATGGTCAGAGATCCCCCTCATGTTACGCCCAGCATACTCGTATCTTCGTTCTGCAAGATGGAGTGCCGTTTTTATCTGCTCGCGTTGAGCATCGGTAATCTCAACCTCTTCCATAATACCTTCAGAGTTTCGAACACGAACACGTTGCTTCTTACCAAGCATACGATCAGCAGCTCTAAGCATTTGCATATAACCGAATCCCTTGATGCCAGTAAACTCTTGCATCGTTCTAGTAGAGTAGGCATCCCACCCCACTCCCTTTTGCATTCCCGCAGAAATAGACCCAAGGTTAGTTTCGATATGCTCACGTAATGCAGGGGTATTCCAAATGTCCTTTGAACTAAGGTATCGGTCTCCAGTAAACATAAAGGCTGAGCTACCAATAAGATTCATTGTCTTAAAGGTTTGCCACCCAGAGCCAGACATCATTTCAATTTGATCCTCAGGAGATCCAGCTGTATTCCTAGAGTTTCCATAAAGATTAGGATGCTTTGCTCTGTATTCCTTTGTTACCAAAGCAAAGCCCTTATTATTAACACTGTCAGGATTAGTAATAGCCATTTCATAACGTGCTCTAATTGGTTCACTAAAGACACTCTTTCGAAGAGCACCAATGTTAGCTTGAGCATGCGCCCAGCTAAAGATAGACTTAAAGTCTTCAACACTATTAGCCTCAAAACTCTTTAGTCTAACGTTTTGTTCAGCGTAGCCCTTAGTAAGATTAGCTCTTGTTTCATCATCAAGATCATCCCAAGCCTTAGACACCTCTGCATCTGTTGCTCTATCTCTCGCGGGGTTAGGAATTAACATTGTATCCTTTCCATTTACTCCCGCTGCCATAGTAAGAATGTCAGGGTCTATAGTATCCTTACTAAGCATTTCCTCTGCGTACTTAGTTTCAAAAGCTCGGGTGGCAGTTTCTCGTCCTCCCGTGTAGAACTCTTCACGCATACGTATAGGGAGAGATCTTCCTTCCAACATACTCTGACGTTGAGCAGGAGAAATCTTTCCGCTTACCTCCATGTCTTCAAGAAGTTTACGGTAGAGATCATCAAACCTTCCCATAAACTCTAAGGTAAAGAGACGGTCCTTCTCATCCATAGACTCAAGAATAGCATTACGTCCCGCACTGTCGGCCATATGGTATTCACTAAGTTGTTCCATGTAGCCCTTTAGTTCTTCAATTGTTTTAAACCTATCGGATCTTTCTTCAATATGTCCAGCAAGGCTTTCAATAAGAGTATCCCACTTACCATTATGAGAGATGCTCATCTGTTGAAGAGTAGGCATGCCTTGAGCGTTTCCGTAGTTAGCTCCTATGTATAAGTTCTGTTCGTCTCCCATTGCTCCAAAGAATCTAAGAACGTCAAAGTCACTATACTCAATTGCACCTCGTCCACTAAAGGGAGAAGAAAGATTAGCCAGAATTTTCTTAAATCCAGATGTTTTTGTCTGGGGAGCCATAGATCCAACAGAGTCTTCAAACACAAAATCAATAGGAGCACCGTTGTAGTCAAAGACAGCATTAGTCAATACGTGCTGATGCACTGTATTTTTTTCGTTAAAGGGAAGATCACTAAGGTCAACAAGCCCTGAGTCAGGATCTGTGTTGTCTTGAATAATTCTTTCTACATCATTAGAATTCATATTAACTTCTAAAGGTCGATCACTTACGTTTTCTAATTGCGCCTCTAACTCAGTCTTCCTACGTTCAAGATTATTTCTTCGGTTTTCACCAATTCTTTTCTCAAGCTCTTCTCGAATCTCTCCTAATTCTATTTCTATTCTTTCCTTAGGACCAACGTCTACCGGAGAGTTTCTTGTAATTTCCTTAGTAAACCTCCCCGAAACTTCAGAGGATCGAAGAGGACGATGGAGATAGTTACGATCAATCATACGAAGAACCTGACTAAGGGGTCCGTCATTATCTCGAATCTTTGTTAAGATTGCGGACACTTCAAGAAGATGGTTATGAGACTCGGCGGCAAACATTTCATTAACTGTGTTAACACCGTCAGCTCTTCCACTGGTTGCTGTAAGCTTCTGCCAGTTAAGAGAGTCCATTGACTTACTGATAATAGAGAATGAGAAGAGCTGAGCAAAGAGTTCGCTAAGTCCCTCTTCAATGTTATCCTCTCCCCGCCCATAGATATGCTTATACATTTGCTGGGCTCGATCAGGGTTGTTCTTGTGCAGTGCGTTAAGTAACGTCATCACACCCTCACGACTTGACTCATCTCTAAAAGCAGCCAAGGTTAAGTGGTAGTCTTCAGACTTAGGACCGGACCAGAGCTTATGCTCAACCACATGCCCAATCTCGTGCATCACAATATCAATAGCCGACAAGTCTACACCGTCAGCATCCTTTACCATATCAGCAACTAAGTTAATACTTCTAATAAAGTCCTTAGCTTCGGGATCATATTTACCAGTAAAGCGGCCTGAGTAATCTCCGTTGCTTCGGTTATCTACCTTAAAGATAACGTCATGAAGAAGATCTGTTCCTTCCCACGTAGAAAGAATCTGTCTAAGAAGCTTTGCTTCGCTCTTAGATAAGAAAGTTCTACCTGCTTCATCAGGAGTAGACAAGACATTAACAATATTATTGATACGCTTCTTAGGAGTACTACGGGTAGCAAAGACATCTTCCTTACCCCAGTAATCCATACCCTTGTTACGTCTCTTGTCTCGTTTAATTTCTTCTATCTGCTTAGCGGTATTGATAACATTTCTTTTCTGCTCACGGTTAAGGGATTCGATTGTTCCCTTCTGTCCGCCCTTATCTTCAGCAGTGACTCTTGTGCCTTCTGCCAAGTCATCACGGGTAGAGAAGATAAACTGTCGATTAGGATCTTCCACGATTGCTTCAAGCTCTCCAGCTTCTACCTTACCAATCACAGTAACATCTTCAGCTCTACCTATAAAATCGTTAGATCCATCAGGAAACTCAAGCTCCTTATCTACCGTAACCTCATAGATGTTACGACTACTTAAGTTAATCCCGTTGTCAGCAGCAGGCCCCTTGATAGGATCATCCATCCGCTGAAGCATTCCTTCTGCTGTAGAGAAGAAGAGACCGTACTTATTACTAACAGGCTTGTCCCACCCCTGATAAATCTTAGGTGCATCTCTGGTAGTTACAGGAGCGTCTACATTTATTTCTGTGTTAAGACGTTCTGATACCAGTGTGGTTAATTTATCCATCTCTATAGGTTGAGCTACCTT
>Ga0098037_1001431_pt1 | contig 11004 bp, 8 predicted proteins | sample 5_EtaG_FD_75050 | JGI IMG/M metagenome (GOLD analysis project Ga0098037, IMG submission 75050) | Marine viral communities from the Subarctic Pacific Ocean - 5_ETSP_OMZ_AT15132 metaG | ecosystem: Environmental > Aquatic > Marine > Oceanic | place: Pacific Ocean | collected 2015-01-08 | reverse complement strand
TTCCTTTCTACAATTTGGACAACAATACGTAATATCAAAATCAGGTTTAATTTTTATTTGTTTTGCAATGCATGAGGGACAACTTATCCAATTACACTCTTTATTAATAAAACATTTTTGAGGCTGTTTTATTAATTTCATACAACAGTTACATTCTTTTTTCATATTTACATTCTGTAGAAATTTTTTCTAAATGTTTCTTATGTATATAGTAATAAAGCTTATCTTCCCTTTCTCCTGCTGTTTTTTTAGCTGTTGTTGTTCCTATATAATGCTGATCCTCTTTATCATAAATATAATAAAATAATCCATCAGTAAAATCAAAAACTAAAATTATTTTATAATCTGGATAAATCTGTTCAGCATACTTGATTTTATTCCATCCGATCATGGTAGTAGAATATTTATAAGATGGAATATTTCGTCCTTTGACCTCGCAAAGAATTTTGTTATTGTTATCAATACCATCAAACCGATTATATCTTTCGGTATGCTTTAAATTGGTTGAAAATAATTCATTAATCAAAGAAATTACATCAGCTTCTTTCATTAATATATCCAAAGAAAATTATTTAGAGATATTTTACGGCATGATCAATCCATTTATCAGGATTCGGATCATCGATAAAATGATGAGGATGTTTAGATTTATCACCTTTAGTATTATTCAAATTTTCCGATAATCTTTTTCTAGCCTCGTAAAGATCCTGAGAATATTTAAAAAATATTTCTGGATGAGGTTTCCTTAAAACATCAAGATAGCTTTCATAGGCTTCAACAATACTTAAGCCTTCAACCATACCTCGTTTCATAAAAATACAACATTTTGTATCTAATTTATTATGTTTTATGAATCTCAATAAAAGATTTTCATTTTCATCCGACCATTCTTTAATTCCATCCCTATAATGAATAATTCGTTTCTCATCATGTATATTGACTCTATATACTTTGTCTTCAAGTTTCAAGGCTGGTCTATTGTCAGTAGATGGTTCAATTCTTGCTAAATAATCTCTATGAATTTGATCCTTATTCATTTGTATTTCTTCCATTATATTTATCCTTAGATAAAATAATTTTATTTTTTATTTAGACTTCAGACAATCTACTTATATCTTCACTCCCTCCATTATTGCTACCTGTCATTTTAAACCATCCACAATCCGACTCAGAATTACATTTAAACTTGAAAATTTTATATGCTAATGTCAGCATCAAAACACCTCCGCACATTTTGAGAGTGTCGTTGACAAAGAAAGAAACAATTGCTTCAGTAGTCATTTATTAAAGCTAAGAATAAAATCACCTCTATTTATTTTGATTTTATGTTTCTCCGCTTTTTTCTCTTGATATTTTTGTTTCTGTTGTTGTAAAATTTCATTCCGATTAATTCGATAATAATATATAGAGTAACATTTTTTACAGAACTTTTTATCAGAACATACACAATCCATTATATATTATGATTCTAAAATTAATTATATAATTCTACCTGAAATTAATTGTTTAATTTCCTCTTTTAATAAAGCTTTCTTTTTCCTGTCTAAATCTAATTCCCATCTGTCCAGATCATCTAAAGCTTCTACATCTTCAGGTAAAACACCCTCAGCTTTTCTAATTACTCTAAAGAATATTGTTGATTTAGGTTCAAGAACTGTCGCAAGGTTTCCAGCCGAGTCAGTAATTTCAACTTGTATCGATGAAACTACTCGCTTTCTTTTGTTAACAAATGTCATATATTCGCTATCAGAGTAAAAGAAATCTGTTGTTGCTCCATATTGTTTATTAGCAATTGATACAACAGGTAAAACCGATCCATTATTAGCATTATTAACATATTTAAAATTGTCTTCTACAAAATCTGATCTGACTAGATAGAAAGCATCATCAATTTTGGAAGCTACTCCAGTTGAGTACAGCTTAGTTCCGTATGAACCTACGCTTGATTGTTCAACTAGAATATACATGTCATTATTGATTAGTAACTGATTCATTCTGCTTACACCACCTTGAATATTTGAAATAACAATATTATCGTATGTTGTAGTATCGTTATGCGTAAATGATCCGCCTGTCATCATACTAACTGTTTGTATAGCTCTATTGATACCAGTAATACCAACTTGAGATATATACGTTTTCGAAGGTTGCATAGTTGTATCTTGGATGGTATTAACTCTATTTCCCTGAACGATATTGAAATTATTAGGTAAATTAGCTTGAGTCGTTAAAGGTCTTGATAAGAAAGAGGATGAATTACTTAATAAATTTGTAGTAAAATTTCTGGCTTGATTGCAATAATTATATGGACTTGGTAATAAATCTTCAAAAGAAAAGCCCAAAATATTCCAGAATGAATTTGTAAAAGTATTGCTTTCCAATGGTATTGAATCTTGATCATAAAAGGTATCAATACTACATCCAGATTTTTCAGCATAAACAGCAGATATATTAGGGCAAATAGTCATATTTTGGCTGAATGGTTCATCATTATTAGGATATAAATCAGTACTCCTTCGATCTGCGACTAATTTCGTTCCATCCCATTTTATAATCATTTGATTACCTGAATTAGATCCCCAAAAGCAAAAAGGAACAATACCTAAACTACCTATAGTAGAAGTAGCTTTATTCGTTGTATCAGCATATTCTTCAGGAGCAGTAAAACCATTTGAATTATATAAATTTCCCCAACTATTATATCTAGCATTTTGATTGAACATAAAGAACCTATCATGATAATCATAGTCTACCCAATACTGATAAGGAAAAGCACCAGTTTGAGATATAACTCTTGAATCTTCAGAATCAGCACCTGAACCATTATTTGATATAGTAATATTCCAGTTAAAAGAATAATGCTTCGTCATCTCAACAACTCCTTGATAAAATCCATCATTTTCAAGATCCCATTTGTCCTGATTATAATAAACACAATCATTAGAGACTTGAGTATTTGAAGGAAAATTATTACTATATTGTATAGTATCGTTATCAACTGTTTTCGTAGCAAATCCGGAAATCAAATCTGGTTTATCATTTTTCCCTGCTCCTGTTGCATCAATATCAAGCGTATATGTATATGTATATATTGGAAAATTAGTACTTGTAACTAAGTTATTATTGTTATCATTTTGAATTCCTGCATACCATTTATTTGATACCGTTTGAGGACTGTATAGTTGTTGAAAATAGAAACGACTGCTTCCGTCCTGATCAAAAACCAAGCTCGGATTACTAGCTCCTACGCCTATTCGAGTATTATAAGTCAGATCTCCAAAGCTTGAATTAAATTGAGTTGGAACTCTATTTTTAGCCGGATCAAATAAAAATTCAGGGTTTTGATTCTTTTCTTGATAACTGCATAACATGCCTGTATAATTTCGCCAAGCAGTTTTTCTATAACTATAACCCATTCCAAATCTGTAAAAATAATTTGGATCGTTTGTTATACAATCTGTTATTTTTGATGCATTCAAATTAATAACGTCTGCAACAGTAGAAGGACTGTTATTAGGTAAATTATCTTTATCAGAATTATTATAGTCCATAAATCCGTAATTTTCCATATCAATACCTCCGCATTTATCATAAACCCAACTATACGCATCCAATTGAAGATAATAATGATTACCACTTTTGATATAACTTATTCCTCTAAAAGAGCCTTTGTTTGTAGTTGAATCAAATTTAGTTTCACCTTGATTTTTAAATTCATCTGATTTTACCATACAAATTAAAGACCTTGCTCTATTTCTCAATTGTTGTTCACCCATCAAATTATTCGTAAATTGATCTGTAAAATCTCCTACTTCTGGTATTGAACCATAACGATTTTGTCTTGTTTTTGTTTCAATAACAACATGAGTATAAAAGGGTATATATTCAATTCCATCTAATATGACAATTTCATCTTCTTTAATAAGACCATCATCTATTTGAGCTTTAATAAAATTATAATATAATTGACATCTTAATTTTACTTGATGAGTAGAATAAGTTTTATTTTCAATCAGAACCTTATTTTTTTGTAATAAACTATTTAACGTTACAGTAGAAAGACTTGAAATTCCTATCATATAATTTTGTTGAGTAGTATCTACAGAACCATTTACGCAAAGCTTCATTCCATATTCCATAAATAAAGGATATTTACGCAAAATCGGCATAATTCTCGGATCATCTGGATTATCAGATAAAATAGGAGGCTCTTCATCATTTTTTAAATTCCATCTATTGAAATTACTATAAGTTGAGCCCAATACGGTATTACCTGCTGGATATGCGAACCAATAATCATCCGATCCCCTTTTCCAACCTGAACCAGATTCTTTTACATATTTAGCTGTTTTTGAAGTAACATCAAGCGAATTTCTATTTTGAGCTATTGGACACCAATTGTAAGGAGTATTATGAGATCTTTGATTAGAATCAAATCCAATAGGTAATGTCATCATAGGAGGTATATCAAGACTTATCGGAGATTGTGGATACGTTCCTAAAGCTGTTATAAGACCTGCAGGATAATCCGGTCCACCCCAAAATATATCTATTGTAAAAGGTTGATCCAAAAAATTATTAGTTAATGTACCTGTTCCTATATCTAAAATATATAATATTATTTGGAATACTTCATTACTTCCCTCAGTAACTGGATAATTCATAGCTGGATGAGATACTATATTTCCTGTATTACTAACTTGATGATAACTAAATATATGACCGTATATATCTCTAATTTCAGTTCCTGTAATTGGTTCTTGCATCCTTCCAATATGGAAACCAGCGTTATATTGAATTCCGTAAGGGCGATTTACACCAGCGTTTATATCAGCCCAAGAACCGGAAAAAGCTCCTCCATAAGTTCCGTAAGCTTGTTCTCTTGAGCCAGAAAAATTATCTAGACTTTTTGATAAAAATTCTAGTTGATTGAATTCAAAAGATTCAGAATTAAAAAATGGTAAATTTGCAGTCATAATTTGATTCGATCCAAATCCTGGTCCAGTTATTTGTTTTAATATTAAATTTGAAAATCTTTGTTGATACCCAGAAAATTTATTACCTGCTGAATCAGTAACAGCTACATTTATTGTCTGATATGTTGCATTTCCTGCATTATGTTCCTGTAAGCCACCGTTAATATTACAAGGTGGAACAGGAATCGGATATAAGGCTTCCCAGTATCTAAATCCGGGCGTCCAAGCTTCCTCTAAATCGCCACCAGGTGGAATATCATTATAATAAACAAGATTTAATTCATCAGTAATAAAACTGGCTATACTAGTTGCTGTATAATATCCTACTGGAAATTTCATATTAACTTTTTTAGCACACCTAATATATTGACCGTTTGATTGTCTTGACATTAAATAAAATCTATTGCCTGAATTTGCCTCATCGATCATGCCTTGAGGATGCTTATTTTTTAGGCTTGTAAATCCTATAGAAGTATTTTGTAGAAATGTTAAAAATGATTCATATCCTTGAGTTCCATAAGATGTTTGAGAATTTGATACAAACTTATCAGCATTCAATTCATTTTTCAAACAATTATATGTATTTACTAAACTAACAGGAACATTATTTGATTGAGCTCCTGTTGATGTATTTGTAAATGAAAATTTTGGTTCTGATGTAACATGAACAGCCCCAGTTCCTCTATAAGCTGGAACACCAAAACCGCACCCTAAATTAAAAAATTCATTTGACCATTTGAAAGAATGATATGGAAAGCTAACACAATTGATAGAATCCATAGTTTTCCAATAATTTAAATCTAAACTTGCATTAATCTCGGTAGCTTTTGGATTATCTGGATCAAAAATTTCTATACTAGAATCACCGCTATTTTTAACAGATAACCAGCTACCAAGGGCTTGAATTTGATCACCTTCTTCTAATATTAAAGGGGGTATCTTGATCCCCCAACTAGCATTACCATTTGAAAAAGTAGCTTGACCTCTTGATACCTCTATAAGAATTTCGTCGCAATTTTCCATATTTAATATATATTAGATATAAAAAATTAATAGATTTTCAAATGAATTTTTCAAATGTATTCAGAAACCATAATATTACCTGATGAAGAAACTGAGAACGAACGGAGATAGTTAACAAAGAAATAGTTCCTTTCTCCGTTATTAAATGTTCCTTTTGCTGTTGAATTGGCTCGTTTATACAGGAGACGAATTGGAGTATTTCCATTTTGAAGCGGTTTGTTCATCTCATCTTGTAGTTCAACCGCCTGAATATTAACTCCTCCGGCTAAATCCTCTTGAGTAAAGGTGTTCATAGTTTGTGCAACTGGAAATCCGTTATTCGCTTCTCCTGCACCACCGCCAACAAAATTAGAAAGAGAATATACAGGTCTAGGAATTTGAGCAGGAGTATCATAAATTTTGACAAGACGACTGTAAACTTCACCCATATTTTGAGAGTTATTTGGAAATATCTGAGAATCATTAATAACTAGATTAATATTTCTTTGAGTGTAGTCGCCAAGACTGTAGTATTTACCCCAGAAATTTTTACTTGATCCGGCTAATCCATCCTTAGCAATATTTCGAACATCAACAAGTTTGTATTTGATGCATCCTAGATCAGCTTCAAATTCATCAGAGCTTACTGCCCCAGCAGGAGAAGGAACATTAACAACCTGAGTAATACAATCAGTATAAGTAAAGGTTAGATTCGATTCAAGACGATTTTCTATTTCTTCTTGAATGCTAGGATCGTCATAGGTAATATGGTCGGTAAATAGAAAGCAATCAGTCAAATTGACAGGACTTTGAGTTGATGCATAAGGAGTAGCTGATCCTCGAACAAAAACATCTCCTTCTTCGGAGTCTTTTTTGAAATAAATATCAATATAAAGTTGTTCTAAGCTTCCTGTTGGTAGCTGTTGATTAAATAGTAAAGGAAATAATTCAGTTAGAGTTACTTGAACTGTTTGAGATCTGAATATATCAGATCCTGTATTCGGTAAACGAGTTGGAGCTCTTGACGTTAAAACCGACCCAGCTATATTACGATTAACAACTGAAGGATGAATAGTACCAACTACATCAGCCTGAGGTTCTAATTTGTTAGGCAGAGTAAAGCCAAAATAGCTCATATCAAGAAAAGGAGCTTTGAAATTTAAATAATCATTTGATCTAAAAGGTTGTTCGCAGACTTGCTTATCTGCAAAGTATTTATTATCCATTATAACCTTTCCGGATGCTGTTGAAAGCGTTGCTCGTTCAATCAAAGCTTTGCAACCAATCAACATAGGAAAACAAGCACCATCAAAAGCAGGTTTAGCAGAGAATTGAAAAATACCGTTTGAGCTCATAATTCCCTGAGATCTAACTTCAAATCTAACATGAGATTGAGAACTTGATACAGGTTGAGTTTTAAAACTGTACATTTTTGAAGAAGAAGGATTTGACATATTTTGAAATCGGAGAGATTCTGGTAGTTCAGCCATTTTACATTACTAAGATATAATAAATCAAATTTTTTCTTAAATATTTAATTGGGGGTTTCGTCCCCCTACGCAAATTTGCTGAGCTTTTTTTAAAGCTCAATTCATTACCTGAATTCCTTGATCCGAATACATGATTTTTGATTTATGAAGAACAAATACGAATTGAGCATTTGAAGATCCATCAGCCAAAGTAGAAGTTAACTCTAAAGAAAGAGGTTCTCCCGAGAAATTAACACCAGAATAATTACTTAGGATGTCATACGGAACACCATAATTTTTATTTAGTTTATTCTCTTCTTTTACTTGATTAACGGATGAAACTAGATTATTTACCGATCCAAGTACGAAACGAATGTCTTGAGTCTCTGCATTAATTGCTGTTTCTGAAATATCAGAAATCTTTTTGAGAGCCATCAAATAATATTTATGTAGTTCTGCTTCGAGAGTTTGTGGTTCTACAGTCAAATCGTAATTGAATGGAAGTTGAATACCAGAACGAAGGACATTAACTTTAGTTAGCTGATTCGAACGATTATCAGAATTTTGAGTAAGATATAGATGTTGATGTTCATTATTAGCATAGGAATTAATAAATCTTGCTGGTACAAAGGACCATAAAACCGAAATAACTTCTGATAGTCCTAACGAGTAAGTTTGAGTTTGTGCAGTTGATTGAACAGTAGAAAATAGAGGAGTAAAGGTATTAATTTCAATCTCACCTGATTTACCTTCAGCAACAAGATCGCTTCTTTCATCCAAACTTGGAACATAGTATGATCCAGTCAAAAAGAGTTCAGTAAGTTCATATTCCGGAGATGCAGTACCAGGAGCACCCGAAAAAGTAAAAACAGAGCTTGAAGGGGCTAATTCAAGAGTGCAGATTAAACCCCCTACAGACATAAGAGGAATTTTATCACCCGACGCCATAGTCATACCAGTATAAACAGGAGTAGAAAAAGCTACACCATCTTGATCTTGGTTCATCATGCTAACAATATACTCAGCTCCCATATTATTGGATTGAGTTGAAAGCATTTCAATACCTAAATCATTACGGAAACTACTACTGTTATTCATAGCTGGAGCAATAGAGTTGACAAGATGAGGATAATTGGTAATCCTTTCGATGACCGCTCTGCTATTTTTACTAGACCAAGATACATTAGCAAAACAACTATTTACACCAAGATATTGATCAATCCGAGTATTTGCTACTTGAGCATCAGTTAAAGTTCCATCTCTACAGCGAAGTTTCCCGACAATTCGAAGAGTTTTCATGTTAAGAATAACATTTGAGCTTGGTAATTCAAAAGAAAGAACTGGATTTGATTGATGGCTGAATGTTCCATTAGCAGGGTTATTACTAGGGCTAATCCGGAAGTACTGCAAACCATTACCGATCTCTGAAATTTGAGCAACAGACATATTTGTATATATTTTATATAATATTCCTAATTATTTCTCAAACTAAAAAAGATGAAAATTATTAGGATATTAATCCGATACAAAATAACCATCTAAAATTCCATCCAAATTCATTTCAATTTATTTAGATTATAAATTAAATCTTTTCTTATAATCATTTAAAGAAGCTCTAAAACTTGGCTTATTCCAAAGAATCCACCTTGATAAAGCTCCTGCTGTCATCGGAGAATTCCAATTTTCATTTTTCCTATGACGGTCTAAATATCTCTTTTTTCTTTCTTCATCTTTATGGATGGTAAAATCCGAAGCGGTTTTTTGACCAAATGAAATCTTTTTTTCTCTTCCGGAATCTTGCATGAAAAAAGCATCATATTTTTTATCTTTGTTTGAACTTGGTATGATCTTTATTAATTTCATATAAAACTAATAAATATTTTTATCAAATTTAAATCATTAGAGTTACACCATCCGATTTAATATTGAGTGTGTGGATAACCGAAAGATGATTATCCCAGTTCCAATTACCAGCCATAGCACCAGCCGAAGAGGTTGCAAATACAATAAGTTGTAGATTGCTGAAACGACTATCCATAAATCCGTTAAATTGAGCCAACGAACGACCCAAAAACCAACTGCGATTCTGAAAACATTCAACTCCTGCAGTTGTATCGTATCCTTGATACGTTTTAAGTCCTTCTTCAAAACAGGTCGAATATGCTTTATCTTGTTCAAACAGTAATTCAGCAGGTACTCTTTTGGCTACTGCTAATTTTTCAATATCAACTCCTTGCTCTGGATTTCTAACTCCAAAATATTGATAGTAGTAAGAACTGATATGAGGTTCAAAGCAGTTATTAGCAAGATTGAGTTCAGAAGGAGAACCCGACGAAGCCTTGTAAGGAATAGACAAAACCCCCTTTACTTTTGTTTGAACTGATGGAATTAAAATAGTTGCTTGACTTTCTCCGTTCATTGTATTTCCTCTTTGAAGCTGGAAAGTTCGGATATTCATTTTAAGACCTTCAGCTGATTGAATGGCTTTAGTTAAAGCAACTGAATAGCTTGGAGGAACGCTAACAACAGGAACAGTAAGGCTTACATTCGTAAGAGAATATTCAAGACCTGCCCAATTATTTTCAGAGTGAAAAGCCCCATCACCTTCAACCATACCATCAATATCATCATTAGTGAGACCATCAGTTAAAGTAGCCATAAGATAGGTAACATTTGCGTTATTTGTATGAGCTTCTATTGTTACAATATCAGATGTAGTTACATTATTACCAGGAGCTTGAGTATAAGTAAGCTTTTGTCCTACAACAAAAGGACAAGTATTAAGATCTCGTACATCATTTAATCCAAAAGCTGAATGTTTGAAACCAATTCCGAAATATAAGTAGCCTACATTAGTTAGCCTTCCTGCGTCACCATTTAGATCAGCATTTTGTCCTCCAACTACTGCCTTTAAATCATTAGCTGAAACGACTGGAAAAAAACATCTTGGAGTACCAGTAATAAAACTACCTTGAAATTGTGCCTCAGTATTCGGCGCAGAGCCAGATACTTCGCAAATAAATTTATTTTCGATTTGTCCAGGCACTCTAACTAGAGTAAAAACAATATTGGATGCCGCGGCTTGAGTTGCTATATCTGCTAATCCAGTTGTAATAGCATCAAATAACTCAGTTTGAGTTTTGAAAATATCACCTACATTAAAATCATAATTATACGTTCCATTACCTGCAGTAGCACCAGTAATAACAATTGTCATTCTACGATTACCAGCAATAATTTCACCTCCGGAATTTTCAATTGAGAATTCAAAAAGTTCTGATTTTTTCAACATATCAGGAAGTCGAACGTTGGTAAATAGACCAACTGGATTACATGTGATATTGACCCGAACCCCGCCAAGAGCTCCAACAGGTACGACCTGCGAACCATTCAGAATAGCCGAATGGCGGAGAGGAAGACATATCTTTTGTTTTTGGTAAGATCTTGGAAGCAGAGTAAGAGGTACATTCGGATCAGCGTTTGGTGTCCAATAAGGGCAAACTTCTTGATCATCTCGGACATACGATTCAGTAACAGACATAACCTTAGCTTTGCCT
>Ga0098037_1001429_pt1 | contig 11015 bp, 21 predicted proteins | sample 5_EtaG_FD_75050 | JGI IMG/M metagenome (GOLD analysis project Ga0098037, IMG submission 75050) | Marine viral communities from the Subarctic Pacific Ocean - 5_ETSP_OMZ_AT15132 metaG | ecosystem: Environmental > Aquatic > Marine > Oceanic | place: Pacific Ocean | collected 2015-01-08 | reverse complement strand
CCGTCATAGTTATTTTTATCTAAAGATATAGATATAATAACCTAATGTCAATTAATTTAGAGAAAAGGGTGGGAAATCTTTTAATATTTTTTTGAATGATGGTGGTAATTCAGTTTCTTTTTGGCTTTGGGATAATTTTTTACCTAGTAGTGTGTCGACAACTTCATATATTTGTTCAGTAGAGAGTATTGCTTCACCATTTTCTTTAAAGTTTTTATTTGCTATCCTACTAACTTCTTCAAAAAAGATTTCTTTATCGATAGTTAAAGTACCAAACATATCTTGATACGCCTGTTGGTCTTTATCAAAAAAATTCTTAAGTGTGTTAATATAAATTAAAACGTCTACTTCCATGTTACAAATATATAAAATTTTTTTAACGAATTATAATAAGTTCTTCGTTATCGTCTTTTTGTTGTAGTCTTGGTCCTATTTCCACATTAGGGGAGTCTTTAATGTTAATAACTTCTAAGTTTTCTAAGTCCGCTAATGATTCGGGTAGAGACTTTAAATCTGGGTTCTTTGCTAAAGATAGGAATTTTAACTTCTTTAGATTGCCAATACTTTCTGGTATCTCACTAACTAAACCTTCAATGTGTAAAATCTGTAGGTCTGGAAATGTTGTGAATTTTTCAGGTAAAGGTCTGGCAGCTAATTTGTCTTGGTTTCCGTAACCACCACCAGCTTCAAAATCAAACCTCACCATATCTTGTGGTAAACTTTCCATAAATTCATCAAACCCATATATCCCAATATACTTAGATACGTTATCGTTAGGGTATTTAACTTGAACTCTCTTACCATGTTGTTGGTCTTTATTCAAAAATCTTTTAAACATTTCCTTAAAAAACTCTTTTAGCTCTGGTCTGTCATTTAAGAATGGGGATAAACTAACACTCCTATCTTCCTTATCCATAAATTGATTTGATTCAAAATGGAATTGGTATTTGTCTGTAGGGTCTTTTTTATTTGTGATAATATATAAAGGTCCTTGTTTGGAGTAATGGTCATAGTAATTATTAGTACTTCCAGCTGTACACCATCTTGTATTTGCACCATAGTGACATGAAGCTTCTCTTGACTTAGGTATTAGTATTTCCCAATTAGGACCATCATAAACCAATTCAGCATCTTGTCTGACTCTATCCGCTTTTGTTGTTGTAGCTTGTTCTAGTGAAAAATCTTTAGTTAACTCATATAGTTCATCAAAAGACTCTATTCTATTAATGTCTCTTTTCTCTTGTGGTATTTGTTGTTTGAATCTATGAAATTTTTGTAAGTCTTCTGTGGTCTTATATAAATCTTCCATGAATTGTTTTTGGAGTTGTTCTAACTTAACACCCCAATCTGGACTACCATAAGCATAATGTTTATCTGCCTCTTGTTGTAACTTCATCCATTGTTTAATAATCCATTGTGAATAAGCTCCAACTTTTTGGATGTCTCTGGTGTCTCTATCACCTTCAAAATCACCCTTAGTAGTCGGGTCTGCTTGCATAAGGTCCGTTAATATATCTAATTCTATTTTAGGTTTTTGACCTTTCTTTTTTGCTTTAGCAAATTTATTTACCAAAACTTCATATCTAGAATTTTCTAAAATAACTTTACCTAATATGTCTGTAAAACTTAAATTCATTTAATATTGTTTACTTATAAATATTATTCTATTAAAATAAAACCCCAATTAACGGGGTTTTATAATTAAACTAAATTATACTTGTTTATTAGTCTTTTTGATACGTTAGTGTGGTTTTCATTCTTTTTAAGTAAGTCGTATACTTTTTGAGCTGCTTTTTTAATATCTTTCATATCACCCTCAATTTTTTCCTTACCTTTGTAAATCATAACTTCACTACTACCTGGTGTTCTTACTAAGTTACCACCCACCTTTCTTGACGTTTCTTGAGTTATTTTTTGTCTTACGTTATAGTTCACCATTTTACATATGTGGTGCCCTCTTTTTTCCATCATTGTACTTCCTCCCATTTTATTTTTCTTTTTTAATGATTAATAATTTGTTTTATTTTACAACACTATAATTTAATACCCAACTAAGTGAATCTTTTTCATATGAATTTCTAAGATTTGTTTTGTAATACTTATGAACGTCAGTACTCTTTCCAAATAATTTTAAATCTTCAAAACCCATTTTAAGTTTTTTAAATAATTTAGTTTGTTTTTTACTTAAGATAAGATGTATATTGTTATCTAACCACATACTAAAATCTGCTAGGTCTAGTTCTTGGTATATTTGTGAGTCGTATATATTATCTTTTGTTTCCATAGTACAAAGATACGACTTTTAAATTAAACCACCAAATTAATTAAGTAGTTTATTATATCCTGTTAATTTTTTTTCAATGTAGTCTTCTATATCAAATACGTACTTTCTACATCTGTTGTGTGTTAGGCATTTAACCTGGTACACCTTCGTTTTATCTTCACTGAGATAAACTTCTACAACACTATTTGTGTAATGTTTTGTGTGAATTAATTTTTGTTTTTCCATTTCTTTTTTTTATCTAATTTTTTTATTATCGTCTTTTCCATTGATATTATAACTCTTTCTAGTTTTAGAATTTGTTTTTCTACTTCTAGTATTGTTTTTCTTTCTTTTCTTGACACCTGTGCCTCGAAGATTAACCAAGCAAAAGCCACTATTTCGATAATAAATAAAGATATTAATAACGTTTTTTCCATTATCTACCTACCTCTTTAATATACTGATGTTTTGTGTAATCCCAAGGTAAATCAATTATATCCCAATAGAATAACTGTTCTTCTTTGATTCTTCCTTGATTCCAGATGTTCTTATACCTTCGAATAGCTTTAGGTTTCCACCAACGACAGGTATATTCTACGTCATCTATAAATTTTTGTTTCATTTTTAAATCATTTTCTTTTATTTCACCTCTAAGGAACTCATTTCCATTGTCATACATCATCGCAAGATATACCCCCCTCTTAAACCCGTGGTCATAATCTGAACCCTTTATACCACAGTGTTTGAATACTTTATTAAGTACATTCTGTTTAGGTCCTGTAGCGTTTATAGCCTTCTTATGTTCTTCTGGGTGATTTTCTTTTAACCATTTATTCCATGGTAGGTATGCTTCATCGTCAGGTTTCAATCTAACTTTACCAGATGTCTCACCCATAGTTTTAAAATGTGGCATTCCATTATACATTGAGTTGATACCATATAGGGATGTTGTTCCCACAGCTATTAACTTATCACCATATTTTTCTTCCCACGCGTCTCTAATTACCTTACATGTTGTTAACGCCGCGACTAATTTACCCATTAACATATTATACCCACCCGGTTGAGTTGAACATATGGTTGTCGCTATAGCTGTGTTGTTTAATTTATGTTGGTCAAATTTATTAGTTTTATCCCAACCTATGTAAGCATCCCTAACTTTAATACTTGTAACGTCAGACCCTAAACAAATCAATCCAAGTACTTTGTCCGTTTTCCTATCTCTTACCCAGAATTTCATATTTCTTCCAGGATTTGCAACCCACTCCATTGTATGGATAAGTTTTCTATAGTTTACCCATTCAGTAACACCCTTTCCTGGTGTTGCCATTTCTACATAAGGTTCTATAGCTTCAATCTCTTTTATAGTTTGTTCTGGGTCCAATATTTCTTTTGGCGTCCATAGATTTTCCTTATAAGAATATAGTTTTTTCTTTATCTTTGACATCTTCCCATTTTTATTCATCTCTTGCCACTTTTTATAAAGTGTTTGTTCCTGAACTGACATGTTTTTTAACATATCTAGATTGTCAATAAGTTTTTGTTTCATCTCCTCAAAATTAAATTCTTGAGTTTCTTCTTTTGTATTAAATAAGTCTAATTGTTCTTTCATATTGTAAATGTAATAAAAAAAAATATAAAAAGCAATATATTGATTAATAAGTTTTTAGTGTTTACCATTATAAAAAAAAGATATGGCTTGTAAAAATTGTAAGAAAAACGCTAAAAGTATGGTTTCTAAAATGAAAGACATTTTTAGTACACCACAAAAACCTAAAACTAGTTGTCAAAAAAATAGAGAAAAAGAACAACAATGGTTAAAAACTCCAGAAGCGAAAAGTCTTTTAGAAAAGGCAAAACCTAACAATATAGAAACTCTAATAGTTTGGGGTTTAGGGTTTATACCTTTGATTATAGGTTATGTAACAATAGTTAGATTTATAATTAACTTATTTTAGAATTAACTTCTTCACTTATTTCAGATATTTTATTTTTTTGTTCTTCAGTTAGTTCACCACTAATATTTTTTAAGTTTAATTTGACTACTAAATTACCGTCATATTCGTAAATTCTTTTCATACCCTTCCCCCTTAAAACATAATCTCTATATATATTAGCTGATGGTGGTATATTAATCTCTAAATCACTATCAAAATGTGGTATTTTAATTTTTTTACCAACTACAACTTCTAAAGGTGTTATATCTGTTTTATATATTAAATCATTACCTGACATTTCAAATTTTTGATTTGGTTTTAATTCTACCCCAACAAATAAACTGCCTGAGATACCTTCTGGTTTTTCATCACCATAATTAGGATAATTAACTCTTTGACCTGGTTGAATGTCGTTTGGTATTTTAAATGTAAATTTTTCCTCTTTACCCGTAGTACCTCTACCAACACAGGTTGTACAAAGATTTAGAGGTAGTTTACCTTTTCCATTACATCTATCACAAGTAATCGTATGTACATTTCTAAAAAAGTTATTACCAGTCACAACTCTTTTGGTTCCCTGGCCATCACAATTAGTACATTTTTGCCAAACACCACCAGTACCATTACAAGGTATACATGTTTTTTGTCTATTGTATTTAACGGTCTTTTCTCTACCATAATAGATATCCTCTATATCTAAACCTATAGTCATAGACAAATCTCTACCTCTTTCTCTTTTAGGCCTTCTGTTGTTTTGTGAAAAGAATGATTGAAATGCGTCGAAAGGGTTTTGTGACCCCATGTCACCAAAAAAATCTTCAAATGATGGTCCACCACCAGAATCGTATTTAGCTTTTTTATCTGGATTACTAAGAACACCATAAGCTTCGGAAATTTCTTTAAATTTTTCCTCACCTTGTGGATTTTTATCCGGATGGTACTCTAAAGACAATTTACGATAGCTTTTTTTTATTTCTTCTGGTGTTGCCTCTTTACTTACACCCAATATTTCGTAATAATTTTTCATATGTTAAAAAAATATAAAATTATTTTACTACAGAACAATGTTCCTAAGAAAACCCTTTTTAGTTCAAACGTAAAAAGGACTACTTACAATAAATTTAGTAAATTTATAAATAGTAAAAAACCTCTCTTCTATAGAAAATACGTAAAAAGAAAATTTTGTCAATTTGAATTGGCTATATTTTCTAAAGAAAATAATAACTCGACATTTTATAGAAAAAATTCTTTAGGTAAGAATGTAGAAGTCATTATAGATTTACCTAACTATTACATGGTTGAATTTTCGGATTACTGGTGTGAGGAGTTGATATACGACCATCAAACTAAATCTAGAATACCATTAGACACATTAATAACATCATACTTACCTAAAAAAAATTTTAAGCAAGTTTTTAGTTTAAATAATAAATTAATAATCCAAAATGAAGATAATTTTAAAATGTTTTCTTTAAAAAATGTTGATGATTGTTCTAGGTTGTTGGATATAATTAAAAAAATCTTTATAGATTCTGGACGTATTGATTGTTTATTTGTTCCGGATACTAGTACTGCACAGAGAAAACAACTTTATGAAATTTTAGAGACTAAGGGTTTTAGTCGGAAATTTTTATATAAACAATACACATATTAATCTCTTAAAAAGATAAATGTGACATTATCTATATCTATTGAAAATCTTTTCGAGTTTGGGTCACCGCCCACATTAGTTATATTTTCAACCTCTCTCATTAAAGACATATAATCTAAAGACTCCAATTTAATCTTAACTTCGGTTATTAATCTATTAGGTTTAAATAGTGTGAATTGGTCGGCTATATTTGCCAAAGATTCTAAAGGCCCGTAACTTTCTTGATTAGTCTTTTCCATATACTTTCTTTTTTAATCTTTGTGGACCCTTTAGTTATTTCTTTTTTGTCAGTTTTTAAAATTTCTTTTATAAACTTTTTTTTATCCGAAACTATTTCATTCGCGTCCTTCTTAAGTTCTTTATCCAGCCACCTTAGGTTCCTCTCCATCTAATTTTAATTTTTTCTCTCTCTCTTTGAAATCAAAATTTATATTTCTTAAAGACTCTATGTTGTTACTTTGGAATACTTTTTCTAATTCTAAAATCTTTAAATTTAAAAGATTATTTTTTTCTTCTCTATCTTTATTCCATTTAATAATTTTATCAACGTCACTTACTAAAATTTCAGTTTCTTTATTAGAAAATGGACAGTAAAATGATATCAATGTATGTGTGGTTGTGGTATCGTTGACCTTTACTTGGGTTGTGCTTCCAAATGAAGAAAGTATTTTTTTAATTTCCCAATCCACGGGTAATCTTAAATCTAATAATAATATACTATCATGTAGTCTTACACTATGAAAATAATCACCATATTTTTCTATTTCGTTAAATATACCCATTATAAATAAATTAAATAAGTTAAAAGATACGCGATATTTATACCATATATTATTTTTTCATTATCAGTTAAGACCAATCTTTCTGGGGTGTTAGATGTTAGATTAAATATAAATTTAACAATCAAACTTAGAGTTGTTAAAGATGAAAATATAAATATTAAAGTATAGTACCAGGTATTCATTATTGTTTAGATTTTTCTAAAATATCTTTTCTTAATTCTTGTAGTTTATTTTTTAGTTCTTGTACCACTTTACGTGCTCTAATACCGGCACTTTTATTCCCATTAGTGTAGAACTTATTAGCATCAACTTTAATCGCGTCTACTAATTCTGTAATTTTTTCAATTAATTCCATTTTATTTAATTATTATTGTTGTTTATGTAGTTTTCCAAAATTTTTATTGTATTGGTTACTGTACTTATTTCTTCTAGGATACTAATCCCCTTATCAACCCTTTTTTCTACTTTACCTTTTTTAGAGTTGATAGTTTCTTCTAATTGTTGTTCTAATACTTGTTTTTTGACTATTAAAGTATTGTTCATTATTTCAATAAATCGTGTCATAATCAAATTATAATAAATTTATTACTTATTGTCAATTATTAAAGACTTATCTAATACTACGTACAAATCTTTTAACATATCTAATTCAGATTTTGTTTTTTCTAAGTATAATTTAAATAGTTTATTTAGATAAAAATCTGCTTTTTTAACATTCTCATTTTCATAATCTCTATAAAAAGATTCTTCAAAAAAATTCCACAAATAATTTTTATGTTCCCCATCACTATTAAAATTTATATTTTCTTTAGAAAAATTTTCGATATTTTTATTCCAACACCAATTAAAATGACCTAGAACATCTTCTTTAGTAGAGATACTTTCTTTACCTAAGTATGTGTCTTGCATAATACTTGATAGTGACCATATAAAATCAAAAAATAGTTGTGTTTTTTCTATAGATATATTATTAGCTTTAACCCACAAATCCATTTCTTTTGCATTTATGGGTTTTGCAACATATTTTATAAAGTCTGATGGGGATAGTGGTTTTCTTCTTTCCATATTTAAAATATATTATATGTTAAAATATTCGTAAATAGAAAAGATATAATATAACTACCTTACTGAGTTTTATCAGTGTAGTTAAATAAGTGTTTTATTTTACTTATATCTTTATTAACATTCTCTTTTAATGTTGTGGTTGTTTGTACGTCTGGAGTGATACCTCTTAAGTTTGTCATTTTAGATTTTTGTTTAGCTATTTTTTCTTTTTTTCTTTTTACTTTTTTAGCTATCTTTTCACCTACTTTATTTGGTACTACATTACCTAAAGCTTCACCGTCTTTACCTGTCTGTGCGTTTCCAGTCTCTTGTGAACCTGAAAGATAATCTTCCATTCTATCTAATAAATCAGCACCGTTGGCATCTTCTAGACCCATACCTCTAAAATCATCTATAAATTCTTGGTCTTCTGCCGTATTTCTATACATAGGTGATTTATAATCTGTTTTAGAATTGTTTTGATGTGGAAACTCAGGGTGTGAGTTATTTTCAAAATCTAAATAATCTTTTATTTTTTTATCAAAATGTTTTAGATAGTCATCATTTTCTGATTTAGAAACCTTAAGTGATGCGTCAGTTTGTTTCATACCTGGGATATTTTTTATTTCACCAGGAAGTTTTGATGGTTTTTCATATTTTAATTTACCTGAAAAATAATCTTTTTCATTTAAAATGTTTTTTACCATTCTATTTTTAAGTGACTCTTTTAAATTTTCTTTATTAATTTTTTTAGAAACTTCTTCTCTTATAACAGATTTTAATATTTTTTCACTTTCAGTCATAGGTCCAAATAATGGTCCTTCGAAAGAACCAGATGATGAAGCTCCGGTAACTTCATCCATTTCCATTTCTCCAGTTTCACCAAATGTGTCCATAATTTCATCCATTTCCATATACTCAAAAACATTACTTGAGTTCATACCACCACATTGTTCACCTAACTCACCACATTGTTCGTCTATTTCTTTTTTCAAAGCTTTAGATATAGTTTTTCTTCTATTTTTTAAATAACTGTCAGATTTATCTACTTTACCATCATTATTAATATCATCATCTTCTTTTCCTACCGCATCTAATTCTTCTGATAAAGTTCTATGCCATCCATCAATATTATTAGATTTAGGTTGATTTACTCTTGAAGGGTGTTGCCCATTAGACCCCACGTATTTCATACTATCACCATTATTATCAATCATAGCTCCATGATTATCTCTAGTTAATCCATGATTTTCACCTAAGCGATTTGCCGCTCTTCTAATCACGTCTTCTAATTTTGGGTTTCTTGCTAGTATATCTTTCATTTTATTCTTTTTATATAAATATATCTTATTTAATCTTTATCACTATTTAACAATTACAATTATTAGTTGTTATAAAGTCTGTTAACCAATCACACTTTGCTTGTTGCATTGGAGAACAACCAGTAACACACATACCACAGAAATGAGCTTTTTTATTACAAACACTGTTTTGGGTTGGGTTACTTTGTGTACCTCCGTTCCCATAACAACCCTGTTGTTGGTGATGACTTGTCATATTATTTATGAACGTTTGGCTAACCGTGGTTGTTCCTTGTTGACACGCAATTAATAAATCGTTTAAGTAATCTAATCTACAATTTTTCTTATCTACATTAGATATGTTATTAACCTGTTGTATTTTATTTAGGATTGGGTTACAGTTACCGTTCATATAAGCGGTATATCCTTGTGGGAAAAAACTACCATTGTTAATCAGAGGATTAGTTGGGTCTAAGTCAATACCATACTGAGTACAATCTACACCCGTATTACCACCTGTACAATCGTTACAAGTAAGATAGTCCGACATATGTGTCCAGTTATTATAATGAGCACCTCCAAAATCTGTTGAACAGTGTATATATGGGCTAAACCCACCCTGAAATGTGGAAGGACCTGAACAAGATGAAATCCCAACATATCGTAAACAAGTACCAGTAGCATCCTGATAGGCTGATGTTGTATCACTAGTTGTGTCCATTTTAAATATATCCCCTTGACTTGGAGAACCCATAGCTTGATAGAATGATACTGAATCAGAATACCAGTCTTGGGTTGTAAGTAAAGATTGTTGATTTTGTACTGGAGCTACAATTGCACCATTTGAACAAGTTTCAAATATATGAAAATCCATTTGTAGAGCTTGTTCATTTAACAAACCCATTATTTCTTTTGTTCTTTTTATTTCTTCACTTATATTTTTATTTTTCATAATTAACTTTCGTATTTTGGCCCTACATTTGGTGAATTTAGATTGAATATTTTACCGATAGGTGTATTCATTTTACCCCCACCAACTAAATCTGTTACTGGTGATTTATAAAATCCTCTTCTTATTATTTCTGAAATTTCTTTTTCAATCATTTCTCTCACTTCACTTTCTGACTTCCCTGTTTTCTTTGCTACATTCTTAGCAGATTCTCTCATGATTTCTTTTTCCCATATTTCTAAAGCACTTAAGTCACCTTGGTTACAGTATGGAAATTTTTTACATTTATCTTTTACTCTTACATATTTTGCTCCTGGCATTAATCTTTTTTTAGCAAATCTTCGATTCTTTTTATTCTTTGCCCAAAATCTTGGTGTTACGTAAGCTCCTGCTGAAGATGATGTAGTAGCCTCACCCATTTCTGACTCAACCTCTCTTTTCTCTATTGGTTTACATTTTTTAGATTTCTTACACCAATACATTCCCGATTCACATTTTTCTTCTTCTGATAATATATTTTTAATAACTTTTTTAAGACTACCAACATTAATCTCCACCATAGGTTCATTACTTAAGTTTTCTTCAATGTGGTGTGAATTTTTTAATAGTTGTTGTAGTATGAATTTACTACCACTAGGTAAACTATGTGAGTTTTTCTTCACAGACTTTTTTAAATTTTTATCGAAGTTTTGTGATATGTCCATTAGTTTACTCTTTTTATTTCTTGTTGCCACATACTTCTTCTAAACCAGAAAGTTTTATAAAGTTCTAAAGTTACTTTACTAATAATGTCTATAATTTCACTCCTAGTTTTTTTATCATCTTTGATTTGTTTTACTATCAAAGATTCTATTTCTTTTTTAAACTGTGGTTTAGACATGAAATCCTTAACTTCCTTTCTAGCTATCCTAGCTATTGTGTCCTTATCTGTTTGTGTTAATGCCATATATATAAATACTATTTAACATTAGATACTACCCAAGAAGCTGTAACAATTGTTGCTGCCCCTAAAAAGAAGTGAACTACAGGTTTATTATACCATTTTGGTCTTAATTCTTTTGTTAAATCTATATACAAATCTATTCGTT
>Ga0098037_1001424_pt1 | contig 11052 bp, 11 predicted proteins | sample 5_EtaG_FD_75050 | JGI IMG/M metagenome (GOLD analysis project Ga0098037, IMG submission 75050) | Marine viral communities from the Subarctic Pacific Ocean - 5_ETSP_OMZ_AT15132 metaG | ecosystem: Environmental > Aquatic > Marine > Oceanic | place: Pacific Ocean | collected 2015-01-08 | reverse complement strand
GGAGCGGCAGTGCAGGCAGAATTGATTAAGCAGAAACGTCCAGGCGGCTTGCTCTCAACCTGATGGCTACTTTCCCTTCGATTACACCAACTTACGGCGTTCAAAAACGCAGCCAACCCAATGTGCGTGTCGCGCAGTTTGGCAGTGGTTACAGTCAGCGCACTACTTTTGGCATCAACCAAGACCCCAAGGAGTTTGATCTGACTTTTGTGGTTTCTGAGACTGATGCGGACACTATCGAAACATTCTTAGACGCCCGCGCAGGCGTTGAAAATTTTGATTTCACACCGCCGGGGGAATCCAGCAGCAGCAAATTTATTTGCCTTGCATGGGAAAAATCAATACCATATTTGAATCGTGCCACTATCCAAGCCACGTTTGTGCAGGTGTTTGAAGCATGACCGTCCCACAGTCAATTCAGGAACAGCTCCAGTCTTTAGAGCCCTCAGCAATTATTGAGGTGTTTGAACTTGAGCTGACCAGCGCAATCAATGGCATTGATGAGACGTTTTATTATCACGCTGGAACGAACGAATTGTCTGCAGATGTTGTTTTCAACGGTATTACTTACGCTGCCTTCCCAATTGAGGTTGATGGATTTGAAAAAACAAGCAAAGGCTCTTTGCCACGCCCGTCAATGCGTGTTGCTAATGCAAACAGCTCTATTTCAACCTTGCTTGTGCTGTATAACCCTTTGAAAGCAAAGGTGACTCGGATAAGGACGTGTAAAAAGTTTTTAGACGCTGTGAACTTTACGGGAGGGACAAATGCAACGGCAGACCCTACGGCAAAGTTTGAAGATGAGATTTGGTACATCGACCGCGTTGCAAATGAAAATCCACAGGTGGTTGAGTTTGAGCTGGTTAGCAAGCTCGACTTGACCAATCTTCGGTTACCTGGCCGTCAAATTGTTGAGCACTGCCAATGGGAGTATCGCGGCAAGTTCTGCAGCTATACGGGCAGCAGCTGCTTCGACCTAAACGACAACCCAACATCTGCCGCTAACGACAAGTGCGCCAAGAAGATTTCAAGCTGTGAAAAGCGGTTTCAGTCTGGTGACTTGCCGTTTGGAGGTTTTCCAGGTGCAAGACTTCAGATCTGAAGCAAAGGAGCACGCACTGCAGCAAGCGCCTAGAGAGGCTTGCGGTGTCGTGGTGGATGGTCAGTATTGGCGCTGTCGAAACATTGCCGATAACCCAGAGCAAGATTTTGTTCTGAACCCCTGTGACTATGCAGTAGCTGCGTTGTTTGGTGCGGTTGAGGCTGTTGTGCATTCGCACCCAATGGGCGGCCGCGCCAGCAAGGCTGACATCAAAGCGTGTTGTGGGACGAAAGTCCCTTGGCACATCTACTCCATGCCAGAAGATAAATGGTCAACTATCAATCCTTGCTAGGCCGTCAGTGGGCCTATGGCGCTTACGACTGCTTCACGTTGGTGCGTGATTATTTTGCTTTGCAAGGCGTGCGGCTGCCAGATTTTGAGCGGCCTGATGATTTAGAAACTTGCGACAGCATTTTTTTGGCGCAGGCCGAGCGGATTGGTTTTCAGCAGGTTGAGTACAGCAGTCGCCGCCCTGGCGATGTGCTGATTATGAAGCTTGGAACGAAAGACCCGATGCACGCCGCAGTTTTGCTGTCTGACGAACGAATTTTGCATCAACGGCAAGATTCGCTCAGTGCAATCGAACCACTTGGGCGATACTATGGCTCTAGGGTTGCCGCGGTCTTTCGCTATGCAGCAGACCGTTCGGCTGCTAGGTGAACTAGGGGAACGGTACGGCGCAGAGCACCAGTACCACAACCTGAAATCGCCTGCTCAGGCGTTAAAGCTGCTTTGCATTAACTATCCAAAGCTTCAGGATGAGCTGTTACACGCTCATGAACAGGGCATTGGCTACAAAGTCATCCAAGCCGACTTGGAGCTTGATTATGACGATTTGGCGTTGCCACTCGGCAAGAATGATTTGATTGTGACTCCTGTTGTCGCAGGCAGTGGCGGTAGCACGGGAAGGATACTTGCGGGCGTTGGCTTGATTGCAGCGGCAATTGTTTTGGGGCCGGCCGCTGGCGGTTTCATAGGCTTGGGCGCTGGGCTGGGTAGTGCCGCTGGCGCGGGCATTATCGGTGGAGTCGCCGCAACGGGCATTGGCGCAATAGGCGCAAGTTTGGTGCTAGGCGGCGTGGCGGAGATGATTTCTCCGCAGCCCAGGCTTCCGTCATTCGATGGCTTTGATGGAGCGCAAAGGTTTTCTGGCCCTACAGCGCAAAACCTCAGCGTTGGGCAACGACAAAGCGGTTTCAGCGGTGGTCAATCGTATGCCTACAACGGCCCCGCAAATGTTGCAGGCGTTGGAACGGTCATTCCCGTCGCTTATGGCAATGTGATGGTCGGCAGCGCACTGCTGTCAGCACGAATCGAGGTCACAAACGAAGGCTCTGACCCTGACAACGATGATCCACTAAACAGGTCCGTAATGACCCCTGGGCCAGACACGGTGAGGGTCGGCGGAGAAAAATTAACTACAGAATTTGTGGATATTGGTGGCGGCAAAGTTCAACTCAGTGAGATTCTAATAACTGACAGCAACCAGAATAATTTTAAGAGGCATTTTAATACCATAATTGCTCTTAGCGATGGGAACAGCGCAACATTTCGGGTGCCTCAATACTCAACATCTCAGAAGGACAAAATTGATATTATATTCCGCCTCCAAGATGGCCTGTATGACCGGATCGGTGGAGCGAACTCAACCAAAACGCTTGGCAGCATTACCTACGATATTGAGGTTTTTACTGACGCAGTAAACGAAAACAACAAAATGCACTTTTCTCGTACAACGATTTCAGGCTTAATTAACGCCACAGAGTTTGGTGCAGATTTAGCGACTCGTCAAAATCAAAAATACAGATACAGGCATCGCGTAACAGGTATTGACCGAGACAACGGTGAAGACTTTTTTGTAAAAGTTACAATTCATGATTTCAACGCTTACCTGCAAGATGACCGCGTTCCAAACTTAAAAGTCCACGCGGTTGGTCTTAATATGTAGCCATGCCACTCAACTCATCGTCTGTAATCAAATTAGTGGACCTGCTTTGCGAGGGGCCTATCGGGGGCCTTAGCAAAGGGCAAGAGGGCATTTTCTTAAACGAGACTGCTGTTCGTAATGGCGATTTTTACAATTTTGGCAACAAAAATGTTGGGGCTGAGCTTGTTACTGGCACGGAAACACAGCAAAGGTTAACTCAATTTAATGACGGTGTTTCAAACATTGTTTCGGTGAATGCCGAGGTTGGTGAAAATTACAGAGAGGATACTGACTTAAATAACGCGGTAATTAAAAGGCATTACGGCCAAGGCCGTGACGTTCGATCAATAACAGACGTAGAGGTAAGAGAGTTCCAACTGTTGTTTACTATTCCAAAATTATTTTCAACTTCAATGGAGGGCCTATCGAGAGGCCAGTTGTTTGATGCCCGAATCAAATTTGACATTTCGGTGCAGCCACAAGGTGGCGCTTTTAATATCGTTTACGAGAAAACCATAAGCGGCATTGCGCTTTCTGATTACCAATTCATAACGCCAAAATTTGAGCTTACAGAGGGCACAGGTCCTTGGAACATTAGGGTCAGAAAGTACCCAGACCCTGCTGATCAAAGCGAAGAATCGTTTGAAGTTAAGTTCACAAATTTTCAGGATATTCCGCAAAACACGCCATTAGCTAATGGTCGAGGCAACCGATTAGTTTGGACGAGCATTGTTGAACATCAGCCTTTGCGCTTGAACTATCGCTATTCGGCGATGGTTGGCTTAGACCTGTCAACAGTTCAGTTTTCCAGCATCCCGAGCCGTGCGTATAAGGTCAGGGGCAAAAAGATCTTTGTCCCTTCCAATGCTGTTTTAAGAGAAGACGGGAGCCTTGATCTACAAGGCAGTTTCGACGGGACAGTGAAGTTTGAGACCAGCTCTTGCCCTGTCTGCTGCTTCCGCGACATGGTGGTTAATGCTAGGTACGGCGCGGGAAATTTTGTTGATGAGTCGCAGATCAACTGGGTTGATTTATACCCTTTGATCCAATACTCAAACCAGCTAGTTACTAACCCCGACGGCACGCAAGAGCCGCGTTTCTCTTGCAACGTCGTTATCGGCGGGCAGGCTTCTGCATTCAATGTTTTGCAGGATCTTGCCAGCGTGTTTCGTGGGATGCTGTTTTGGCAAAACAATACAATTCAAGCAGCCGCTGACCACGGCAATCTTGATGGAACGGACGTTGCCCCAGTCCATCTGTACTCCAACAGCAACGTAATCAACGGAGCGTTTAACTATCAAGGAAGTTCGCTGAAAACACGCAGCACAAGCATCCGTGTTCGGTATAACGACCCGGACAACTTTTTCAAGCCTAATGTCGTCGTTGTTGAAGACTCCGAACTGATTACCAAGTATGGCTATCAGGTCAAAGATATTGTTGGTTTTGGCATCACGTCTAAATATCAAGCGCAGCGATTAGGGCGCTGGATTATGACATCAGAAGAGCTTGACGGCGAGGTCGTAAGTTTCAGCACTGGCTTGCAGGGTGCTGTTGTGCTGCCTGGGCAAGTTTTTGCGGTTGCGGATGAAATGCGTGCTGGAGCGCGACTGTCTGGCCGTGTTGCAAGCGCAACAACCACAAGCATCACAACGGACCAAGCAATCACGTTGAGCGGCACTGGCTTACAGCTCACCTGCACTTTGCCCAACGGCACGGTTGAAACAAAGGCGGTCTCAGGTGTTTCTGGAGCGGTGGTTACTACAAGCGCGTTTAGCACTGCACCGCTTGCTCAATCTGTATGGTCACTAACCTCAAATGCGGTCAACCATCAAAAGTTCCGATGTATTGCGGTTGCAGATGGTGGTGAGGGCCAATTTGCCATTACTGGCGTTGAATTCAACGATAGTGTTTACAACACGGCTGACACTGGCGGAGATGTAGTTTTCCGAGATGTCAGCCTGTTTAATGATATTCCGGTCGTCCCAGCGAATGTTGAATTAACTGGCCGGGAAGTTCGGATCAACAACAACACAGTCAACCGAATCATTGCTTCATGGGAGCGAGGCACCAACGCTTCGACTGTTTCTTTTGAGGTTCGCTACAGGATTAGTGGTGCAAATTTTGTCATTGCACAAGCGACCGGCACAACATTTGAAATTGACAGTGTGCCGCCAGGAACAGAGGTCTTTTTTGAAATTAGATCTGTAAGCGGTGTTGATTCAACTAAAAAATCACCATACGTCTCACAATCGTTTTTCGTTCCTTATGAAGGCATCAACGCTGTTGGCACTGGCGCAAATTCTGTTGTTGTGCCACCAGTGCCCAGTGACGTGACCATTCAGGCGACTGGCAACGATCAAGCAATTTTGCGATGGGACATCCCAGGCACTGAGCAAAACACAGACGAATTTATTGCCGTCATACGCCATGCTCCACAAACAGATGGAACGGGCGAATGGGCTAACAGCACGTTGCTGCGCCGAGTTAAGGCAAGAACGAATTATGCGTTGCTACCTCTGATCGAAGGTGAGTATCTGGTCAAGTTTGAGAACAACCAAGCACAGCGCAGCAGCATTGCTCGCAGTGCAGTGTTGGATCTGCCTAACCCCGTGCCACGGCTCAACATCCAAACACGCCGTGAAGATTTAGATAACCCACCTTTCCAGGGCGATAAGGTCGATGTTTTTTACAGCTCAGATTATGACGCATTGATTCTGGACGGTGACGAAAAATTTGATGATGTCAGCGACGTTGATGAGTTGTCTGATTTTGATTTCACTGGCGATCTGTTGAGCTTTGGAGAGTATTTCTTTAACAGTGTGTTGGATCTCGGTGGCGTGTTCAATGTTTTGTTTGAACGCACGCTGTCTACCAGGGGCCTGTACCCAGCCAGCTCAGTTGATAAGCGCAATGAGCTGATTGATCGTTGGACTGATTTTGATGGTGCGTTAGCTGATGACACCACGGCAAATCTGTACTTCCGCACCAGCAACCAAGCAACAACAGATGAGGAGATGCTGCAGGAAGATGGCAATTTCGTGCTGTTGGAAGACGGCAACAAAATCCAGATGGAATCTGATGTGGATTTTGGGGAGTGGGTGCCAATGGAATCAGGGCGTTTCACGGGCAGGCTGTTCCAGTTCAAAGCAGAGTTGGAGTCTTTCCACTCTGACCAAACTCCGCTTGTGGACGAGTTGGGCTATGTGATGCAGTTAGAAGCGCGCACAGAAAGCAGCGCAACGATTGCTTCTGGAGCGGGCGCAAAAGCCGTGACGTTCACGAATGCTTTCTATCAAACGCCAAATGTGGGCATTACGGCTTTCAACCTTGCAACAGGGGATTACTATGAGGTCACATCGACTTCAAGAACTGGATTTACGGTGACCTTCCGCAATAGCTCAAACGCTGCAGTGGATCGAAACTTCCAGTATCAAGCAGTCGGCCACGGCACTCAGCAGTAATGGCAACCCACGATTACACGATTGCCAATGCCTCTGGAGCGGCGGTTCGTGCAGACCTAAACAATGCCCTCGCGGCGATTGTCAGTCAGAACAGCAGCTCATCAGAGCCGAGCACCACGTATGCCTATCAGCTGTGGGCTGACACAGCAAACAACGTCCTAAAGATCCGCAACTCGGCTAACGACGCCTGGAATCCATTTGCGGCGTTGAACGACACTGCGTTCAGGATTAGCTCAACGGGCCAAGTTGGCATCGGTGTGACGCCCGCAAGCAATACTGACTTGGACGTGACGGGAACGATTGTTCAAAATGTTGTCGCGATGGGTGCGTTAGACGTGGATTGCTCAACCGGAAATTATTTCACCAAGACAATCGACGCGAATAGCACATTTACTTTCTCGAACGTCCCAGCCAGCCGAGCTTTTTCGTTTGTGCTTGAGCTGACGCACACATCTGGAACGGTGACTTGGCCTGCTTCGGTCAAGTTCCCTGCGGACACGGCACCGACTTTGACGACGGGCAAGACGCATTTGTTTGTCTTTGAGACCAATGATGGCGGCACTCGATTCCGTGGTGCGGCACTTGTCGATTACGTCAACTGATACGCCATGACTGTTAACTCACAACGACTGCTGCTTGCCGCTGCTGGAGCGGGCGGCGCTGCTGGCGGCGCTTTATACGCAGACGACGTATTTAGCACCTTTCTATATGACGGTACCGGCAGCACGCAAACAATCACGAATGGGATTGATTTAGATGGTGAAGGTGGATTGGTTTGGTGTAAAAGCAGAAATACTACTTTTTCACACGTTTTACAAGACACAGAAAGAGGAGTTGGAGCTGGATACTTAAGTAGTAACTTAACTGCTGCAGAAAATACTTCAACGCTTTCCTCATTTAATGCCGATGGTTTTACGCTTAATTCTGATTCAACTTCTAATGGTAGCAGTTATGATTACGTCTCCTGGACCTTCCGCAAAGCGCCTGGTTTCTTTGATATAGTTACTTATACGGGAAATGGTGTAGCAGGCAGAACAGTTGCACATAACTTAGGTAGTGTGCCGGGGATGATCATAGTAAAAAATCTTGATGAAAATGAAGCTTGGGCTGTTTATCACAGAAGCTTAGGCCCCACAAAAACTCTGTTCCTTAGTAGCACTCAGGCTGAATTCACCAGTTCCACCAGATGGAACGACACTTCACCAACTTCTACAGTTTTTACCGTTGGTACGAATGAAAATGTAAACCAAGATACAAAAAACTACGTCGCCTACGTTTTTGCTCACGAGGATCAAGTGTTTGGCACGGATAGCGATGAAAGCATTGTTAAATGTGGGTCATATGCTGGAAATGGCAGTTCAGGCCAAATAATTGATTTTGGGTTTGAGCCTCAGTGGGTAATGATCAAAAGTCACACCCGTGGTGGTAATGGTTATGGATGGACAATAATTGACATGATGAGGATCAGAGCGCTTTTTGCAGATGAAAATGGATCAGAAAGTGGTATACACGGATACATTCCCTCTCCTAACGGTATTCATTTAACTAATGGAGACTCAAATGCTAACGAATCTGGTGAAAGCTACATCTACATGGCAATCCGCCGACCGCATAAGCCGCCCGAGGCTGGAACGGAAGTGTTTGAACCTTCTGCTGTTACTGTTAGCGGAAACACCGCAAGAACTAGACCGTTTGCCGTTGATTTAGCCATGGGCGCTGATCGAGGATCTTCGGGCCAAGGCTTTGCCCTTGAAGATCGAGTAAGGGGTTTCGCTCTGGAGAATGCAGTAAACAAAGCCCGCAAACTAAAAACAGCAGTCGATTCTGCAGAAAATACCTTTCAGAGTCCGATAGTTTATGATGTATATAACAACAAGTTGTTAGATGGGGATTACTTTAGCGGGTATAACGCAATTTTTTATTACTTCCGGCGCGCCCCAGGCTTCTTTGATGTGGTGGCTTTTACGGGAACGGGTTCTGCAACAACAGTAAATCACAATCTTGCAGCAATTCCAGAGCTTGTGATAATCAAGAACCGTGAAACAAATCATTTCTGGTCCGTTTATGTATCTTCTTTAAGCAGCCCTAGGACTAAAATCCTTATCCTGTCCGGAGATGATCAAGCTGGAACAAGTGCTGCAGGTACTTACTGGGGCAATTCAGATTTTACTTCAACTCAGATTTCAGTAGGCAGCTTTGCTAACACCAATAGCAACAATCAAGGCATGATTGCCTACCTATTCGCAACTTTACCCGGCATATCAAAGGTAGGTAGTTACAGTGGGACAGGTAGCAACATTGGCGTTGATTGCGGCTTCACCTCAGGTGCTCGATTTGTACTAATTAAGCGGACTGACAGCGCTGGTGATTGGTACGTTTGGGATACAGCTAGGGGAATTGTTGGCGGGAATGATCCTTACCTTTTGCTCAACGACGCTGTGCAAGAAGTCACAAACAAGGATTACATTGATCCACTCAATTCAGGATTTACAGTTACATCGTCTGCAATTGCCGACCTCAACACTAGTGGCGGCAACTACATCTTCCTCGCAATCGCTTAATCATGGAAATCCGTAACCGCTCCACAGGTGCTGTCATCACCGACAGCCAGCTCAGAAACGACAACCCTCAGACCAGCTTCCCAAAGCAGATCACAACGGAGATCTTGGATTCATACGGCTATGACGCTGTGCTGAACGGGCCTGCAGCAACGGTCACCGCACCGTATGAAATCAGCACGCGCAGCGGTGTTGAAGAAGTCGACGGCAAATGGTTCACCAAATTTGTTGTTGGCCCGGTGTTTACAGACACCACTGATGAAGACGGGAACGTCACCACTGCAGCTGACAATGAGGCGGCATATCGCGCCAGCATCGACGATGCAGCAGCCAAAAGCGTTCGCGAGCAGCGTGATCAAAAGCTAAGCGCATGTGACTGGACGGTTTTAACTGACAGTCCTTTGACCACTGCCAAAAAAACAGCGTGGAAGACCTATCGTCAAGCACTGCGTGACATCACAGCAGGTGACGACTTCCCGCACTCTGTGACCTGGCCCACCGAACCCTCCTGATTGTTGAACAATGGCTGACCGTAAGATCTCTGCGCTGTCTGCGTTGACCTCGCCTGCTACAGGGGATTTGCTCCCTGTTGTGGATGTCAGTGAGGCTGCCAACGTCAACAAAAACAAGAGCATCACTTTTGGCACGATGTTTCGGTCGCTGCCAAATGGGTCAAGCGGTGCACCGTCGATTGGTTTCTTAAGCGATAGCGGCACTGGCGGCTTTTATCGTTCAGCGGCCAACGAACTTGCGTTCAGCATTAACTCTGCCTTTATCGGCAAGATCACAAGCCAAGGGTTTCAGCTAGGCACTGGAACGGCTGCTGCCCAACTGCATCTGTTCAGCACTGACACGACTGATCAGGTCATCATTGAAAACAGCGACGCAGGTTTAGACACTGCGCCTGACTTGGTGCTGTTCCGCAACTCAGCATCACCAGCAGCAAATGACAACTTGGGCAACCTTGAGTTTCGCGGGGAAGACTCAGGCGGCAATAGTCATGCTTATGCGCAAATCGTTTCGCAAATTGCTAGCCCTACAAACGGTTCTGAGAGTGGAACGCTGGATTTAATGACCAGTGCTTCTGGATCGGTTGCAACCAGGATTCGCTTGAAGGGTGAAAACGTCGGCATCAATGAAACATCGCCTGACTTTTTGCTGCATGTCACAGATAACGTGACGGGCACAATGGTCGAGTTTGAGAACACCGCAAACGACCCAGCTAGTGCTGCTGATTTAACGCTGAACCATCACCGCAATGGTGCTGCTGGTCAGGACAATGACGTGATCAGCACGGTGTTCTTCCGCAGCAAAAATGATGCTGGCACGCCTGGCGATATTGACTACGCATCTGTGGAGGGCAGCATTGCCGACGCAAGCGACACAACAGAAGACGGCAAGCTCAAGCTAAAGGTTCAGACCGCTGGAACGCTGACGACCCAGCTGGAGATCAACGCCAACACGATTGGCTTCTTTGGTGCGACTGCTGCTGCTCAGTCAACCCATGTGGCAGACATCACTACGACAGCAACCAGTGGCACATTGCCTACACCAAACGGCACCGTCACGATTAACAACGCGGCTTCACCTACGAACGCTGAGTTGCTTGAGTATTGCGTCGAGCTTGAGGCAAAAGTCGAGGCGCTTCTAGCCTTCGCGAGTGCTCATGGCCTTATGGCTTCTAGCTGATGCAACGACCTGACCCGATGATTCCCTGCAAGCCAGGGGCAGAAGACACTGTGGCTATGGAAAACAGAAACCGCTGGATTCAGGCCCTTTACATGCACGATGGTCGTCAAAACCCTGATCATCCAATGCACGGTTTTTACACCGGCTTGCATATTAAGTATGCGAATTGGGTCGGTAACCACTAACCGTAATGGCTGACGGAGCATCGGCACTTTTGCCTAAAGCCTGTAAGGTGGGCACGAAAAACGCTAATCAACAATCAAATGATCAAGCGAATTGTTTTTGGTGCAGCCGCTGGCGCTCTTGCCTTGGCTC
>Ga0098037_1001417_pt1 | contig 11092 bp, 6 predicted proteins | sample 5_EtaG_FD_75050 | JGI IMG/M metagenome (GOLD analysis project Ga0098037, IMG submission 75050) | Marine viral communities from the Subarctic Pacific Ocean - 5_ETSP_OMZ_AT15132 metaG | ecosystem: Environmental > Aquatic > Marine > Oceanic | place: Pacific Ocean | collected 2015-01-08 | reverse complement strand
TGGACACGGTCAGGACCCATCGGCCCGATTTGGCTGAAGGCCGTACGAACGCTGAGATCATCGCCATGAAGAAAGGCGAAGGTTCAGGCCCGCTAGGTCGAGAGATGACCATCGCGTATGCACGCGACAACGCGGCAAAGCTGGCCCGCAACGGACACGAGGTGACACCGGGGAACATCCACCTGTCGCACTTTGCAGGCCCTGCAGGCGCTAACCGTGTCCTGAGCGCCCGCGACGACCAACTCCTGTCCGAGTTGCTGACGGCTGACGCCATGGCGGCGAACCCGTTCATGCAGGGCTGGACTGCCGGTCGCCTGAAGCGCTGGGCTGATAAGAAGGCTGGCGGCGGTGGCGGCACGTCTGTCAACACCACCTCCAAGCAGCGAGTGATGACGAACCCCGGCCTGACGCCCAAGCGGCACAAGGCAGAGGTCGTGAACGCAATGCTGCTCGGCTTCGGCAACGACGACGCATCCCTGTTCGAAACGTCCGGTGGTTTGGCTACACTGCGCGAGATGGGCATGTCCGCTGTACAGATCGCCACCGTCAACAAAGCGTATCAGGCGTATCTGGAGCGCGAGAAGGGCGCATACTCTCTGGAGTACGAACGCGGTAAACAGGAACTGATTGACCTCGCAGACAGCGGAGAACTGTCTGAGGAAGAAGTCATGTCCCGTCTGTTCGAGTTCCAAGAGGCGCACCCTCGTACGGATCAAGAGAAGCTGCGCATGTTCGACGCGATCAACAGCGAACTGAAGGCAAACGTCGAAGGCGGCTGGAACGACGCAGAGGGTATGGCGTTCATCGTTGGTGTATCCGAAGACGCACGCGAAGCGAAGACCCCGGAAGAACTGCAGGGCCATCTGTCCCGCCTGTTCGAAGAGGGGCGCTTACGTGGTGTCGACGATGAGAGCACCGCGAAAGTTGCCAGCGAAGTCGTGTCCGCCTATGAGGCCGGTCGCACCGCAGAGCGCGCAGCTGTTGCTAAGGCGAGCACCGCCTCCACCAAGTAGCGTGCCATCATGCAGGAGGCGACCGATCGGTTGGCCACCCGTACCGTGGAGAATGGCTCGAAAGCTGTACAGAAAGCTGCCGTGGACGTCCTGAAGTCTCAGGTCGGTACGGAAGCAAGTGTCATGGCCGCTGATGGGAAATCCCCAGAGGAAATCCAGTCAGCTGCGCAGGCGTCATATGCTGAGAAGCTGGTGAACCACAACGTGATCGACCAAGACCTTGCGACCGAGATGGCCGCAGGCGTCCGCGATCTGCGTGGCTTCGAGACTGCCGGGGAACTTAGCCCTGCCACAATCGCAGCCTACACACAGTACCTTGAGTTCACGAAGGGTGACAGGGCGACGGACAAATACATGGCCGACATGTTCAGCAAGCACCCGGAAGCGCTGACGTTCTTCCAGATGGCTACAGAGTTCGACCTCGGCAGTGCAGACACCGACCGGGCCTTACGTCTGGCGGCTAAGCAGCTGTCCGATCCTCCGACCTCGGAACACTACGTGTCGGCCTTGTCTGAGATCAACAGCACTGAATGGCTGGACAATGCGATGGAGCATTTCACGAAGGAGACCGGCCTGACAGGGTTCTGGAACACTGTGCTTGGACGCTCCAGCCCCGGACTGCGGGAAGACGCAGAGGCGGTGTCTGCCGATGAAGGCTTGCGCACCGCGATCACCGCGAACGCGCGCACCCAGATGGCGCTGACGCCGCAGATCACTCCAGACGCTGCCATGCGTCAGGCGACTGCACAGGCGCATCGTCAGGGTGCCAACATCTTCGGCAACTATGTTCAGGCCCCTCGGGGCGAGACCATGCTCGGCATGGCTGGCATGGAAGGTGAGGACCACCGCGCGCTAAACGAAGCTGTTCAGGATGCCCTGATCGCTAACCTAGACCAGTTGCCCAAGAGCGCTATGGAGAGCATCCGGTTCGCAGCCCGTTCGGACAAGATGTTCGTACCCGGTGAGGTGACCGATGAGATGCTGATCGACGCCCGAGACTGGATCATCACGATGACGCCCGTAGAGGGTGACATGCATGTGGTGATGCAGCCGCGTGAGGCTGTCATCGACAACTGGTCCAAAGCCCTACTGGGTTCTGGCAACCAGACTGATTTGGATGCGCTGGCTATGACTGTCGAGTTCAGCCTGAAAGAGGCGGGCGCAGCATGGAACGCTAAGGAACTGGAACCGACTGTGTTTGGTAATATGCTCAACGCTACTGTAGACCATCTCAAGGGTAACTTTACCGCCCTCTCCGAGAACGAGATGGGGCCTGTGTTCGGGAATACCCCGACACAGGACGAAGGCCCCGGCCCGGAGTTCGGCCCGGAACGTCCGAACTCTGCCGGTACGTTCGAGGAGCAGCCTTCGGAACTGCAAGACCTCGGCAAGACGTTTCTGGGCATCACGCTCGGTGACATCTTCAAATAAGCAACTCGCGTCCCGCTTCGGCGGGGCGCGCCACCCCACACAAAGGAGGCCATCATGGCTGAACTGAAAATTGACCTGCTCGGTACAGAGAGCGCACAGTCGCGCCTTGCAGAGCGTGATCGTCTTCTTGAACTCGACGAAAGCACTGGTGCGCTGGACACCCTCGGCGCTGCATTCCAAGGCAACCTTGGTCCGCAGATGTGGAAAACCCTCAGCATGAAATTCCAGAACACACCGGAGGAAGACTTCGATCCAGCTGACTGGTTGAAGACCCACGGTGCAATGGTTCCCAGTAATCTCCACGACCGGTTTGCCGACGTCCGCTCGAACGCGGAAGCCATGGAGCTTGCCGACCGCATCAACGACGACATCCATAACAGCCGCATCCTGCAGTCGAAAGGCGCACGCGGTATCGCGGCTACTATGCTAGTAGGTCTGGCTGACATCGACGCCCCATTGACCCTGCTGACCGGCGGGGCGTCCAAGGCTGCTACGACAACCGGTCGCGCGGCCTACGGGGCAGTGAGCGGTGCATCCGTTGGTACAGCCTTCGCATTAGGTCACGTACTTGTTGATCCTCTGGCAGAGACCAGCGACATCGTGAACGGTGCGCTCGGGGGCACGGCCCTCGGTGGCGCAGGCGGACTGCTGCTCAACAGGTCTGTCCGCTCGGCCCGCGAAGAATTCAACGAGGCTGCTCCCGGTCTCGCCAACCAGAACCCGCACCCACCCTTCGTGGACAGTGCAGGATCGCTTGGTGCTGCCTTCGTGGGTGACACCTTCGACCCGTCGCGACTGGCTGCACATCATCGGGGTATCTTTGACGAGAGCCAGCAGACCCTGCGCCAGTCGGGTGTAGCTGCTGATCTAGAGGACATGGAGGGCGCATCGGGCCACGTCGCCGCTATGGGCCGACGCTTGGCGCAAGGCATCGCGAAGGTTCCGCTGCTGCAATCCACCTTCGACGAGATTGCTGCTGGTGGAACTATCATGAAGGCGATGGCCTACGACCTGTTGGAAAGCCCGTCTGGGCGTGTGCGTAACTCGACCTCTGCATCGGTGCTGAAGGAAAACTACGAGAACCTACTGGCGACAGAGCTGCTACCGCTTGATTCGGCGTACCAAGCGTGGCATAAGCGACAGCGTAACACGATCCTTGACGGGATCAACGGTCGCAGCCGTGCACAGTTCGATAGAGAGGTTCTGAACGAGATGGACAACCGCGCCCACAAAGGAACATTGACAAAGGATAAGAACATTAAGCAGGCTGCTGATGCGCTGGACAAACATTATGCTCTGGACGTGGAGATCAAGAAGGGCCGCTCCGGCGAGCAAGGCATCTCCGGTTCTGAGAACCTACAGGCAAGCTCCGGGCACTACACCCGTGAGTGGTCTGGCAACGCCATGCGGACTGCCATGCGTCGCGGCGTGACCAAGGAGCGGATCGAGAAACTGATCGCCTCCGCCTACGCCACCATGCACCCGAACCTGAAAGCCAAGGGCCACGACCTCGTCGTCGGCAAGGCCATCGTGCGCCGCGCCCTCTCGCATGAGGACGGGATCGACAGCAATATGCTGATCACACTGAACTCAGACGGGCAGGAGTTCCTGCGCCAGACGTTGCACGACAGCGGCTACACCGATAAGGAGTTCAAATCTCTGATGAACGCCCTTGCAGGCAAGGCATCGGAGCGCGGCCAGCTTGACACGACCAAGTCGCGCATCGTTTTGGACATGCGGACCACTGACGGTGATCTAAGTATGATGGACCTGATCAATACCGATCTGACGAGCCTGACACAGCGGAATACGCGGAAGACCGCAGGCGCTGCTGCTCTGGCTCGGAAAGGTATTCTGGACAAGTCTCAGCGGAAGCGAATGATCGAAGCCGCAATGGCCGAGATGTCCGAGCGCGGTAGCGAAGACCTCAAGAAGGCTCGCGAACTCATGGAAGACATGTTCACTCATTTCGACGGCGGGGCCATCGCTGGCGGCGCGTCTCCCGGCGTGAACCGCTTCAAGCGGCTGGCGAACCTCGGCCTGCTCAATCAGATGGGCATGACCCAGCTGGGCGAGGCAGGCGCGCAGATCGCAGCTGTCGGTATGCAGACATGGATGCGCCACGCCCGCACCACCTTTGATGAAATCCATCGGGGTGGTCCGAACGGTTTGGCCAAGGAACTGCGCCACTTCTACGGTGAGCTTGGGAACGAGCACAACCTGCACCGCCCTGAACTGATGCTTGACGACATAGAGAACCAGACCCGCACAGCGAGCGAATTTGACCGCTGGATGGGACGACTGGACTATGCTCTGGGCAAGGGACAGCGCCTGCAAGGCTATGCCTCCGGCTTCTACTACGTGAAGTCCATGCAGCAGAAGATCGCGATCACGTCCATGGCGGACAAGGTGTTGCAACACCTGCGCGACGGAACCGGTACTGAGCAGATGCGCGACATCGGGATCGACCCGTCTCGCTTCAAGAAGTACCTACCCGGTGTAGACTTCGGTGACGGCTTTGTGAACAAGCTCAACATGGAACAGTGGTCCGTGGATGATGCGGAAGTGTTCGCTCTGGCCCTACGCCGGTACACGAACCAAGTCGTTCAGAAGACTATGGCAGGTGAGGAAAGCTTCTGGTGGCACAAGGGCGTCGGTCCTCTGTTCGCGCACCTCAAGACCTTCCCTCTGCAGGCAGTCACCAAACAGGCCGCGCGCAACATGAACATGGGCACGCCCGTGCTGACCGCACAGCTAACTATGGGCTTGGCCACGGCTGGTCTGGCGTACACTGCTCGTCAGGTGATCAACGGTCGCGAGATCGAAGACCCTATGCAGGTCGCCAAAGGTGCCATCGGCATGTCGAACCTGACAGGCTGGTTCCCTATGTTCGTCGATCCTGTTGCGGCAATGCTGGGAATGAACGACTTCCGTTTCAACCAGTTCGGACGCCACAGCGCAGATACCGGCATCATCGGTACACCTGCAGCACTTCCGACCCTGAACCGGATGCTGCATATCCCCGGTGCTCTGAACCCGGTTGGTGACATGAGCACGAATGACCGCATCCGGGCGATGCAGGCTGCTCCGCTCGTCGGTAATGCCTATGGCTTCACCGCCATCTTCAATGCCATGAAGAACTAAATCCCTGCGTCCCGTTTCGGCGGGACGCTCCCCGTACACTATTATAGGATAGAAGGAGAAAGCACGTGACAAAACATAGCGTAGCTGAATACACAGCCGACGGTGAACAGACGCAGTGGGCTATTAACTTTACAGGCGGATACATCTCCGAAGACGACGTAACTGTCCGCGTGAATGACGAAACACTTCTGGGTGATCCGGTGTACCGTCCGTTCATCTTCATCAATGCAGGATTGGTCGAAATTCAAGACGAGGTCGGCGACCCCGATCCCCTAACCGATGGCGACAAGATTGTCATTGCCCGTAAGACGGACGTATCGGAACCAGTGCATGAATTTAACGCATCGGGCGCGACACCCTCGCGTGAAGCACTGGACGAGAATTTTGAACAAGTGCTGTTCGGTGTCCAAGAAGCACAGGATCGCACCGAAGACATCATCGTGTCAGAAGACGCGGCTGAGCGCGCCGTAGCCGCTGCAGAGCGTGCTGAAGAAGCTGCAGACATCTTAGAGGACATTGCGGGCAGCGGCATCGTTCGCGGAGTGTACAATTTCAGCGGCACCGGCACTCGTGACGGTATCACGTTGCCTATCGCGCCGGTATCCAAAAACGCAGTAACTGTCACTGTCGGCGGTGCTGTGCTGCCTCGCAACGCTTTCACTTTGGCCGGTCAGGTGTTGACACCACTAGCGCCGATCAACTGGCCGGTTGGGACCGACAACATCGAGGTTGCAATCGAGGGGAACTTACCCACTGCGAACGTCGTGGCGGCGTTTACAACACGCACATCTTTGCGGAATTTCCTCGCTACCTTCTCCGGTCCAGACGGTGCGGTGTTCGAGGCCGAAGACCTGCGGTACGCTTGGTCGCTGGGAAGCACCTCAATTCCCGACATACCAAACGCCGTACCGCTCGGCGTTGCTGCGCCTGAACACTTCGGTGACGGGAATGCGGCGTGGGTTGCATGGGGCGCACACGTCAATACTGTAGGTTTCGGTAGGTTGTTGAACGCTACTTACGCGCCGACATCCCCGATTGTGTTCACCCGCTCTGTAAACATCCATGCAGAGGGTGCTACTATTAATGTAGGTGTAGATACAAGCGTCAGCTTGTTTGAATTCAACGGAGGAAATGAGACGAGGTACCCGCTGACCGCCAGCGTTAATGCAGGCGCGACTAGCGCAAGAATTTCGCCTGAAAACCTTACATCATCCGGGATTTCGGTTGGGGACTATGTGCGCCTCTTATCAGACGAAACTCTTGACCCAGGAAGGACTAACAGTATGATCGGTGAGATTATTCGTGTCCGCTCTGTCAACACAACTACTGGGGAGGTGACTTTTGGTTACCCCGCACAAGGACCGAACCCATTAACCGAAGGATTGTTTTTTGGGTACAGTACAACTGACAGTGCCCAAATGTCTAAATGTAACATCATCTATGATGTATCCCTGACAGGGGTGTGCCACATGGTGGCCTCCGAGACACCGTCCGATAGTCAGGTTGGCATCGAAATGATCAGTTGTTTCGCCCCCCTCATTGAGAGTGGTTGGACTGGTGAGCGGTTTGGGGGGCGGTGGTTGTGGCTTCGAAGTTGCATTCAAGTCGAATTACCCCCGCGAACACTGCGTGGCTTTTTGGCGCACACTACTGGTTACGGTGTTTCTGTTGCCGACGGTTCTCGCGATGTTGTAATTCGGGGACTTCACGGGGAATTCATTCGCCATTTGTTTTCAACTAACAACACCAGCGCAACTGGTAACATCGTTGGTATTCCAAGGGACATTACGGTTGACGGGTTTGCCGCGATAAACAGCTCACCATCCACATCAGGTTCCGGTGTCGGCGGCGATGCTATGGACACCCACGCGGCGGCTGTTAATGTAACCTTTAAAAACGGCGTCATTGAAAATCCAAGCGGGCAGGCCATTAATGTGGAATGCGCCAATGTCATAATTGAAAATGTGGAACTTCGTGGACCAGTTCCCCAAAATCAAGCAATACAGATCAGAAACTATACCAAATTAGACAGTTGGTATGTTGTAAGAAACATTACGTGGCACGGAGGGTATGGTTGTGCAGGTGGTGTGGTTAGGTGTCGAAATGTGGGATCAGGGAGCATAGAAAGCCTGCTCGTTGAAGGTCTGAATGTTGATGTCGCAACAGGTAGGGTGTTGTGGGTTGACGGCGTAGAAAACGTCACCGTGAACAACATCACAGCCAACAGGGCTGGTCTACCCACTATTTCGAGTTTCTATTTTAACGATTGTGATCGTGTTTTCATCGACGGTGTAAGAGGTAAGGCTGGGAACGATACCCCAATGATTCGCGTTGACTTGGCCCGCGTCGTACACGCTAAAAACGTGACTCCCCGGACTTTCAACGGTCAGCAACAACCTGTTATTGAGATTCGTGACAATAACACCGGCACTTTGAATCAGGTCTTGGTGAATGGGTGCGCGGGTATTGTTGACAGCGGCGAAACAACAACTGGTTACCTCATCAGAATAGCCCAAGCTACGGGAAACCCTGATACGGTCATCCCAACCGTAACAAACGCATTTGCGGACCTTGGCGGCCTGCTGGCACCGTAACTTGTGAACGCGTACAGTAAGCGCACACTAAAGGAGTAAAGTATGACTGACACCACATCTCAAGTCGTGGCGGCAATGATCCAACAGCGCCGCTATGTGGACGTGTTGTCCTTTGTGCCCTCAGATGACAGCCTGAACTGCTACGATGCGGTTCAGGCGGCTCTGACAGCTGGATACGGTCGCGAGATCGTATTCGGCAACCCGTACAACGGACAACGAACCTACCGCTTCACTGACCGCTCTGATGGGCGTCTGGTGATGCCACAGAAAGCGAGCATCCGCTGGGACACCGGTGCACTGTGCGACTGGACCGGTTGGGGCACAGCTGGCACGGGCACTGCGTACATGTACGCAGAGGGCGACTTCGACGCGGCCCTCACGCTGACGCAGGACGCCGCGCAAGGCACCCGCACTGTGACCATGCCTTCGGGCGCTGGTTCCCTCTTCTCGCCCGGTGACGAGTTCGTGCTGAACAGCACCGAGCTTCTGAACCCTATGGACCCCGCTCACCCGAACACCATTGGTGAATGGCTGACGGTAAGCTCCGTAGACGGCGATGAGGTCACGACCACCACCCGTCTGAAGTATGATTACGCCATCTCTGGCGGCACTGTCAAGGTTCATCGCGGCGACGCTCTGTGCGACATCCGACTGGAGAACCCGCAGATCAAGGGCGCTGGGCTGCTCGACGGCACCAACACCCGTGGCGACCGAGGTATCGAGATCATCAACTCCCGCTACGTGAAGGTGACCGATGGCCGCGTGCGCGAAAGCGATAGCTATTCCTTGCTGATCACAAACAGCTACAAGGCCCACGTGTCGAAGTTCTCCAGCGTCAAGACGCAGCCTACACCGAGCGGCGACACCCGGACACGCTATGGAGTGTCCCCTGCGGGCGTGTCCAGCATCTTCCGTATCGACGGGTGCGACTTTGAAGGCGGGACTGAGCAAGTCGCTCTGACACTGACCGGCGAAATCACTGGTCCAAAAGACAACGTGCTCGTCACCGCGTGCCGAATGCAGGGCGCTGAGCGCTCCGGCCTGACCACCCACCATGCATACCGTAATCTGAGCGTTGAGGGCAACGAGTTCTTCGACTGTAATCAGGCTGCGGACCTGCGACTGGGTGGCCGCTTCAACGACAACTTCGTACAGTCCACTGGTGCCGGTCTCGGTAACCTCGACTGCGCCGTGCAGATCGGTTCCGGCTCCGGCCCACTGTTCGCCTCGGGCAACGTCTTCGACGACGTTCTGCGTGGCTACTGGATGAGCGAACACATCGATCATTGGCGTACGCCGCAGGACATCTCGATCCTGAACGACCGCATGACCAACGTACGCGGCCAAGGCGTTTTGCTGAACTTCAATGGAGCTAATGGCGCGCTGGACGGCGATCTGGGCACGTTGACCGTGAAAGCGGACATCCATCTGGTTGCTACTGGGTTCCCCCGTGGTCTGTGGTCACGCGGCCGCTGGAAGAACGCAGACATCGACCTAACCGTGCGCGGCGGTAACGCCTCGGCACGTTCTGTGTATATGGAGCGCCCGGAGGACAGTACGTCACTCACCGATGGTGCGATTGACCCGATTATCACTGTGCGGCAGGAATCAGCGATGCTTCCGCCTCTGGTCCAGTACCTCGCCAACGGCGGCGGCTCTGAGACCATCACCACACAGAAGTTCGGTAATCCGTAACTGAACATCCCGCCCCTAATCATGGGGGCGGGCCACCTTTCCACTCAAGGAGAAAAAGACAATGAACTCTGACGACAATACCGCCTACATGCTTGGCGAAATGAAAGGCATCCTGACCGGTATTGCCGCGCAGCTACTAGCTATGGAAAAGAGCCACGCCGCTCTGTCCGAAGCAACCGACGAACGCTTGAACGGTCATTCCGACCGCATTTCTCGCGTTGAACGCTTCCAGTGGAAAGTCGCTGGAGTTCTCACATGTATCCCGATTGTTCTTACAATCGCAGGTTGGATAATCGCGGGGAAAATCTAATGTCGAAAGCAACCCTTGATAAACTGAATGCGCTGCACGGTGCAGTCGCGGACGTTCTGGCTGAAGGGCTGGAAGCCTGCGCACCCGCAGCAACCGAAGACGACGATGGCGAGTTCAAGCTCATCGGGTATGACGCCCGGCTAGTTGGACAGGCTATGACCTTCCTCAAAGACAACGACATCACGGTCGATCTCGACACCGGTGCGGACATCTCGGAGACCCAGAAACGACTGGCGGAAATTCGTAAGAAGTCTCGGACACGGGAAGACCCGTTCCCCGACATCATGCAGTAAGGAGGGCGACATGGCACGTGCACGCGAGACGCAGGAGGAGGCACTCCTACGCTGGGAGCAGCTACACGAGCTGCAGAATACGTATCCAACTTTCGAACCGTTTCTCGAAGACGTCATGGAGTACCTCGGGTTTGAAACCTCGTGGCTCCAGCTTGACATAGCCGACTACCTTGCGCACGGCCCCCTGTATCGGATGATCCAAGCCCAGCGTGGGCAGGCGAAGACGACCATCACCGCGATCTATTCGGTGTGGCGCGCCATCCATAACCCGGCGATCCGCATTCTGATCCTGTCGGCTGGCGAGAACATGGCTTCTCAGATCAGCACCTTGATCATCCAGATCGTCATGGGCATGGACATACTTGAGTGCATGCGTCCTGACAAGGCCCTCGGCGACCGCTCGTCGCGTGAGGCGTTCGACTTCCACTACACCCTCAAAGGCCCTGACAAGTCGCCCTCCGTGGCGTGCTTCGGCGTGACGTCGAACCTGCAGGGTAACCGTGCAGACATCATCATCGCGGACGATATTGAGAGCCAGAAGAACTCGCGCACAGCCGTGCAGCGTGAAGTTCTGACCGACATCACCCGCGACTTCACGTCGATCTGCTCGAC
>Ga0098037_1001415_pt1 | contig 11108 bp, 13 predicted proteins | sample 5_EtaG_FD_75050 | JGI IMG/M metagenome (GOLD analysis project Ga0098037, IMG submission 75050) | Marine viral communities from the Subarctic Pacific Ocean - 5_ETSP_OMZ_AT15132 metaG | ecosystem: Environmental > Aquatic > Marine > Oceanic | place: Pacific Ocean | collected 2015-01-08 | reverse complement strand
TGAAAGAGTGATTCACTCAATCACACTTTGTTGTATAAATTATATTGTGCGTTGTTATTATATTCCAGTCAAACCCTTTGATAGTGCTTGACTTTTGCTCTTTATTATGATATAATTATAGTATGGAATAAAGAAGATAGGGGATCTTTATATCGTTATTCATACTCTTGTTAGTATTCAAGTGACTCCATACAAACCATCTAATACTCTCGTTAGTATTCAACCATATGGTTCCCTTTATATCTGCTGTAAATAGATTTAATCCCTAGTTCCCCCGATCTTTTATTAGATCCACTTGCGTCGAGTATTCGTAGGTGCTTCGGGTTCTAGGGATTTTTATTGTTTGATCCAGATTAGGGTTGTTTCCCAGTTCTTTTGTGTGTAGTGGAAGTCATAATTTCTCAAGGTTGATACTGCCACAGCCGACGGTGCGAGCATATTGAAGGTTCGATCCCATAGTGTAAATCCTTCCTCTTCAGCAATTCGGGCAAGTATAAAGTCCATAGACACCATTCCTCGTTCTGCTCGTCTTGTAGCATTCATCTTCATTATTACGGGATGAAAGGTTCCTTCTTCTATCGGGTTCTTCGTCTTTGGTTGTCGTTCTATTGCTTCTTGCATAGCCGTTGTCCATGATTCTTCTGTTGGGTCATTATTCATCCTCATCATTATTGGATGGAATACCTTGTCCTTTACTGATGATTTCTTTATTAGTCGATGGTAGTTTTTGAAGCATTTTCTCATCATTACTTCCCATTGGTCTTGATCCATATTCGATAGATCGTTGTCTTCTTGGGTGTATAGGTCTGGGCAGTTTAGATATGGAGGATCTGTAATTATGGCATCTAAGCTGTTCTTTTCTTTCTTAAGGGGTTTCATATCTACCCCGTCTTCGTTGTAGATAGTATATTTCCCGTCTGGATAATGTTCGTCTAGGACATCGTAGATCCTATCTACATTTCTAGGGTTAAGGTCAAAAGCAATTACTTCCATGTCCTTCCATAATGCTGCTACAAGATTGGTTGCTTTACCACAGAAATTATCGAGCACTCGTGCATCTGGTCTTCTTACAAAGTATTCAAGTAGAAACATGGAATGGTCGACGAAACCTGAATAGTTGGGTATTGCACGACCTACTACATCTCCCTTTATGACTCGTGTGGTGGAATGATTAGCAATCTGACGGCATATCTTTGCGAGGTCGTGGTCTTCTCTATCAAATCGTTTTATAGCCATTGGCACTCCCCACTTTTCTTTTAACTCGTGTACCAACTGGGACTTTTCTCTATCGGTATGAATTGCGATCTTTGCAGTATCGATGTGAAATCGTAGGTTCTGGTCTGGGTCTTTACTAGCTAGTGTTCCTACTAACTTTTGAACTTCAGGACTCTGTTTCCCTAGATGTAATAAGTCGTGTAAGGATTTTCGTGCGTATTCAGTTCCTCTTAATGAATTTCGTGCCTCTGGACTTAATTCTGCGACCTGTCTTCGTAGTCGATACATCTTGGGACTTGTTCCTAGTTTTTTAGCAAGTTCTTCTGTTGTCTCTGTCGATTGGTCTTCTGTATACCGATTCGATCCTCTTTTTCTTCTTCTACCTAAGCTTGTTAGTATTACTTCTCTTTCTAAAATGTGTTCACTAGCAGAGATATAGCATAATTCATTTCTTATTAAGTTTTCGTCTATTTCAATTAACTTCTGGGTCAAATCGTCTTCTTTGAAGATTTTTGCTTCTATGGTTTTCCATCCACACTTTTTAGCAGCTGCTAGACGATGAGCACCTGATATTAGGGTGAACTCTTGGTCGACAGATATGGGATTTATCAACTTTACATCTGCGTAGCTGCTGCATAGTTCAACAACCTTCCCTTCATCCACCTGACGCATTCTGTCTCCAACTACTACCTCACCCACTGGTATTTGCTTGAACATATTTCTAGGATTTTGGTTTCACTATGACTGGTAATTTTGGTGAGGTCTAGTTTGTATTAAGAATAAATTACAATTTCCTATAATTCATTTTAACAATTGTTCTGTGAATAAGTGATAATCACACATACACAGTTTGTATTATAAATTGTTAGTTCGGTGCTATGTAATAAAGTGAATAAGTGTAAATAACAATCACCATTTTCCTTGTATTCATGTTATAATTATTACACAACTGAATACTCCGTTCGGGTCTCCTCCCGTTATTAGATAAGCAGACATTCCCTACCTGCTTTGGTTAAGTAATCCTGATCATCAAATTGCTTCGTAGTAGAGTCGTTATACATCTCTCATCCCTGTCATGTTAATCGGTTGTTGAGGTTCAATAACTTCAACGAAATCTGGGATGTAAAGCATTTATGCACCTCGACAACTGAATAAGTTAAGGAGTTATATATTGTGACTTTTACTCGCAATAAGAAGGCTATTCGTAAATACTTTATGGATTTAGAGTTCGTAGGAACTGTAAATGCTGAAGTTTTCAACGATCCCTTTTGGTTAGTTGATGGAGATGGGATTCCTTTACCGTTCCCTACTCCAGAGAAAGGTTTAGACCATCTGGTGAATAAGTATCTCCAGCAGGTTTTGCCTAGTTATGGATTCTGTTCCTACTTCGACGGTATTTCTTATACCCCTATTCATCTTAAGGATGGTGTAGCAGTTGAAGTAGACGAGAAATACATTCAGCATTTCATATCGTTCGCATTTCGTTTAATGCCGTTCGGTAATGAGATCTTGGATAATATGTCTCATGTAGCAGGTCGTTTCTATGGGAAGCGTGTTTTAGATACTCTTCGTCCCGTAGTTGATCTAGATCCTCTTAAGGACTCTCGTAGCACTGCATATCGTTTCTATTCCAACGGTGTCGTCTGTGTAAAAGCAGATTCCGTTGTGTTTAAGAAATACTCTGACATCCCCTCCGATTCCTTCGTTTGGGCAGATAAGATTAACTTTCGTAAGTTCGATCCTTTGTTGGTTGAGAACTTTAATAAGGAAGAATTCTTATCTGGTGAAATTGGTGTTGGACATGAATTCTATAAGTGGTGTGTAAATCTCTGTAAATCCCGTAATGACGATGGTGAATGGGTCTTCGATAATAAGAAGTTTCGTTCCCTAGCTAGTGGGTTTGGTTATTTACTGCATCAGTATTGGAATGAATATAAGTGTGTGATCCTAGTAGATGAGAATTTACAGGAGGGTGAAGCAAACGGTCGCACTGGTAAATCAGTCGTCTTAATGGATGCTTTATCTCATGCACTATCTACGGTTGTAGTTGATGCTGGTGAAATTAAGAAAGGCAAGGACAATAAGTTTATGTTCCATTTTGTAGAACCTTCTACTCAATACATCTCGTTGGATGATAGTCGTGAGGACTTTGAGTTCTCTGCTTTGTTCTCCAAGATTACTGGACCTTTACAGGCACAGAAGAAGTATGGGGGATTCCATCAGTTCTCAAAAGACGAGAAACCCAAGATGGGATTATCTACAAACCACGCTGTTATAGGTGATGGTAGTTCTTATACAGATCGTCAGCATATCGTTGAGGTAGGTGAGTTCTATCGTTGGCATAAGATGGAGAAATTACAAGATCCTTCCAAGTTTCACGGTGGTTGGTTATTCGATGATGAATGGTCCGATCGCAATTGGCAGGAGTTTGATTCTTTCTGTGTAAACTCTCTTCGTTATTACCTTTCTTACGGTTTAGTTGGTGGTAAACCATCTGATAATTATCAGTTGAAGAAACTAATTCAGACCGTTGGTTCTAATGAATTAGTCGACACCTTACATCGTTTTCTAAAAGAGAATGAGGATAAAACAGTTTATTCCAAAGCTGTTGATGGTATGTCGTCTGATGAATTATCCCGTTGCATGTTGGAGTATGTGGAAGAGCATTGTCCCGACGAAAACCTGTCTAAAAAGCAGTTGACTATCAACTTGCGTCAGGTGGCACTTCATTTCGGTTTCTACTTGAATGGGGGTCGTAAGGATCGCAAGCAAGTCCGTTTCGGTCCACTTAATGTTGGGGTCAACTCTTACCTCATCTCTCGTTCTATGTTCTCTTCGTCGTCTGATACTACGGTTAGTAATCCTATTAAGAAGGTTCTAGCTGTTGTAGAAAATGACCCCGTAGATAAGTTAGAGAAAGCAGTTAAGGAGGATACTCCAAAGTTATTGGAGAAACCATCCCGTCCTGTTGCATCTACTTCTAAATCGATGTCCGATGAAGAAGCATATGCCTACTTTGAGGAACTAGCATCGTCTGACTAATTGGGTTATAGGGGGATCTATTCGTGTTATAGATCTCCTTTCTTCTTATTGCTTTACCTTTATCGTCTCATGTGTGATTGAGTGATTACCCCTGAAATCGTTGATGTCTATCGACCTTTCAGGGGTTTTTTTATATCAGGGATTTTTTAGTATCTGCAGGAATTTTTATATCTTCTTTCCATAGCTCTCTCGTTTTACAGTTGTTATAGATTGACGGTTCCTTTCGTTTTTAGTTTAGGGGGGTGTCCTTTAACGATACAAAGTCATTGATCTGTCTAGCATATTCCAAGATCTCTTCTGTTGTCGGGTAGTTAGTATCTTGTTCTTTATGTCGTTCTACTAGTATCTTCATTGAATTATTGAAGCATTCCAGTCGTATCTCATACGGTGTCATGTTGATTGATGGTTGATTGATTGTTGATTGATTAGTGGTTGTGCATTATCTGGTATTCGTTCCATATCCCTACATTCGCAATTTGTTGGATTAGGTCTGGTGGAGCATCAGAGTCACAAGATCGTATTTGTCCATAAGGATTTACCAATATCTCGTGTCGACCCATCCCTCTTGTAAACACTAGGTCTCTTACTATTACATCCTGATCTTCGTCGTAGATGTCCTCTGTCGTTTCTAATTCGTAGTTTGCGATGTCTGTCTCAAATTGCCTCTGGAGCATGTCTAGTCGGATTACTTGTTGTTCATGGTTAGTACCGTTCTTCATATCAATCTTTCCTTTTTGAGTTGGTCGTATAGAAGTTCTATTGCGAAGTCCTTTATATCATTATCGTTTTTGAAGGCAGGTTTCTTTGTGACTTGATCCTTGTATCGGTTCTTTATCTCATTTAGTTTTCTGGTAATAGTCGGGTTCATACAAGATCTCCAGTAGTTTCATATTTGGACTTAAGGTTTCTTACTAGCTGCCACGGATTGTTTGGGATCTCTTTATTCATTAGGTCGTCCCATTCGTGGATGATTCTAAAAGTCGCACCTGCATACGATGTGTTCCACTTCATGGCATAGGAGTCGATTAGATCATCTAGTTCCTTGTTCTTTTTAGAAATAGAAAGTTGCCTCATTCTATTTTCCGTTCTCTTGGTTAGTGTTTGGGTCATTTGCTTACTAGTAAACTATTGGAATTTTGGTGGTCGTATATTTCAACTATGTTTGTGGTGTTATACATGTTCTTGGTGCAGTAGGAGACAAGTCCTTTCCACCCTGTATATCCATCAAACTCTTTGTAGTTCTGCGTATCTACTATATCTATACATTTTTTACCTGTTCCTACAAATCCACATCTCCTTATCAGGTTATGGGTTATTAGTTTTCTTACTATTTCGGTCTTACCTTCTTCCTCTACTAGCTGCGTTGGTATTACTTCTTTCTTATACAAGTGATTAAGTGATTTTCTTATGTTCCTATTGGGTCTGGTGAAGATCTTGTCGTCTAGTTCAGTTATTAGGGTGTGGATGTGAAATCCTCCTCTTCGGACTCTGTATTCTCCTTTATCTTCTATTAGTTGGTCTTGATGTCTCTCTATAAAGTGGTCTTTGTCTAGCTGGTATTCGTTTCTATTTCTTGGGTTGAATAGATCATCTAAAACTACATTTACTCTTTTATTGTCGTCTATTACTTTTGTTCTATCGTCTTGATGGTAGTAGTAGTTCCTAGTGATCATATATGCAGGTTCTATATTCTTCTCTATGTATTGATCGATAATCTTTTCACGCATAGCTGTTAGATTTTGTTTCCAGTTTCTATCCTCATATCTATCGTTATGGTTGATTCTGTATATACATCCTTCCTTTCTTTTTATCCATTCTCTATACTTTGTTCTGTGATTTTGTGATTTCATAAGATACACCAAGTCCAATACTACCTGTTGTTATTTGTTAGGTTTAGGTCTGATAGAAGTCGTTATTACTGGTAGTCCCTACTCAAGTATCCTTCTGTTTTCCTAGTCCCTATATTATACTCTATTGTATATATAAAGTCAATACATTCTAAACACTAAATATATACATTCCTACACAATTAGCACTTCTTCTTATACACTTCACGGTAAGACAACAAGGACAAGTAATATTATTTGCTATTTTATTCGTGTTCTAAATGTAGATACACTTTCTCCATTACTACTAGTATTACTATGATATTACACTTTACCTTACACTTGATTGATACTTGACTAGTGTTCGATTGATTGATGGTTGATTGATTGTTTATGATTACTTGTCTCGTAGCTGTTATGTTTTGCGGTCTCTGTATATGTTCTTCCTTTTATCTGTGAATGTGTGATTTTATTATTCACACTTTCACACTTCATTTTCTATTCTTGTATATACATTTATGCTGCTATATTTTCTTTATTCTTACATACTCTTTGAACTGCGGATAATGATACTCCTGTTAGTTTGACTATCTGCCTCAAGGAATTACCTTCATGTCTCAACTTGATGATGTTATTTTTTTTGACCTCTTCTAATGGTCGTCGTCCACCTAGATCCATATTATGTTTGCGACGATAGTTCACAGATTCTTGGGTCCTTTCTCGTATCAGGTCCCTCTCAATTTGATTTAGTCCCGTTAGTAAACCAATTACTAGTGGTGACATCTTTCCAAGTGCTTTCGTATCTATCAATCCATCTAATGTCTTTACATAGATCTGTCGTGTTTGTAGATCGTGTAAACAGTTAATAATCTCAACTTGGGTTCTTCCTAGCCGTGATAGAGAAACGACCTGTAATAAGTCAAATGGTTCTAGCACCGATAGAACTGCTTGTAATTGTGGTCTCTCTTCTGCAGGGACTCGACTTGATACGGTCTCGTAGAAAACTTTTGAACATCCTGCTTCTTTCAACTTTTCTACTTGTCCATCAGTATTTTGGGTTCCTGTCCCTGAACTCACCCTTGCATAACCGTAAATTCTTCCCATTGTAGTTTTAAGGGTCTCTGTAAAAGAACTATAACAGAAACACTCATTAGGAACACCCTACATGTCTATTTTTTGTAGCTGTTTTGTTGTAGTTCTAATCGTAGGGTCAAGGGACACTTGATTTACAGTTGATTGACTGTTGACTGATGGTTTATTGATCCATCTTTTCTAATGCGACCCATCCGTCTGCATATCGTTCCATCCATTCTTCGTTTATTTCGTCAGCTGTTTTTATTTCTGGGTTAATAGCCAGAATTCCATAGCATTCCCACATTATTCTTTCTAGTTGTGTTGGTAGTCCTTCGTATCCTTGTAGTGCTTCGTTTTCGATGATGTTGGAATGTATCCTCAACATCCCGTGAAGAACTAATCCTCCTTTACCTGATAATTGTCCGTACCGTTTTTTCAGATCTTCTGTTCCTTTTGGTTCTGTTGTTGGTTCTGGTGTGGAAGCTTGTCTGTTTAGAATAGATTTAAGAGAATTAAGCATAATTTTCCTTGTTGTCTGTTGTCTTATGGGTAGTTTAGGTCGTTTTTATCATTTTTAATCGACGATATGGTGCATCTGACCTCCCACCCATACTTCTTTGATCTGTTTTCCTCTTCCATCTAGTCCGTCTGGGTTGTTATTCGGGGTATATTCCATCATTTGACCGTCGGACTCATAACCCGAAGCACCATTTGGGGGTCCAAATCCTTCTGGTTTGGTTCGTTTTCTACCTTTTGCCTCACATTTTTCTACTGCGACACGCAAGTGGTTTATTCCGTTTTTGGTTTTGGTTCTTTTCTGCCCTTCAAGAGAATTGTTTTTATAGAAATGAGGAATAAGAACTTGACCTGACGCTGGTGTCACTTCGTGTTGTTCTTTTTCTCTATTTCGTTCGGACTGATAGGCAGCAGATACAGATCTAGGTGACTTCGATAATAATTCTTCCTCTTGTTCAGGGATTGCATACCAGTAGTCCCTTCTATATCGATGTTTCCATCGTTGTTGTCGTCGTAGTAGTTCTGCTTCTGATAGTTCTTTTAATGCTCTGTGAATGCTTCTGGTGCTTACCTCTACCATGAATTCTCTTTCTAGTTGGTTGCGTAGCTGGTCTGCAGGTAAACGGGTCCAAGCAGTTCCTTCTTTGTCTATCTGTCCTCCTTTACCTTTACTAGCAACTCTTATCCATCCTCTAACTACTCCCAAGCATAAACTTGCTAGTGGTGTAATTGGTTGTCCCATAAAAGGTATGTGACCCCTAGTTGAGGTCTTTGAAGTGGTCTAGGTGGTTGACCTACTCGTAAGAATTCCCTTTAATGGATTATCGGTGGGATCTCCATTTGGGATTCTTCTAGACCCTTGAGGATTGCCGTCCTTGAGGGTCTTCTCATATCTGGGGATATGTCGATTAGGTGTTGATATTGTTCTATCGTATTCAGACAAAATATCAATAGCATCATCGGTCAAGTGTGTTCAGGTTCTAGTCGTTTTTTTATAAGGTCTCTCTTCGTTCAATCGTTTATCAATCAAGTGTGTTCAGGTTTGTAGCTGTTTTATTTCCATATCCTCTTGTTTTTATCTGTCCAGTGTCGTTAGTTTATACTTGATTTATTGGTATTATATGGGGTCACTCCTATTGGTATTACTATAATTCTTGTGTGAATGTGTGATTGATTCTTGCTTTACACTTACTTGTTGATTGACTCTTGACTGATACTTGACTCGTGGTAAAACAAAATCACTAGTTCACAGTTGTATCGTGTCTCTTCCTCCTTATGAACCTGATGGATCTTTACCAGCAATTCCTTGTGAGGATGTAACAGCAAAGATTCTTGTTGATCGTTATGGGGTAAGTAAGCAGACCTTATACACTCGTCTTTCTGCTATTGGTGTCACTGGATCTAAACGGGGCAAGCAAGTTTTCTTCGACCAGTCCGAGGTCTATCAGTTAGATGCAGCCCATTTCTTCCTGTCTAAAGGATATGGTCTCAAAGATCTTAAGGATGCTCGTCTTGATGTTGATGTAGAAAATATCGATAAGGAGGACTCAATCCCTTCTGTCCCTAATACAGATAGAACTGAACTTGTTATTGCACCTCAACAAGAACGAGTAGTAATGGCATTAACTGCTTCAATTAGGGAAGCATTGAAGTCGACCAATCCTCCAACTCCAAAGGATCCGTTGTTGTCTTACAGGCAATTACAAGAAGCATCTGACCAGAAATATCAACTCACATCCCAATCTTTACGGGAGATTCTAGGGGTCGCACAATCTACTATAAATTCTTGGTCGGGTACTGTTTCTCGTAATGGATTTACTCTCAAAAGAGTTGGACCAGGTAAATGGAGAATTTATAGGGAGGTGGAGGATTTAGGACAAGCTGCTTAATTAGTCGATTAGATCTACAAGGTTCAGGATCCGTTTTAACCATTCTCTAAAAGTCATCTTGATATTACTGTCATGTTGTTCTTTTAACTTCCTCGTAAAATAGTCCAAATTACTTTCTATACATTCTGGACTACCTCCTCTATACCTAGTCATTTCGGGTTCCTTGTTAGGGTCTTTTACTGGCATTCCTAGCTGTATTTTCTTTTATATATCCTTGATTGATGGATGGTTTATTGACGGTTGATTGATTAGTAATACCCGTTGTAGTCCCAGAATTCAGTTCTCTCAATTTCTAGTTTTTCTTCTGCATCTAACCATTCTTTGAATTCCGATTGTAGTGCTTTTTTATCCTTACCTTTTAGGTGTTGTAGCTGTTGTTTGGCATCCATTGCAGTCCTTTGGATACTAATTTCTAATCGGTGTCGTTCGATCCAATTCATAATTCTGGTTGGTTGATTGATGGTTGATTGATTGTTGACTTATCCCGTTGGATCTTCTGCAGGGAATTTCTCTTCTAACAACTTTTCCAATTCATCTAGATCCTTATCGACCCAATCCTCATAGATCTCAATACATTTGGAGTATTCGTGCCACCAAATACATTGACCTCGTTTTCTATATTGTTCATTAGCTGCTTTCTTGCACCAGAGATCTAATCTACTTTTGGGTTTAGGAATTCGATGGGTCTCCATATATTTGTTTGGTATAAGTGAATTCGTGACCTCTTTATATGAGACCAAATACCTTGTAACCCCTGCAGTAATGGTAATACTCATGGTCAGTAGCAGTAAGTAAAGTAGGTTCTTTCTCATTGGTTGATTGACGGTTGATTTACTCTTTATCCTTTATCTTTGAATTCCATTCTTTGAAGGATGATGAACAGTCAGGTGGTGGTGGGTCTGGTGGTATTCCCTTTATCTTTTTCCACTTCTGATACAGAGCACCCATTCTCCAACTAGCCGCTAAACTGCGTGGTCCATTCTCAAGTAAATCCAACTCGTATTGACTGTTGGTGTATGCCTTAAGTTCTTCACGCCAGTTTGTATCGTCTGGTTGTTTAGTCACGGTTCTATGAGGTCTAGGAGTTGTCTCTGGTCGTTTGTAAGTCGCAATCGTTTCTTCATCTGTTTAGACCTTTGAACGGCACTTCTATATGCGTTGGGGTAGTGGTGCATCATCTGGAGGTGATGCCATCTACCGAATTGGTCTTGCCACTCGATGTTCACTTTTTCCATAACTGCTAGTTAGATGTCTCATGGCTAGCCGTTATAAGGCCATTTGGTCGTTATAACAACCCTATTGTCTATACTTTTTTCATTTCTTTATACTTACCTGTGAAAGAGTGATTCACTCAATCACACTTTGTTTTATAAATTATATTGTGCGTTGTTATTATATTCTAGTCAAACCCTTTGATAGTGCTTGATTTTTGGTCTTTATTATGATATAATTATAGTATGATATAAGGTTGACTCATAGGCAATCTTATTTGGTGATCGTCCCCTAGTTTCTCCGATTCTAGGGGATTCTTTATTGTTTGATCCAG
>Ga0098037_1001414_pt1 | contig 11108 bp, 15 predicted proteins | sample 5_EtaG_FD_75050 | JGI IMG/M metagenome (GOLD analysis project Ga0098037, IMG submission 75050) | Marine viral communities from the Subarctic Pacific Ocean - 5_ETSP_OMZ_AT15132 metaG | ecosystem: Environmental > Aquatic > Marine > Oceanic | place: Pacific Ocean | collected 2015-01-08 | reverse complement strand
TTGCAGGAACACCAGATCCTAATGGTGTAAGTGCACTACCACTTGTACTGTTGTCTATACCTACAAATTTATATTGGTTTACTACTGCCATTAATCTAAAAAGAGACTTCTAGCTTCTATCTCCTGTTTTAATTCTTCTTGAAATGTAGTGTTTAATTTTTCCAACACTGCATCTAAGTCTCTAACCAAAGACTGTGCTATATCTTCTTCATACTCTGAGCTTGCTCTGGTTAATGTTTGTACTATTTTTGCCATTAAATTTCTTCATCTGCTAAAGCTATGGCTAATTCTTCTGGAGTCATTAATTTTTCAATTCCTTGAACTGGATAACTATCAGTAGACATCCCACCTAAGTTTTCAGGCATTTTTTTTGACGCTTCTATTAAAGACGCTACATTGTTTAGATTTACCTGATCATCAAACGTATCGGCATCAAATTCATCTAATTCCGGTGATAACATTAATTCATTATCAAGATCATTATAGTAGTTTGGATTTGTAGAAACACCCGGTATATTTTCATACACTCTAGTATTAATACCACTCATGTCATAAGTAGGTTCATTATATTTTTTCCCTAAACCAAAACGTTGTCCAACATTTCTAACTATGCTTCCTAAAAAACCACCGCTCGTAATAAAGTCCATAATACCACCTTTACGATTTTTTTTAAAAGCAGTTGGATTAAATGCTTTGGCTGCTGCTAATTGAGAAGGACTTACGGTATTTCTGTCATCAAAAAAACCTGGATTAACTTTTTGACCTGCTCCAGCTGCTATTGCTGCAAGTTGATAATCTTGAGCTTGTTGTGGCATTACTCCTGGCGGTAAATTTGTTTGTCCCATTTGTGCTTGGACATCTTTTATATCTGAAGCACTTGTACTACCTGTTTCAGCTGCACTTGTCGCTGCACCAGACATACCTGTATCTTTTCCTGGGTCATCAGAATCAAACGATCCATAACCATCTAAACTCATGATACCTGATGGTCCTCTGTTAACACCACCTTGTAGTGAACCATGTAAATCTTGCTTAACAAGTAAATCTTTTTCTGCTTTTGTAATATAAGCTAATTCTGTTTCTGGATTATCGGGACTTGATTTCCATTTTAAAGGAGCTTTAACTTCTTTTTGTTTACCAAGATAGTTTTTTACACCACCTTGTACATCATAATTAACTTTTTTATCTACTGACATTATCTTCTTCCTCCAGCATGTATATCTAACCTAAAAGTCCCTAATTTCCAACTAGTATCTACTGCAGTATTAGATATTGTAAGGGCTATGGCTCTTGCTCTAGCCCTTGTATCTACTTTGCTTGTAGAAGTTGTTACTGTAAAAGGTCCTAATGATGAGCTAGCTGATGCATCATTAGAATAATTTCTTAAATCTAGTTGTATAATAGCACTTCCTTGTTGTGATATAAAATCTGGTATAATTCTACTAACTCTCATAATATTTTCACCATCACCCCTAAGGTCACCTAAATTAGTTGCAGCTCCTCTTACAACTTTTTGTGTAATATCATAATCACCTGATGTAATGTTAGCTGGAATAGCTGTAGTTACTCCAAGTCTTACTTGATTAACACCTGTTTCATGTTCATAGTAATATGAAATTCCTTCTGTGTTTCCTGTTACGTCAAAGGATGTATCAGTGCCTGCATCGTATTGAGTTCCATGAGGTAAACCAAATACAGCTGAGTCTTGCCAAGTAGTTCTAATAAATAAAGGACTTGCATTTACAAACCATATAGGTCGTTTAGCAGTAGAGTCTAGATAACTATACGTAACGGATTGAGTATTAACATTTGAATTAGCCTCTGGATAAAACCATGTTACTTCTCCAAACAAGTTGTTAATACCTGCATAGACCATTTGATTAGACGTGGTGTTAAGATTGTCATAAACATAATCCTCAACTAAACAGTCCATCGATTCTAGTTTACCAGTATATCTAAAGAAACCATTGTCAGACATCCAGTATGCAGCGCCATCAACTTCAACAGCTGCATTTTTACCAATCAATCCACAGTTAGTACCAACTTGTTCAAATGCAAATGTAAACGGAGTTCCAACAAAACGCATAGTAAATAAAGATGTATCAGACCAAACATAGATTGCGTTTCTACCAAGTTTAGCTCCTATGATCCGTGATCCGGCGGCCAGTCTTTGTGTACCAGCACTATTCTCAGCTGTTGGTGTATAGTCATTAATGTTTTCTTGAGAAGAAAAACGTATAAACATTTCATCTTGAGTGGTCTTATCACCAATAGTTGTTTCTGTTCCAAAGAATACTAAGTGACGATCGGGAGTAGATACTAACATATCTCTAGATGCTGTCGGTGCACCAGATATAATAGTTGCTCTTGTAGTTACAGCATTAGTTAAATCTGAATTCCATTCAAAACATTCACCATTAAATATTAATGCAATAGCTGTGCTTCCTAAATTATCTATAGACCACATACCAGGTTCTGCAACTTTGTCTGAAGTTGTTGCTGCTTGACCCCATCCCGAAAATCCGCTGTGGTTAGTAACAGTTGCACTGGTGCTGTGAGCAGCTCGAGTTGTTCCTCTAACAGCTCTAACAATCCCTGTAAAACTTGTAGCTGTTAAACCTGTGTAAGATATTTCTTCTGTTCCAACTTGTATAAAATTTGTACCGGCACTTGGAAAACCCGTGGTGCTTGCTACGTTAATTGTGGTTCCTGACCCACCTGTTCCAAAAGCATTATCACCTAAAGAACCATTTAAAGTTGTAGTTTGTGGATTAGTAACGGTACCACCCCACTGCGATATACCATAACCAAACACTCCGACCTGATCAGGTGGACCAACATGATAATATTGAAAATAAGTTATACCTCCAGAAGTCGTCGCGCCACTTCCTGTTTCATTGCTTGGCATTGTAATAGTAATTGTAGTTCCTGAAGGAACACTTGTTACCATAAATTTTTTATCGGCAAAATCAGAAGCTCCAAAATTAGAATTAGTGATAGAACTAAAAGTACTTGAGTCACCGAATAATATTATATCTCCTGTTTCAAAACCATGAGCTGTAGCAAAGGTTATTGTTACTTCTGGGTCATTATTAGTCGTGCTAAAAGCATTAGTAATAGCTGTACCTAATGGATTAGTTAGAGGATGTATGTCATAATACACGTCTCCTGTATAAGCATACAAAATTCTATTAGTTCCAATTAAAGAATATTTAATACCTGTTTTATTAACCATATGATGCAAACCTCTAGCCGCACCAGTTAATTTACTGTCTCCCAATTGTGACCAACCACCTATTTTTTCAGGTGTGCCATATCTAAAACGTACATTTTCTCCACCAGTCCACTGTGATTCAGCACCTGTAGATGTAACTTGTTTGTTGAAACCGGGTAGAAATCCTAATTTTTGTAACATAAACCCCTTATATAAGAAAATAAAGATGATTGTACTATTTTTTATATGTGAAATCTATCTTTTTTTATCTGGAGAAATAAAAGATTGAATAGATAATCTAGGCATTATGGGAGATAATACAGTATTTACTTTATGCATCATAGGAGATTTTATTATTACAACAGAATTACCTATAATTGGAATAAAACCAAACTCACCTTCATGTTGATACATAAACTCACCACCCCACTGTTGATTCCATTTGTAATTTAAATAATATGTAATTGCATAATCATGACCTTCGTCTGAGTGCCAATTTATACCACTATTTTTTTTCATATAATGGATAGTAAAACGCATTTTTTGTGCATTTAAATGTATGTGAGGAAGGTTACCACATATGTTTGCTAAGTTAGCAAAATACTCAGGAGTCATTTCTACCCTCATCGGTTCAGTTAAATTTTGATATAAATTTTTATTCCAAGAAACACTTACATTTTTAAATAACAATTTCTTTCTTTCTTTAAAAGCTTCATTGTGAATTTTTTTGTATTCTTCTTTAGGTAAAAAATCTTGAAAATAAAAAAATTTATCTTCTATACATTTCATTAATATCATAACTATTTACTACCACAACAATCTCTATCTTGATCTTTATTATATAAAAAACAATTGATGCTGTATCTAGTGCCTTTAGTTATTTTTTTAGTTCCGTGAATAAAAATAGGTTCTGCTGGAAACATAACAGAATCTCCTGTTTTTAAAGCATATAACTCTTTGCCAGAAAAAAAACTAAACTCTCCTCCTTCATAATCTTCATTTAAATTTATAGTGCACGCAGCCCTGTTTCTTTTGTTAACATCTAAATGATCTAAAATTTGTTCTCCTTCTTGATATCTCATAACTCTAATATTAGCGGTTGTAGTCCACCAAGAATTACCAATAACAGGTGTAATTTTTATTTTTAAAAATTGAGTATAATTTAAAATCATCATTTCAATATATCTAAAAGCTAAATTTTTAGCTTTTTCTATTTCTGGATTATCTTTATATAGTTTTGATAAATCTAGAGATTTAAAGTTATCTAGTTTATATGCCGAACCTTCGTTTACAATATGTTTAGTGCTTGCTTCTTTTTGAGTTTTTTCAATATTTTGTTTAAATAAATTTATAAAATAATTACACACCTCTTTAGGCATGATATTGTTTTTTTTATATATTAAATCTTTTACTTTTAAATCCATCATTATTTTTTAGGTAATAAAAACCAAGAGGTCATTAAATATTTTTCACCTTTTATAGGTTGGTTTCCTCTGTGCACATAAGGAAAGCCAGCAGGGAAAACAACTACTCTTCCTTTTTTTGGTTTAATTCTCATTGCTTGATTTAAAAATTCTGTTTCACCACCTTCTTTTACATCATTTAAATAAACAGAAAAAACTAAAGCTCTAAAAGCAGAATCCATAGACTCACCGTGTTCAAGATGCCAAACATGATAACCTTCTGTAGGCAATGTTTTTTGAATTTTTATGTAAGTATATTCAAAACTAGGTACATCATAAAATTCTTTTATAGATGTATGTTTAGAATAATGATTCATAACTTGATCTATATTTAACATAATTGGTTTAAAACGTGTTGGCCATTCAATACAAGATTGAATGTCTATGGCTTTGTCGTTTTTTTTATCTTTAGTAGTGTTCTCTATTAAAATTCTATCGTAAGTTTTTTTTAATTTTTCTTTTTCATTAAATAAATCTATAGCGTCATTACACTGAGAGTCTGGAATATATCCATCATATACTCCTATAAAATTTTCTATTTTACTTTTTCTTTTTTTCATATTCTTTCGCTAAAAAATCCAATCGACATAACTATTCTTGGACTAATACCTATAACTTTATGTTTAACACCTCTTGGAATATAAATCAAATCTCCTTTAGAGATTTTGTAATCAATTATTTTACTATTAAAAACTTTATAGATTATGTTACCATTTAACCCTATAATAAATACATCTTCTTCATCAGTGTGGGGTATACCTGCTTGAGATACAAAACTTAAAAACAAATCAATATTGTTTTGTTCGTGATGTTTATATTTAAATGTTTTATTTAAAAAATCAAATAACACTTTAAATTCTTTTAATAGATTCATTACTTCACGTATTTGAAAAACATCTTTTAAACTATTGTAATTTGATTTTGAAATAACTTGTAAATTATTTTCTTCAATTAAATCACTAATTAAATTAAAGTCATATGGTCTATTTAAAGATACAAAATTTTTTACAAATGTAACTTTGTTTTCTCTTATAGATTGTATTTGATTTTTATTTAGTAGCATCTTTCGGTGTATATAAATATTTTATTTTTGATTCTGTGCAAGTAAAAACAGCATCTTCATATGTTTCAACAATAGGATACCCGTTTAAATTAAAAGAAGTATTTAACAACAAAGGCACTTTTGTTTTATCATAAAATAGTTTTATTAAATCATAGTAATTTGGGTTTTGTTTTCTTTTTAAAGTTTGAAACCTACAAGTGTTGTCAGCATGAACACATGCAGGAACTTCGTCTATTGCTTTTTGTTTAGCGTCTATTGCAAACGTCATATAAGGTGATTCATCAAGTGTATGCATATCTAAATAATCATGTCTATGTTCATATAATATAGTGGCTGCAGTCGGTCTCCACCACTGCCGTCCTTTTTGTTTATTTACTATTTCTTTTGCATTTTTATTTCTTGGATCAAATAACATAGAACGATTACCTAAAGCTCTTGCACCCCATTCAGAGTGACCTTGAAATATAGCAACTAATTCTTGCTCTAATAATTTTTCTATTGCTTCTTCTTTATTTGTTATAATTTGCATATTGATAAGCGGCTCCTATTGCTGTTCCTCCATCATACGGTACTGGATCTACAAAAAAATTTAATTTTGGAAAGTGTTTTACAAGTTTAAAATTATTAGAACAATTTAAATGATACCCTCCAGATAGTATTATGTTCTTACAATCACTATAGGTTGTGGCTTTTTTAATTAATACAATTCTTTCCTCTAGTGTTTCTTCCTGTGCTTTGTTAGCTATTTCTAAAACATCTTTGTCTATATTTGTACCCTTGTCTTTATATGCAGCTACACCCATTAACTGACCTTCTTGATTAGGACCAAAACCAGCTTGATTTTTATATCTTTTGTATTTTAACCCTGCCCATAATTTATTACTACAAAGTAAATCCATATAATTATCTTGAGTAAGAAGTCTATGTTTGAAATTTAATTCACAAGGTATTTGATTATAGACTTTAAAATAGTCTGTGTCGATATTAGAAAAATGTTGATATAAATAATTAACATTTTTTTTGTCTACATAAAAAATAGATTCTAATGCTTTAAATTGATGTCTTGGAGGATTTAATCTTTCGCCTCCTCCATCACAAACAACTCCCAGTGCTTCATTAAAATTACTAAAATAAAAACCACTTAATGCATGGTGAACATGATGTTGGGTGTAATAAAACTTAACCTCTTTACATTTTATTTTTTTTAAAATATTTTCTATATGTGCTTTTTCTAATAATATTTCTTCAGCACCAAACGAAGAAATAGCAACTGCATCAAAAACAATGTTTTTAAATTTATCTAAAGATAAATAATTGTACTCGCCTAAAAAAGGATGTGGTGGTCTAAATCCTTTATCTTTATTAAATCTATCTTCTTCGTAGTATTCTTTTAAAACATTATTTTCAAAATAAGCAAAAGAACAATTATGTGAAAAATTTACTCCTAATACTTTCATTTAATTATCCTTCTTTTAATCCTTGTGATATAAAACTAACATAACCTGTAAGTAAATATCTATCCTTGTTTTCTGGACAAACTTCTCCCTTATGTGTGTGAGTAAAGTATGCTGGAAATATAGCCACTCTTCCTGTTTTACTTATTATTTTTTTACCATTATAGAATAAAGTTCCACAATTATGATTACTTAAATATATTTGAACCGATAACACCCTGTTTGCATAATTAAAACTATGTTCACTATGCCAGTTTGAAAAAGATTTACCTGGTGGAAAATGTTTTATTCTTAAACTTGTTAAAGACCATGGTGAAGAAGTTAAATTTATTTCGGGATAATTTGTTATATATTCATTGTGTAATACAACATTAATTTTTTTACTTAATAATTGAAAGTTATTATCTTCTATATCATAATAATTATATGACTGCCATTTTTTGCCTTTTTCTAAATTAATTGAATATGTATTAATTAATTCATGACACTCATCTGCAGACAGTAAATTGTCTTTTACTAATATGTGGTCTTTCATTTATTATTTTATAATTTCTAAATTACCTGAAATAGATATTCTTTCTCCGTTTGATTTAAAACTGTTGACATAGTGATGTAAAGAAGCAGGAAATATAAACATGTCTCCTACTTCAGGTACAAAGTTATTTGCACTTATATAAAATTTATTGTCTTTTAAATCATTAACAAAATTTACACTTCCAGGTTTACTATCACTACTAACAGTTTCTTCTACTTCTTTTTTTAAATTTTTTGGAACTTTAATAAATAACACAAAAGATAAATCTTTACTGTGAATGTGCAAAGGATTTATTTCATTTTTAACCATGTAGTTTACCCAAGCACTTTCCATAACAATTTGTTTACCAGTATAACTACATTTATAGTGTTCAACACTTGCTTTTATGTAACTGTTAAAATAACCAGATAAAATAGTAAAAATTTTATCTTTATCTAGTCCATATTCTTGTTTTAATAAACCTGCTAAATTTTTTCTGTAATCATTTTTTTTATTTTTGCTACAAAGTTTTTGTATTTTTTCTAAAGATTTTTTGTCTACTTGGGTTCTGTATAAAAAAGGACCCCAATGATAAAACTGATAATTAATAATTTTTTCTTTCATTTTTATAAAATATAATATACATATATAATATACAGAAAGCAATGATTCAAACAATTAACACCCACACACCTAATTTAACAAATGTTAGTATTATTCAAGAATTATATAAAGTAGCTAATTGGCAATTTCCTTTTGAAAAAGGTAAAGGCAGTTTAAATGATTTTGACCAAGGAATGGCCTACACTAGTTTTAAAAAAAACTTGTTTGGTTTCGAACGTCACCCTATTTTAAATACCTTTGCGGAAAAAGTTTTTAACATTGTAACAAATAAAAAAGGAACTATAGTTAGAATATATTGGAATTGGTATAATCAAAACTCACAAACTTTTTTTCACAAAGATAATCTTGAACACAATTGTTTTTCTATATTATATAATATCCACAGTAATGATGGAGGCACTGAATTTATTGTAGATAATAAAACATTGTTTTATAAAAGTAATGAAAGTGAAGCTATATTATTTCCAAGTTTAATAGAACACCGAGGTGTTTCACCTAAGAAAAATAAACAAAGATTTAGTTTAAATATTATATATTATATTTAAGAAGAGTAACTTGTTGGTCTTGGACCTTTTTCAGACTCATCTCTAGAGTCACTGTCCCATTCTTCTTGAAGAAGATTTAAATGTTCTGCATCCCATTTGTCTACAAATTGTTGAATATCACCTAATACAGATGAATCATATGTTGAGTTAGGAGTTGTATCTCTATACTCTACTTGATCTGTGTCATCGTCAGCTGTGTATTGAATTGCCCAAATATTAGAAAATTTAGAATCATTCCAAAAAGAATCATCATTAACATAATAACCTGTACCTGATTCAGCACCGTTATTTTTAATAACTTTTTTGTCTTCAAATATAATTGTCCAATTTCCTTTTTTCATAAATATTCCTATGTCTTAATTATATATATTAAAGCTATATATGGTTGTAAAGTTGAAACTGCATTTGCATTGTGTCCATGAGCAGTACCACTACCCGTAGATGAAACAGTTCTGTTACCATCGTTACCTGTTTTACCACCACCAAAAGTAGGCAGAATTCTTGGATCTGGGTCACCTCCAGGAGGTGATAATGGTATAGTGTGAGTGTGAGAAGCAAGTTGCCCTTCACTAATAGATGTATTGTTAACTGATGGAGTTACAGTATTTGCTCCACCTGTCGAAGCTAATGCTTTTGTTCCTGATTTTCCAACCGGGACATTATCTTGAAGATTAGGTAAATTAAAAGTTGATGATCCATCTCCAGACCCATAAGTTGTACCTATAACTGCAAACAATGCAGAGTAAGTTGATCTAGATACAGCTGCACCAGTGCACTCTAAAAATCCAGTTGGAATACTGGAATCTGACCAAGATAAAATTGTACCTGTAGCTGTGCCTTCGATACCAGTAAGGTCTGCTCCTGAAAAATTGTATTTTGTTGCTTCGTAATTTGACATATTATTTCTCCGTGTAAGTCCATCCTACATCTGAACCAGAATAAACTAATCCAAATGCTGCACCTTCAGTATTTACTACTAAGTCTGATGATGCGTTAGCTATTTTAGAACTATTTCTCCCAACAGTCAATGCGTTAGAATCAAATGTGTATCTTGAATCTACAAAAGTGACCTCATCACCAACTGCAGGTGATGCAGGTAAAGTTATTGTTACAGCTCCACCGTTTGTTGCTACAAATAATTTTGCACCAGCTTGTACTGTTTCAGATGCTGAAACAGTTCTCCATTTTCTGTATTCACTTGCTTTAACAACATTTGTTCCATCTGCATAAAGAAGATAACAATTACCTTCACAAAGTAAAACTCCAGATCCACTTGCTGTTTTAAAAGTTAAAGTATTGCCTGCATGGTCTGTGCCATCTATTATGTTGTAAACTTTTTCAATGCCATCTGGACATGTAACTGTTCTATTCGCTGCTAAAGTTCCAGTTAATTTTATTGTAGCATTTCTTGCATTTGAAATTGTTCCATCAGACATTGCCAGAGTTACATCTGATGCTGCTGCACTAATTGCTTCATAACCTGCAACAGATTGTTGAACAAGATTTAAGTTATTGTTTGTTTTTGTGCCCCATGTACCAGCGTTTTCGCCAGTTGCCATTAGCTCTATTTTTAAATCTGAGGAATAACTTGATGCCATAAATTTTGTCTCCTAATTATTGTGTATTTATATTATTTATTTATCTTTAAGTCAAACATAATTATACAGGAGTTCTTCTTGTATATCCTGTGCTAGTTTTAGGTGTTTTTCTTGTATATCCTGAACTTGTTTTAGGAGTACGTCTTGCATAGTATTTAAGAATTAATCCTTCAGCATTAACGCTAGACGTTGCTTGTTGTCCTGTTAGTCCCATTGTTTGATCTTTAGGGTCTAATGTGCCAACAGAAGATGTTGCAGAAACTCCTGTTAAACCCATAAATTGATCTGCAGGGTCTAATGTACCTACGGCAGAAGTTAGAGCTTGTCCTGATAAATCTATTACAGGGTTTGTAGAAATTGTTATCTCACCTTTTGATACAGTAGCACTTACTCCAGTGACTCCCATAACGTCTGCGGGTGTTAATGCACCAACAGCAGATGTTGCAGAAACTCCTGTTAAACCCATTACATCTGCAGGTGATAAAGTTCCTTGTGAAGATGTTAATGCTCGTCCAGATAAAGTTAAATCTACATCACCAATAATTGTAGGATCACCAACACTTGTTGTTGCAGATTGACCTGTAACTCCCATTACATCTGCAGGTGATAAAGATCCTACTGAAGATGTTGCAG
>Ga0098037_1001413_pt1 | contig 11117 bp, 27 predicted proteins | sample 5_EtaG_FD_75050 | JGI IMG/M metagenome (GOLD analysis project Ga0098037, IMG submission 75050) | Marine viral communities from the Subarctic Pacific Ocean - 5_ETSP_OMZ_AT15132 metaG | ecosystem: Environmental > Aquatic > Marine > Oceanic | place: Pacific Ocean | collected 2015-01-08 | reverse complement strand
GCAACATTTACTAATGATGTAGGTTTTTCACCTATTGCTGATTTATATAGAAATGACTCAACGGACACTGGTTTTATCTTTAACTTTGGGCAAGACAGTTCTTTTGCAGGAGCAAAAACTGCACAAGGCAACACAGATGGAAATGGCAAAGGTGATTTCTACTATGCACCACCATCAGGCTATCTAGCATTATGTTCAGCTAACCTACCAGAACCAACCATAAGTCCTAATGCTAATACACAAGCTGATGACCATTTTGGAACACTTACTTACACTGGTGATGGTCAAAGTAGTCAAAATATTGTAAGTGGTGCAACTGGCATTGGTGGTGAAATATCTTTTCAGCCAGATTGGGTATGGATTAAAAATAGAACTTCTGGGTATGGTCATCAACTACAAGATTCAAATAGAGGATTTGTTGCTACAAAAGTATTATCAACTAATCAAACAGCAGGAGAGGGTGTTGCTTCTGCAACTGGAGATAACTATGGACATATGTCTGGAGTTCAAGCTAATGGTTTTACTGTTACTCATACAATAAATTCAAATAATGATGGTGGAACAATAAGAAAAGGAACACATTTTTTAAATGATACTTATGTTGCGTGGAACTGGAAAGCAGGTGGAACAACACCAACAAAAACTTATAAAGTTGTAGTAGTTTCAGATAGTGGAAATAAATATAGATTTAGAAATAGTGCTGATAGTGCAACATTTGCTCAAAGTGCAGTAGCCTTAAATTTACAAGAGGGTGGAACATACACATTTGACTATTCAGATAGTACGGCTACCTCGCACCCATTTAGATTTTCCACAACTTCTGATGGAACTCATGGTGGTGGCTCTGAATATACAACTGGGGTTGTCAAAGATGATACTGCAAAAACAATAACAATTACAGTCGCATCTTCAGCACCTACTTTATATTATTATTGTTCTGCTCATAGTGGAATGGGTGGACAAGTAAACACAAACACAACATTTGGTTCGACTAATTTTGATGGTTCTATTTTATCAGTTTCCCAACCAAACACAACAGCAGGGTTTAGCATTGTAACTGCAACTTCACCTAGTAGTGGAACATGGTCGCTTGGGCATGGACTTAGTAAAAAACCAGATATGATTATTCAAAAATATAGATCAGGTACAAGTAGATGGACAACATGGCATAATATTTTAACATCAGGTCAATATTTAGGATTAAATGAAACTAGTGATATAGCTTCATCAGGTACACCTTTTAACTTCACTATTACTGATAGTGTTATTGGGGGTAATGCTGACTATGACAACACAAGTCAAACTGTAGTTTATTATGTATTTCATAATGTAGAGGGATACAGCCGTTTTGGAAATTATTCTGGAAATGCCGACCCAGATGGCACGTTTGTCTATTTAGGATTTAGACCTGCTTGGCTTATGGTAAAGTCATATAGTTCTGCAGGGGATAGTTGGTTTATATTTGATAACAAAAGAACAACAGCTAATGTCATGGGCAAATATCAAAGAGCAGAAGCTCCTACTGTTGAACAAAGTGATACAGCAATGGACTTTGTAAGTAATGGTTTTAAATTAAGGTCAACTTCTGGTGCTTTTAATGATGCAACAAATTTTATATACATGGCATTTGCCGAAGCACCTTTTAAATATGCTAATGCAAGATAGGAGAAAATAATGGCTTATAAATATAAAGATAGATACCTCAAAGTTGGTAAGGCATGGCAAGATGATGATGGGTTTAAGCACCCTTATAACTGGTCATCTTCATGGTCTGCTGATGATTTAAAGAAGTGGGGTGTAACTGTAGAAGCTGATGTAGATACAAGTTATGACGATAGATTTTATTGGGCAAAAGGTATTGAGAGAAAACTAGCAGATGAAAACGTAGTTGATGAAGATGGTAAAGCTGTTATTGATATTAGAACTGGAAAGCAAATGGTTCAGTTAGGTCTTAAATCTATATGGGTTGCAAAGACTAAAACAACTGCTAATAGTCTTATGTCATCTAGCGATTGGTATGTGACAAGGAAAGCAGAAGCATCTACGGCAATACCAAGTGATATAAGCAAATATAGAACAGATGTTAGGACAGCCAGTAAAACTATAGAAGATAAAATAAATGCTTGTAGTAAGTTAGCTGATTTTAAAAAATTATTTGATGCTCCAGTAGATAGTGATGGCAAAGCAACTGGAAATGCTCCAATTTTTGACTACCCAGACGAGGTGTAAATGGCAAAACCATCATTACAAGAAATTCATGTTTCTTTAGAAAAACATATAGTTCTATCAGACGAAAGATGGAAAGAAAGTATCTTGAGAATTAAACGTATCGAACATATTATGATTGGCACTAGTGGTACTGCTATTGTTTTACTTATAGGTTTATTAGTGAGGTAGAATGGTTGTTGCAGAAGTTCTAACTGGTATTGCTCTAGTTCAAAAATCAGTAGAGTTTATTAAAAGCAACATCAGTACAGTTCAAGATATATCAGGCATAGCCAAGCAAATTGATGGGTTCTTTCTTGGTGAAGAACAAATGAATAAAAAGCAGGGAAAAGGCATGTCTATTGCTGAACAGTTTGGTTCAGTAGAAAAGTCAGCAGATGATTTCATTAATCGAAAATTATTAGAAGAAAAACGAGAAGAATTAAAGTTCATAATCAATATGAGATTTGGTGCGACTGCTTGGGACGAAATAATTGCAGAAAGAGCCAACAGAATTAATGAAGCAAAAGAAGCACAAAAACAAGCAAGAATTAAAGCTAGAAAACAACAAGAAGAAATAATGGAGATTCTAAAATGGGTTGGTTATACGTTTATTGGCGTTGGCTTAATGTTAGCTGTATTGGTTGTAACTGTAAGAGCGTTTGCATACGAATACAAAAGTAAAGATTACACCAGACAACAAAAAATATGGCAGGGCAAAATACAAGAAAAAAAATACACAACTTGTAGATTAAAGAAAATAGTCAAGTCTCAAATTACTGGTCAACAAGCATGTATATATCAAGGTGGTAACAAAACCTTTGAAATGATGATAGAAAAAACCTGCCCTAAACAATATAAATGTTATTATAATCCTCATGGAGAAGAACCAGATATTGATAAAGTAATGGAAAGTTTGAGGAGTATCGCCAAATGACAGATGACAAAAAGCCATTGAATTTAAAAATAAGTGATAATAGTTTTGAATTAATTTTAAGGATTTTGGGTAATGAATTTATCGCAATAAAGATTGGTTCCACAAATTTTTCTGGTAAATTAATTGCAGGTGGTATTTTATTATTATTTTTTACTTTTATGATTTTAGAAGTTTTTGGATTAAATGAGGTAATGAAATAAAGGAACAAATAATGGATTTAGAAACATTAAAAAACGATATAATTCGTGAGGAGGGTGGTTTAGTTCTTGACCCTTACCAAGACCATTTAGGATATTGGACAATAGGTTGTGGGCATTTAATTCGTGATGATGAAAGAGATGAATTAATGAAGCCAATAACACAAGAAAGAGCAAAAGAAATATTTGTTTTGGATTTAGGGGTTTCTATTCAAGATGCTGAAACTTTTTATAAAGATATGCCCATAGACGATAATGTTAAAGAATGTGTCATTCATATGTCTTTTCAAATGGGATTGCCGAGATTAAATAAATTTAAAAAATTTAAACAAGCTTTAAAAGAAAACAACATTGATGAAGCTATAGTACAAATGAAAGATTCTAGGTGGTATAATCAGACCACTAACAGAGCAAATCGATTAATAGAAAAAATGAGAAAGAGTTTATAATGTTACAAGCTTTAATAGGACCAGTTACGGGGCTTTTAGATAAGTTTATAGAGGATAAAGACCAAAAGGCTAAGTTGGCTCATGATATAGCCACTATGAGTGAGAAACACGCTCAAGAGTTAGCTAAAGGTCAATTAGAAATAAATAAAACTGAAGCCAGTCATAAATCTATATTTGTTGCAGGTTGGAGACCTTTTATTGGTTGGACTTGTGGAATAGCATTAGCATGGCATTTCGTATTAGCACCAGTTACAATGTTTATATGTGCATATTTATCTGTAGAAATACCAGAATTGCCAAATTTTGATATGGGTTCTTTGATGACTGTTTTAATGGGAATGCTTGGATTGGGTGGACTTAGGACATATGAGAAACAAAAAGGAATTACAAAGTGATTTGGCATTGGCTTACATTAGCTAAATTTTTTAATAAAATAGGTAATTATTTTTATTATAAACATGTTGAATGTGTAAAAATCAATCAAGCAAAAAAATTTAAATCTGATATAATACATTGCAAAAAATGTTCATCAAGATTTGGAGTACATCAACAAATGATAATTAAAGAAAAAATTGTTTATGGAACTCGAGGAACTAAAACTAGAAAAATGACAGAATTTTGGCATGAATGTGTACGTTGTAAAGCAAAAACCAAAAAAGGATATCAATAATGAGCAAAGTTTATATGTGGCTATATGAAGTGTTTAATAGTATTGCTAATTTTTTTTGGAAAAAAGCAGTATTAAGTGATAAAAAAAATTAATGTTAGAAGATGCTTTTGGTAAAGAGTTTATTGACTGCATACAAGGAAAATGTAAATCTAATTGTGTTTATTGTTTAAATGAAAAGGAGCAAGATATGCCAAAAGGTTATGGATATGGTACAAAAAGCAAGACAATGAAAAAAAAGAAAAAGCCAGTAAAAAAAAAGAAGAAGTAAATGGTTTTAGTAAAATCTATAAAAAATATTACTAAGGATTTAACACCCAGACAACGTAAAACTATGAATAGTCATGCTAGGCATCACTCATTAAAGCATATGAGGGAAATGGCTAATGCTATGAAAAAAGGTTCTACATTTTCTCAAGCACATTCTAAAGCTATGAAGAAAGTTGGGAAATGAGTGGTTTCACAACAACTGCTACTTTATCAGAAATTATAGATAAAAGACCTATGAAAAAAAGAAAAGGTAGGAAACGATATAAATCGTCGTTTAAAGGCGATTTAAGGGCTGTACAGAAGATTATAAAGTTAAAAGGTAGAAAATAACCAAAAAAACACTAGCATCTTATAGGAATGTATTTTTCAACTATCCTCCGTACTTGTTCAATACATTCATTTAAACCCCCTTGAACTATAAAATGTGGTGTACCTAAAACTTTAGATTGTACAGCCCACAATTTTTGATTAGGGGAAAGCCTGCCTTTAGGTGCTTTCAATTCAATATATAATAATTTTCCTTGAGGATATTCAACAATAATATCAGGGCAACCAGACTTTAATCCCATTCTTTTCATTTTAGCATGATAATAAATAGACCTTTTGCCTTCGTTTGGTACATGAAAGTGTCTAAAAGTATATGTATTTGAAAGAAAAGTTAAATAGTCATTACACGCTATTTGTATATCCGCTTCTTTAGTCATAGGGGGTTCCTCATGCCTACCAGATTCACCCCCTACTATACCTCGCAATTGGAGAACGAGATAATACTTTCTACTGGCTCTCGCTGAGGGAAAGAACCTTTTGATTATTAGCAAATAAATTCTGAATCTGCAATTAAATAAAAAAAAATTAAAATATTGGTTTACATTGAAGAACCTACAATATAATCTAGGTTTATAAATAATAATTGGAGAAAACAAATGTACTATAATGAATTAACTAAAAAACCTTATTCTGGTAAAAACATTGAGATTTTAGAAGCTACTGGTTTAAAAGGTGGTTTCTTAACTTTTAATCAGGCTATAAAACTAGGTTATAAAATTCCTAAAGGCACAAAAACTATTGCTAAACTAATTAGACCTATGCTTGAGGAGGTCGAGGTTAATAAAGGCAAGTGGGAAGTAAAACAATCTGGCAGATTATTCCCAGTATTTCATAAATCACAACTAGAGGAAAAGGGTGCTTAGGCATCTTTTTTCTTTTTTTTGAAAATAATTAAAATAAAGGTTTACTTCTATAAACCTACAATATAATCTAGGTTTAATTAAATAAATAATAATAATAAATTGGAGATAATAATGACAGATATAACTAACTCAAACGAATATGACAATTACCTTAAAGAACATATAAAATCATATTGTGTTACAGAATTCAAGGGTCGTGGTGCTTATGATAAAACTCACTTTTTAACTATTGAAGAAGCCAATAGGTATATTAAAATTATTAATGAGATACACCCAAACTCACAAGTTCTTCTTTATGGGTTGTCAAAACCACCTCATACTACAGAAACTGTTTCTATTGCGATGGAGGGTTAATTATGAAAATTTGTATTCACACTCAAGATTTAGAAGCTCGTGGCGATAGGTGGAAATATGCAGGTGGCGACACTTACGTAATTAGAGATATTGCAAAAGAAGAACTTGATAAATACGATAATGTTTATTTTAAAGAATTCTTAGAAAATAGATTTAATACTTCATATACTGGTCAAGCACCTACTGAAGAATATGAAATGCAATCATATATTTTAAGCATTGATATTGTTGAAGATGACCTTAAAGAGTGCGAAGATTGGCAAGTTCCTTACACTTTAGAGGTCAGAGATATTATTTCCGATGGTGGTCTAAAAAGAGAATTGTTCTGCCATAGGTTTACTCCTAGAGGAGATGACTGGTCAACTGATGAAAAATATAAAGATATTATTGGTTATGTTGAGCAACATTATATCACAACAACTAATCACCTTGAACAATACGCTAAAGAATATGTTAACAAAGGTGCTGACCATTTAGTGGTTAACGATTTCATTCATCGTGACTTTTCAAGAAAACCATATGATATGTGGGCTTCTGTATAACAAACCTAAAGGAAGCATCAATTAAGGTGCTTCCCTTTTTTAATTGGAGATAAAAATGAATAATACTTTACACGAAATAAATAAACTTCAAAAAATCACAGATACAATTTCAAAAAATGTAGCTTGGAATCTTCATGTGGCAAATGCACTTGTTGATTTAAGAGATTTAATTAAAGAAAAACAAAAAGAAGTAACTCAATTTGAATTAGACAATATGTCTTATGAACAATATGAAGCACATTTAGCAGGGAGAGGTTTCAATGATTAATTTTATTAAAAACTATGGCGTTTATGTATTTGAATTTACATTTATATTAATGTTATCAGCATTTGTATATTTTTTATTGATAGCACTTTAAGAGTTAAAAATGATTAACCCAACAGAAAAAAAACGTAGAGGTTATCTCTTTCACTATTCCGATGGTGTTAGAGATGCCTTTATAAATAATGAAATAGACTCTATCAAAAAATCGTCTGCCTACTATAGACAAGGATTTGAGTTTGGTAAAAAATTAAAATTAGAATTGGAGAAAGACAATGGAAGCAACTAAAATTGGCAATACTGAATTATATACAGCCAGAGTTTTAAATATGTCTGTGGCTCAATATTATGGAGTCGTTAAAGAATATAATGAATTAGTGGTTGAAACCAGAGAATTAAATAAAAAAGAGTTAGAAAAGAATGGAGATAAAGCAGAACTCAATCTTTATTATTCAGTCAGATACAACCTTAACAAATTAGTATTAGAAAAGATTAATGGAGAAAATAATGAATAAGTTTTTACCATTAATTGTTGTATTGGCTTTAAGCAGTTGCTCTTCAACACCTATTGTTGACAGTAGAGGGAAATCATCAGCAAATTTGAAAGGAGATATGAACCGATACCACGACGATTTATTTACTTGCAAAAGTCTTGTAGAAGAAGAAACAAATTTTCTTTTAGAGCAAGGCAAAATAGTATATAATATGTTACGTTTCAAGGTGTTATGGCTAAGTCCTAAAGCACAAACTAGGCAGAATTTAATTAATAATTGCCTAGAGGGTCGAGGTTATAACGTATTAAATAAATAATAAATTGGAGAATAAAATGTCGAATATAATAGATAAAATTTACGATAATACTAAAGATGGAGTGCCTAATTACTCTATAAATTTAATTGATGGCAGGCGATTATATTATAGAGGTATGGTTTTAAACCCTTTGCCACAGTCTGGTGATGCCATTGAATATACAATCATTAATACAAAGACTTCAGCTAATGGCAATCAATACACTAATATAAAAGATGTAAAAGTTGCCACATCTCAAAGTGAGCCTATTAACCAAACACCAACTAATAACTTTAATAAAAATAATACACAAAGATTAGATATTTTTGTTACTGGTATTGTAGGTCGTTCTATGGGTAGTGGTCATTTTTCTGTAGACGATATTGAAAAGCTAACTAAAAATGCAGTAAATGCTTTCAATGAAAACCTCGAAAAATTATAAAAAATTATTCGCTGACTTCTGGGGATATCACGAATACGATATTCCCATTTGTTGGGGTTGTTATAGGCAACAAGCAGTTGATATACACCACTTAATACCTAAAGGAATGGGTGGGGTTAAAAACAATCGTTTAAATAGGATTGATAATCTATTCCCAGTTTGTCGTTCTTGCCATAACAAAGCACACTCAAATAAAGCTATTAATGAGGATTGGAAAGAAAAGCTTAAAGAAAAAATAAAAGAAAAAGAATGGGAAAATTTATATAATAATAAAAATGGGAGTATAAAATGAATACATGTAGTTTTGACGGAAGACTTGGTGCAGATGCAGAACTAAAAGAAGTATCTGGATATAAAGTTTGTAATTTTTCTATAGGTACAAATGTTGGCTATGGAGATAATAAAAAATCTTTTTGGGTTGAATGTGCTTTATGGGGAAAACAAGGCGAGGGAGCAGTAAAACATCTAGTAAAAGGTCAACAGATATTTGTTAATGGTGAATTATCAACAAAAGAATATGAAAAAAATGGCGTTGTTAAAACTATTTTAATTTTAAAAGTTAATAATTTTTCATTTGGAGCTAAACCTATGACTGCACAAACAAATAATATTCCAAGCCCTGATTTAGATGACGAAATACCATTCTAATGGATATTTATTCAATAGGGTTTGACCCTAATAAACTATCATATCAGCATGAAGAATTGGGAATGAGGTTTGCTGACCTTGATACAGCAGTTGAATTAATGAAAAAAGAAGAAAAAATGATAATTGCTGAATTAACGATTTACTATTCAAAAAAAGCCAATTATAAAAATATGACAGAATTAAATGGTTTAATTTATTCTGATATAAAATTTAAGAGCTATCTTGATAGATACGAGAAAACTCTTAAACAAAGGAATCAATCTAAAATTAGATTTGAAACCTTTAAGGCTTTCAGAGATGACTTAAGAACTAAAGTGGTCAATGAAAGAGAACTGGCAAAACATAATTTATAGAAAGGATTATTATGTCACAAATAGAACAGGTTTTAACCTACCTTAAAAAAGGCAATTCAATAACATCATGGGAAGCTATTCATAAATTTAGATGCACACGATTAAGTGCTGTTATCTATAGTTTAAGAGAACAAGGCTACACTATTATTGCTCAAAATCTATTAGGTAAAAATGGCAAAAGATATGCTGAGTATACTTTAATTAAGGAGAATAATAATGTCAGATAAGTACAATCTTTCAGATGAATTAAATCAATCACGTGAATTAGACCAAGACCAAGAAAAAGAAACTGCAATTTACAAACATTTAGCTGATATTGGAGTTATGGATAAATTAGTTTTTGCCCTTAATGAATATATCATAAAGTTTGGCAGAACTAGTAATGTTCACGACCAATGTTTTGATTTAAAACTTCAAGTTCTTGAAAATAAAAAACACCTACAAGAGTGGGTTGATAAAATATGATAGAACATTTTGAAAAATTTAATGTTAGTGGCAAGGGTTTACTGCCACTTTCATTTAGTCATATCAATGAATTTGCTTTTTATAGAGAACGATGGGCTTTAAGACGTATATTTGGTTATGAATTTCCTAGTTCAGCACCTGCAGAAAGAGGTAAAGCTGTTGAATCTGGATTAAATATGGTTCTTAATGGAATATCTGTACAAGATGCTTCTGAAAAGATGATTGCAGAATTTGATGCTAATTGTTTAAAAATAACAGACCCTAAAGTTGACGATGAAAGAGCTAATTTAGTTCCTTTATTAGAACTAGGGGCTAGTAAATTTCAAGAACATGCTTTTCAATGGAATTTAATTGGTTATCAAAAGAAAGTTGAAGTTGATATTCAAGGCATACCATTTATTGGATATACAGATTTTCAGTTTGAAGATAAGAACTCAAAAGAGGATTTTTTTATTGATTTAAAAACTTCTAAAACAAATCCATTACAAATGTCTACATCACATGCTATGCAACAATCAATCTATAATAGAGCGACCAATGCAAGGCAAATGCTATGGTATTTAAAAACGCCTACAAAGACCAAAGCACCAGAGTTTACTCAATTAGAATTATCAAGTTATGACCACTATATGAAAATATGTGAGCATATTGTAAATGTGATGGGTAATTATTTAAAAACTGTAAATAGTCCAGATGACGTTAAAAATTCATTAGTGCCTAACCCTGATAATTGGATTTGGAAAGAAGAAACAGTTCTAAATGCTAGAAAAGAAATCTGGGGATATTAACCAAATTTAAAAAATAGGTTTATTTTATAATCTATTTAATATAGAAATATAAACAAGTTAAATTGGAGAAAATAAATGTTTATAGACGAAAATTCAAAGCCTAAAGAGAAATTAAAAGCATGGTATCTTTTCACAGAAGATTTCATAGCAGGTACTCAACACCTTTCAAACGAGCAAATAGGAATATATATTAGATTACTTTGTTGGAACTGGAATAAAAGGTGTGCAGGATTACCAAGTAATAATATGACTATTTATAGAATTGCGAATTGTATAACAGATGATGAAAGGCAATCATGTAATATAATTATAAAAGAGTTTTTTATTCTTATTGATGACCATTATCAAAATGAAAGACAACTTCAAGAATATTTATATATAACAAGAAGAATAGATGCTTCTAAAGTCAATGGGAAGTTAGGTGGCAGACCAAAAAAACCTAGCCAAAACCCCCCTACCCCTACCCCTACCCCTAAACCTAAAACCACTAAAATAGATTATACTTCTTTTTTTAATACGTTTTGGGATAAAGTTTCTAATAAAGTAAGTAGGGGAATAG
>Ga0098037_1001412_pt1 | contig 11120 bp, 15 predicted proteins | sample 5_EtaG_FD_75050 | JGI IMG/M metagenome (GOLD analysis project Ga0098037, IMG submission 75050) | Marine viral communities from the Subarctic Pacific Ocean - 5_ETSP_OMZ_AT15132 metaG | ecosystem: Environmental > Aquatic > Marine > Oceanic | place: Pacific Ocean | collected 2015-01-08 | reverse complement strand
TTGTGTCTCTATATCAAAAAATGCTGTCTTCACTGTTTTTAGTCTTAGTCTCGTTGTTGAATTCATTCGCTATATCTTCTGTAAGCAGTCCCGTCTCGATGTCAAAGTCGAGAGAACAAGCAATGCCTGTCTGTCCACTGAACCTGTTCTTGAGAACTCTTAGCTGTGTCTTGTTTCGTTCCTCTGCGTCCTGTTGGTTTCTCTCTAGTCCAATCACCATGTCACTAAGCTGGGCAATACCAGCAGATCCACGAAGTTGAGCTAGTGATGTTGTTGCTCCTTCCTCGTGGCCCCGACCTTCAGGACGCTTGAGATGACTCACAAGGATAAGAGCTATGTTTGTTTCTTCTACCAGTGACCTAAGCTTGGTCATGGTGTTATCAATCATTCGTCTTTCATCACCGTCCCCCATGCCACTCACCACAATAGACAAGTGATCCAGAACGATGACCTCAGTGTCCAAAGCAAGAGCAAGGAAACGAATGTGGGAAAGCAAGTTGTCGCTATCAAGACTCCCAAAGTGGTCATACAGAAACAACCGGTCACTACCTACCGTTGACTTAAAAGCTTCATGGAACTCATCAGTTACCTGAAAGGTTTCCTGTAGGTGGAGCTGTTGTTTCATCTCGATACCCACAAGAGACAAACCAGTTCTCTCAATGGATTCCTCAAGGGCAATGTAACCAACTTTCTTTTCAGTAGTGGTGAGCAAGTGGTGGGCGATTACCTTACACACCTGACTCTTACCGATACCACTACCAGCGCAGAAGGTAACTATCTCTCCCTTGCGTAGTCCTCTGGTCAACTCGTTCAAACCAAAGAATGGATAGGGTGTGGACTCGTAGGTCTTTGGGTTCGTTAGTCTCTCAAGTAACTCAGTGCCAGCAACGATGTCATCAGGTCTCCACACCTTGGCTTCCCACATAGCCTTGGTTATCTCTTCACCTCTACCGGCAAGGAGTAACTCAGAAGGATCCTTCATTGGGAGCCTAGCTATCTTCCCTCTACCAGCAGGTAACAAGTGAGCTACCTCAATGGCAGCCTTGCGTCCCACTTCGTCTTCATCAAACATCAAGATGACCTCTTGGAATCGAGAGAGCCACTCCATCTGTTTTTTAATTACAGACGCTGCTGAGTTAGCCCCCAACCCAAGAGAAACAACAGGCCACTTGTTCCCGTTGACCTGACTAACACTCAGGCAATCTATCTCACCCTCAGTAATGATCAGCTTGTTTCCCCCGTTGGGCCATAGGTGCTGACCAAAGAAGTGATCAGGGTTCCCACTACACCTGAACTTCTTGCCCTCGAATCTATACTTCTGGGCGATCTGCTTACCATCCAGGTTGTAGTAGTTGGCTATATGACATAGCTGTCCTCCTAGTTCTCCTACTTGGTAGCCAAACTTTTTACAGGTATCTTCGTGGAGTTTCCTGTGGGGAAGAGCTTGATACTCCCCAGTAATAAATACATTTGTTTGTTTTGGTTTTGATGTGGGAGCACCCTCTGGTTTGAAGGGGCTTGAGGCTGGTGTCCATTTATCACAAGCGTAACACTTGGTGGACCCGTCGATGTTTATTGTCATCCCATCACTACTCCCACACTCTTCGCATGGTTGGTGGATGAGAGCAGCTTCTATTGTAGCCACGATATAGGTATCTCTCTTTCGCACCACAGGAACCCATGCTTGTCACACCAGTCCCCGTAGGTTGTTTTGCTTTTTTTGCTTAATGTGTTTTTAGCACGCTGAAATACAAACCGGATGTCTAACGCTGGGTTGTCCCTTCTAACCATCAAATGCTTTGTTCTGTCTGATGGTTTCCAGAATCCCTTCACCTCCAATACAACTCCATTACCAAGAATGAAATCAGGAGTGTAGTGACACACCTTCGTATACTTCAGCCTCATGTCCTCGTATGAGAAAGACACCCCGGCCCCCGAAAGAGCCGAGGCAATCCTCTTCTCAAACTTAGAACGGTATGCTGCCTTTGCTTTCTTCCTCGTTCTCAAACTCAGTCTCGAAGGTTTCACTGACAAATCCGTCACCTTCCTCGCCGAAGCCAAAGTCACCACCACCACCACCAAACTCTTTAAGCTCAATAATTTGTGCTGCCTTCAATCGGAGCGAAATACCAGTAACAAGACCAGCTCCCTTTTGATTCATAGCCCAGCAAACAGGCTCAACAGAAAGCTTCAGAATAGAACCACTACCCACGTTGGGCTTGTCGTTAATCTTTGCTCCCTTGGAATCAAACAACGCAACAGAGAACTCAAGTAGTCCTTTGTCGGTTAGCTTCTTTGCAACTTGCTTGGCGTGAATCTGGAAGTCTCCTTCCTTTGTGATACTGCAAGGGTATCCCTCGCTTTCACCATGCTTCTTGCCTGTCTCCTTTTCTACGTTGGCATGGTATGCCTCATAGATTTTTCTTACTTCAGCATCAAAGACCTTGAAGTCCTTTTCACTTACGTGAATCTTTGCACTGTATACCCCGGCACTATTGAACTTAGTGTCAGGCTCGGTCAGGCGTGGCCATACGGCTTTACCTTTTGGCGTAGTCAGATGTTTATTTGGCATCTCTTGTTATTTCCTTTCGTTGTTTTTCGGTTCTTCTGTAATGTAAACATCGCAAAGCATTGCAAACACTCGTGCGCTGGTTACTAATTCTTTCTCACTGAAATCAAATGCTTCTGGGTCTATTTCTGTTCCGTCATCGTGGGCTTTCTTGAGTAGTCCAAAGTTCACTGCTGCTTGGGCTAAACTATTCCACCCATCAATCAGCTCGTTTGTTGACTTATCTATCCTTCCCATAGTTCAGAGGCTAAAGTTCTAAATGCTTTTTCTGCTTGGGCAGGAACGACTCCGTTTCCCAGCATGAGAAGTCTGTCCACCCTACAGTCACCCCCATGAGCTGCTCCACGAACTCTACGCTCAACTGTCCGCGACACTTCCCACTCTCTGGGTTCTCCTTCTGGGGTTGCTGGGAACATTTCGCTTTTGTATCTCCCTTCCTGTCTTTGTGTAGCTTCTCCCTGTCCACCTCGAAGCCATGAATCTTTGGATGGTTGCTGAGTCCTAGCTGCCCAAAGTTTGGATTGTTTGAAATCTTCATTGCTTCCGCTGTCGTTGGTGTGGGCCAATACGAAGACTCTTTTTCTTCTGTGGGGTGCGCCAACTTCAGACGCTGAAAATATTCCCCACGCTGTTTTGTAACCAAGCGTTTCCAAATCGCTAAGGACTTCTCTAAGTCCGAGGGTGATGTGTCCTTCGACGTTTTCGAGGAACACAAGGGATGGTCTGCAAACCCAAATTCCATTTGCAATGTGCCACCACAAAGCTCTTCCGTCTTTTTTGCCTTTGCGCTTTCCATTAGTGCTAAAGGGTTGGCAGGGGTAACCGGCAGAGAGAATGTCCACCTTGTTACGAAACTCTTGGAATGGGAACTCTTTAACGTCCGTCCAGATAGGAGCTGGAGCCATTTGATTCGTTTCCATCTTCGCAACCAAGTTTGCCACGGCGAAGGCTTCGATCTCCACATAAGCCACTGGGCTGATTGCTCCGAAAACTCTTGCGAGTCCAAGCCCAAGTCCGTCATATCCTGAACAAACTGAGAGGTGTGTAACTGTTTGGGTATGACTATCATTATCTCTAGCTAAAGAAGTAAGTTGAGTCATGGATCTTTGTTATTTTAGCCTCCCCAAACTCAGGTGGAGCAGGGAAAGAGATGTCAGGATGCTGAACAGACAGTTGTTTAGACCAGTCAGATAGTAAGTCAACCTCAAACATATTTACAAAGACATCCCTAAGTATCCTTGAGAGGTCATCACACTTAGTTGCGTGGGTTCCATAGCTGTCATGCACCATTGCAAAGTCGTAGATTCCTGCCTCCTTGTTTGCTCTTACTACCGTCTTGTGAAGAGCAGAAGCATCAAGAGCATGAACAAAGTTAGGACTCACTCCGTTGGCTTGTTTCCTCCTGCATATCTTGTCGCTCTCTTCGTTAAATCGTATCCAGGTTGCCTCGCCTGACACCCATGTCCTTACTCGTTTACTGTGGAGTTGTTTGTAGTCCTGAATCACAGGGAATCCACTGGGACTGTTCCAAAACAAAGGGCGCTGCTTGTCGCTGATCAACCTAGAGCACTGCTGGAACCACTGCATACATTCCTTTGGTTTCTCAAGAACCTCCTCAATCCCTCGCCACACCAAACCAGCAAGATAGTTTGTTGCCATCAACTTTTCTCTTGGATCAAATGGACTCCTTCGTTTCCGGTCATGGATCTCGTCCTCAAACCACTCCACAACATAGGCCCTGTTGCTGTAGCTTGTCAGTCCGTAGCTGTAACACATCACAGGACGCTTGCAGGTTGACCTAGTGATTCCAAACTGAAGCCACTCCTTGGAAAACAATCGTCCTTCACTGGCATCCTTTCTTAGATAACCCTCTACCCTCTCTGCTACCACCCGGTAGATGTCTGCTGGTGTCTCAGTAGGAAGAACATTGGTTGCACTCATCCCATACGGGTCACGAATAAGCATCGAAAGAATCTGCAAGCCATTGTTGCTGGCATCCATAGACACCGGAAGAAACGTCTCAAGCTTTCCTGTTGCTGTCAGCTTGGCCCACTCAAAACACCAAGCAAGAAACTGAAACGGTTTGTCTGCTTCAATCCAAAGAAGTTCTCTTTTTGGGTTGGCTGCTATCTTTTGTGCATCCTTTGCGAAGCCGTTTGCCCACTCTACTCGCTTGTCCAAAGTAACCTTGTCGTTACCCCATGTGTTAGCTCCGTGAATCGCAAGCCACCTGTAGGCTTCGTTTGTTTTCACCTTCTCACCACGGGAGAACCTCAAGAGTCCCCGGCACATGTCAGGCCCTTGAATGCCCAGAAAACTAGGGATATTGTAGACCCTACCTCTAAAGTCACAGTTGCTTGGATAGAAGAATCTGGTGGACCTCATCTTGTCTGCCAAGTAGAGAACCTTTCCAACCAGTAGCCTTCTTGATTTCGTAGATGCGTTTCTTTTGTAAACACCAGCAGCCATCATCTTCCACCTAGTCAGTGCCTCCTTGTCTTCATGGATCGCTTTTGAAAATGGTGGTAACGTCTCATCCTCCCTCGATGGAAACCCCGTGATCTCAAGGGAGTTCTCCCAAGCCCAACTGGTGACATCAAGAACCTCACTGTTCACCCTCCACGGTGTCTGCTGGATAAGATTGCAAGCTTCCATCGGCTCATGGATAACGGCTGGTGCATCCCGTAGGTGCTCCATGTTTCTTGTCTTTATGAATGGCAGCTTTGGTAGTGTTGTCCCCTCAGTCTCGTAGCCACCATCCCATATGTTCTCCCACTCTCTCGGGGTGTCTGCTGTGGGTAACCAAAACGGTTCCAGTAGTTCCCTATCGGTGTTGAAGTTCTCCACCCAGTCAAGGGTCGTTTGTGTAGCAACTACAAATCTTGTTGCCCTCTTGCGTCCTGCCTTTTGTTGGATGTAAACGTATTCAATCAGTCCCGTGCAGTCCCTCAACAGCTCAACAAGCCAAGCCCCACAGTTTGCCCGGTCTCTTTGTGTCCAAGAATCAAACGCCTCCATCAGTCCCTTGTTGGCTTCGTGCATCATGGAGCGGCGTACGTGTGTCCGTATGTGATTCACGCCAGCCTTCTTGCGTCTCTTTGCACCAAGAATAATCCCCTCCCCTTTTTCTGAATGCTTAACAAGGAAGTCACACCTCACCTGATCCTCGATCCTGGCCCCAACAAAACAGGCAAGGCTGTTCATCGTCTTGCGTGCTGTGATCCGATCAAGACAACTCCTCAAAGCAATAAACCCAATCACCTCTGGCTTCATATCCATCAGGTCATGTTGCCATCTTGATTTGTTGGCGTGATTCCAACCGTTGATCATGTCTTGAATCCCCTTGGCAAACTTTGGGAGAGCTGCTCGCATCAATCTCTGTCCATACTTGGTATCACCCTCACCCTCCCTGTTCTTTGCTTGTTCCGTGTGTGACCTGTATCGGCCTACACCGATCATCGTCATGTCTTGATTTAACTCTTCTTGAGTGAGAGGGACTTCCATCGTTGTTATTTTTTTAATTAGAAAAGAAGCGGGGAGAATCAAACAGGTTTACCTATCGATTCTCCCCGCCAGTTTACACACACACTACACCATGAAATATTTAGTTCTGCCTACCAGTCGCTCACCTTTTCCATCTTGTCCCGCTCAAGCCTCGCCCGAATCCCCTTCAGTTGCGTGTGGATGTCTGCTCGTTTTGCCTTCAAAATTTCAATGCGGTTCGAGCAGTCTGCCATTTGGTTTCGCAAGACCGGCATTTGGGATTCAAGGTATTCTCTTTCTTCCTCAGTCATACTACTCGTTCTTGCTGTGGTTTCTCCAAAGCGTTCTTTCCAAAGATAAGATCTGTCGGAACTAACTTGACATAACGTAAAGTGGTCTGAAGATCTTTGTGACCCATCCATTGCTGGACAGCTTTGATGCTGACCCCCTGTTGCACGAGTCGGGTAGCGGTGGTGTGCCTACAGCAATAAGGAACCAATTCAGGGTCCATATCTACATTTTTTCGGACCTTTTTCCAAACAATCCGGCGGGCGTCCTCTGTCCACGTTCGAAATGGATAATCAGTGTCTCGCATCTGTCTCCTCACAGCACTCACTGCTCTGTCTGTAAGTGGAATCGTTCGGGCTTCCGTTGTGCCAGCCGTGTTCTTAAATTCTCTTACATCGACCACCAAACCTAGAACTGGATCCCTTCGGAAACACTTCTTGGTCAACGCTTGGATCTCCCCGGGACGTATGCCGGTGTCTATAGCAAACAAAAACCAATCACAAAAATCTGGGTTGTGGTCGCCTAAGTAACCAATGATGTCCGCTTCTACATCGTAGTCAAAGAACACAAGACGTTCGTTGCTTGGCTGAGTAACTCTCTCAATCCTTGGCTTGGTTTCTAGGTAGCCCCTTTCGTGGGCAAACCGGATTATCTTGGAGAGACTTGCAAGCTTACTGTTAATCGTAGCGGGTGCTCTGTTGAGTGACTGAAGGTGACCAATCAGATCATCTATTCGGTGAACAGTGATGTCCTTTATGGGCGTCTCCGCTCCAAAGAACTCCTCCAGGATCTTCATGTTGGAAATGCACTGGTCTTCATTCTTACTGTTAGCCCAGTATCTAGTGAACGTCTTGTCACTCATGTCACCATAGGTAGCCGTTGGACTGCTGTCCTTTGTTTCGATCAGTGCATCAATCGGCTCCCCTAGCTTGTTGCGCTTGCGGAGTTCTGCTTCAAACACTTGTGCCTCCTCGGGCGTATCAAAGTGCTTTCTGTAGCGAATGCGATCAAGCATAAGATCAGCCATCCACTTGTTTTTGTTTTGTCTAACTGCCATAGAAAGAGTAATTTAAGATACCTGCTCAAGATAACTAATAAGTCCCATGGTATAGGCGTGAGCTATGTCATCGCGCCGGTCCTTAAAGGTCTCCCAAGCGTCGTAATTACTAGCAAAAAACGGCTCAAGGATTGCCGCTGGTGGAGCACATTTGAAGAGGAACGCACTGCCCCTCTGGTTTCTTGTGCGAGCTTTCACGCCCCTGTTTGGCTCTCCGGTAAACAACTCAGCCATAGCTTTTTGCAAACAAGCCCCAAGAACTCTCCCCCGTTGGCTTCCTGTTATAAGAGTCTCAAAGCCCCTCACCGTTCGGTCTGATGCACTGTTGAAATGCAACTCAACCACCAGCTCGGCCTCAAAGTCTTTCACCTGAGTTGCAACGAAGTCCATTGCTTGTGAGTATGTAAGTGCCACTGTAAATCCATACTCATCAACAACCAAAACCTCACACCCAAGGGCCTCAAGGTTTGCCTTCACTGTGTGAGCAATAGGTTTGTTCCATGCATATTCAGTAACTCCCCCCGGAGCCGTAGCTCCGAAGTCTCCCGCCCTGCTATGCCCAACGCAAATGGCTACCCTCCTGCCTTCCAGGTTTTTGGGTTTAGCAACTGGGGGCGGAAGCAGGGAGTCCCTTGTTTGCTCAAGGATTCGGATTGCCTTGTTCAGCTCCGTTATGGTTTCGGTCTCGTTTTTCATACGTCTAAATCCAGTTCAGGGTGGTCAATAGGTGACATCACTGTTTCACCCACTAGAGGGTGCTCAGTAACGGTGTGTTTTGTAAGTGCGTCCTTGTCTAGAACTTGAAGAGCCACATGGGCCAGTTCCTTCGTGGAATAAATTCCGCAGATAGAACCCCAAGCGTTTTCAGTTACGACCCAGACAGTGGGCGTCTTGTTGTTGTTGTCAGTTGTTTCGTTTTTCATATCAGTTAATTAAGAGAGAACATAAGAGCGGTAACAGTCCAAGCGGCAGCTACCGCACAAACCACAAGGAAGCCCCGGAGGATAGACAAAAAGAGAAGGCTTATCGGCGTCTTGCCGTCGGTGTCCCCTAGATCGTCACTAAGGAGAAGACAAGCCATAACAAGAAGGCCGAAAAGCAGGAGAACAAGAGAGATGTTCATCGTTTCTTGTCTTTGTTTGTGTCTTCTTTGCCCGATTTTTTAGGGACTCCATTGTAAGGCAAGGGTCCGAGATTTCTCGACGCAAGCCATTTGTCACAGGCTTGTGAAACGAGGCGGCTCAATCCGTAATGGACATCCTGTGATGGCTTGTTGCGCTCCCTTTTGCCTTGATGGTTGGCTCTCATGTCTGTTGTTTTAGGAGTTCCCGCAGTTCACGAGTCGCTTCTAAGGTGGCTTGCTTGTCTCCTGCTGTGGCTTCTATCTGGTCCACGAGGTAATGCAATAACCATTTCCTAGCGACCCGCCGGATCCAGGGTAGTTGCCTGATGACGTCTATGGGCATCTTTTGGTTTGGGTTAGTTAATGCGAAAAGCAGAAAACTTTCCTAGTTCGACTTCGTGCCCGTCATAACAGGCCAAAAAGTGACCGGCACCATCATGTGCTACGGCATCATCTACTAGCTCATCAAGATCTCTGACAAGGGCAAGAAGTCCTTCGTTGCTATCTTCGCAAGCGTCGCCCCTCAACCGATCAATAGCGTCCGCCTTCAATGGCATATGATGCTCAAGGAATGTTGCATTAAACGCCCAGATGGTTTCCTTGATGTATTCTTTACAAGCCTCAGTCACTTCCTCATCGCTAGATGCAACGGCGTATTCGTAGCCGTCAAGGTCTACAATGGGAAGCCCCCAGTGGTTGTGCTTGGAGTGAATGAAACCAGCCTCTGCGTGAAGCTTTACAAGGGATTCGTTTATGGTGTCGGTGTTCATTGGTTCTTTGTTTTGTGTGTAGTGGAGCACTAGTCGCTCCCTACCGGCCTCCAAGCGAGAACACCTGAAGACCGGGCGGGAATTACTTGAGGTCAGTAGTGTGGACAACCTCGCATCCTTCTAGGTCTTCTAGGTAGAGGAAAGGTTCTTCTGTTTTACCGTAAGTAAAGCCAATAGACCACGCTTCTAGCTCTTGCGAAGAGTAGTTGTCTGGAATGTAGCCGAACTGCATTGCATCATATTGCCCGCGAACAAAAGCGTGCGGGTTAGCGATTGCTTTGTTTATCTCGTGTTTCTTCATTCTACTTCAATCGTCAGTTTCATCTTCACCTTCTATGTTAAGAAACTCAAATGCTGTGACATCACCAGAGTGAGCAACGCTGAAACAGTATTGTCTGATCTGGGCGTGAGCTTCCTCTTCAGTCTCAGCTTCGATAGTATCTGTGAATGTGACTTGGAACTTCTTCATTTGCTTTGTTCGCTTAGATGCACCATATGATGAAGGATATAGTGGAGCATCCGCCGCCAAGGGCATCAGCTAAAGCTTCAGCTTCAGCAGTGATAGCGTGATCGATTGTGAATTTCATAGTAGTGTGTGGTTGGTGCTTGGTTAATGATTAGCGTTGAGAGCCTCGCGTGCTTCCTTGCGTTTATCCATTGCTTCCCAAGCTGCCTCTCGGTGCTTTAGGTTTTCCATAGAGTCCTTGATGTAGATAACACCGAAGGCAACGGTAAGAATAAGGAAGGCGACGGCGGCTACATTGTAGGCGATATCGCTTGAGGTATTAGGTGTGTATTGTTTTTTCATTTGTTTTTTTTTGGTGATTGGTTTGGAACGAAAGCTCTTTAGAATTCCAAAGCGGCATTGCTCTCGTTATTCAGTGCGGTGCAAATCTCGCTCTTGTTGGAAAGAGGGAATCTCTCATGAAACGCCGAATCAATCACAGCTCGGTAGGCTTCTTTCTCTTCCCCTACTGCTGCTGCTCTAACTTCGTAAATGGCGGCAGCCTCTATAGCCTCTTTCGCTGCTTTCAATGTCGGGAAATAAGAGCCGCGCTCGCTTCCATCTTTCGGGGTATATGTGGTGTAGATAATAGTCATATCGACCGCAAGCTGACTAAGTCTGATCTTATTGCAAGCCCTAAATGCATTAAATAGCAAAAACGTAAGGAGAGAGAAAAAGACACGTTTTTAACGTGAGAAGTAGAACCAAGGAATTAACCTGGCAAAATGGAAGGAATCAACCTGGCATCGACTCCCCTAGCATCTAGGGTCCTACGGACAAGCCTAGCCTGTAGGATTACAAGAGAGGAGGGGTGTCAATCAAGAGACAATCCGCCTGAAAAATGCGTTCCGGGAGGGTGCGCGGGGGGATTCTGGCTCGCCGCTATATACGTATACCCCTTCAGATATTTATACCAAATTTGAAAAGAGGGGCACCAATAGACTCACAAGTGGGTTGCCTGTGGGGTTCTAGTGGAAGCGAGCCTATTAGTGCCCTCTCTGGTTCTCCATCAGTCTTTCTTGGAAGGCACCAAGTTAATCCCAGCGTTTAGCTTAGGGGGCATTGGGCGCACTTCCAGATCTACTGCGATGTCTTTTGGAGGATCTGTAAGGGGCACAGGAAAAGCGCCACCGAGATCCAAGGTTGAGCAAGAGGACACAAGAAGTGCTCCTGCTAGCATTGTTAGTTTTTGTTTCATAACAATAATAACGTGTATGAAAAGTTAGAACAAATCGACACAAATAAATAACATGTCGATGAAAACAAAAAGGACTCCCTAAGTTTTCACTACAGGGAAAAACAAAGAAAACCTGCAATGAAGGGAC
>Ga0098037_1001411_pt1 | contig 11120 bp, 7 predicted proteins | sample 5_EtaG_FD_75050 | JGI IMG/M metagenome (GOLD analysis project Ga0098037, IMG submission 75050) | Marine viral communities from the Subarctic Pacific Ocean - 5_ETSP_OMZ_AT15132 metaG | ecosystem: Environmental > Aquatic > Marine > Oceanic | place: Pacific Ocean | collected 2015-01-08 | reverse complement strand
CCATCTTTATTGGAATAATCATAAACTTCAAACTGAATAAAATCATATCCAAGATCAGGTATCTGACCGATTGGATATCTCATACTTGCAATACTAGATCTAGAAGTTGTTCCTCTCAGTGATCTATTATTGGTAACTCTTCCAACTGCATTACTAATAAAGTTTGATGCATTTTCAAAAGTTTGAGGATCAATACCATCAGGATTACCAATAGTTACATCACTTTTAGATGTAACCTGTTGCTTTGTTATTGGATTAGAAATTCCAGGAATACGTTCATCAAAGAAACTTTGTTGTGTTCTTAATATGTCATTTGCATCGATGTCAGTAAAATTTGAAGGATTGTTTAGAACATTAGCTCTATCTTCATTAAATGTATTGACTTCACTATAGAATATTCCTTCAAAGTCTTCGACCGACAACTCTGTAGTATCAAGAGCAGTTAGTGAGTTGGCATTGTTATAGAGTCTAGCAAAAGATGCAGGTTGATCTATCACCCAGTTTGTGGTGTCAGAGTGTGCCAGTTGGAGATCTTCTCCTTTGCTCAGAGTCATCTTCCCAGTCTTTGTGTCGATGCTCTCATCCAGTGTTACTCCACTCCAGACTTTTCTAAGTGATTTAACTGCCATCAGAATGAATACTTTTAACTATTTAGTTTGAAATATTGATATGGAATACTTCTAAGGTCACTCAGTTCGTTTGGATAAACTAGGTAGAACATACTACCAACTTCTTCCCATGTATATTGCCTACCTTCTCCCCAGTGATAGTTGATACCAGTAAATCCCCAGTTATATACACCAGTACAGGCAATAAGTGGGTGAGCATCATACTCAATTCTTGGTGTCTTTGCCTTATAGATGAAAGTATAATATCTTCCTGGTAGAGGAACTGGTTCAGATGTATTACTAATGACATCTAGAATCTCCAGAAATAAATCTTCTGGATCATTTCCTATTCTAGAAAGACTATCGATGAGTCCGTCTGTTCTTTTGTTGTCGCTTTTTAGGTACTCTTCTTGTTCCGTATTGTTTGATGCCAAGTTCATCCTCCGTAATTATTCTAAACTCAATCCCATTATCTTTAGCAAACTCGCAAGCCGCTTGCCACTTTCTCATATTCTTTTCATATGTTTGTGCCTCATACAAATAAGACTTAGTGGCTCTCTGTCCTGGTTTGGGTGGTTGTGTTTGTTTCTTTGGTTTGACTTCGATAATTTGTTTCTTCACTTTCCCATTGATATCTCTGAATTCAATTAAGAAATCAGGATAGTATCGTCTCACTCTACCGTCAGGTGCTACATATGGGATTGAAAATTCTTCTGAAGCCCACTTCAATACATTCTCATTGGTGTCACACCAGAAACAGAAACGCCTTTCCCATGAAGAACGACAGATGATATTATTGGGGTTACCTTGATATTTCTCAGGGTGAGAAGGTTTGAATAATGATTTTATTGATTCACCCATATACATAGTATGGTACTCCCAATATTTATAGATGGCTGGGGCAATCAGAACATCAGATTTAAGAAGTAGATTTCTACATCTAGCACAGACATCTGTGTATCAGGTGAAACTTCAACCACCAAGTAGTGTGGTTTCACACCTTGCAGGGGAGGGTTTCAACTATTCACAAGATGGTGAAAATGTAGAACTTTTGTGTGAAGCTGTATCACTACCAGGAACCAGTCTTTCTACTCATGAAGTGACTGGTGACTATCATGGTGTCAGAGAAAGAATGGCATATAGAAGAATGTATGATGCCACCACTGACTTTACATTTTACGTTGATCATGATTATAAGGTCATTGAATTCTTTGATGGTTGGATGGATTACATTTCTGGAGTTGGTCGTGGTCAGTATCTAAGTAAAAATGATCAAAAGTCATCTTCTGCTAACTACAGGATGAACTATCCTGATTCATACATGACCAATGTATTCATCACAAAGTTTGAAAAAGATGTCTCTACAAGTAATAGAATTTTTGATGATGGTAGAACATTCTTTATGAACTATACTTTTGTTCAAGCGTTCCCTTTGAACATTGTGAGTATTCCTGTTGCATATGCTCAGAGTGATATTTTGAGGGTGACTGTTTCTATGGCGTATCAAAGATATGTAAGAGAAAAGAGACAGGTTAGAGGGTGATAAATACTGACACTGAAGTCCTTTAGGTTATTATGCCTTTACCAAAAATTGCAACACCAACTTATGAATTGGTGATGCCTTCTACTAAACAGACGGTCAAGTATCGACCATTCCTTGTAAAAGAAGAAAAACTTCTTGTTATTGCACTAGAGAGTGAGGATAGTAAACAAATTACTACAGCAATCAAAGCTGTAATTAAGAACTGTATTTCCACAAAAGGAATTAAGGTAGAGACACTCCCCACATTTGACATTGAGTATTTGTTTTTGAACATTCGTGGTAAGTCTGTTGGTGAAGAAGTAGAAGTCAATATCACTGCACCTGACGATGGAGTAACACCTATTCCCGTTACTATCAATCTGGATGACATCAATGTCATTGAGAATGAAGAACATAGTAAACAAATCAAAATTGATGATAGTCTGATGATGGAGATGAAGTATCCATCACTCGATCAGTTTATCAAGAACAATTTTGACTTTGAGGAGTCCAACAATATAGATCAATCATTTAGTCTTATTTCTGGTTGTATTGATAAAATCTATACTGAAGATGAGGTTTGGGCAGCTGCGGACTGTACTAAGAAAGAAATCACTGAGTTTCTTGAACAGATGAACTCAATTCAGTTCAAACAGATTGAGAAGTTCTTTGAAACGATGCCTAAACTGTCACACACAGTGGAGATTGTAAATCCAAGTACAAAAGTGAAGAGTAGTGTGGTATTGGAGGGTCTGTCTAGTTTTTTCGCATAGGCATGATCCACATGGATCTTGAGAACTACTTCCGTCTCAATTTTGCCTTGATGCAGTACCATAAATATTCATTAACAGAGATTGAAAACATGATGCCCTGGGAGAGGGATGTTTACGTTATGCTTCTTCAGAATCATTTAGAAGAAGAGGAACAAAGAGCGCAACAGGGGGCTAATGGCTAAGACAATCTACGAAAGTGCAGGTAATAACCTTGTCGGTGAGAGTATCGATGAGGTTATTCTACGCCTTCTTGGGTTGGAAGATGTAAATGACTTAGATTATGATGAATATAAAACTCTTCTGAAAGAAGGGATGTTAGCTGGTAGAATGGGATCTACCAAAATGGCATCAACTGAGACAGAGAAACTCACTGATGAATTTAAGAGAGTTAAGAGTAAGACAGGTAGATTCAAGATTAAAGAAAAGAAGGTCGATGTATCTTCTTTTACAAGACAGAAACCAAAAGACACTAGAACATATACAGGATCACAGAGAAGACTTAAACCGGCCAGAGGACAGAAAACTGGCACAGAGTTGGTTCAAAAGTTCTTCGGATTTGATTCCGAAGTAGGTGAAGATTCTGAAGATTCGAAAGATTCAAGAAAATTATTAACCTCATCAGAATCTAAAAATAAGAAAGGTGGTGCCCTGAGTTTTCTTAAGGATGTTCTTGCTCCGAGTTTAACAAAGATTGAGGAGAATCTCGAATCTATTCTTAGTGTAATGACTGACCAGTTTGCACTGGCAGAGAAATCAAGACAGAGCACAAGAGTTGATAGTGAGAAGGACAAAAAGAGAGACAGAGAAGAGAAATCTGAGAAAGGTGGACTTGCTAAGTTTGGAGATGGTTTAAAAAAGAAAGTAACTAAACCTTTTACAGACTTCTTCGATATGATCAAGAATTTCTTCATGAACATTCTCAAGGGTGCTGCAGTCTTAAAGTTAATTGATATTCTTCAGAATCCTAAAAAGTTCTTTGCTGATCTACTCAATCCAGTTATCAATTTCTTCAATGGAGTTATTAAGTTTGTTTGGAATGGTTTAATTTTCCCAGTTAATTTTCTAATTGACAGGGTCAACGAAGGTCTTGCTGGTTTGAATAGTATGTTGAATGGTGTTCTTAAATTAATTGGACAAGAAGGTAATAACCAACCACTAAAAATTAATACATTTGAAGCACCACAGATTCCTACTATTGAAGTTCCATCAACAGCAGAAGGTGGAGAATCAACTGGTATGGCTGGTGGTGGACAGGTAGATAGTAATACTGGAGAGAGAGTTAGTGGCCTGGGCCCTGATACTCAACTGGTTGCTCTTCAACCTGGTGAAGTTGTAATGAGTAAGAAAGCTGTAGAAGCTTATGGTGCAGAAACACTTTTGGGAATGAATGCCGATGCTGGTGGAACTAATAAACCAACACAAGGAAAGGTTCTTGGATATTCTGGTGGTGGTATTGTAGAACATATTCATGGTGACCCCACACGTCCTGGATACAGAGCTGACCATGGTTCTGTTTCTAATGCACACGATCACTTTGGGTTTGCCACTGAAGAATTAAGAAAGGCTGTACAGAATGGTCTGGCCAATGGTAAAGGTCCATCTGGTCGTAAGTATCAGATTGGTTCTACAACTGGAGGTAAACACGCAGCAACAAGTTACCATTATGTTGGTAGAGCATTTGATATTCCTTGGAGTCAATTTGGTAGTGGGGCCATCGGTCAGAAAGACTTTGATCAATCTGCCACACTACTCAAAGATGTACAAGCATTAGTTGCTCAGAATGGTGGGTCATCAGATTACAGTCCTTCTCCTAATACTTCCTCCGGTGGTGGAGGAGGTAGTGGTGGTGGGATGAGTAGTGGTTCTAGTGGACCCGCTCGTTCTGGACCAAAACCAAATAGATTGAATTTCCCACTAACTAGAGAGGGATCTAAACAATACAATCAAGCAGTTTCAGATTGGGAATCTGGAAGTTCATCATCTTCACCAAAGACACCGATGGTTTCTGGTGGATCTTCTTCTTCTGGTGGAGGTTCTTCCTCCGGTGGAGGAGGAGGAGGTGGCGGTGGTGGAATGGGTTCCAACACATTTAATGTAATAGCCGCTCACGAAGGTAACTATAATTCTATCAATAGAGGAGTTGCTGGTGATAGTCCTGGTGGTGCTTCCAAATACTTCGGTAAAAACTTAACAGATATGACTGTATCTGAGGTTTCAGAACTTCAAAACTCTGGTAAGTTGTTTGCTGCTGGTAAGTATCAGATTATTCCAATAACGATGCCTGGATTTATTTCTACAATGGGAATCAAAGGATCTGATATGTATGATGCTGCGACACAGGAGAAGTTTAAGGAATATGTGATCAATCACAAGAGACCAGCTGTCGGTGCATATCTCAGAGGTGAAACGAATGATCCAAAAGAAGCAGGACAGGCTTTGGCCAGAGAATTTGCTTCTGTCGGTCTTCAGTATCCAGAAGCCGGTAAACCTAGAGGTTCGTCTAGATATGCCGGTACAGGTGGAAACAGAGCTGGAATCACTCCAGAGGATATAACTGAGGCGTTAAAAAAAGACAGATCTGGTGGTTCTGCACTCTCTTCACCATCTTCACCACCATCTGTCACCGGTGGCCCTCAGATGTCGTCACCATCATCTTCTGGTGGAACGAATTTGAGACCAGAGGATATACCACCAAGTGTTAGTCCAGCTAGTAGTGGTTCTCCAATGATATCATCAACTAGTAGAACAAAACCACCCGGTCCACCAAGTTGTGCTTGTCCACCTAAATCTCCGAAGGTTGTTGCTCCTCCAAAAGCTCCGTCTCAAGGTGGTTCAAGTGCAGCAGTTGGTAATTCATCAGCAAAAGCTGGTTTCTCACCAATTGATCTTGGTAATCCTGACCTTATCATTGTCAAATCAATTTATAATATTGTAGGATAATGTTACCAATAATCGCCAATGGAATTAAAGCAATATCTGGTATGGGTCTCAAGAAGGCCGCAACTCAGGGTGCAAAGAATTTTGTTTCTGGTAAGGGTAGAAATAAGAAAACTAATGTTAATGTAGGAAAGAAAAAAGGAGGGAGAGGAGGATACTCTACTCCTGGTCAGATAGTTGTTGCTGGGTCAACAGATATAGTTCCAACTACATCAATGGTTGGTGGGGGACTATCTACTGAAGTTAAAGGTACAGGTCCATCAACTAAAAAAGTTAGTATTGAATCAATGACTCTCCAATTGGAGAACATTGTTGCAATGACAACATCGATAGAAAATATTACAAAGAAAACTTATAAAAGTCAGAAGGACGCATCTAGAAAGGCTAGAGTACAAAGAGAGAAAGATAAGAAGAGAGAAAGAGAAGAAAAGCAAGAATCCCTTCTTGGTAAAGCAGGAAAAGGAGCACTTGGTGTTGCCAAGAAAGTTGATGATAAGTTTAATATTCTGAACTTTCTTACTCAGATTCTTCTTGGATCTCTTGTTCTTGCAATAATAAAGAACTTTGATGCGATTGCTAAAACTTTTAAGTTTATTGGAGAAAACCTAAGTAAAATTTACTATGGGTTTAGACTTCTACTTACAACATTTAAATCTATTGGTAAGAGCCTTCTTAATATATTCAAGAAAACGGGATCAAAAGTATTTAATTCTACAACAAAAGGAATATCTAACGCATTCAAATCTGTTGGTAAACTGTTTTCTAAAGTATTTAAGGGTATAGGTGGTTTTGCTCTTAAGACTGCTAGAGCGGCAATCAACTTCGCTAAAACATTAGGAAGAGGGGCTTTGAGTATAGGAGGTAAAGTTCTTAGTAAAATAACACCTAAGGCTGTTCAAAAAGGAGCTCAAACACTCACAAGAGGAGCCCAGAATCTTGGAAAAGGAGCTCAAAACCTTGCCCGAGGAGCAGCATCTAGAATTGGTAATAGATTAGCAAAAGTTTCTTTTGATGCCAGATTGGCAACCAGAGGGATTGCGAAGACGGGTGGCCAATTCCTCACAAAAGCTGGTAAATTAACAAAAGGTGCAGGTGCAGCATTAAAATCTGTAGCGAAGGGATTTGGTAGAATTCCTATTGTTGGACCTCTGATTGTTGCTTTATCTTCTTTTTTATCTGGTGATCCCTTAAATCAAACTCTTTTCAAGACTTTTGGTGCAGCTATTGGTGGTCTTCTTGGTACATTTGTACCCTTTCCTGGTATTGGTACAATCCTTGGTGGATTGATTGGTGAATATGTTGGAGATCTTTTATATGTTCTCTTTGACAATGGAGGTGAAGGGGGACTTGATGCTCTTGGTAAGAGACTTTCAGAAGATCTTAAGGCTGCATTGTCAGTTGGTAAAGCTGCATTAGAATGGGTTGGTAAAGGTTTCGCGAGATTTTATGAGGTTATTCCTAAGTTCAAACTACCTGACCTTGGAACACGTTTTGGTATTAATCTTAACGATATAGCTTACGGACCACTCAATCTTCTTTTAAGAGCAGATGCTGGTAAAGGAATTCAAGATGTTGAAATCCCTAATCCACTTTGGATGTTAAGTCTAAACAATATTGGAGAAAAAGCTAAGTTAGCTTCTAGAGCTTTCTTCAGTGACGATCCAATGGATGGTAGTGAAACGGAAGAGGCTGGAAAGGAAACCAGTGACACACCACAAATGAGTGGAACAATGTCATCTGCAAAGATTCAGTCAGGAAACCAAACTGAATCTTCCTCAGGACCAGAAAGAAGTTCCGAAGTTGGTGAAGTCAAGGAAATCCCTAAACCCAATAGAGATGATTTTGGAAAAGGTAGATCTGGTGCTAAAAAGTATCAACAGGCGATGAAAGATTACAAGGCTAAGAAAGAATCACAAAATGAAGTAAAGGTACAACCACAGGAAACAAAGATTCCTGAAGCAAACAAGTCAATGAAGGTTGCAGACAGTATTGGTGCGACTGCAACAGCTACAATGTCTAAACCAAGAGATTCAAATACTATGGATACTGTGGATAAACCACAACCAACGACATCTGCAGAAATCACTGCACCATCTAAACCATCAATGTCTGCTGGTATAGAATCACAGGCTTCTTACGAAGGTGGTGGTGGAGGTAACTGTGGTGATTGTGAGGAAGATACTGTTTCAGTTCTTCCACCAAAACCAGAACCCTCCGTTTCCGGTGGATCTGGTGGTGGTAGTAAAGGATCTTTCTCTGGTGGAGACATGTTAAATAGTGTGATGAAGCAACAAGTTCTTGGGTTCTTGTATAAAGGTTAATGTCAAATAACGTAACTGGTGGTGGTAATATTAAAGATTTCACTCTCAAATCTTCTGAGGGTGAAAAGTCTGTTGACATGTCTGCAACTGTAGTTGACTACAGGTACTACGAAAGTGTATTGTCTAATGCTTACACATCGACTGTAACTATTGTAGAAACTGGTAACGGTGGTGAAGGTGAGAGTAAGAATAAAGGTGTTCTTGATAGTTTACCTATTAGAGGTGGTGAAGAAGCTAAAATTGTAATTGAAGACAACTTTGGAGAATCCATATCCGTTCCTCTATATGTGAATAAAGTAAGAGACGGTGTTCCTGGATCACAACAGGACATCTATGTTGTTGATTTCTCTTCAGCGGAACATTTTTCAAATCAAGAGTCTAGAATTATTGAAAGGTATGAAGGTAAGATCTCAGATCATATTGAAACTATTTTGAAAGATAAGTTGAAGTCCACCGGTAAACTTGATATCGATGATACTTCTCTTGAATACAACTTTCATGGTAGTGACAGAAAGGCATTCTACACATGCACCTGGTTGGCATCAAAAGCTGTTCCAGCTGAAGGTGTAGGTGATGCTGCTGGTTTCTTGTTCTTTCAAACAAGAGACGGGATGCACTTCAAATCCATTGATAATTTGTTTGGTCAGGCAAAACCAGTAGTAAAGTATACTTATAACAATACAGGTATTCCTGTTGAAGGAAAGGATAGTCAGATTATTTCTTATACTATTGAGAGTGACACTGAAGTTCATAAGAACATGAATATGGGAACATATAATAATAGGACTAGATTCTTTGACTTTATGGCCATGGACTACAAGGTCGTTGATTATAATATTGAAACACAAAAAGGTGGAATCAAGAATGCCGGTAAAAAGGTAGATTTTACATCAAAACAATTTACACAGAAACCAACTAGAATGTTAGAATTGATCAATGATATTGGTGTGAATCCGAAAGGAACTGGTGATAAACAATTAGATAATTGGAAAGGAGATATAACTGCTCCAAACTTTAAGGCAGAAGAGACATTAGTTCAGTCTCTAATGAGATACAATCAACTCTTCACCGTAAAAACAAACATTGTAGTTCCTGGTAATTTTAAGATTAAAGCTGGTGATTTGATTGAATGTGATTTTCCTGAAATGGAGAGTGGTAATCCTACAAATGAGAACAAACAGACTGGAGGTATATACATGGTAGCTCATGTCTGTCATAAAATCACACAAACTGATTGTCTCACAAGTTTGGGACTGATTCGTGATTCCTATGGTAAGAAGGGAGGTTTCTGATGATTGAACAAGGACTATTCAAGAGACACTTCGTAGGTAGAGATGGTTTCCAGTGGTGGATTGGTCAGGTCGCTCCTGAAGATTCATGGACTGGAAATCAACCTGGTGTTCCTGTAGATACTAATGAGGACAGTTCATATAAAGGATTTGGTGAAAGAGTTCGTGTGCGTATCATGGGATACCATACAGAATCTGTAGAAGCTATTCCTGATGAAGAACTACCATGGGCAACTGTAATGTACCCTGTCACTGCAGGTGGTGGAGGTAGAGCCTCATCTCAATCGATGAATTTGGTTGGTGGTAACTTTGTCTTTGGATTCTTTATTGATGGTGAAGATGCCCAACAACCCATCATCATGGGTGTACTTGGTTATAATGATTACCAAGAGGTAACCAAAAGTCTTGATGATGATGCACCTAGATTTGTCCCTCATAGTTCTTACGACAAAAAGCAAGAGAAAGATAAAGTCTCACCATTCTCTGTAAAAGAGGGTGGTTCTGGTCAAACTGCAGGTCAGACTAATTCAAAAGGAAAATCAAATAACGATTTAATTATTGAGAGTGTTCAAAGTTCTAACTCTCTCAAAGAGATGTCTGCAAAGGAGATGGAGAGAAAGGGTAAAATCGAAGAACCTCTTTCACAAACAGAAGATTGTGATCCGATTCCTACAACTAGAATTCAAAAACAGGTACAGAATATTGTTCGTGAAATAGAACATATTCAGAAATCAATCAAAGATCCAAGAAATGCAATTTCTGTTGGTAAGGCAAATCTTCCTAAAGAAATTCAAACTCTTCAGAAGCAACTTGCAAGACATATGTCTGCAAATACGAAGTCTATCCTCCAACAAACCCAGAAAAAGATTATCAAGGAGTTGAATGATAAGGCCAAGGATTCTTTTTACTCAGTGATGCCAAATCAAAGGCCAGAAGTGAGACTCAAGATAGAAAAAGCAAACGATCAAGTTTCTTGTCTCTATACAAAGTTATATGATGGTCTTTTTGATACAATGATGGACATGTTAACTGACATGTTAGGACCAGCTGGAGAACTAAGGAAAGCAATTAATTTTCCACTCTGTTATGTCGATGATATTGTTGGTAACAAAATTGGTACTATTCTAGATGAATTGACAGGTAACCTTTCTAGTGTCTTGGGTGAAGTTAATGATGTCCTATCGATTCTTGGAGGTGAACCTCCAGTGCCTACTCCAGATTTGACGAGTCTTGACTGGTTGGTTGAAGATGTTTTTTCATTCTTTGAGTGTGAAGGAGAACCAAAGTGTCCTACTCAGGAAAACTGGAGTGCTTGGTATGGAATGGATACAGGTAATAAGAAAAAGAAAAAGAGTTTAAAGACCATTACTGACGCAGCTAAGAAGGCTCATAGTGCATTGAATGATGTGACTGGGGCTATAGATTCTGTGACTGGGGCTATAGATTCTGTAACAGGAGCTGTAAAATCTGTAGGGGATGGGTTTAGTAATATTAAATTTGATGGTTTATACTTAAACAGTCAGTGTGGTGGTACTCAAGAAGAAGCTCTTGGACCAGAAGTTTGTACATCACCTAGAGCAAAGATTACTGGTGGTTTTGGTGCAGACGCAAATGTTATTCTCACACAAGATGGCCAAGTGATAGCACTTGATGTTGCTCGTCTTGGTGTG
>Ga0098037_1001404_pt1 | contig 11160 bp, 19 predicted proteins | sample 5_EtaG_FD_75050 | JGI IMG/M metagenome (GOLD analysis project Ga0098037, IMG submission 75050) | Marine viral communities from the Subarctic Pacific Ocean - 5_ETSP_OMZ_AT15132 metaG | ecosystem: Environmental > Aquatic > Marine > Oceanic | place: Pacific Ocean | collected 2015-01-08 | reverse complement strand
ATGTCCATGTGAATGTAATGTTATCAATTGTTTGAGGTGTACTTAGTACAGCTTTAGGTGAAATAGTATTTGTATTTAGTGGTTCGATATTATGACCAGAAACCACGTATTCATAGCCTGATCGATGATCTACCGAAGTTATAGTTTCAGTGACTACAGTTTTAGTTTCCTGTCTGCTGTTAAGAGTACCAGTTGAAAATGTAGGAACTACGGGAACAGCAGAAACGCTAGTTCCTGTAACGGATATAAGCAGTAATAACTTATATATTTTATGCACTATTTAATAGTAATTTCTGATGAATATTGAGAAACCGCAGTAGATCCAGCCGATCCTGCTGTTATAGAAATTACACCAGAACTTAGAACAGAGCCAGCGAGATTTCCAGCGACACCTCCAGAAGACACTGTAAGATTTCCAAAAGCGGGCATATCTGGTACTACTCCTGCTGTTACATCTACACCTGATCCAATAGCAGGTATGGCATCGCCTTGGAGGTAGCTCTCTGAATACGAAAAGGCAGATCCAACTGTATTGACTTCCATAGCACCAACATCAAGAATTGCTGCGGCGGTTGCGGTTGGGGCGGTCAACTTACCGAAGTGCTCACCAGTCGTAACTTTCATATTATTGCCAGAGACAGAATACGAACTTGGAACTCTGATGGCTTGAACTCCTGCCCCGTCAAGTTTTAAACTTGCTGATGCTGTGTGTTTGATAGAGATGTCTGCGTTAGCTGGTGCTGCTAACAGCAAAAGAATTAGAAAGTGTTTCATGTAAGTTTTCCTGTTTGTGGATCTATAGTTCTGTTTGTTATTGGATCGATCTTTGGTTCAACAGGTACAAGTTTTATAGGTGTCTCCACTCTAATTGTTTGGTAAGGTACTCCCCCTATTACTTTACTTTTACTCTCATCTACTTTATAAGTTCCATCGCCTTTTTTAGAGGTTGTTGTAATATTAAAGCTGGCCAAAACCCCTGTAAACACTGAAGCTATGAATGTTGGATCAATTTTTTGTTGTGGTATTCCTGGGATGGAAACGTAATTTAAAGTTAATATTGCACCCGACCACCCAAGAACGACAATTTTTATTAGCGTAGTTGTGGTGTCATCCAAGCCCTCCTTTAGCTTTTGCAGAGGATTTCGCTTTTTTGGTTCGTCTGCTTTTGTTTCTGCCATGAAAAACTAGAAATAATAGTTTAAGATTACTCCTAAACTGTAAATTATGCCTCAAGAACTACTAGCAGCATTGATAGGGGCGGCTATTTCTGGAGCGTTGATGGTCTTAGCGAACCAGACAAACAAGAGGCAAAGAGATATACGTGAAATATTCCATCGTTTAAATGCTATTGATAAAGACCTTGCTACGCTTACAGCAAATACGAGAGATCCACAAGGATGGAGGAAAAGATAGCAACAGCTAAAGCAAGAATTAAAGAGTTAGAACTATTGATTAAACACTGGAAAAAGCAAAAGTGAATTGTTGGCACTGTAAAACTGAATTGATCTGGGGCAGTGATTCTAACTGTGAAAATTTAGAAGAGTACGACTTCGTTACTTTCTTAAGTTGTCCTAACTGTGAGGCAGATGTAGAGGTTTATCACCCTAAACCAAAAAGGAAAACCCCCTAAGTGTGAGTTAGAGGGTTTTACTTAACATCGCATCCCACTGCGAGGGGTCCAATAACTTACTTGCAAGGCTAGTAAGGTACTTTTTTACTTTACTACTTTTAGTTTGTTATTCAAGTAACTAGCCCTTGTTTGTTGTCGTCTTATTTCAAGACAGTGTGAGCAAAAACATAACTTACTTTTTTGCTCCATTACGCTGCTAAATTTCTTAGAAACAAAGACAACAAAACCCCCCTTATTGTGCAAATCTAGGGAGGTCTTGTATTTGTGATGGGGATCACTAAGCCAAATGTAGCGGTTTTATATAAGATTGTGAAGAGTGAGTCTATTTATGGGAAAATTACTTAAGCCCTTTCGACCTGTTTTATACGCTTTTTTGCGAAGTGAAGCAGGTAAGAAGCTGTTATTAGATCTGTTAAAGGCAGCATCAAAACAGACTACAAATACACTTGACGATCAAGCTGTAAACTTCTTACAAGCAAGGTTATACCCCAATTCAACTACTACATTACAATGAGCTTTTATAAAAGAGATTGGCTAGAAGAAGACCGCCAAAGAGTTTTAGACATGGAACGTCTGTACGTTCTTGATGGTCGCCACTTACCTGACAATCCAATGCACGGTATCTACACTGGGTTAGAAGCTAAGAGAAAACAATTAGATGGAGAACTTGGATGAGCAATTTATTCTGTTAGATCAGCTAATGGAACCTGCCAGCATTGAACAAGAATTAGAGCTAGAAAAGAAAATAAGATGGTACAGCGAAGAAGCCTCAAAAGAGCAATTAGTAAGACATTGCGAAGCAATAGAGAGACATTATTTTCACCAAACACAATTTATTGCTAATTGTTTAACTGAGCTAGCAAGATGCAAAGCCAAGATTGCTTGTATAGAAAAACCTGTTAAAACTACCCCACCTAAAAACTGGATAACACGTTTATTTAATCCATAGATACAAAACTTGCTTTATAGCCTGTCCACTTTACTTGTTTATCTTGGACAGATATTTCTGGATGTTGAATGGAATACCAACGGTGTTTGCAGATAGGACACCACCTTCTCCTTATCGTTAAGTTAGGGGAACGATTAGTGAGCACAACTCTAGTCCTAAGATGAGAGCACTTAGGGCAAGGACAATAAGTTTGATTCATTATTTAAGGAGCTGGAACAAGTATGTGTTGAGCGTGTTCTGATGTTCTACCGTCAGGCCATTTTACACCGTAGTAATAACAGATACGACCTCTTACATTATGTTTTTCAATTACTTTTATGACCGTTCCAACGGCAGATCCTATTGCCAGAAAAACACCTGTATTTTTCTTTTTATTTACTTGATCATCTAGTTTAAATTTAGGTGTCGATGTTGTAGAAGTCATAGTTCTTTTTTCCAAAGTACTGAAGCAGTAGGGTTGTTAGTTTTAGCTTGTTTCATTGCTTCTTCTTTTGTGTAACCTGAGTAACGCATATTTTTACCTTCTTGTCTCGGGTAACAAACCCAAAAAAGGTGCAATCTTAATCTGGGTTTAGATGGTGCGTTCTCTGAAGTAACAGCAGAGTGATAAGTCATTGTGTAGTTGATTTTGGAGGTTTTTCAGGAGCACTGGAACGACCTTCGATTCTCTTCCTTACAGATTCTCTCCATACAACTTCGTCTTTAGCTTCAGCTTCCTTATATACAGAACTGGGTAAGCTAGTTTCTAATTTGTTGTAGATAACTTTTCTTACCCATGCAGATGGTCTAATACCTTCTTTCTCTGCTTCGGTTGCTACTAGATCTGCCCTATTAGGGTCTAGTAACAACTGCATATAAGTTTTGTTTCCGTGCTTCAAAGCCATTAATACAGATAGCCGTTGTACTACTCTACCACGAAATTGGTCTATCGACTTTTCTAAGGTAAGCATCTCTGTGTACTTCTCTCGATAGTCTTCTTTGCTTCTTAGAACCTGCACGAACTTTCCGTGCTCCTTCTAAAAAATCCGCAGCTCTTTGAAGATCACTTGTCTGAGCTTTGATTATCTCGCTGTTCAGACGTTCCATCACTATCAGTCGGGCACTCTTCTCGGTAGGCATGAACCATTACTTCAGCAAGACTGCTGTAGTATCCTACTTGCTTTTGTTTCTTGTAGTACCAACCTTTATTGTTTTTAGATACTACTATCAATGTACTTCCTCCCATGTGTTTCCTATCTTTACCTCGGCTAAAGACGGTACATCTTTTAACCATAAAGATTCAGCACTTTCCATGATCCCCTTTAGTAATGTTGCCCATTCATCAGCGTACTCCTCTTTGACTAAAAGAAGTATCTCATCGTGAACAGCAGCAGCAATCTTCACAACATCTTCACCAGCTTTATGCACTTCAGGCCATATATTTCCTAAAGCACATTTCAATATAGCTGCCCCTGCACCCTGTATTGGTGTATTACATCTAACAGTGACTCTATTTAAGTCTCCCTTAAGATACCTACGCATATTAGTAACAGGGACTCGTATCTCAGGCCATTCATTGTCTTCCGTGGAACGTACCTCTTCTTGATTACTTTTTTGCCATTCTTTAATACCAAAGTAAGTATTTAACCAGCCATCTCTGACAGTTTTTGCTTGCTCTTGTGACATAAGAACACCCTGGGAACCAGCGTAGTTCCTTAAACCTTCTACACCAGCTCCATATAGCAAACCAAAGTTAGCGGATTTCGCCACTTGCCTGTCGCAGCCCATCTTTTCGGCTGTGTAATCGTGTAAATCTGCTCCCTCTTTAAATGCTTGAATCATATTTGTATCGTTAGCTAAGGCAGCAGCTAAACGTAATTCCATTTGGCTAAAGTCTGCGTCTACTATTTTCCAACCTTCAGGAGCTTCAACACAACTTCTAAACTCTCTGTCTCTAGGAATCTGCTGATTATTAGGTTTAAGAGAACTCATTCTTCCTGTTTCTGCACCTAACTGCATATAAGAAGCACGAACAAACCCATCATCAGCCATCTTTTCTTGAATACTTTGTGCCATCTGTCTTCTCTTCTCTTTCCTCTTCCACTCAACTAATGTCTGGATCGTTTCAGAATCCGCAGCAGCTCTTCTAAGTGCTTCCTTGCCTACGCTAGGTTTACCGTTGTTATCTGTAGGAGTGTAGCCAAGTATAAGTGTAAGTTTATTTAATAATTGCTTAGAACTTTTAATATTAAAGCCAGCATATTTTTTAGTACCTAAACGAATAGCACCTGTATCTTTTGGCCTTAAGTTAAAAGTACCGTCTTCATTTCTAGGAAGTTTCTCTCCTTCAGGAAGAGTGTTATCTAACTCTCGTATAAACTCATCTCCCATGTGTTGCACATCAAAAGCTTTATCCTCTTTGTAAGTCTGTAACGCTTGTGCGTTCCAAGGTAAACCTATCCTCCACATCTGAGCCATGGCAGGCAAAGCCTGACATTCAAGTGTGTAACTAGCTTTTAAGTTTGCTTTAGATAACTTTTGATCAAGAATTTGATCTAGTTCAAGTAATACCTCTACGTCTGTAGCTGCATACTCTAGTTGTTCTTTAGATAGATCAGGTTTAGACCAGTCAGATCTTTGCTGTTCTTTAGGTAGATCAACAGATAAATGTTTACTAGCTAAAGCATCCAAAGAATGTTTAGCGTGAGGTACACCATTGTATAAAAGTTTGTTAGCTATAAAGGAACACCTAACATTTCCTCTTACATAGATTCCCTGTTCTTGTAACCAGCCCAAGTCAAACACAGCATTATGAGCTAACCAAAAACGGCAACCGTTATTAAAGAATTTATCTAACTGATCCCAGTCTTTCTCTTCTAAGTCAAAACAATCAATAACAACAATTGTTTTAGCTGTGTAAGAACCTAACTGAATAAGCCGTAAACCACCTTTCTTTGGTTGTAACTGAGTCGTTTCAGTATCGAAGCTGATACTACTGCAAGTATTTAAGCGATGTAGATTCTCTATCCCATAAAAGACAGAGTATTTTTGAAATGAGGTCATGGATTAACCTAAAGTTTACTTTGTTAATGTAGCACACTATTATATTTTAGACCATTCTTTCATTCTTTTTCTCATAATCCTTTTATTCAATCTAGTTATAAGGCATATTTCAAAACCGCTTGCCAAAGCATTTTCTATATGACCATTGCAATACTGTTCGTTCCAGTAATGAACTTGCTCGACTGCATTTACTTTTCCGTCTTCTCCGATACTTGTAAAACGGACAGAAGCTAAGGGTTCTTCTTCACCATAATTAACTGTATAGGCACAGATGCGTACATATTTATCATTCATAGGAACCTCTCAACTCTCTTGGAACGTAATATCTATTTTGCTCTAGCCACAATCTAAGAATGAAAGGTGGGTATGTTTTTACAGTTCCAAAATTTGCGTCAAAAACAGAACCCCGTTCCACATTATGTTTACGGCATAAACTAGATAGTTCTTTACCTATCTCCCCTGTGCGAGATACATCCCAATCTACCTGTAACAAATTTTTAAGTGCTTTAACTGACATGTACTCACGTATTTTTTGATTGTCTTTTTCTCTGTCGCTTAGAGAAGCTACAAGTATTTCTGTATTTTGTAACCTGTGTTCGTGATCATTAAGTCTGTTTTCTTGAGATATACCACTTTGCGTTAGTACCTCTATAGCCTGAGAAATGTTGGCAGTTATCTTGGACAACTTAACAAGTCTGGACCTGTTGTTGTCTTCGTTGCTATTACTTAGGCCGCTAAAGTTTTCCGACATAAAATAATCTGATTGCGGTTTTTTAATTGTACTACTGTATTGCTATACATCAATAATTTGGTCTTTTACGATCATATCTACAACTTCTTTAGGGTCTACTTTCCACATGTCCCATTCATTAACCCCCTGTCCCGTAGATTTTGTGTCGAAACTCTCTTTCGTTCCAGTGGAAGGCTTTTCAACGACAATCGGTTTTGTCGAAACCTCTTTTTTGTCGAAACCTGTTTTTACCTTGGGGGTTTTGACAAAAGTAGGGTTTTGACAATTTGAATTGTCGTTGAGATCCGTTCCAGTATCTAGTTTCTTTAGTTTAGACACACTTTCTAACTGACGCATAGGAGAACCTTCTTTTTTATCTGGAACGTTAAGAGCTTTGTAGAACTTCGGTGGTCTTCCTCCTCGCTTGCCTTTTACCTTTGGAACGGACACTTCTTCTATTAGTTTTTGGTCCTCTAATCTCTTTACTGCATACTTAATTGCTCTTTCTCTATGTGTACCTGCTATTTCTTCTTCTACAAGATCTTTAATTGACCATGCTTTTGGGTTATCTCTCATAGTTCTTAATAATGCCCTTGAAAAAGCATTAGGACAATCGAATGAAAGACTTGTATCTGTTTCTGGGTAACTAGCTATTTTGTACGTGTAATCAAGACCTAAAGTAAATAGCATTTTCATATCTGCTCTATCGTCTCTAGATTTTCTTACTTGTACGGAACGAGTGTTAGCTCCTATAGCTCTACCGTTACCACGAACTTCTCCTATTTCAGCCTCTTCCATTTTTCTCATATTCCAGCTTTCATCCACAGCATTTTTAATAGCTGTAGTTCCTCTTTCTGAACCATCTTTATTGTTGTGATGAATAATAATTAGAGAGCAAGGATGAAAACCGCTTTCACTACCATTTCTCCTAACAAGTTTTTTAAGAGGTAACGCATACTCCCTAGCATTTTCGTTATAGGGATTATTGTTATTACATCCATCTAAACTATCAATAACTATAAGGTCATACTTATGCTTATTTTGCATATTTTTAAACCTTGTAAACCATTGCATATCCCACTCTCCCACTATTTTTACGTTCCTTTTATTGTTTATATTTACCTGCTCAAATTGCCTTCTTAAAACTCTTTCATTCTGATCACCATTTAACCATAAAACCTTACCCATTGGAACGTTTACCTTATCTCCATAAACTTCAAAAGGAATACCATCAGCTATATGTTTAGCAATAGTCATACACATTGCTGTCTTACCTGTACCACCATCCGCATGTAATAAAAGTGTCCAAGGTTTAGGAAGTAGGCCAGGAATTGTGTAATCAAAAGGACTGTCATCTAATTCATCAATACTTTTAGGTTTATGTCCCTTAGTTCTCTCAAATAACTCATAAGCTTCTGCTAATTCTTCTACTTCAGCAGAATTTCTTCTTTTCGCCTCTAATGCCAACTTATGAAGTGCTTGTTCTCTAAAAGCAGGGTTTTCATTATCTGGATCGCTATCTATTTCTAAAAAGCTCTTAATTATCTCTTTTCCATCAGGAATCTCTTCTTTAAACTTAAGAGGAATAGCAGAAACTTCCTCTACTAATTTATCTAAACCATTCTGCTTTAATCTTTTTCTATCTGGATCTTTTTCATCCGCAAGTCTTATTAAACTCCCCATATTTAACCTAGTTCCATCATTCCTCCATGTCCTATACCACCTGTCAGCACAAGGATCTTCCCCATTTTCCCAAACATATTTATAATCTGGATCGTTTTTACTCCACTCTGTCCAAAGACTTAAACCTTCATCTCCATCTAACTCATTATTAATCATTGCTCCTATTTCCCACCAATAATCTTCTTGCTCTGGTCCCTTGTACCCAATAACACTTAAACAACTAGATATAATCGCAACTTTCTCTTCTTTACTTCTTTTAGACCACCTGTTATCTACATACTTAACATCAACTTCAGTGTGCTTCTTTCTGTACTGCTCTCGCATACGAGCAATCAACCATTCTGGAGCAACTGGAACGTTATTTAAGTCTCCCTCTATCTCATAAGTACCTTCTCCTGTGTAGTAATCACCTGCGATAACACCCTGACCACCCCATAAAACTTCCCAACCTTCATTCTCAGCAGCAGTATGGCTAAGAGATTCAACCTCTAACCAATGTTCCTCTGGAACGATAAATAAATATTTAGCAGCATTTTTCTTAGGTGAAATAACTACAGGTGCTTCTTCTAGATCCTTACCCCACTTCTTTTTTATCGCACCTAAGTTTCTATCAACGTCAAAAATTACTAAACCTTCTGACTTAACTCCAGTAAAAACACCAATAGCTTTGAAAACTTCTGGCTGTTTTTCAATCATTAACGCAGACTCTTCTACATTAAGATTTAATTTCCAAGCCTTACCTAAAGGTGATTTACCACCAGCAAAAGCATCTGGATCGTTCTCATTCTTCTTAGGAAGTAATACACCCTTTGCATATATCGGACAAGTAGACCAATTTAAGGGGATATTAGGGATGAAATTTGCATTACTCATGTGCTACTATACCTTTGTGTTGTTAATTTTTAAACCCTGTCAGGTATAGCCAACCTGAGAGGGTTTTTTCATTCTAACCTATAGACAAACAAATGTCCATGTGCTACTGTAGTAGAGCAAGTAGGCAACCACGCCACTCTAAAACATGCCACTCATTTCCAAACGTCTTCGTGACTCTTCCTCCACAGGCAACTCTGGCTATTTAAAACCATCCGACATAAAAGATGGGGATAGTTTACGTTTCTCTTTGTTATCTGAAGACGGACTAGATTATTACCTATTTTGGGTACAAGAAGTATCAGGATCAGGTAGAAAGCCTATCCGTTGTGAAAACGATCCTTCTCCTGAAGATATTAAAGATCTTTTAAATCAAGCCCAAGAAAGATGGGGTAAAGAGTATGACCGCCCTCTAAATAAAGATGGAACGGGTAGCGATGCTATAAAGATGGCTTCTTCTGTACCTGTGTATAACTACAACACAAGTTCTGTCCAAGTACTTGAATGGAATCAGTCAACGATCACTCAAGCACTAGATGAGATAAGTCAGATGGAAGATTACAGAGACTGTATGACTGAAATTGATTTAGTTCTAAAGAGAACAGGACAAGGTAAAGAAACTAGATACAGCCTTAATGCTGTTCCTAGAAAGAAAGGTGCTACAGCTTCCATTGATCTTGCATGGAAAGAAACCCAAGAAAAAGGTTTCGATTTAAGACGCTTACTTGATGGAGGTGACCCTTTCAAAGAAGCAGCTTAAATAAACAAGGGGTCACACAGACCCCTTTCTTTTTTAGTCCTTTTGCTATATATTAAAAATGGGAACGTGTATTTATGAACCATTAATGGGTACGCTAGATAAACAAAACGCTCTAGCAGACCTAAGACACTGGAAACTGGACCGAGACGATACCCAAACTTTATACCCACACAGGATATATAGAGATGCAAAGAAAAATGTCTATCATTCAGTAACTCATATCCTTAGTCAAACCGCACCCCAAGATAAAAAAGATGCACTGGAACGTTGGCTACAAAGACCAAACAGTTACACCGAAAGGGACATTGCTTGCAAACGTGGAGAACTTGCACACTCACATGCAGAATACCTTCTTAAGACTGGTGCGAAACTATCAAGAAACGCTGGTAATAATAGAGGAGTCTGGAAGACTGGATCGGACGGACTCGAACGGTGCCCTAGCAAAGTCACAAAATGGGCACTCGAAAAGGCAGCAGAAAACGCCCCGAAAGTCGGATTTTCAGCCAGTGGCTACGCCAGAGGCTTACGGTCTTTCATCCTGGAACGTGTAACCGCCATCCACGCATCAGAATTTAGCGTCTACAACGAAAAACACGGCTACGCAGGAACCGCCGACGCCCTAATAGACATTGACGGCGACGGGCCATTCATAGCCGACTGGAAGACCGCAAAGGACGCACGTAGCGAATCCATCATCGACCAGTTTTGCTGCCAACTGGGAGCGTACAGCCTCGGCCTAAAATCTCTAATCGGACTCCGCCCCAAAAAAGGAGCAGTAATAATAGCTAGACGTAGTGGAGCACCCCAAATAAAAATCCTCAGCGAACTCGAATTAAGAGCCGCCGAGGTATGGTTTCTGGAACGTAACGAACAGTACCAAAAATCTTTAAAAGTTACTTCTGCAATTTAAGTAACTTATGCATTATTAGATGTAAGTCACAAATATCATCTTTAACTGCTTCCCAATCACCACGCATGACATCATCATGCTTATCTCTAGCTAAGTCATAAAGAGAGTCAAGCTCATCTTTAGTAAAAGGATTTGCTTTACTCATAACCCGTCATGCCACTTAGTACCAAAAGCAGACATCATTTCATCATCTGATGGCTCGTCATCTTCTGGCTCATCTTCTTGATTCCAAAAAGAGTTATTAAACAAGTCATTTTCAGCTTGCCTAAAAATCTCTGACTCAGAGTAATTCCTAGTATTCATTTTTCTCACTCCATACAAGATGTTCTTTGATGGAACGACCATCGTCTGCAAAATCTAAGATAAGTTTCTTGTACTCTTCCCATGACTCTGTATCCCCTGATTTAATACTGTCCCATGTAGCAGCAAAATCAGGACAAAAAGTCTCAATCATGTAGATTAGCTTAGGTAGTTTAAGTACATCCGTATAGTGCATACTGCAAAACGGATGAACAGTTTCTGAAGTAGTCATTTTAATGTCCTATGTAAGGTGAATAATTACGTGGATCGTTACTATCTCCAGCAT
>Ga0098037_1001403_pt1 | contig 11163 bp, 8 predicted proteins | sample 5_EtaG_FD_75050 | JGI IMG/M metagenome (GOLD analysis project Ga0098037, IMG submission 75050) | Marine viral communities from the Subarctic Pacific Ocean - 5_ETSP_OMZ_AT15132 metaG | ecosystem: Environmental > Aquatic > Marine > Oceanic | place: Pacific Ocean | collected 2015-01-08 | reverse complement strand
TTACCGCAAATGCTGGTTGTATTGTTTGTGTTGAAGATGCAAATAGACCAGGTTTCTGTAAACATGGAGGATGTGACGCACCACAAGGTAATCAACCATGTAATGGAAGTCCATTACAATATCAACCGTCAGCACCATGTACATCATTATGGTGTATGGGTGGACAAACAGGAGGACCGACTCCACCACCACAAGAAACAACGAAACCTAAAGGTAAATTAGATGAAGGTTGTGGATGTGGAGAACAAAAAGAAACAAGTGAAGATTCATACATGGCTGCATCACAATTACATAGTATTTCTAATAAAGCAGAAGACATGTATAATAAGTTAGAAAAAGATGAGGTTTTAGATGACTGGGTTGAAAGTCACTTGGCAAAAATAGACCAAATGATGGATAGTGTGAGTGATTCATTTAACCATGACGAATATAAAGACGCAGGAGATATGGGTACAGGGGGATGTCCTCCAGGACATCATTGGTGTACGGCATCAAACTCTTGTAGAGCCGACGACGCACCACAAACACAACCTATAACTTTAATGGGGGCAGATGTTGTTTCATTAAATGAACGAGAAAATATACCAAATCCTGGTGATGATTCAGATGGAGAAGGTGCAATGGCAACAAATGATGTAGATGATACAAAGGAACCTGTTAAAACAATTGAGCCAAGTAAAGAAGATAAACCTAGTAAAGATAAAGAAGTGGATGTAAAGGCGTTAATTAAGAAACATGAACCACAAGGTAAAAAAACTGAACCACCAATGCACCCAGCTGTTATCCTTGGGGATAATGAGGGAGTAATAAAAGAACAATCCGGAGGGTGTACAGCGGCATCAAATCCAAATGCTAGAAAAGTATATTTTTGGTGGGTTAGTACAGGTATAATGCCACCACATCCAAATGGATTGTGGCCAGGATGTCCTCCCCCGTGTAATCAATTACCCGCTTGCCAACCTCCTGTTATGTGTAACTGGTCTTTTGGACAACCAATGCCTATAACTGCAGGTACACCACCTAGCGCTATATTTCAAGGTACATGGATGAAAGCAGTAACAGTAAATGGACAAGTTCCTCAACCAGGAGATATAATAGATTGGACCACTGGTATTAGACAATGTAATGGAAATTCATTACTGTTGGGTAATACACCAGGTAACTTAATGGGAGTTTATGCTGTAGTTCAACCTAATTTCCCTAATGCGGAAGTAATAGATTTTGGCGGTGGAACACCTACAACACCTACTCCAAAATATGCAGTAGTTGAATTGTGTGATGGTACAACTTTTGGAAGTTCCAACGCAATAATGAATATGTTGGTAGATGATAATGGAACAGTAAGAGAACCTGTAATTGGTGATACTTTTTCAGCACCTTTAGGAGGTCCTGGTAGTGTATCTAGTACTGTAAGAATAACACAATTACTTTCAGCAGCCCCGGTACCACAGATGACTTACCCTATAGTACAATGTCCTCTAATTCCTACAGGTTGTAACCAATCAGATTTTGATTATAATGCTCCTTGTGGATCACAATGGTTAGTTCCAGCTCCAGGAAATCAACCTTCTTGGGATGGTTGGTTAAATCAACAGTATAACGCATTTAACGGAAACGCTGGATGTTATCAGTTTGGTTCAATTCAAACTTACACTTCCCAACAATTGGCAGCGGGAGTATATGGACCTAATCACCCAACAATGGCAGGTCAACCATATTCTCAAATGGTAATAGATAGAAAACAAGCAAAATTAGACTGGGCGGCGTGTATGCAAAATAACTGTGCGGGAGGTCCACAATCAGGATGTTAATATGAGTTTAAGAGAGAAAATAAAAAAAGAACTAACTTTATTAAATGAAAATACATGTCAATGTTATGCGGGCACTACAAAAATGTCATGCCATACTGGACCTCCAAATTATACTAATTATTGGGTACATCACCAAAAATGCTGTGGCAATCAGTTGGGGGGAACCAATTTCAAACCTCATCCGATGTGTCATGATATGCACTGTGGCAACTTAGATAATTCTACATGTTTTGAAGAAATGACTACAGGACCAACAGGAGGTGGAGTAACAGGTTTAGTACCATCACATACTATAGACGGTGAAGAAAGACCATCAAAAGATTTCGGAATATTAAAAGATAAAAAGGTAGATTCCCAATTTACATTCAAAACTATGGATAGTGGAGAATATCCAGATATAAGTATAGACAAGAAACACGGACCAATGAATGAACATGACGAGAGTCCTAGACTACCAGAAAAATTTTATGATTCTGATTATGAACTAGACGAATTTGATTTGGATGAAATTTTTGATGAAATGAGAAAAGGTGACAGAGTGAGATATTTTGTAGATGTGTATTATGATACCATGTTACCTAGTTCAGGAGATCCAGAAAAAGATAAGATATTGGCAGAAAAAATGGCTCGAGCAGACATGATGAATCTTAAGAATCGAGAATATATTATAGGACCCACAGAATTACGTGGTTACTATCGTTAAAATTAACTGACAAAATTTCAGACAAAAATGGCTTTTTTACGTTATCAGCCATATTTATTAAAAAACTCCCCACGGAGTTCTTTGCGCTTTTGCGTATATTAATAACAAAGATTAAAAAAATTAGTCAAATGGCAGAAAAATCTTTAGTAGAAGAAGCTCTTCTTGAAGCGAAAGCAATCGAAGAATCCGTTAGGGAGAGTGCAAAAGAAATACTTCCTTCTGTTTTGAAGAAAGAAATTAACGAACTAGTAAAAGAATCCATTAACGAAGTTGATGAGATTGATTTAGATTCCGAGGAAATTGATGTTACCGATGATGACATGGACATGGATATGGACATGGACTCGATAGAACTAGACCTTACATCTTCATCTGATGATGAAGTTATGAAGGTATTCAAAAAAATGGGCCCAGAAGACGAAATCGAAGTTGTAAAAACTGGCGATGGCGTAACGCTTACAGATGGTAATGAAGAGTACGAAATAAAAAATGTTTCAGAAGGTAAACATTCAGAAAAAGAAACCATGTACGAAATCGAATTAGATGACGACATGATGGAAATGATGGATGATGATATGATGGAAGAAGGTGGAGCTAAAAAAGGAGACCAATCAAAAACTCGTAGTGATTATAAAAACTACAAGGGTACTGATAAAGGGTATCATGGCAAAACTGGAAGTTCACATGGCGATCAGGGAAAACCTGAAGACTATATGAAAGAAATGAAAGACATGGACGAAATGTATGGTAAAAAACGTCACATGGAAATGAAAGACGAACCGATGTATGAAATCGAACTTGATGGTCTTGACGATTTTGAAGAAGAACTTGAAGAGGGTAGTGCTAGAACTTTTACACAAGGTAAAAAAGGTTCATCTGGTACAAGAAAAGGTACTAGTAAACCTAGAGCAATCCCTAATAAAGATCTTTACAAAAAAATGAATGAGTCAAAGAAATCAAAAAGAGGAGTACCATCTAGAGTAATTAAGGAAAATAAAATGTTAAGAGGTACACTTAGTAAGTATGGTGACGAAGTTAAGTCTCTCAAAAGTAAAAATGAAGAATATAAAAAAGCTTTATCGTTATTTAGAGAAAAATTAAATGAAGTTGCTGTGTTTAATTCTAATTTGGCTTACACAACAAAATTATTTACTGATCACTCAACAACTAAAAAAGAAAAGTTAAATATTCTTTCTAGATTTGATGAGGTAAATTCCCTAAAGGAATCAAAATCTTTGTATAAAAAAATTAATGGTGAGATAAATACTAAAGGTACTCAACCAATACAAGAGGTGATTTCTAAAAAAGGAGGTACTAAAGTCATAACAGAAAGTAATAATAGCGTTAACAATAGCACAATACGTGAAAATAAAATTTACCAAGACCCACAAATGAAAAGAATGATGGATCTTATGGGTAAAATAAAATAATAAAAATATTAAAAAATAATTAAAATGGGACAATTATTAAACTCAGGACAAGTTGGAAACATTGGAACTAATTCAATGAAACTTATCCGTGAAGATGTAATCAATAAATGGGACAAACTAGGTTTCCTAGATGGTCTTAATGGTTACTCTAAAGACAATGTAGCTCAATTATTTGAGAATCAAGCTTCTTATCTAATCAACGAGCAAACTTCATCGGCAGACTCAGGTTCTTTTGAAACTGTAGTTTTTCCGATCGTTAGAAGAGTATTTTCGAAACTTTTAGCTAACGACATCGTTTCTGTACAAGCACTTAACTTACCAATTGGTAAATTATTCTACTTTGTACCAGAAATTTCAACTAACAGACCAGGATTTAACGCTGGTGGATTTGACGCATCAGTACCTTCATCGATTGATTTATATGACCAATTCTATGAAGATAGATCTCCAGCAGCAGGTGGTGGTTTATTTGACGCATCAAAAGGAACTCCAACATTTATTGGATTAGCAGGTCAGCCAGGTTTATTTAACTCAGCTGGTGTATTCTCTGCAGCTACTGAAGCTATGGACGTACAAACTAACAGATATGTTGTAGTAAAAATCGATTCAGCAGCTTTAGCTTCTACAGGTACTTTAGTAGGTGCTGACGGACAGTTAGGTGATACTGAAGCTTTTTTAGCTTCATTAAAATTATATATAACTGGAGCAACCGTAGCTTTACCACACGCTGGTACAGAATACGCAATTCCATGTAACTCTTCTGCAGATACAATCTTAAGAACTACTGGTAGATTTGGTGACCCTGTACTTTACGGTCTTGGTAACGGAACTATGACTGGTCCTTTAACAGGTGGTACTGCACTTACTTACAGAATGATTACTCAGACTTACGGTCAAGGTATCGTTGATTCTAATGGTGATGTTTACGTTGAGGTAGACTTTGGATGTCCAGCATGTTTAACATGTACTACTGTAACAGGTAAAGGATATCAAAACCCAGTTAACGGAGCAGCTAACTCAGTAACAATGTTAGGAGTTGACGGAGCATCTGGTAACGGTGGTGTACAAGGTATCGGTGTAGAATTTACTAACTACGCAACTTTAGAATTAGAAGATAACATGAGTGAAGTAACATTTAGATTGGACTCTGTAACTGTAGCAGTAACAGAAAGAAAACTAAGAGCTACTTGGTCTCCTGAACTTGCACAAGACGTGTCTGCATTCCACAACATTGATGCTGAGGCTGAATTAACAGCTTTATTATCAGAACAAGTTGCGGCTGAGATCGATAGGGAAATCCTTAAAGACCTTAGAAATGGTGCGGCTTGGTCATTGAGATGGGACGCTAACGGATGGAGAAGAGCTAACGCTGGTTCTGGTTACAATGCTTATACACAAAAAGATTGGAATCAAACGTTGATTACTTCTATCAACCAATTATCTGCTCAAATTCATAAATCAACACTTAGAGGTGGTGCTAACTGGGTCGTTTGTTCGGCTGAAGCTTCTGCTATCTTTGATGATTTAGAGTACTTCCACGTTTCTAACGCGGCACCAGAGCAAGATTCTTATAACATGGGTATTGAGAAGATTGGTTCTTTATCAGGTAGATATACTGTATATAGAGACCCTTACTTCCCAGCTGGAAAAGTGTTAGTAGGACACAAAGGAAAATCATTACTAGATACTGGTTATGTTTACGCTCCTTATGTACCGTTACAACTTACACCAACTATGTATAACCCATTCAATTTTGCTCCTATCAAAGGAATCATGACCAGATACGCTAAGAAGATGGTTAACAACAGATTCTATGGTACGATCACGATTGATGGAATACAAACATTCCCAATTGGAGAATTGAAGTAAGCTTATCGCTACTCTTTAATATTAAAAACCCCTCTTTTCGAGGGGTTTTTTTTTATAAACAACTTAGGTATCTATCTCCTCTATCACAGAGAATTGTTACGGCATCGGTTTTATCATTATCTCGTAACCATTCGAAAGCGGCTTTAACATTAGAACCCGCACTTATACCAACAAATAAACCGTGTTTAAGTGCCAGATGTCTAGCAATTTTTTTTGCACAATTAGTATGGACGGTTCTAACCTCATCAACTGAATCTAAATCCACCAAAAATTTACTCCCATCACCAATTCCTTGTATCCCGTGTAAACCTGGTTCACCACCAGACATAACTGGACTTTCTTCTGGTTCTACTGCAACTATTTTTATATCTTCCCATTTTTCTTTTAGAAATTTACGAGTACCCATCAGTGTACCTCCTGTGCCAGTACCTGCCACAAAAACTGCCGGAGAATCATATCTTCTATAAGTCCCTTTTATTTTAGGTAAAGACCATTCCTCATAGATTTCTGGTCCAGTAGTTTGGTAATGTGCCTCAATATTTAAGGGATTGTGGAATTGATTACAATTAAACCACCCTTTAGCCTTACACAAATCATCCCTCATTTCTATAGCACCATCAAAGTCTCCTTCCTCTACTTGTATTAATTCAGCCCCATAGTACTTAAACATTTGTTTACGTTCTTCTGACATATTAGATGGCATGATAATTTTCATCTTATAACCTCTTTCGGCAGCAATCATAGAAAAAGCAATACCACTATTACCTGAAGTTGCTTCACAAAGAGTGTCGCCTTTTTTAATTAATTTTTTTTCTTCAGCATTGTTAATAATATAGGTTGCCATACGGTCTTTTACAGAACCTGAAGGATTCATAAATTCTGCCTTACCCCATACGGTTAGATTACCTAAAGTAATAGGTATAAGAGGGGTGTTTCCGGTGTAGTGAGATAGTTTTCTTGTCATAGGTTAATGATAAGAAAAAAAATGTATAATGAAAATAAAATTAGTTATGTAATTATTCTCTTTTTCAGATTGTCAGGAAGTCCTTGATTTTTTACAATAAACCTTAATTTTTGGTCATAAGTCATGACCCTTTCATTGGAGGTTAATCGTAAATCAATATAATAGGTATTAGGTATCAACCAAGAAGTATCTATCACAAAATAGTTTCTTGTGGGAGTTCTATTTACGTCAGTATAGTCAATTACAGTATATTCACTTGTACCATCTTTTATATAAAGTCTATACTTAAGAGAGTCAATTACTTGTGTTTGATTTACTGTATATGGTACACGAGCACTTACCATTACTTTACGATAATCTCCTCTTTTTATTGTTTCGTCATTTTTTATACCAGAAAGAGATAAACCATAAGAACGTGGTAAGTCTGTATCAGTACCAATATTATAATACTGATTTTGTTCTCTAATTGTTATATAATTTGTTACATTATCAAGACTTTGAGTCACTCCATTTTTTGTTATTGTCATTCCTGACCAAACATCACTATATTGTACAAGTGGACAGGCACAGGTAGTAGGAACCGTTAAATCAATACAATATATTCCTTTAGTGACGTGTTGCACACTGGTATATGGGGTATATTGTGAAGCATTTTGATGATCAGTATTAACCGAAAGAAATTGTTGATATACATCTCCATCAGAATCATAGACTACAGCCCCAGGAAGATTATCCAAGTTGGTTGGTTCACTACCAACATTAACATATAAACATATTCTGTTTTGTTTTCCCATATAAAATTTTTCCCTATCATCTATTACTGTGTCGTAATAAGTGGTCTCTATATATGGTTCAAAAAAAGTATTTGTATTTTCATTAAAAAAACCAACATATCTTTTTTCGTCTGTTTTAATAACTTCATAGAAAGGATTAAAGGCAATTCCCATTCCATAATTTTTAACACCAGTTAAAAACTCTGCTGGGTCGGCACAACCTACTGTACCATAACATCCTTGTACAGAATCTGTAACTAACCCTCCCGTGGGAGTTGTTGACCCATTTAATGCGGTTGTTGTACCAGTTAACATATCATTTATAACATCTGTTATGTCCATTTCAACATCCTCATTACCCCTTGAAAAGTGTTGTGTGGCAACCATAGTAGTTGCCGTGGTGTTAGTCATTGCAGTATATGGGAATAATGCGTATCTTGAATATTCTGAAGATGTTAATGAACTACTACCGGTATACACACCACAAGTAGAAAGTGGAGTTTCATAAGTTCCTCCTGTCCATGGTAAGTTGGTTTTTCTAAAACACCAATTGCTAACCCCCTGACTACTAAATTTAGTTCCCGCATCCCAATCTTGTCCTAGTTTGAAAGCCAATAAATCGAATGAGTTTGCTCTAGACGCTGCATTAAATAAAGTATCTTTTCCTAATAGGGCATCATTGTTAAAAATAGTGTTGGTCATTTTTAATGTGTGTACAGCTTTACTCTGTAACCCACTTGATGCACTAAACCCACTAAGGGTAATTCTTTTTTCATTTATTCTTGAAACTAACCCTGAAAGGTCAAAGTTAAAGATAAATCTACTATAATTAGTTCTTTCTACTGTAGTACCAGTACCCGCACCATAAAATAACTCAACCACAGGGTTTAGTGCTCCGTTACTTAACGCTTCAGTGGATCCTGTTGAAAATCCCTTAACTAAAGTATTACTATCAGTAAAATATGTTTTATAAATTCCCATAATTTCCTTTTATAATAAATACTTAATTAATTCTAATATTTTGATTTTTCAATTGTTCTAGATTAAACTTTAATATCTCATCTATTTTACCCACACCAGTTATTGGTCCTTCTTCCGCTCCTTTATGTTCATGACCCTTAACATATTGTTTAATTAACTCTAAAAAATAAACTAATTTATCTCCATATATTAGAGGTTCACTTTCCTGTGTTAAATACGTATCGATTGAGCCACTAGGTAGATCTTTTAATAATCCGTCATTAAAACCATTACTAGAAAGTTTATTATAACTAAGTCCTCGTCCCCCTTTACCTACGACATCCGGAGAACCTATTGAAGAATCGTAAGTAATTAAATGAATTTTATTTGAATAAATATTGGTTGCACTATTATTTTCATTAACCATTTTGATTTGAATACGCGGTGGGTTCTTTTTATTTAATTGTAGGTTTTTTTGATCCCTCCCAATATTCATGTTTGGTAAAAATGAACCCGCTCTTATGTTTATCTCTTGTTTTGTTAATATAATATCTGCGTTTTGTCTACCTTGTACACTAATATACTCTGGTTTTGGGTATATTAAATGACCTTCTCTTCCATTACCTTTTTTATATGGATTATATGATTCAGGTTCATTACCAATACTTGATGATAAACCCATCGCTTCTCGTTTTTTCTGTTGATGTAAGTATTGTGGTTGACTAATTAAAGGTCCAATATAAGCCCTATTCAAACCAATGGTACTTTGATTTGACCCATTATCAGATGTCCACATAATTATTCTCACTGCCTCCCCTATTTTAGGAACAACATTAAAAAATTTCGGTAGTAACGGGTAAGCCCACGGTAAATTATCAGGATTAACTTGTCCTCCATCATCTCTATAATCCTTATCAAGATTCATAATTTCAACTTTAATTCTACCAGCACCGTCTGGGTCATTAGTACTTACAACCTCACCATAGTAATAGACATGAGCTCTTTCGAAATCTCCTTGAAATCCTCTTTTATTATATTTTCCGTAAGCTTCGTTCATTTATTTAGATAGTTGATTTCTTTTTCTTAATTCTTCTATAATTAAATTATATTCAGATTCCACAGAGTCTAGATTTTTAAGTTTTTCCATTATTTCATTTTTAAGAGAAATATGTTTTTCTTTTAATGTATCCATTAACTCACTTAACACTTTATTACTTTTTTTATTTACTTCCATTTTTAACATAATGCTGAAGAACCAAATACTGGAATAGTTGTTGTACCATAACCTACAAGAGGTCCACCCCCGTTGGCTCCTGAAACTACAACAGATTGTCCTGGTAGAGTACCTGTTGTTACTCTTAAATTTCTTGTTATTTCTCCCATATACTCTTCGGCTCTAATAACTTCTAACATTTCTCTTTGGGATATTGACCCGTCAGGACGAGGACCCACATCAGCACCTGCTTCTTCAAAACGAGAAATTACATTTCCTGCTAATCTCTTAGCACTAACTCCACCTCTTTGATTTCCCAGTAAAGTTACCGGAGGAGGTATAGGTGGAGTCGGTATTGAGTCTAAATTGGCTAATGCCAGTATTGCTTCTAATACACTTAAAGCTACTCCAAAGTTTATCCCACCTTCATCTTCTTCTGTTTGAAAAGCTCCAGTGTTAGTTCCTCTTATCCCCAATTCTGAGGGTTTATATGTCATTCCACATCCCATTATAAAATTCTTTTTGTTCTTTGTGCTATTTTAGCCTTTCCTCTTAAAAGAGTGGCTTTTATCGAAGCAGTCCAAATGTCTAACTTCTCTTTTAATATTTTAATCGCAATGTCCGCCATTAATCTTTGTACAAAATAACTTAAGTGTTGGAAAAAATCCTTTACTATTAGTTCATATAATATTTTAACGATTTCTCTAATAGAACCCCTTAACTCACCAAAAATTTCTAACCTTTCGGGTCCTATGTCTATTTTTTTAGGTTGACCAGCTCCTTGATCTTCTAATTCACTATCATCAACTAACGCATAACCCACTAATAATAACATAACAAGTGTCTGAGGAGTAAGTGCTTGTTTTAAGAAAACATTTTTTAAGTGATCTAATATAACTTTAATTATATCATTTTTTATTGTTGCATCATCCGTGTCTACCGGTACTGAAGATACATTAGCAATTGATCCATTAATTGCTAAATCAGTTAATTGGTTAATCATGTTACCAATTGCATTAACTCTTTGTTGTTGAGTTAGTGTAACGTCTGCGTAAAGTGAACTATATTGATTTACGAGTATCATTGCTTCTTCTTGATCAACTTTAGTCACCAAAGTTCCACAATTTAGATTTAATACAACGGCACCTTCAAGAGCATTTTTTGCATTATATCTAAATAACTCCATTTCATTTCTATTATATTTGAAAAAGGCTATTTCTTCATTTACAACTTCACCACAATCTGTATCCGCCATTCTATTAGCGGTAGCGTTAATTTGTTGAAGTTCAACAAGAGTCTCGTAACTCTTACCTGATTTTTTATCGAATATTCCTGTTAGTAAATTAACAATTTCATTTACGATTGCTTCAACAGGGAATAATTTGAGGTTATCAAAGTAATCATCAATAAAATTCTCTACAGTTTTATTTGTGTAATCTA
>Ga0098037_1001402_pt1 | contig 11164 bp, 2 predicted proteins | sample 5_EtaG_FD_75050 | JGI IMG/M metagenome (GOLD analysis project Ga0098037, IMG submission 75050) | Marine viral communities from the Subarctic Pacific Ocean - 5_ETSP_OMZ_AT15132 metaG | ecosystem: Environmental > Aquatic > Marine > Oceanic | place: Pacific Ocean | collected 2015-01-08 | reverse complement strand
TTGAAACTGTAGAAGATAAAAAGAAAAAAGAATCTAAAGATTAATTCATTTCAGTACCATAGCGTTCTGGTAATTTTTGCTTTTCTCTGTAAGTATCAGCACCGCCTCTGTACGTTCTAAGATTAAAGTTTAACTGTTCTTCAGCTTCTCTAAACAATGCGTTTAGATCTGGAACATAAGTATAATTAGAATCTATGGTATTGTTAAACTCTACTACATCTCTCATAATTTTTTGAAGTTCTAACTGAGCTTCTCTATATTTTTCAATGTCTTTTATTTTACGTGAATACAATTGCATATCTCTATACGCTTTTTTAATTCTAGCATTAAAAGTTTTTGTTTCTCCTTGATACTTTGTATCAATTTGTTTTTCATAATATAATATTTCTCTACCTTTAGATATTTTAGTTGGAGTAAATCCAAAAAATTGTCTTGCTAAATCACCTCCAGTTAAATCAGCAGTTACTAATGTTCCTCTTCTTGTTTGAACAAATCCATCTTGAGGATATTTGTATGCTGCACGATACATATTTTTAGCAAATGTAGGCATAGCAGCCATGTAGAAATCTATGTCAGTTAACGCTGAACTAGCCCCTTGCTGTTGAGCTATAGTCTTCCATTCATTAAATGTTCCTATAAATACAGCACCTGGCGCACCTAAAAACTCTTCAGCTCTTGCTCCTGTAGGCATTCCAAATAAAGTCATAAGAGCACGAGCTTGTGCAGATCCAGGTATTTCGCCTAATGATACTCTACGTTGCACACTAACATTCAACCATGTTTCTAGCATTCCATTCATAATCATTTCAGTATTTTTAGGCCCTACTTTACTGACTAACATCTCTTGCATTTGCTGTCTAATATCTTGATTAACACCACGCATTCTATTTGTCATTCGATATAAAAAATCCATATCATCTGCCCCTGGCATACCCATTAAACCACCAGTTAAAAATAACATAATCATGATACGTGCAAACATTCTTCTACCTGCGGACGTAGCTTCAGCACTTCCTTGACCTACCAACAATCTTCTAAGTAAACCAAACATCTGACTGATGTATGTTTGGAATAAAAATATAGCAGCTCCTCCGTTTCTCATCATAAGAGGTCTATCTATTTTGGCATACACACCAAAGGTTCTGGCAACTAACATACGTGCAAAGTCTTCATTGGTAGCTATGCCACCATTTCTTGCTTTCATAGCATTCCAAGTTAAATCAGTTTCAGCAAAATAATTATCAGCGTAAGCCATAGTTTTAGGATCACTACCCATTCTATATGCCGCTACGAATGCAGTCAAACGTGATAAAGTTTCAAAGGTATTAAAAGTACCTCCCATTATTTTTTGTTCAAGTATTTTAATTCTTTGTCTAACTTTTAAATTAGTTCTATCCTCGTCAGGAGTAATTGAAAAACCAGGCGCTTGGCCAGATTCATATAATGCTTGCCCTTGTTTAATTGTGCCATCAGCTACAGCACTTAATACTGCTTGTACTAATTTTTTGTCACCATTAAATACTTGCAATAATCTTTCTTCTGATAAATTTAGAAACACATCATTGTATTCGTTGTTAACAAAACTAGTAAGACGCATAGCTTCTGTGAATGCTCTAGATAATTGTTTACTAGATTCTAATCCTTTACTGCCTAGAACTTTTTGTCCCGACATTTGTGCAAGAATTGGTCCAGTAAACTGTACCATACTCATGAGCTGTAGAATACCAGATGATATATTACCACCCAAGAACCACCAATATCCCATTCTTCTTACTGCTCCCCACTCTTGAGAATGTGCATTATCTACTCCATACTGTTTCATTTTTTTAAGGGCTTCAGTCAATCGTGGCTTATCTTTTGCATAGTTAATAGCATCCGCATATGTTTTATTAACATCTCTCATGTATCTATCTCTAGATACATATTCAGAAGCTATCATACCAAACTCAGACATGCTGTTAATTATGTCACTATCAAATCCAGATACTCCTCCTATCTCTTTTCTTCCTCTAGTAAATCTATCAAAACCTACTATATTTTCTGAACCAATAACTCCTACTAGTTCCTTTCTCACCTCTATATAAGCTTCCGAATTTTTGTCTGACAAATGTTGAGCCAGTTCATCCAATTGAGCCAAGGCCCCCCTTGTTTCTTTTCTAAAGGAATCATCTATCTTAGTAACTTCAGATACTTCCATGCCTGGATATAATTCTTGTACCTTTCTTCTTGCTTCAGCAAATTGGGCAGCTGTAGTATTGCCTGCCAGTGCTTCTTCCGTAAGTGCTGTATCAAGATGTTCGTAGTAAACCACTTTTCCGTTTTCATCTTTAACTGTAATACCGTATGTACCATGCCTAGATAAAGGAACATAATCAGTAGCAGTAAGCTCTAGGAATAATTGAGCCTCGTTGTTTAAAGCATTTAGACCACTAGTTTCTGAGCCCAGTAGCCCTTGAATAGTAGCATTGTTTTCTTCAATTTGTTCTAACAGTGTGGCAAATTCTGCAGAGATGCCTTGTCCCATAGACATATTCATAGCTCTATCCATTGATAGTTGTGGTATCATCTGCAATCCTCCAACTATTGATTGTATAGAAGCAGGACTTAAACCTTCAAGATTTTGATCTGTTAGTTCGTTAATTTTAAATCCTTGATCTATTAAAGGTTGTAGTGCTTGCGGATTATACTTACTTAAAAGTCTAATAGCTTCTTTAAGTTGTGGAATGTGCTTGCCTCCTGCTATAGTTGCGCGCAATTTTTCTTCCATTAAAGTAACGCCAGCCTCAATCATTTTTTCATAACCTATTGCAACATCTCCTTCTAATACAATAGCTTCGCCTGCTTCAATTATCTGTCCTTTGTTCATTATAATTTGACGAGGGGCAACAAAAACTATTCTACCTTCGTTATCTCTTCGGTATTTGCCTGGTCTTGCTTGGGCAATTGCTGCCGCTCTATTTATTGCTTCTTTAGCGCCTGGCATATTATTAATTACTGCAAAAACAAAAGACATTTGACCAGAAAATTGTGTCTGCAATGAACGAGCTTTACTCTCCATTGCTTTAACTGTGTCGTAAAAGAAATTTACAAACGGAAACTTAGCTGCAATACCTGCTGCGTGTTGCATAAATTTACTCAAGAAGCCCATATCTTTTAAAGATACATCTCCACCACCGCCATTTGCTTTATCTCGTGTAATTTTATCTCTGGCTTTTTGTGAAGCAACCATGCCATCAATTGCAAATTTTAAAAACTGTCTTATGTTTTCAGTGCCTTGTGAATCCATATCATCTGCACTTGGTTCTTTCTTTGGTTCAATAGCAGCGCTATAATTAATATCAGACATATCTAAATTAGGATTATTTTCTACTAATTGTATTTGATTAGCATCAAACACTATGTAAGAATCCAGGCTTTCAATTGCCCCTCCATCCCCCTTATAGTCTGTGGTAACTTCGTACTGATTACGGTAAACAATACCATCATAACCTTTAGCTTTAATTGCATCTTGTAAAACCCTTGTTGATGGTTCATTTACTGTTTTTGCTATAGCATTAGCTTCGACTACTTTACCTTCTTTCATTAAAGCTTCAATTTTTAAATAACTTTTATCTTGTTCATCTGCTTTTTGCATTCTTCTACGTATTACTCCGCCTTCTTTAGGAGTAAAGATAATATCGGTTAACATTGCTGGAGCCATTTGTCTGCTAACATCTATGTCCATTCCATATTGTTCAGTAGGGTTATTGGCTGGTGCAGTTAATGCTTCTAGAGTTTGATAAGCATTCCATTGCGTTCCCATATCTTCCATACGCACAGGATTACGTATATGCAATACGGCATGAAACAATTCAGGACTAATGTCTAGCGTTTTACCACGAATAACAGCTTGCTCTCTTGTACCAAAATGAATTCCCATGGAATCATAACCAGGTTTAAATCCTTCTTTGGTAATAATATCTGCTTTAATTTGTTCAGTACCATGGTGGACAATAAGGGGGGTCCCAGCAATTCTTATGTCTGTTTCAGTTGGCATTTGTGTGTTTAACATTTTGACTCTCATGTCAAATAGTTTAGGCCCACTTATTAACTCAAACAAAGCAAGGGTAGACCGTCCAGCCAAAGATCTTATAGATGATTTAAGTAATGCAGCACTGGTTACTTCACTGAAAGCTTCTTGATTCGATTGTAAATAAGCTGAAGCTGTATTTATTTCTTGACTAGTCAAAGCATTTAATTGTTGCAAATAAAAATTTGCTTGTTCTAAATTAGGTACACCAATGTCGGTTGTTAAGTTTTCAAATAAGTTTTGTAAAATTGTAACAATTTTATTAGTAGCAGGATCTTGTCTTACTGCATAAAATTTAGGCAATACTCTCATTACAAAAGATCTATACATTTGTTTATTGGTAATGGTAGATCCTACTTTGTCACCACCAACTAAGACTACACTACGTCCTCTTTGATTAAAAAACCTCTGAGCTTGTTCAATAGATATGTTACCAATCTTAGCAAGATTGATCATTTCAGTTGTACTAATATCTACTTTATTCATGATATCACGACGAGCTTGCATCACGCCTTTATCAATACTATCAAAAATTTGCGCAGTATTTCTTAGTTGGTTGTTAGTCAGTGCATTACCTAATGCAATAAGATAATTTTTAATTCTATTAAATATGGTACCGATAATTCCTTTAGGGGAATATAGTTCTCCGTTAGGAGTTAGAGCCATATACTCAGCAAAAGCATCTGATATAGATTCTTCTAGTAATTGCTCTTCACTTAAATCAAAACGTTCATAACGTTTTTTGATATCATATCTTTTCATATACGCAGTACGCGCCGCATCTTTAAGTATTATTTTTTCTTCGTTAGTTAAAAGATTTTTAAATATGTAATGCATAGACTCATGATGCATTGTAAACATACGAGAGTCTGCAGGATTTAATTTTCTACCATTAACAGTTTGTGTAGCATTCATTGCTACTTCTATTAAACCAAGGCCACCTAAAAATCTACCATTTACTTGTGCCCCTTCCTCATTAGTAATGCTATTAAAGATACGCATATCTAAATTACTTAAGCCAAGTCTATCTAATTCTTTGCGGAGACTGTCTAATACCATTGGCATCTTATCTATTGTTTCTTGAGTTAGAGCAGGACGATCTAGAGAATCTTGATTGTTAGCTAAACTCCAATACTCTTCACGTAATTTTTCTTTTTCTACTTTAGTATATCCAAATAATTCTTTTACTCTTTTGTTAAATTCTGGTATAGATAGTTTGCCTTTTGGTTTATCCCAAAGACTAATGGGCTCTATATCAAAACTTGCCAACAAACTATTAAGCTCTGCACGTTTAGAGTCAATTGTTTTTATAGCGTTTAAACGCTTTTGCATTTTTCTAAAATTATCCCTGTATGTTATTTTATTGTTTTCAGATAATGCTCTGAACGCTTCTCTTGAAAAGCCATTAGGTAATAGTCTTCGTATATTACTTTCTAGTTCAGTAATGTCAGCTTTTAATTGATTCTTTGCCTTAGTAGTAAATAGATATACTAATGTATTATTAAATGTAAATACATGTTGATTAGTTGGTTTATAGTCGTTGATTAAACTTTGATAATATCCAATGTCCCCTTCATTTTTATCTTTACGTGCTTGTCTTAACCCTTGTCTATAATATTGCAACATGTTAACTCTAAAACCAGAGTTGTTCATGTGTGTTAAAATCTCTTGTATCTTAAGTATTCTTGTTAATGGATCAGACTTTTCTCTAGCCACTGCTTGTTTAAGATCTTCACGAGAATTAATTTCGTTTTGTATACGAATAGTTTCTTCTGCTATAGCTGGAGAATTAGGATCTAAATTTTCTAACTCAACTTTTAATTGCTGTATTGTTTCATCTTGTTTAGCTAATTCAAATTCATATAGCTTTTTAGATTGAGTTAATTCTTCAGCTCTTGCTGCAACTTCTGGATCTAAAGTAGCATCAACTTCACTAAAACTTCTAGGAATTAAAGGGGGCACTTCAGTTCTTGATACCACTCTAGTGCTCTCTACAACTTGCGGAGTGTGTGGTGTTTGTGTAGTTATAATTTCTCTAAGTCTTTGTAATCCATTAGTTACTTTAGCTTTGTCTTTAACATTAATATCAGCTAATTGTCTGTTAATAAACGCTTCTCCTTGCGGCCCTTTATAATATCCTAATTTGTGTAACTCAAGTCTTTCTGTATCAGTTAATTCATTTACATCACTAGAAGAAGTTTCGCCAAATAAAACAATATCTCTTTTCTTTTGATTATCATATTGAACTTTCATAGCCTCTTTAAGTTTATCACCTTCTAGTCCTTGGTAAGTTTTGTATTTATAAGCTATGGGTTTTATTTCTTTGCCCTCTAATATATCTCTTTCTTGTTCTGCTAATGCTTGTGCATATGACTCCTGTTCTATTTCGTAAAACTCTTCTAAAGTAGGAAGGTCAACTAAGTCAGCTTCCGTTCTTTCTTTGTTTATAATACCTTGATATTCTAATTTTTTTCTAGTATTTCTATATTTCTGATTAAAATTTTTATCTATTTTAGTTTCTTCAGGTAAAAAAGAATTGTTTAAAGCATCTAAGTCAGCTTCATTTAATTGACTTTTTCTAATTTTAGGAGCATCATTTACTCTTACATACTCCACTCTGCCATCTTTAGTATTCTTTACCCAATAAACTTGATCTCCATTTTCTAATACGCCTGTGCCCTCTAATATGTATTCAACTGAATCTTCTACAGAACTTCCTGTATACTCTATAGTGTCTCCTATTTCTGCATTAACTTTATCCATAGCTTCTGTATCGGGAACTGCATCTTTTTTAATGGTGAAAGAACCTTCCATGTCTTTAGTTCCTGATTTTCTAGCGTATGTAATTACTCCAGCACCTGCACCAATAGTACCACCGGCAATAGCACCAGCCGCAGCAGCTTCTCCTAATTGTTTCCAGAAATCTTTTGATGAATATAAATCGCCAAGACTAGCTCCTTCATTTAATTCTGCAGCAGTTGACGTTATTACTTCTTGAAATGCCTCAGTTGCTCCCTCACCTGCAAACTCTTTACCAAATCCTTTAGCCATCTCTTTTACAAGAGTAGGTGTTATTTTTGTTTGTGACAGTCTAGAACGAGCCGCTCCTTTGACAATGTCTTCAACAACATCAGCACCATACTGTTGTTTTAATAAACGTGAAAATATCATCGAGGTACCAAGGTATTTTTCAGCCAATGCATATGGCACAGCACCTGCTAAAGCTATTGCAGCATTAGAATCTCCTGAACGTTCCAGTTGAGCCCCTGTTATTTCTCCAACACCCATATAATATGCAGCCATCATACCAGCAATACTTGCACCTGATGCTGCCAAACTAGCGCCACCAGTTAATGGAGCAGCAGCAACTCCCACACCTGCACCCACAGCACTAGCTAACATAATAGGAACCATAGTAGTGGCACCTGCTCCTACATTAAACGCTGCCCAATCAAGAAATGCTTTTAATTTTTTTTCATCATTTAATGCAGCTTCAATAGATGTGATACGTAAATCATATGTGCCTGGATCTTCTCCAGGCTTGAAAGCATGAACAGAAGCATCTTGGTTGTATTGAGAAACCATGCTTTCAAATTGCTTCATTTTTTCTTCACTGCCAAATATATCAGCAACTGTGTATAAAGTTCCTGCTCCAATAGCTTTAAGATTATCGTAACCTGACTTTATACCAGCAGTTATTGCCCAGTCATTTTGATCGCTTCTATCTTTAAGTGAAGATGGTTGATTTCCATATTTGTACAGGTAGCCTTGATCATACATCAAAGCTTCTGCCTCTGCACTTTTTAAATATTCTCGTGTTTGTTCTTTGGTGTATTCTTTAGGTACTGCAATACGAGGAGCAGTTGGATCATCAAAAGTTATGTACTTAACTTTCTTTTTTTCTCTTTTAGTTTGAGGCGCAATACCTTCTTTGCCTGATAAGTATGCGCGTAATGGATCAACTGCAGGCGCAGCCGATTGTGCTAATTTTAAATCAGCTTGATAGTCTGCATCTAATTGGTCTAATGTAGCTTGTGTTCTTTCACTGTTAGCAGGTAATACCATTGCGTCTTGATTAGGTATGATAAGTTCTGGACCATCTTCACCAACAAGATATGGCTGACCTGCATTGACCGGCCCCCCTTCTTGACGTGACTCAACACCCATAAGCTTTAAAGCATCTCGCACAGCTTCCATACGTGGACGTATGCCTGGAATCTTTAAATCTACTGCATTTTTGTATTGTTCATTTCGTAGAAATTCTTCAGCAGCTTTTTCGTATTCTCTTGCGTTAATGAGATCTACTGTTTTTGGGCTTTGTTTATATGTCAATGATCCTCTATAGTATTCACTAAAGAGTGCATTCTGTATATCTTTTGGAAAATTTTTAAAGTCTGGAATTAATTTGTCAATCTCTTTAACACGAACTTTTACATCCTTGTCTAATAAATCTTCAGCTCTTTTTTCGGTAATTTCTGTTTGTTTGTGTTCTAAAACATCTGGACCATAATGTCCGTAGCCTATAGTGTAATGTTTTTCACCAGGTAATTGATAAGGAATTAAAGATAATCCCTCAGCTTCTCTAATAATTTTTTTAAAGTCACCTATGTTATAGGTACTTTTTTTCTTTTTGGCATCAGCCATTTTTTGTTTCCTTGCTTTTAGTATTCAGAGAGCGGACTCTCTTAGTTATGTTAATAACTTACTTATTACTATTCTTTTTCAATATCGCTAGCAGATACAGTTTCGTCGTTTTCTTCGTAAATGCCTAAGTCTTGTTCAATTAGTTGAATCTTTCTTAATATGTCAGGTTGATCTTCTGGAGCAGCTCTTTGTAGTTGATCTAAGTAAATATTAAGAAGAGCAGACGTAGATCCAGTTCTAGACTCTTTAGAATTTTTCATGTACTCTAGTATAAAAGAGTCATATCCTGTTGCATCAATGTCACCAGCTCTTATCGCAGTGTTTGCTGCAAAGATAGCCTCTTCTTCTAAGTTTCCAAATTTTTGATCATTCATATCGTGATATACTTTAGCTGTGTCAGCAATTGTTTTGTAATAACTAGCGTTTTCTTTTCTCAACCTTAATGCTCTGTCAGCATCTGCTGCTTCTTTAGCAATGACTTCATCTTCTAAAGCTTTAACTTCTGCTCTTCCTTCATCTAGTCCACCACCTGGTCCAAGTATTCTGCTTAATGTATCAGTACCTTCTTTGCCGCCAACTAATCGACGCTCTAATAAATTGTCACTAATGTTTCTAATATAAGCAAAAGCCTTATCTCTATTAGATATTTCTTCACCTGGCTTAACTCGTTTATCAAATATTCTACCAAGCACAGTATCTTTGGGTACAAACTTTTCGTCTTCTTTCTTTTCTTTCTTTTTAAAAACTTCAGGCATTTTAGGTCTTAGTGTAGGAAAATTTTTAAACATTGAATCTTCTTTAAATTTATCAGAAAGCTCTTTGTTAGACATTCTACTACCATCTGGATTTAACATATAAGATGGAGTCTTGCCTTCAGATAAAGTTTTATATCTAGGGCCTTGGCTTCTTTTTTCTCTGTAATTAGGATCAGCGTACATTTCTCTTAACACTTTCTTTTTACCATATGCACTTCCATAATCAGATGCACCCATTGTACTTGCTACTCTATCACCTTTTGTTTGAAATGCTGACACCCCGTCTAAATCAAATGGGGCACCTCCGCCCGCCAAGTTAGCATAGCCATAATACTTAGCTCTGTCTTCTACTGGCATATATTCAAAATCTTCTGGAAGCACAAATTTAAATCCTTCTTTATAAACAGATGGTCTTATATCATCACCTTTACTAAATCCAACAGATGGCTTGTAATCTTTTACTGTGTCTAAAAATTCTTTTTTAGATTTAAATTCAAGAGGATTTAGATCAGCAGTCTCAGGTGCTAAATCTTGATACGCTTCAATAAAATCTACTAACTTTTTATCTTTAGCCATAATCTACTTGCCTCCAAACATGTTATAAATATCGGCCGCTTTACCTGCGTAACCTAAAAACTTATCGAAGTTGCTTGGATCGTCATATATTTCCGGCGCTGAACTATAACTACTATAAGGTGTTTGATTTATTATTCCGCTTAAGAAATTAAGTTGTTCCCTAGGATATGCTTGTTCTCTTAAGAAATCAGCGTATGCTACATCCATAGCTCTTTGATCTATACCTTGCTGCAATCCAGCTACACCTAATTGAGAAGCAACATCTGCCGCTCCAAATTTCTGTCGTTGACCGGCTGCACTAATTTGATCCATGCCAAGTCCTCTTGCCGAGTCACCAAGTAATCTAGTTGAATCCATTAACTGTCTTTGTTGTCCACCTAATTGTCCTTGTAATGCTCCAATTTGTCTCATCTCACCAGTTGCTGATCTTGCTAAATTACCAGCTGCAGTTGTTTGCCCTGCTGCTTGTGTCTGTGTTTGTGCTCCTTGAATTTGACGCTTACGTCCTTCTTGAGCTGCTTTTAATGCAGACTCATAAGCACTTGATAATCCTTTAGAATATAAATCACCAATACCTTCTGTTTGTGTTCTTTGCTGCATACCAGATAAAACAGCTGCACGACTACCGCCGAAGCCTCCAGACATGGCAGCTTGCGCTCCCATCTTACTTTGCTGTCTAGCACCTTCTTCTCTGAATTTTTTAGCCGCTACATCAATAACGTTAGTTGCATATGGATTCATAAAGCCTTGAATCTCAGCACCAGTAATACCTTTTGCACCTTGACCAGCTAAACCATAAGCTCCGCCAGCCATACCTCTTGCCTGTTGCGCCGCATCAAATGATGAGCCTAAAGTTCCAAGTGCCCCTGCTGCAGTTCCCATACCTGCACCTATATAACCTCCAGCAGTGCCTCCAAGCTGCCCAGCTGTTCCGTATATGCCGCCTGCTTGACCTAATGTATTAATACCTACGTTAGCTCCAGCAACACCTTGTCCTGCATAACCTTGTTGTTGAGCTATAGCACGTTGTTGTGCTTCGTTTAAACCTGCTACTCTTGGCCCGCCGTATGCTATGTAAGGTTCTGAAGCTATACCTTTGGCTGCTTCAATTGCTCTAGCC
>Ga0098037_1001400_pt1 | contig 11170 bp, 9 predicted proteins | sample 5_EtaG_FD_75050 | JGI IMG/M metagenome (GOLD analysis project Ga0098037, IMG submission 75050) | Marine viral communities from the Subarctic Pacific Ocean - 5_ETSP_OMZ_AT15132 metaG | ecosystem: Environmental > Aquatic > Marine > Oceanic | place: Pacific Ocean | collected 2015-01-08 | reverse complement strand
TAACAAGATTTCAGTTTAAAGGTTATAAATCTTTTAAGTTTTTCTTTTCAGGAGGAGAACCTGCATACTGGAAACCATTAGTAGAGGTAGCAGAGTTTCTTCATGCAAAATGTGATAAACCATTACTAGCTATTAATACAAATCTAAGTAGTCCATTATCTTGGTGGGAAGAAAATTATCACTATTTTCAAGATGTGGTTGCAAGTTATCATATTGAGTTTGCAAATAAAGATAAGTTTGTTAAAAATGCAAAATTCCTACAAGATAAGATGAATTACCTAGCTATCAGAATGATGATGCACGATCACGACTTCCAAAAAGTAATTGATGTTGGAAATGAAATATATGAAGAGATGGATAATTGTGTTTTAGAATGGGTCCCTTTACTTGATGAACTATCTACTGAAGCAGAACATTGGTATTACAACGAAGATTGGAAAAGAGAATGGTTTGAAAAGACAGATGGTTATAAAAGAAAGTGGGGGAATGTAACTGAAAGAAGAGAGTCTAGACCTGCTTATAGTGCTGAAGTGTGGGATAATGGAACAACAAAGCCAGTAAACTCTAACAGACTTGCAGCTGAAAGATTGAATAACTTTGAGGGTTGGCATTGTTGGTTGAATGATGCAATCTTTATAAATCCATATGGTGATATTAGTGCAGGTAGTTGTGGAGTTAGTGGTAGGATAGGAAATATAAATGAAGATGTCATAAATTTTCTTGACAAACCAATAGTGTGTCCTAAGTCACATTGTACTTGTGGTACAGACATCATCATACCAAAGATAAGTCATAAAGTATATGATGGTGAAATAGATTATCCAGTATTAGATAAGGAAGACATAGATGAAAGCTAAGGTTGGAATAGTAATGTGTCCTGCGTGGTCTCTTGAGACACCACCACTTAGTCTTGGATTATTGGCTGGTGCTTTGAAAACCAAAGGTAGAGAGGTGAAACAATTTCACATCAATTTACTATCTGCTATACACGTAGACAAAGATTCACAAGAAGAACTGTGGGCGCCAACTGGTCATTTCTTTTGGACTAACGACCATTCCTTTGAAGACAGAATTTTACCTGCTTATGGTGAATATTGGGATACGATAATAGATGAAATGGCAAAACTTGATATTGTTACATTTACAACTTACTTCTCAAACATTGTAGTAACAGATTACATAGCTGAAAGATTATACAACAAAAATCCAAAGATACATATATTTTATGGTGGTGCTTATTGTTGGAATGCACCAAAGGGTGGATTAAGACAATCCAAACCAACAGGTGAACCCGATAGATATTGGATTAAAGTTTCTTGTGATACTGAGGGTGAGTTAATAATAAATGATTTAGTAGATTGTTATGAGAATGGAGAGACTTACGAAAATGTTAGTGGTATATGGACTTGGAATAAAGATGGAGAGCCAATATCTACAGGTATGAGACAACCACAAAAAGATTTAACTGTTATACCAAATGCTATTTGGGATGGTGTAGACTTACCAGCATACGCACAATTTCATTATGAGGGACATACACATTTACCATTACAAGGTTCAAGAGGTTGCACCTACAAATGTACATTTTGTTCAGAGACAAGAATATTTAGATTTAGAAAAGGTCTTGATATTAAAGAAGAAGTTCTTGAACAAGTTAATAAGTATGGTGTTACACACTTCTCATTTGTTGACTCTCTTGTCAATGGTTCTATGCCACAATTCAAAGTATTTGTAAATGAGATGGCTGATGAAGTAAAGAAAGACCCAAGACTAAAAGATTTAAGTTTTGGTGGTTATGCAAGAACACATAAACAAATGGATAATGACTTGATGAAGGTAGCTGCTAAGGCAGGATTTAAGTGGTTGTCTATTGGAGTGGAGAGTGGAACACCTAAGATACTTGAGGTTATAGAAAAGAGACAGACAGTTGAGGGTGTAGAACAACTTTGGGAAGCTTGTTGGAAGAATGGTATTCGTATGGATGCTAATTGGATATCAGGTTACCCAAAAGAAAATCACGTTGATTGGATAATCAGTTTATATTTCTTATATAAGAACAAACATTATATTCCTGTAGTAGCAGCAAATCAGTTTCCTGCAGGTGTAACGCCAGGTACTGCACTTGACCAATATAGGGATGTATTTAACATTACAAATTTAGGTAATATATTTTATGATTGGATAAGTAAAGATTTAAGAAACACATATATCAATAGATTTTTAAGATTGAAGTTGTGTCATACATTCTTACATATGTATAAGATATACTACTCAGGCTTTTGGACTGTAAAGGATGATATAAAACATTTAAAGTTTAAGAATCCAGGTTCTATTTTTAATCAAGAGTTTTTCAAAGAATGGAAACCAAAAGAAAGAGGAACATTTTGGCAACAAATGCATAACAGAAGAGAATGTCCTGAAGAGTTTGAGATAAAACCTATAGACTACAATGTTCCTTACTTAGAGTTTGCTAATATACCAGAAACAGGAGAATACGATCCTTCACTAAGTATTGAAGATACTATAAAGATAGAAACAAGAAATGAAATAAGAGTTTGGTGTTGGTTAATGCATCAGTTAAATGGTCCTTATGAAATTGAAGTAGAGTTTGATGAAAACTATAGTGAAAGAAATATAGATGGTGCTAGGATGGTTACTAAGTTTAAATGGGAATCAAACTTTGATGGTAGTTACAGACTATCCATAGACAATAAATTAACATTGGATAAATCTGCTAAAGAAACAGTTCATATTCAACTACCTCTTAAATTTAAACATTCAACTAAGGAACAATGGGAAGAAAGAAGAAAACAAATAATACGTAGATTTAAAGAAGATGAAAATCCTGTTCATCCAGGTCATGTTCATTTACAACAAACTAAAGAAGAAGAAACTCTGATTAGTTTATATGACTTGAGTTTTCACGATATATTTCACGATATAGGTAATTTAAATGATAGATACGATGACGAAGAACATTTACAAAAAAAATATGGCGTTCCAAATTATCTTGATGCATTAGATGTTGAAAAATATAAGATTAATTTAAAACGAACTTCTATGACAGGAAAACATTAATGGAAGATTTAAAATATTTTTGTTCTCATCTTTTTACCTCATTAAGTTTTGACCAGAAAGGTCAGATTAGAGTTTGTTGTAATAACTACGAAACACCAAAAGATAAAGATGGAAATCCAATATTAATTACAGATAAAGATTTTAGTATGAAAAAAGCATTTAATAGTGATGTTCATACAAGAATAAGAAAAAATATATTAGCTAACAAAAAAGATTCTGGATGTGAAAGGTGTTGGCAAACAGAAGATAATGGTGCTGAAAGTTATAGAACTATTTGGAACAATACTTTAGCTAGTGGTTTTTATAAAGATGTTATGATAGAATCCGTTGCTGATACAGGATACATTGGAGACCCATTTGTTACATTTTTAGATTTTACAATGGGAAACAAATGTAATCTAATATGTAGGATGTGTAATATAGATAATTCTAATCTATGGGAAAAAGAGTCTAAACTACTTTACAAAGATGATGTAAATATACCAACAACAAATGTATCTGTAGATGATAAATTTTTAAGTGATGATTTTTTTAGAGATAACTTTATGCATCTAAAGCAAGTTAACTTTCTTGGTGGAGAACCTCTAATAATAAAAGAACATACAGATTTTCTTAAACAATGTATCAAGCATGGTATAGCAAAAAATATGATTTTGTTTTACACAACAAATCTTACTGTTTTGAAAGATGAGTTGTTTGATATGTGGAGTGAGTTTAGACACATATATCTTGGAGTTAGTATTGATGGTTTTGATGAGGTTGATGATTATATTCGATATCCATCTAAATGGAGTAAGTTGGAAAAGAATATAGAAAAGGTAGCTGATTGGAAGAAAAAACTTAGCATGGACTTACAGATTCACGCAACATTCCAAGCATTAAATGTTTTAAACTATGACAAGTTGTTAGAGTGGGTGTACTCATTGGGTGATTTAGGTTTTTGGAGAATACCATTTAGTAATTGGGTTACATATCCAAATTGGTATGATTGTAGAGTGTTGAGTGATGATTTAAAACAGATAGGTATGAAAAGAATAAATCATTTTATAGATAGTAAAAAAGACGTTGATTGGACTGTGGGTGAAGAACAATGGTTAGGTATCCTAAAAAGTAATTTAGTAACCTTAAAAAAAGAGTTAAATGACGATGAGGCAGTATTAAAGTTTAAGATTTATACAAAAAAACTTGATAGAAGTAGAAAACAACATATAGCTAACTACATTCCTGAATTAGAAAAATTTATTTATGGGTAGATTATGGCATATTTAAAATGGGTAGAACCCTGGGGTGGATATGATTTCAAAGAAGATACAGGCTTTTGTAATAGATTGTTTCATTGGGAGTTTGCTTATCAGTTAAATGAGGTAAACAATTTTAAATTTAAAATATTATTAGAAGACTATTGGTGGCCAGAGCTGGAATACTTAGAACTACCACACACCGAATGGTGGAATGGACATGAACCAACTAATACTAATATAGCAAGGTTGATACCCGATGATTTGGTAGATAACAAGTATAATAAGTTTATAAACTATACCGTTCCAATTGACTCAAGAGAGATGGAAGCAAAGCAAGATTTTATATTAAATGATAGTATGGATTATTATCCTATCTGTGGTTATAATTTTACAAGACATTTTGAAGAGCAATTCAATACCATAAGACCACTTCAGTTGGTTAGTTTAAAAAACAAACAATTACAACAAGAAATAGAAGATAGGACAGGTGGAGTTGTAGGAATACACATTAGAAGAGGTATTGGTGTTAAACCACACGATAAAGATGGTGCTATCGACTATGTAGAAGATAGTGTTTATGTTGATATAATGGATAGCATATTGAAAATAAATCCTAATCAAAAGTTTTACATAAGTTCAGATGTTCCTAAGAGTGAATTAAAACATTTCTACGATAACTATGATTGTTTTACTTGGGATGTTTTAGATGAAAGTAAATACAAGGTTAAACAAAAGTATAAGATATTACACAAACATACATTTGCTAATGTTGTTGATTTGATGATGTTGTCAAATACAAGTTACTTAGTTAAGGTTTTAAGTTCTTCTTGGAGTAATTTTGCTCAATTGTATAAAGGAACTTATTGTTGTGAGGCTTACCATTCAGGTATAACAGAGGAACATAGAGGAAATCCTTTTTCAGAAAAAAATTATTTAAAAGGTATGGATGGTAAAAAAGAACAAAACCTATTACATTTTACACAACCAGCAGATTACAAACAAATGTCAGATGAGGGTTTTAGTTTAGGTGAAGATAGAAGAAAAGGTGTGGATATTTAACATATCTTATATTTATTTAAGGACAGATTTTTAATTAGGAGAAAAAAATGACTAACCAAGTGTATTTTTTAAAAGGAGCTAATGTAACATTAGCTGATGGTAGTTATAAAAAAATAGAACATCTTCAAAAAGGAGACGAAGTTCAAACTTACGATATGAGTGCTGAATCTTTTGATGCGGCTAATATTAGATTAAATGAACAAACAACTACTAAAGTTGATATGGTGATAAAAGTATCAGTCAAACCAGAAGATATGATTAAAGTTGGATTGAAACGATACTTAGACAAAGATGTGTATGCTGAAGATGAAATTGAAGAATTAAAATCTAATTTACATTTTGATGAGTTGGTGATGGGTAAACATAGTGTAGTAATGGGTGGAGCAGATGCAGGTTGGGTGGTTCACGATCATGACAAGTTTATTTCAGATTTAGAGGAATTTGAATTAGATGATGAAGTTGATTTTTCAGATGAATATGGTAAGCTTGAAGTAGGTAGTATTTTGTCTACAGATGTTAATGATAATTTAGCAGAAGCTGAAGTAATAAGTATAGATGAAATGGATGATGAAGACCACGAAGTTTCAGTCTATAGTGTTATACATTTAGAAAAAGGTGATACTATATTTGTTAATGATGTTCTCTCAAGAGTTTACAATTTAGATATTATAGAACAAGATAATCAAGACTAACTGTGAGATTTCCGTTATATAATTCTGGCTTTGAAGCCGATACTTTAATATTGATGGCTGATGGAACTGAGAAGCCAATCAAAGACATAAAAGAGGGTGAAGCAATAAAAGGGTATGACACTTATTTTGAGCCTGAAGAATTTCCTGGTTTTGATGGTGCTAGTGTGATGTTAAATCCAATAGTTGATGGTACAGTAATGGGTGTTATTGAAAAAGAAGTAGATGAACTGATGAAACTTAATTTCAATAATGGTAAGACTTTATTGGTAGAGAAAGACACTATAGGATATGCAAGACCATTACCTTGTGGTCCAGTAGAACATGATGACGGAACTATTACTGAAGGATGTTCCTCAGAAGAAAAAAATAATGGTATTGAAGGTTCTGTGTCAGAGTATGAAGCACACGCTTGTTGTAACGTTGGTTGGATGGCAGTTGACTTGGATTCTGCTATAGCAAAGTATGGTGAATGGAATGGTGATTCTTCACCCGATGGATATACTGGACGTATTAGACCAGATAACTATTGTGGTTTAGATTACGGAACAGGAGTTTACTCAAACGAATACAAACTCTATGAAACTGAAGAAGATTATCAAAAATTATTTACTATACAACAAGAAAAGGATTATAAGATAGAAAGTTGGGAAACAGTAAAAGGAAATTTTAAAGTATATAATTTTGAAAAAGTCGATGACTTGCAATTATTATTTGCAAACTCATTCGTATTTGGAACAGGCGAAGTATTTATATAATAACAAACAGTTAGGTAAAAAAATGATAGGTTGTAATAGAGGTGTTGTCGGAGACACCATGATAACAATGTGGGATTTATCTCAAAAACCCATAAGTGAAATAGAAGCAGGAGATGAATTTTTAGCATATGATGAGTCTAATCCTGAACGTCTAAATGAAAGACCCCGAACAATAAACACAAGTGGAGATTTTGATGTAAACGGAGAAGTAGATCCTAATTGGTTGCCTGGTATTGGATTTGATAATTCTCATACAGGTTACAATGAACATCGAAAAGGTGTAGTCAAAGAAATACAAAAAAGTCAAGTATCTAAGTTAATCAAAGTTACTTGGGTGACAGAACCAAATGAAACTATAGGAACATATGAAGATTTTTCTGTTACAATGACACCAAATATGTTAGTGCAAATGTCTCACGATAAAGGATTTGAATGTGGATAAGCATGTCCTCATGTTAGTTGGAAAACTTATGATGTTGAATTTAATGAAATCGTTAAACCGCAACTGAATAAACTTATAGTTGGTGATTTAGGATATCGTACACCAAACGAATATGAACCACTACCTAAAGAGTTTTATGGAGAGCCTGATTATTTAGATGAGATGGTTATTGATAGTATAGAAGAGTTTGATGATGATTTAGAATTTACTTTTGAAGTATATCACATTACTGAAGCAGAAAACGCAACAATGATGTTTGGAAATAATACTTTATTACACGTGGGGCTTAATTGAAAAAAATAAAATTTGGTTGGGATTATTGGAACTATTCAAGACAACCAGAAATCAGAGAAATCATAAAAAAAGATTTTAGTGGATTTTCTCCAGATTACACTTGGCAGAATGATTCAGACACACTTCCACTATTTAATTCAAACCATCAACCAACAAACGCTTGGCACAATATAGTTCCTATCTTTGACCATCACATTAAAAATTCAGAAGTAACTCACAAAGATGTTACAGATTATATTGACGATGATGAATCTTTTGTTTATGTTATATCTACCAATGGTGGACCACAACTTTGGTGTGGTGAAGATAGTGAACGAAATACCCTATTTCACAATATAAAAGAATACACAAAAGAACATATTAGAAAAGGTAAAGTATTAGTTGTAATAGATTTAAGTTTTGAAGGATTTTGTATTGATTCTTCTGATGAGTATTCAAGAACGGAGATGGGTGGTTATCCACATTTAGCAGAGGTAGTTCATAGAAGAGCAGAGAAAGAAAACTTTCCCATAGAGAATATTGCTTTTCTAAGTGGTAATCATAAGGATCCTGAAACATATAAAAAATGGTGTGAAGATAATAATATAAAAAAATCAATGAATTGGATATTGTTAGATTGGTGTGAAAGAGCAATATCGTCAGACTATAAACATATACCAAATACATTTGAAGAAAATTTTAATTATAAAAAAGATAACTTAGATAATATGAAACATTATCTTTGTTTAATGAGAAGATGGAAACCAACAAGAGTTTATCATCACCTAGCTTTAAACTACCATAATATTTTAGACAAAGGTTCTGTATCTGCTATATTAGCAAAGTGGGATGTAAAATCAATATTCAAAGATATAGATAGAACTAAGTTAGAAATGAATAATGCAGGTGATGTTACTTTTAGTGATTGTGCAACCGAAGATGATACAGAGTTTAACAGAACACTTTTAAAACAAAATGATGTATTAGATATAGTTACTGAAGAATTCTTTCAAAGAATGAAACCAGATTTGAGTATGTTAGGTACATCTTCTGAAACATACAAGGTAAGAGCAAAAGACAATATAAAAAGTTTTTTGCAAAAACTTCCGTTAGTTGTAGATAAGACAAGTTTCAATACTTTAGACTCATTTCATCATTGGGATTCACAATTATATAAAGATACATTCTGTTCTTTTGTATATGAAACTTGGTCTATATCACCAAACATAGTTTTCTATTCAGAAAAAATTTATAAGTGTATTCTAAACTTTCATCCGTTTGTAGCTTGGGCAAATCCACATACAATCAAATATATGAATGACAATGGTTACAAATCATTCAATCCACATATCAATGAAGATTATGATAATCACGTTTCTGCAGAAAATAGAAGTATATTAGCTATGAAAGAAATGATTACTTTATGTGATATGACAAAAATAAAATTATTAGATTGGTATGCAAGTCAAGAAGAAATACTAACACATAATTACAATCGTTTTATGGAAGAAGATAGTTTTATGAAAAGTGTAAATCAATTTTTAGAAGTATATGATAGAGTTGTAGGGTGAAAGAGTTAAGATTTTATTATGATAATTTATCAGAACCAAATTGTATGCCAAATGATATGGGTGTTACTTTTGGTAACTATGGTTTTATGGTAACAAGAGCTACTGGCATAAAAAACTTTGAGAAAATTCAAAAAGATTTCAAAATAACTTTTACTAAGGATAGAAGCAAAAAATACTTTTACTTAGTTGAACCTCAAGGAATGTATACTGAAGTTATACAATCTTTAACAACACTTATAAATAAAGATGTTTTAAAGGATATGAAAAACAACAAAGCTATATTATGTATTTGTTATATTCAAGAGGGTGATTATCATAAAGATTTCTACAAAGATATAAATAAATTTTGTGATGATACTTCTATCTCAATAAACAATGTAGTATTTCTAACTAACAATCCTAAGATAGAAAAAACAAAAAATATCTTTAATGTCAACTATTATTTAAACCACATGACAGTAACATATCAAAATAATTCAGATAGATATAATAGCATTGAAAACCTTAACGATGATAATGTAAGACCACATTATTTCTTGTCACTTAATAGAAATCCAAAATTACATAGACAGGTTTTGGGTTCTTTATTATTAAAAAATAATTTATTAGATAAGGGTATGATTAGCATGGGTTATGATGTAGATGGTATTCATAAATTCGACAACTATGTTCCAACAGACTTTAACAGAAAAACACCAATATATTCAGAAGAGAAAATAAAAGAACTTGATTTACATCGTCATATAAGTGAATTTAAAAATATGTGTCCACTACTAATAGATGATGATGTAGAGGATTTGAGAGATGACCACACATTAGGTTGGATTAATATTCACCCAAAGACTTACAATAAAGCATACTTTTCAATAATTGCAGGTAATAGTTTTGATACACCCTGGCTACATCCCGATGAAAAGTTTTGGAAACCACTAGGTCAGTTTCATCCATTTATATGGGTAGGTCCAACAGGTGGAATGCAACATCTAAAAGATATGGGATTCAAATCATTTTCACCATACATTGATGAATCATATGATACAGAAGAGGATTGTGAAAAACGAATGTTGATGATAGTGAATGAAATAAAAAGATTGTGTAATATGAACAAAGAAGAGATACATGAATGGTATTACAGTATGCAAGATATATTAATTTACAATTGGAAAAGAATAGTAGAAAATAATATCAATCCATTTTATGAACTGTATAATAAATTATTTAATTTGGTGAAGTAACTTAATATTTATTATCGGATAAATCTATGTTTAAAATAAAAGTTACAGAATCAAAAGTTCTTCCTGAAGTGAAACTAGCACAACCAAAACCATTTCATGATTATCGTGGTGAGATGTGGACATTTTGGGAAGATGAATATGATTTATTACCATCAAAACACAAATTCAAAATATCTAAATTTACTCGTTCAAGAAAAAATGTTCTTCGTGGTTTGCATGGAGATGAAGAAACTTGGAAACACGTCAGTTGTGTTTGGGGAGAGATTTATTTAGTGGTAGTAGATAATAGACCACATTCAGTAAACTATCTAAAATGGGATAGCTTTACCATAACAGATAGAAATCATTTGAGTGTTTTGATTCCACCTGGATTTGTTAACGGTCATATTTGTTTGAGTGAAGAATGCTTATTTCATTATGCTCAATCCTACCCATCTAGTTATGTAGATGTAGAAAGACAAGATGTTTTAAAATGGAATGACGTGAGGCTTGATATAGACTGGCCTACGGGAGTAAAACCAATATTGAGTGAGAGGGATAGATGAACATAGTTACAGGTGGATGTAGCTTTAGTGAAACAAGACATTGTGTAGATTATCATCGTTTTGGTATGATGGATGATTATGATGATATGCAACCAGAGAGTGGTTATAAAAGTTGGGCATTACACTTAGAAGATATTGTCTCAGATTCTACTGTATATAATACAGCTATGCCAGGAGCAGGAAATGGTTTTATATCAAGAGCAGTAATTTACAAAGTAAACGAATTATTAAGTAAAGGTGAAGATGTTGATTACGCTTGTATACAATTAACTGCTTGTG
>Ga0098037_1001397_pt1 | contig 11181 bp, 14 predicted proteins | sample 5_EtaG_FD_75050 | JGI IMG/M metagenome (GOLD analysis project Ga0098037, IMG submission 75050) | Marine viral communities from the Subarctic Pacific Ocean - 5_ETSP_OMZ_AT15132 metaG | ecosystem: Environmental > Aquatic > Marine > Oceanic | place: Pacific Ocean | collected 2015-01-08 | reverse complement strand
TATCCTGAAATATGGGAAAGTTGGGATTATCCTTCGACAGATAGTGCGAGTAATTTTTTGTATGGTGAAGGACATTACAATAATCAACATACAATCAATAATACAAGAATATTTATGATGAATCAAGTTCATAATGCTTCCCAGATGGAAATACAAAGCGATATAGGAGACCATACATATCGTAATAATAGGACATCATTAGGATCATCGAATTATCGTCCAGCCTATTTAGAAACTGTTGATAATCGTAGAATAACTAAATTATTTTTAGTTTTCTATAATCCTGAATATAAAGATGTATACTTTGATGAACCAGATATAGGACAAGATAAACTGACTTATGGCTGTTTTGGTAAAAATGCAGTAGCTGTAGGTGATGAAACTAAATATTATATTAACATTTATCCTAATAAATCATCAATTAATTTAAGTATGCCGTCTGCTTGGTTTGATGCTGATGATCAGGGATACATAGAACAATTTAGAAAATGGGGTTTTGATTATCACTTTACAAATCCTATATGTCCTGCGATTGCTCTATTTAATGGGACAACATCTACTATTAATTATTATGGAGCTACCTTCCCTGAAAATATGGAGATACAAGAATACGGATCTCATTCTAATGGAACTATAGAACGTCAATCGTTTACTGCTATTAGGGGTTATTTAAATCAAAGATATATAGGTGCGGATAGTCCTAAAATTAACTGGGACGGAGAACATTTTTCGATTAGTGATTTACATACACCGGAAAACTTAGGCTCTCGTCAAGCAGATGGTGGTAGATATGGTAATTTCGCAGGTAATATAAAAATGTATGATAAATCAGATGTATCTGCTGATGCTGGTTCGATTGTTTATAAAATTAATCCTTTTGAGAACATAAATGAGTTTTGTCCTGCTTTAATGCCGTATCAAATACAACGTGGTGTATGGACTATTAACGGAAGTAGTCAAGGTGGAGCAGGATTACAAATCTTTAACTCATTTAATAGAAATTATGAACCTTACCAGATTTATGATAGTAAGAGTGGTATTATATTCGAAGATATGGGTTTTGATGAAGATACGTGGAATAGTAGTATCTGGGGTATATTAGGTTTTACTTATGCACAAACACACGGAACAACAAATCGAACTGAAAGAGTAACAAATACAAATGTTAATAATTTAAAAAATATTACAACGAATGCCGAAATAGTAGTTTCAGATACGAAAAGTTGGGTAACAAATGAAAATGGTGTATCTTGGTATAGTGATAATTTACCTTGTCCTAAACTTCTTCCAGTATATAATGAAGATACTACATATGCAAATATAAATGTCCAGTTATACCCCCAAATAGTCCAAAAGACACAAAGCATACAAATTAAAGCTGAAAACTTCCCCACATCTATGATTAAAGGTTATTATACTGTTCGTAGTGATATAGTTCCTACAAGTGTATTTGTGGGTGGTAAGAGTAATATTACAAATATGCCTATTGTGGGTATTATCGATAAAATGAATCCACAAAGTGATTATTATTTCGGTAGTGAAAGTAGTATCGATTTTACTATTGGAAAACCTACGAAATTAAGTAGTATCCGTGTATCAATTCACGATCCAGATGGTTCTTATAGTAGTGTAAATGATAGTAGTGCCGTTATATTTAAGGTTCAGAGACAAATGAATGTAAGTTTTAATATTGTTGATGAAATATTACAAGATGAAAAAAAAGGTAAACGAAGTAACAAATAAATGAAATAACCTTTGGTAAATATTTATTGTAAAAAATAAATAATTAAAATTATTTTATATATAACAATATAAATAATGGTTAAAGAAACACTTAAACTGCGATGTGAATTACGAGAAAAATTAAGATCGTCAAAACGTAGTCAAGTTTATAAATTGATTCCTAAAGTTACATCTGACGAATATAAATCGAAACCTGTTGATGAATGGGTTGCGTGGGCTGTCGAAACTTATGAAGAAGATAAACCTAAACCTGATGGTTATCTTAGTTGGAGTAAAGAACAAAAAAAAGAATGGATTCTTAGTCTTCCTGTAAAGAAGGCTTAATAAATCCACAATCGACTAATGTTTGATATTTATCCGGTTGTTTGATTTTAAAATCATCAAGTTTATTTTTTGATTTATAATAACGATACGATGATTTACAATTAATTAACTCTTTATTTTCTTGATAATATTGATGTTTCTTATCTTTATTATCTTGATAATGTTTATTGGCTCTATCCCTATTTTTCTGCATAAACTCAGGATCATTCTTTCTTATTGTATTGTATCTATCTTTATTGTATTGTAACATCTTCTTATGTTTTTCGACTAAACCTTTAATGTATTCATCAGTTAATTCACTCATTTTATATATATAGCATAGAAAATATTTAAGTATTTTACGCATTTCACAAGTGAAATCACTAAAAGTAATTTACTAAAAACCTTTCACACAAATCACAAATCTCAAAAAGAAAATTAGTAAATGGATTTTCACAACAAAAATATAATCTTTGATAAATTATGGAGTTTGATAAACAAATAGGATTACTTCATCTATTGATATTGATTATGTATATATATGGATACATTAAATTGTTTTTGTTTTTCCTTTGACCGCAGGTTGTCTCTGTTTGACCACACTATCGATAAATTGTTTCATATCACTACTCAACTCTAATGAACACATATCATCTTTAAATCTTTCTTTTGGAACTGTATTCGAATTATGGACTAAACAAATCATTACTTTTCTTACATCACTTATTGCAACTTGTTTTTCAGTCATACCTTCGAATAAACGTTTTCCTTCTCCACAATTTCTTCTCATAAACTTATTTGTTGTCGAAAACCATTTACGATCAAAAAATAACGTAGCTTCGTGTATTAAATGTATTTGGTCACCACAATTTATACCACTCATCTTATAATTATCATTAATGTAGGTAAATAACATTTTATCACTACCTACACATTTAACCCTTTTCTCTTGTAATAAATCATAATTATATTGTATACAATTCGGCATATAAACATCATCACTATCGAAAAATTGTATATACTTTGTTTTACTATTCTTCACTAAACGATTACGTTTTTCACCTATACCACTTCGACTATTATAAACCGTATGAATCACTTGTATAGGACTTAATACATCTTTCACATATTGTAAATTATCGATGAATGGCTTATTACTTTTACATTCATCAATCAATACAGTTAATTTATCGTGTGGATAGGTTTGATTCTTAATATTATGTAGGGTTAGATTTAAAAACTCACTTCTTTCATATACTGGTATACAAATTGTAACATTATCCATTTATAATTTAGTTTAGATTTTAATTTGTGTAATAAATCTTGTATCCTTGAGATAATCACTTAAATCACCATCATACTTAATTTCACAAGCGAAATGACCTTTCATATGTTTTATTGATTTTATTATTTCTTTTAGTTTATTTTTCGATGTATCTTTTGGTATATCAATTGTAATCGATTGTTTTGGTTGTTCTAAAAATGATGGAACTTCTAATTGATCTAAATTATCATATCTATTGTAAGTTGATCCCCATAATTGATACATATACACTTTTTGATGTCCTAAATATTTTTCTCCGGTATGATGTTGTGGAAAAAAATAGTGAGATGGAAATATATTAAACTCTCTTATATTTGGATAATCCTTCATAATTTTTGTAACTAATCCATTACCTGTATGTATCCACGCAGGTGATTCTATCTTATTACCGAGTATGTGATTTATGCATAAATCAAGAAAAGGGTGATTCGGTGGAAATCCCATAAAGGCTACTGATAATAAACCTTGACGAATATCTTCATTCTCCCACGCTAAACACGGTTTATTAAACATAAAATCATCTAATGGAAATAATGAAATTGTATCCGCATCAAGGAATATACCACCGTGTTCTTTTAAAATTAAATATCGATACATATCTGCCTTACCACACATCTCTTTCATACATTTAATTTTCATTTCATATCGTTTATCAATCTTTAATGTAGCTAATTCCTTTTCAGTCCATAATTTATATTCTATATCCGGATTATCGAGTTTAACCGTATCCATACACAATTTAGGCATCGGTTTATCGCCTATCCATAATTGATTAATTATTTTAGGAATCATTTTATAATTTAACATAGATTATTTTTTTATGTATTATACTTATAATGGATAAACGAAGTAATCTTACAGACAAGAAACCACTTTATAAACCCTTTGTATCAAAAGCAAAAAACAAAAAATATAGTGTATACGTTATGAAAGATGGTAAAAAAAGATTAATTCATTTTGGTGATAGTCGATATGGACAATTTAAGGACAAATTAGGACATTATAGTAAATTAGACCATAATGATCCTGCAAGAAAAAAAAGATATTATCAAAGACACGGAAAAGCAACAGATAAGAACTCGGCGAAGTATTGGTCTCATAAGGTGTTATGGTAAATATAATAACCTATGGTAAATTATGAAAAAAACCAACCACCACTCGACTCTGTTTCACTACTATCCTTTACTATTGTTTCTGCCTTTGGTAAAGAATCAAGCTTAGGCAAAGAATCTTTTACTATCGATACATCACGTTTAATATCCTTCACATCTGTTTTTAGATTCTTAATCATCATTTTGATTTCATCTATCGGTTTTAGGGGTTTATTATCCATAATGTATAATGTAACAAATAAAATAATCTTGTTAAAAACAATTTACTAAAAACTTTCTCAACGATTTCATTTTACTAAAACAAAAATTAGTAAATGGATTTATCTAATTTAACTACTGAAATTATTCAGTTCTCTGTAATGCTACTGTGGGTGCTTGTGCTATTGCTGATGCTATATCTTGTGTATCTTGTTTATCAGTTTGAGCTATTTTTTGTGCTGTTTGTCCTGCTTGTTTTACTCCTTCTGTAGCTGAACCTATTGCAGATGATACACCACCTATAACATCGAGTAATCCACCTAATGCTTCTGCTGGTGGGAAAAATATACCGGCCACGTCGGCGATGGCTCCCCCTATTTGTGCTACTTGACCTACTTTACCGAATGCGTTTTCTTTACTAAACTCACCATCTTCGACATCTTTGTAAATATCTAATCCGGCCGCACCCACACTTGCGAGAGTTCCAGCACCTTTACCAATACTTTCTATAGCATCATCACTTAATCCTGTAACACTTTTTAATCCATTATGTAACATACTACCTTCTCTACCTGCTCCATCTTCTCCTACCGTAATTGCTTCGTGTTCATCAGCTGATGGATTAACATTCGATGAATCAGTTGCCGATGTTCCTTCCGGTGATGCTGTAGCTGATGGTTCATCTGCTACCGGTTCTGATGATGGTTGAGTTGATGGTGATTCTGTTGGTGTATCTCCTACTCGAACATCACCATCTAAACTTCCTGAAGGTGCTTGTGATTTTAATTTTTGTAATGCATTCTCTTTTGTTTGTCCGGTTGCTTTCCATTCTTTATATGCTTGGAGACCACGTTGCATATTACCCTTACCTATATATCCTGAAATAGTTTGTTCTATAGCACTTTCAGTCGCTCCACTTTCTTGCTGACCTTTTAAATCTTGTAATCGTGTAGCTACTTGTTGATTATGTGATTGTATTCCTGATAACATACTTGATTGAGCAGAACTTCTCATATTACCTGAAGAAATATCACCGGCATCACTACTATATAAATCCATTTTTATATTATAATTTATATATTATTTGTAAAACAAAAATAATTAATATATTCTTTTATCGAAGTTGTGAAATACCTGAACTGGGTTTTCACTTAATTTCATATACATAAATTGATAGGGTTTATCCTTATGAACTTGATTGTATAATTCGATAAACTTTTTATCACCATTTTCACCTAAAACACCACTAAACTGCTCCTGTAATTTTTGGACTTCTTTAAAGTTCTGTTGTTTTCCTATCGCAAGGTCACGTATTTGGGCTCGAATAAGGGGTGGTATATGATTTATTGACTGAACTGATATAATACACATATCTATGTAATGTCTCATTTTAGTCATAAAATACGCAAGACTATTATTTCTCTTACTAAACTCCGGTGTAATTATATCGTCCATAACTAAACAGTATCTCGGTTTATTAGGATCATCTTTTTCATACATTCCTTGACTATGTATTATATCTTGTATGAACGCATCATCATAATGATCATCACAATCGAAATGTTTATTTAATATTTTCATTTTGTTATCCATATGTAAAGTAGTAGATAGCACTCTTACAATTTCGAATTGATCCTTATAAAATGAAGGATTACATAAACAGTTAATTATTAAATTACTTTTCGAAGATTTAATCGAACCACAAATTACAAAACAAGATGGGGGTCTCGGTAAATTAGGGTGTAAATCAGTAAATCGTTCATCGCCATCTAAATCCTTAACTTTTAAAATCTTTGGTGCTGATGGATCAGTAGTATTCATTATATAATTAGAAATATATTTTTTTTATTGATTAAACTATTCATATAATCTATTACAACATAATTCATAATATTCATCATTCATCTCTATACCTATAAAATTACGATTCATATTTTTACAAGCGATACCTGTAGAACCACTACCCATCGTAGGATCTAAAACAACATCACCTTCTTTACTATAATATTTTAATAACCATTCCATTAAAGCTACTGGCTTCTCTGTGGAATGTTTACCCCTTGTTGATTTAATTTCTAACATACTATTCGGTAAGGGTGGGTCATATATCGGTGATTTTCCCACATCTTTTCCTTTTCTAACTTCTTTTCTAATATCAGTTCCATATAAATCTTTTTCTTTATCTTGTTTGTATGTATATTTTTCATTCACTACTGAAACTGGTAAGGGTGGATCATATTTTTTATTTTGGACTTGTTTAACTTCGCTTCCATAACATAAATTATCTTGTCCTTTCATACCATTCTTGCTATTAAGAAACTTATGCTTATGACTTGATAAATCATACAAGGGTAATTTTTCATAGAACACATAAATCATTTCGTGTTTTCTCATCGGCATCTTCTTTGCACTTAAGAAACCAGCTGGAGCAGATTTCACCCATACTAAATCATATCGAAACGGACATTTTTTAGGTGCTGATCGAATTAAATCAACACCGAACTTTGTAGTTGTTGTAAAAAAGATGGGTGTGTGTAATTTCTTAACTCTCATAATTTGTTCCCAGAATGTAACCATATCAATCTTAATATCCCACTTACAACTTGTCTGTCCGTAAGGTAAATCACAAAAAATAAAATCAACTGAATTATCGTCTAATTGTTTCATTTCTTCTAAACAATCACCGTGAAAAAGTAAAGCCATTTATACTATACAATATATTATAATTTTAAAAACAGTTCGCATATTCACCAGCTACATCTCTCCACCCTAATTCTTTTTTTAATTGTTTCTTTACATTTTCAGTATATTCCTTTGCTTGTTGTTCTTGTTTCTTTTTTGCCTTTCTTTGTTTTCGTAATCCATCATATTGCATAATGGCTTCGAGTTGTAAATCTTTAATCTCTTGTTTAGTTAATGATGGTTGTGGTGGTGGTGTAGCTACAACCGGTTTAGGAACGGATTTCTTTTTTAATTTTTCTTCGACTTCTTCCATTTCTAATTCTTTCTTCTTTTCCATTAACTCTTTGTATTTTTGTTCTTTCGCCTTTTGTTCTTGTTTCTTTTGTTTATTTTTTCCACTCATCTGTCGAACCTTTAACATACGTTCTCGCATCGCCTGACGTTGTTCTTCGGTATATTCACGTTTCTTACGTGGTTTTCCATTTTTATTTAACTTTACTGGTTTTTCTTTTGTTTTCTTTGGTTCTTTTACCTTTGGTTCTTTAACTACTGAAATCTGTGGTGCTTCCGTATCTAATCCACCTACATCATCTGTTTCTGGTAAAATTGGTTTTAATGATTCATCAAATATATCATTAACTTCGATAGGCTGTTTTTCAGGAACAAGATGTTCTACTTCAGGTAACGGTTCATCATCAACATCATTTTCATCATATACAAAATTAGGATTTTCTTCACCGGTAGTTTCATCAACAAACTCTAACTGAAGTTCTTTTGGTAAGTTTTCCATTATATTATAAACAAATATAATAAAAATAATAAATAAACTTTTAGATAAAATTAAATAACTTAAATAATCTAAACAATTAACAGATAAAACAGATAATCTTATGATGGTTTTTGTCTAAAATACAAGGCTACAACCGATTGTCCTGTTAATGCTGTTACATATTGTTCATTACTATAACAAAATGATATATCGAAACTATTAATCTTTAATTCTTGACTATTATGTAAATCTAAAAATATAAGGTTTTTTGGTTCGTGATAGATACGTCCTGTTTCTACTTGTCCATCAAATCTTGGTAAATGGGCTATAATATTCGAGCGATTACCTTGACGAGCATTTGTTGATTGTTGTGTAAAATTATCTAATCTTACAAACATAGATTTAGTGGATAGTAATTTAGGCACAGTTGTCGATGTAAATATTCTTGTAGTTGTTGTATCTGTAGGTGATACACCATAATCATAATTATTTGTAGGACTATCTGTGAATCCTAAAAGACGAGTTGTATTAGCTCCTGTTGATGGTGTATAAACTTCACTTGGTTCGAAGATTAAATAATTTTCTAAATCTATCACTCGATTAGAACCAGTTTTAATCCCTGCATAAGTTATATAACCATCTCTATCAGCTACATTTTGATCATTCCATACTCTCATTTCTATCTCTTCACATCTATCTAAATTATTTGTTATTTCACAAAATTGATAATAGGAAGAATCACTTCTATCGTGTCGCCAGTTTTGTAAGTTGAGACACGCCGTAAATTGTTCTATGACTAATTCATTTCCATAATCTTCATCATCAGAATAAAGATATAAAACCGGATATAAGTTCTGTATTGGTTGACATACTACTTTGAGTTGTGAAGCATTTACACGAGCACTATTATAGGAATACAAATCATAAACTCTGTCCCCATCATCAATCATCTGTATTCTTAATTGTTGTCCTATAAGTGTAAACTTAACCTTCTCAAAATTAGATGCATTCGTGCTTAAATTATAATCAAGTGCGACATCATATCCACTATAATCTAATTCTACACTATGAAGATAATCATCACCAACGAGTTGGTTCGAAGAATCAAAAGGGGTATGATATACCTTTAATAAATCACCTTTTCTACAAACTAAATAATCATAAAAAAAATCTTCGCTTGGTTGATTATCCCCACCTAATCCACGAGTAAAATAGGGTGGTTCATATTCTCCACTACCTTCTAAGGCGGTTTGTGTATACCTTGATAAACCGACAGCCCAGTCTATATTTGAATCATTAGGATCACTAAAATCAACAACAAAAGAACCATTTTGAGCAGATAAGGGATATTCCGGAAGTATAATTGCTTGTGGATATAAGGGATCTTCACCTGATGTAAATGTTCCAGTCGAACCGTCATATGTCCAGTCTTCATCGTTAGTTATTCTAACATTTTCATTTAAATCTTCTGCATAGGAAGTCGATGGTATAGTAGTATTCGGATCATTATACTGGTCGTATTTTATTTGGAAACCTTCGAACTCATTCGTTGTAGCATCACGTTTTACAAGAACAGTTACTAAATCAACAAGATTAGGGTGAAAGATATATTTATTCATTTGTGATTGTAATTGAGTGGCGAGTTCGTCAGCTGTTAATTCGACTACTTCATCATTATCACTATCAAGTATAGGAGTTCGAATAGGTGTAGCTGTCGAATTAAGTTGTATAGTTTCACCTACATCAGCATCAATAGTTTGTCCGTAATACTGATACAATACATAACTATTTCCACTCACAGAGAAAGTTCCATTTAAATTATATTTTACACTTTGTAATGCAACTTGACTATTTTTAGGAATTGTATACGTCGATGATAAAGCATTACGAAATGAATAGGGTTTAAAAATAGATTGTTTTTGTGTAACGGCTTCCGCATCACTATCTTGATTACTACAAATCACTAAAGACATTTTATATAATAAATTATAAAATAATTTTATTATGTAAAATAATAATATAAAAATGAGTAGAAGGTATAATAAACCTGAAATGATGAAACCTATGAATCCATTTGTCGAAAGTTATAGAAGGGAAATAGATATTGTAATGCCTAAAAAAGAAGATAACAAAATTAAACCTGATGAAATATTCGAAGGCTTATCCAAAGGATCGGTTCCCTTAAATCAAAAAAAAATAAAACCTAAAAAAAATGAAAAAAAAACTACCACAAAAAAGAACAAATCTAAAAAATAAAATCTAAGTTATTCATTATGTTTGACGAAGATTTATACCCACAATATTGTAAGCACAATAATCCTATACATTATCCATTTTGTGTTGGTTGTCGAATAGAAAAAGAAAAAAATCAAGAAAAAATATATCAAGACTATATAAATGAAAAATATGGTAATATAAGATTTGATCCTTTCACTTGTGAAATAGAAAAAGATGTAACAAAGGAAGAGTTTAAGCCTTTACGAAAAAGTAAATCATTCGAAGAATTAAAGAAATCCTATCATAAACTATGTAGAGAATATCACCCTGATAAAGGTGGAGATGAAGAGACGTTTAAACATTTAAATAATTTATATCACGATTTAGAATTACGGTTTAGGTGATTCATTATTATCTACTTGTTCATCTAATTGTTCATTTACAAGTTCTAATTCTTCATTTACTAATTTTTGTGATTGGGTTTTGGATAATGATGATGTAGTTTTTGGTAAAACACTTTCTTCTTCATCTGTATTTGGTTCTTCTTCATTCTTTGATTCTTCTACCGGTGGTGGTTCTCTACTACAATCAAATATATAACATTTATCACTTAATCCTACTCGACATCTACATAAACATCGACTTTTCCAAATAATCGTGAGTAATCCACCTAAGGCTCCTAATATTAATGCTGTGGATCCTGCGAGTTGATCGATTGTAAAGTTTTCGAGAATACGTTCTCCCATTATTTATATATATAATAATTTTTTATTTTTTTTATTATATTTTTAACATAATAAAAATATTTCATATTATATAAAATGTCTTCTTAC
>Ga0098037_1001386_pt1 | contig 11234 bp, 5 predicted proteins | sample 5_EtaG_FD_75050 | JGI IMG/M metagenome (GOLD analysis project Ga0098037, IMG submission 75050) | Marine viral communities from the Subarctic Pacific Ocean - 5_ETSP_OMZ_AT15132 metaG | ecosystem: Environmental > Aquatic > Marine > Oceanic | place: Pacific Ocean | collected 2015-01-08 | reverse complement strand
GTTGCGTCTGTTTTAATTATAACCAGCAATTCTGATGCTGAGTTAATAGGGTAGGTATATGTGAAATCTACAACAGATCCGTTACCTGAGAAGCTGTTTAGTAATGTTGTGGTTGATATAGTCATAATTTATTTCTAATTTTTTAGGTTAAGGAATTGATCAAATTCTCTTGGTTGTTCTGCGTTAGTTTTAATAAAGTATGTTTTTAGTGCCTGATAAATTTTGCCGTTATTCTTTTTATCTAATTGCACATAAGCTGCTGTAGCAGCTGTCATGTAATCTGATACTTCTTTTTCTATTAAATGTATTCTGTATTCATCTTCTAAACCAAATTGTTTCATGCCGGCATAAGTTCCGTCAGTCCATTCTATAAATGCCTGGCTTAATTTTGGTTTTTTGTATTCAGGGCTTTTCATCAGTCGTGTTACACTTTTTTCTAATGATGAAAATTTACCATATCGTTTTAACTCACCATTTGTGTTAGCAGTAAGTTCATAAAAAAATGCAGTTTGTATTTGGTTTAATCCAATAACACCCATTAAATTGTGTTTCTTTTTTCTCATTAATAAATTTTTGCCATCTGACATATTTTTTGTAACGGCATGCAATCTTAATAATTCTTTGTAGGTGTCAGATAATTCTTCTCGATCATACACAGCAAAAGGTAAAAATGAGTTTCTTATATTGCCAATCCAACCACGACCAGAATCTTTTGTATAAGGTTTGTTAAATATGTCAGCTCGTGCTGGTTTTGTTTCTGTAACATAATTTGCATAAATTTGATCTATAGTAGATTCAAATTGATTTGCCATAGTGTTGTCATCAAATGTTCCAAAATCAGGATTGACTTTACGTTCTGTAACATCACCTAAAAATATTGTTAAATCTTGCTCAAAATCTGGTTGTGATATTCTTAATGTAGGATCCATTATATTACCAACTTGCTGTCCTACTGTTCCACCACCAATTATGTTTTTACCAATGCCGGATAACAATTTGTCAAATTTTATGTTTTCAGGATCATCACTAAATTTAGAATATGTAGGACCAATAATTGTTTCCATTAATTCTGCAAACCCTTTTACTAAAGGCCATTCTGTAACGTAATCATAAGTAGCTGCCACTAGTGACATCGGTATAAAATGATAAAATGGATCATCAGGATCTTGTGTTTGATACCGTGCCATTTGTTCTAAAGCAGCAATGTTAATTCCTAAAACACCGGCAATGGGTTCAAATCCTATGAATCTACGATATGTTAATGCACCATTGGGTAATCCATTTTCATCAAATTTAGGGCCTTCCCAATCACCATCTTTAAATACAAATGAAAACGGCTCTTTGCCAGCATCATAAAATGCAGCTTTATCTTTTTTATCTTTTGGAGTTGAACCAATCATATGTCCATTTTCCATTAAATAATAAACACCAGCTAAAATAGCCACACTTGTTGCTACTCGTGCTTCCCACAAAGTTCGTTTTGTTGGATCTCTTTCAAACTGTGATCTCATGCCAGTCCACTTAGCCATTGTTTCAGGGTAAGCAGTTTGCAATGCGTTAGCAAAAAATTTGTATTCTTCTACAGCTAATGGAAAAAGATTTGGTCCTGGTGTATATCCAAATATAACTTTACCAATGTTATAGACAACATTAAAAAATGGTACAATTAATCGACCACCTGGTAATTTTTGCACATGTTTTAAATTTTTGCCTACATAATCTAATTGATTTTGAAATGTAAAATAATCAGCAGCTTGATCCAAACGTGGTTTTAAATTATTACCAGGATTTGCTAATGTTTCTATAAATGCGTTCTCTGCTTCTTCTGCTGTTTTGCCATTACGAATAGCAGCTATTCTTGCACGTTCTGCTAATGAAAACAGCTCCATTTGTCGAGCTACTTCTTTAAAAAATTCATCACCAGATAATAATCCACGACCAGGCACACTTGTTATTGTTCCCCAGTAATCAATAAATTTACCAAGTGCATTCATGCCTGGCTTATCTTTCAAGGGTGATGGTATTAATTTATCTCCTGTAATTGCATCAAATTCATTGTTGCGTTCTGGTACTTTGTTTTTAAAAATCATACGATCTAAAATAGTTTCAGTCGTATCATCACCAATTTGACTTCGACCAGTAGATCGTTCACCAGTTTTAAATGAGTGTACCCCTAAACGAAATGCATAGGGCATAGCATGCATCATGCCTAAAAATCGTGCTTGAGCTTCACCAGCTTCTATGCTGCCTTCTAATTCCTGAAGCAATGCTTGAGTTATTTTTTTGCCACCAACAAGAGCTGGTAATGTTGCAACACTTCTATTTAATTTAGTAAACAAGCCAGCAACATAATACTCAGGTATACTCATTCCGGCAAAACTAGCATTACCCAACATGTTAATCATTTGGGTTTTAGGACTAGCCAACATGTTAAAATAATAATGAGACATGATAGCATTCCATACTCGTTGACCGTATGTGCCTTCTGCGTATTTTGCAGTGTGTGCTAAATGTCCAGTAGCCTTGCTGTTGTTGTATGCATTAATATAACCGTTTGCAATGTTTGCACCTTCACCACCAAACTCACGTTCTATTGTTTCACTAGTTAATAACGAAGGATCGTCTTTTACTAACTTTTTAAGATTTTTAAATATGTTTAAAGTTCGACCAACTTCAGATCTAGCACCTAAAAAATATTTTCGTACAGCAGCTTCCTTCATCAATCCTTCACGCAATTTTAATTCTAACTCAGGTGTGCGTGTACTTGGATTGCTTATTAACTGTGCTGTTTTATGGTTTTGTTCTTGTAACTCAACCATAATGTTAAATGCTTTTTGTATTTGTGTTGAATTTAAAATACCATTTTGAGCTAAGACAGTTGATGGTATGTCTATTGTATCAGAAAAAGATTTTAATGCTTCTTCATTTGTTTTTTCTACAGATACAGATCCTTGTTTTTCGATGCTAATACTAGCATTTTTAGTTAAAAATCCTTCTAAATCTTCTAGTGCATCAAATTGATCAAACACAGTTTCAGGTTGCTGCACTCTTTTTTCAACTTGTTGCCTAATCTGTTCAGGTAATGTTGGTGTTACTATTTCTTCTGCTGCCTGGTTGACCACAGGAGCAACTGGAGTTTCTGCCTGTATTTCATCTAAGACAGCTTTTTCAGTAGCTTCTATTTCAGCTTCTTTTTCTTTTTTAACTATTTTAGATTTTTCTAATCTTTTTGTTGTTTTAGGTGCAACTTTTTTGGCAGCACCTTTTATAACATTTTTTATTAGTTCTGTTCCAGTACCAGCTAACTGTATTGGATTGCCATCTTCATCCATTAGTGGTTGTAAGCCACTATCTGTTGATACTGCATTTAAACCTTTATTAGTGTCTTTTGCTAATATGCTTGCCGTATCACCAGGTTTATTGGTGATTTTTGTATTGATTGCCATGTAAGGAAACTCCAAAAAAAAAGGACACGCAATGGTGTCCGATTTTATTAATTAATATATGATTTATTGTTTATTGTGTAGTTTTATTTTCGTATGCACCTAATTTACTTGGGTTAGTGCCAAACAACGGTTGTCCTAATTTTAGCACTCTATCTTTTAGACCTTCAGGAATAGTCATGTATAAAATGTTACGTTCTACAAAATCTTCATTTCTTTGCTTGCTATTAAATTCTAATACATAATTATTATATAACTCATCTACATATTTACCAAGTTCATCAACTTCTAAATCTTGAAAATATTCTATAGCTTGATCAATAGGTTCATTTGCATCAAAGCTCGGAGATAATCCAGCATTATCATCTAAAATTGGAAAAGATTTTGCCTCTATAATTTCATCATCAACTTTTAATGCAAAAACCTCAAAACCTTCATCTTCAAACATATTTTGTGCTTTAATTTCTAAAGGAGTTAATTCAGATATGGTAACATGCTCATAAGCCTGTTCATATAATTCATCTGACATTTCTTCAAATGGTCTTGGTTGTGCATCAACATTAGTTATTAACGATGTTTTGCCAAATTCAACACCATCTTTTTCATACATCTTTTTTAACAATGACGGTATCAAATTATCATAAAATCTTTGTAATGTTTTACCTTCACCGGCCAAGTTTAAATCAAGACCTGAAAATTTAAGACCAAATTTTTCAAATTCATCTGGTGCGTTTTCCATGCCATTACGAATTTTGTCAGCTAAAGGTTTGCCAACAGTTTCATCTAACTTTTCTAATTCGACCATATTTTGAAAAACTTCTTCTGACATCGATCTACCTTCTACTTCTCTTGTAGCTGATATGACAACTTCATTTTCATTTAGACCAGGATTAACTTGTAACTCATCTGCATAATTACCAATATCATATCGTTCATTCTGCAATCTGCCTGAAGTCCAGGCTACTTTGTCGTAACCTTTAGAAGCTGCAAAATAAACCATTTCTTTTAATGATAATGATACCCAATCTTTTTCATTTTTAAATGGTGCATCAGGTATTTTATCGTTAAAATTTTCTAATTTTTTTGAAACTATTGTAAAATCAAGTTTTAATTGTTCGTAGTTAGGTACTGGCACAGAGTCAAAACTACCTCCTAATTCAATATGTTTTCTGGCTTTATCTAACAATTTAATAAGTTCATCATGCCTTTTTCTTAAAGCCATTAATTCATCTCTATTACGATAGCCCAGTTTCATACCTTGTTGATGCATGTCAGATTGCACTTCTTCTATAAAAAAAGTTGGTTGACCATCTATCACTCGTTCTGTGCTTCGAGTATGAGCTATAATATCTTTAGGTCCAAAATGACTTGATGTGTATTTATCACCATAATCTCTTTGAAGCGTATCTAAAACTGTACTGTTATAATTTTTCACTATTATAGATTTTGCTACTTCTTCATTTTTTGGAAGCTCATGAAAAGCAAAATCTTGTGATACATATCTTGGTGAATATCCAAAATCAAACATTTCTTCTCCAGTTTTTTTATCAAAAATTTTATAAATAGCAGAACTTGTTATATTTTGATATGAGATAGGTATATGTTTTAAAACAGTTCCAGGACCTTCCATTTCCATTTTTCTGTCATAAAATTTAATATCTACAGAATCTGTTGTAATTTGATTTCGTTCAAATTCTTTTTGAACATTTGGTGTTATTTTACGATGGAACGTAATTAAATGTTCTTTGTATTTATCATAGTCTCCTGGAGTAATATAATTTTCATAACGGCCATAGGCTTCTTCCATTTCACCTGATCCAGTATCAGATCCAAACAAACGTGTTTTTAATACTACTCGTGAATTGTCATACCAGTTTGTCAACAAATCTTGTTTACTAATTTTATTGCCGTCAACATTGTTTACAAATTCTACTAATTCAGTTGCCTCTATTTCATCTTTTTTGATGCCAGGCATATTATTAATAGTATTAATAAACTGTTCTTTTGGCATTGTTTCAAAATTCATGCCGTCAATTTTTTGTGCCAATGTATCGTAATATGGACTTTTTTGGTTAGGCAACAGATCAAGTGGGTTTGCATCGTAGCCATCTTCTGATGCTATATATTCATCTTTGTTGGCATGCACAACCCATTCACCTTCAGCTTCTTGTGGTTGTATATATATTTCCTTATCAACCGGCATAGCCAACACATCGTCATGTGTCATAGGCACAAGTTTATTGTTAGCTCCACGTTGAAATAATTTTTGTCCACCTTTTTCAAAATATTTTTGTATTGTTTTATTTAATATTCCAGCTTCTGCATCCGATGATGACATTGCTGTGTATGCAGCACCAGCACCAAGAAACAACATTAATGGATTTTTATTAGCCAACATACGTTTGTATATTTTAATTATGTTGTTTTTGTATGTTGTATAGCCATTGCTTAGTGGATCAAAACCATTACTAAAGGCACGGTTACCAACTTGCACAGGACCCATTACTTCAACTTTGTATTTGTTTGCAAAGTCATCAACATTTAATCGTGATCTAAAAAATATTCTTGAGTTATCTTCTAGCCATTTTTTTACATTTGGTTGTTTTATATATTTTATTAATGTGTCTTTGTCTGTAACACCAGGATTGCGTTCTGCAAATTTTGTAAATGCAATGCCATGATCTCGTTGCCAGGCTTTACTAATTGATTTTTTTAATTCGTCAGGAAACATTTTAAAATATGTACTTTTAAACATGTGACCTAATCCACTAAATGCTAGTGAAAATAATCCATCATCTATACCAGAATTAATTGCATGATCTAAATGATTGGCAAATTGATCAGCATCATGTCCTGATAAAAAACTGTGATGCAATAAAGTTTTTAAACCAGTTTGTCCAGTAGGACTAAAACCAGTTAATAATCCAAGTATAGACTCATCTTCTTTGCTTTCAGTTCCATAAATAAATTCTACTCCGGCTCCTGATACAGCCCAACGAAAAGCACGATCCATAAATTTTTTACCACGACTAATCATTTGTGGTGTTTGCACTATTTTGTTGCCGTAACTCCAAGGAACTAAAAATGCTCCAACATCAGCTGTAAAATCACCTGTTGCTGTTTGGGGTTCTGCAGATTGCATAGTTTGCTCACTGATTAAACCACCAAAATTTCTATAATAATCCCAAGCTGTTCTTATGGGGCCTTTCCCTTTTTCTTCTCCTTTAACTATATTAGAAGTAAAATAAATATTTTTTTCATCAGGCAAAGGGTATTCACTTGTAGCATGAGCAGGATTATACTTATTCATGTAAAATAAAGTATTGTCTCCAAAGTCAGTAAATTCTTCAAATATTGTATCTACTATATCAGCTGCTACTCGTGGTGTTTCTGATGCAATAGTTTTTGTAGCTCTTGTCGGTGCGTTTATATAGCGTTCTTTAATATAATTTTCTAAACGATCACCAGATGGATCATAATAAATACTTTTTGGGTTTTGAGTGCCAAACAGATCTAACTTTTTAGGTTTTACATTTTTAGAGCTAGGATCATAGACATACTCGTAAACAGAAACATTATAAAATGAATTGTCACTGTTTTCTTGAACTTCAGGATCTATTTCATTTAGAATAGATTTTAATTTACTCATTTAAAACCATCCAAAAAATCACCGTACATATTAAATTGAGATCTAATATAAACAGAATCTTCTAATAACAATCCTTTATTTATGGCATCTGTTTCCCATTTGTTATAGTTATTAGCGTCAATAGGAGGTATGCCTAGTTTTTGTAAATCATCTTGAACTGTAGTTTGAGTTGTTTTTACTTTTGAAAAAAATGCATTTTTACGAACATTAATTGATCGTTCTTTTGATTTTTGAATTACCATTATAACAAATTGATTAACTGACATTCCATCAATTTCTTGATCAGGATATTCTTTTTTTAATCCGTCAAAATCACCTAAATCCCATTGTTGAAAATCACCGTCAGCTTGTTTTATTGCAACAGATATAGCTTGGTGATCTGCGTTGTTAGGATCAAGCATGCCTGTCTCAACACCATATTCTGCATAAAGATAACGTCTGCCGTCAGACAATGTTGAGTTTTTATACGTTTCAATTGATTGTAAAAAATTATCATATGTTTTTTTAGATATTCTATTACGATCTTTTGCAGTTAAAGTTTTTCTAGTTAAAGTTCCAGCACTTAATTCATTTTCTAATTCTATAATTAAATTAACATCATCTACTACTGCAAAAGCACCCTTTGCATTTATAACTGATGCATATTCTAAATATTTACTTTCTGTAATAACATTAGTGTCTCTTGCTTCTTGAATTATTGCAAATGCTCCTTGTCTTGTTTTGACATCATTTGAGTTTAAATCTTGTATTACACTTTTATTATTTATTTCCCAATCAATAGATTCTAATTCTATAACATCGTTTCTTTGTTTTATTTGATTGATCTTATCTGTTGTGTATTGATCATATATTTCACGAGCTAAATCATCGTCATTTAATAGGTTTACAACGCCAGTTAGTATAGGTTGTGTTGTAGCTGATTGACCATTTACAATGTCAGCAAATTCTTGATACCCAATGTTAGGTGCTATTTGTGTTATAGATTCTTTTAACACACTTGCCATAGTATCGTTTTTAATTTGAAAATAACCATCAGCATTAATCAAGCCGGTATCTAATAAAAATTCTAAATCTGTGTTAATGGCAGATAAATCTTTAATAACTTCAGCTGGACTGTTGTAATCAATGCTGTTGGCCTTATTATTTATATTTTCTAATTTGTTAGTAATGGCTTTATTTTTTATAATACCATTTTGTGCATTAGAAAATTGTCTTACAATTTGTAAAGATTTTGCATTGTAATCATTTTTAATTTCAGTTGCTAAATTTGTATTATATCCTTTTGTATATCCGCTAATTATTTCATTTCTTTTTTTTATAAATAATTCTTCTTTGTCAGCAGTTGGAACATCTTTATACACACCTTCTGCATCATACATTTCACTCTCAAGCTGTATAAGATCCTCCATTGCACCATTTACAGCTTCATCTTTTTTGTTTTCTCGATCTAATATTTTTTTCTGTTTTTGATATTCTTCAACAGAGGCTATGCCTTCAGCCACGGCCATTTGACCTCGAAACACATCTTGACCAAAATCTTGATTTAATTTTGCTGTTTCAACAGACGATGATTGCCTGGTTAAACCAACTTGTGAATTTAAAACTTTTATTGCCATAACTATCCTTATGTTATCATTGCTTCTGATGCTTTATTAGATCCATAATCTAACAATGTTCCAAATGCTTTTAGCCTTGAACTGTATTTTGCATATTTGCCTTCTTGAATACTAGCAGCAGCTTTAAACCTAGAACGAGCTGCCATATTCAATGCATTTGCTTTTTCTATATTGGCATTGTATTGAATTAAATCTTCATCCATTTTTGCCATTTGGTAATTTTGTTCTAATACTTCCATAACAGTTCCTGATCCAAGATCAACACCACCACCGGCAAAGCCAACTTTAACATCACCTTGCACCCTAGATACTTCACGTCTTAATCTTAATTTTTCTATTTCTGCTTTTTGTTGAATTGTTATTGTTTCATTTTCTGCATTAACAGCATCCATTTCATAAAGTGATGCGTTCATCTGTGCTACACGTTGAGCTTGTCTGCCACTTTGTAATAAAGTAAATGCTTGTATTGGTCCTGACATATTAAGTAATCCTTGCTACCATGATGTAATCTTTGCTATCTGGTCCATACTTTTTCATCACACCTTCAGGTGTCATATCAAACCATTTTGCAAATCGTAATCCGTCAGTAAAATCAGATCGAACTACTGCCTGGACACGATGATAATTACGTTTTGTTATTGTTTCTTCAAATTTTTCTTTTATGTTTTTCAGCATAAAAAATTTATGTTTGTTAGAACCTTTTTTCATAATGATCCAAACGTCAGCAACACCATCCCAAACAGGGTTGATACCACCACTAACAATTGGTTGATCATTATAAAAGCCAGTCCATGCATCTTGTGTTTCAAGTGCATCTGTTGGGTAATCTTTTGAGTAGTTTTCAAATTCACCCATCAAGATAATTTCATCAGCATGTGCTGATTGAAACGGCTCAATTTTATATTTATCCATCAAATGTATTTAATCGAGGGAACAGTGCCACAACATTTAATGGTAATGGCTGTTCTTGTTTTACAACTATATGTCCGTCTGTTTCATAATCACCACGAAACTCGACATCTTTATCACCAGTGAAATAAGGTATAGATGATGTCAATGGCAATGCTGAAGTACGGTACGTTAATAATTCTAAATTTTGTAAGTTAGGCCCAACTGATCCACCCATTGATCGGTCTACTCTCACTGTTACTCCATGAATACGTTTTGTTTTGCCCTGGGCCGTTCCATCTTGTGATCCTGATTCTATTCTCATGGTTTCTAAGATTGAATCATATTGCAATCCAACATGCACTTTTTCACCATGATCATCTAATGTTATGTTGCCTGATGCCACTGTTTCATCAGTGTGTGTTGCACCGTTGTTTAAGACGTTACACAATTCACCTTCTAAATGATGTAGCCTGGTTATAGTTAATGTTTTGCTACCATCATATGTTAAACCGCTATCAAGAAAAAATGCATCTTCATCATCATTGCCGTAATCAAACGGTGTTAAAAATTCTACATAGTTTACTGTTGCACCATTGATGTATCGTTCAACAATCATATACAATTCATCTTCTGCATTTTCAGTTGGTATCGTTGCAATTGTTTTTACTTTTGCATGTGACAACCATTTATGAGTTGTCTTTGTTGTACTAACAGTTCCAGGATCTAAATAATCTCGTATTTGATAATTAACCCCAGCTGTTTGATAATCTTTAAATACAAATTTGTTTTTTAATCGAAAACTATAATTAGTTATAGGATCGACTATGTATGGTACATTTTTATTTAAGTTAGTAAGTTTGTGTGTGTCGTTTGTTGGATAATAATAAATTTCTTCATCTTCACCAAATCCATGACCAGTTGCATAAAATACATTATTAGATTTGTTAAACCCTAAATAAATATAATGCGTTTTGCCACCAGCACCTGATGTAATATCTATGACTGGTGTACCAGCTGTAGCATCTTCAGGTGTCAATGCTAATTTAATATTGTTAGCATCAACAACTATTACGAAATAAAATATACCTTGTGATAAACCTCCAACTGGTGTTTCAGTTGTGTAATACGTTACTGGATCACCCGTTGATAATCCATGTGAACTTATAGCAATTGAATCTTCACCAGTATCAACTGATGTAAAAGTTAATTTTTGTGTCGTTGTTGTTTTACCAGTATCACAATATCCACCAAGGATGTGTCGATGCCAGGCTATAACATTTTCTGTACGTTGATATGTTAATCCAGCTAACACACCATCAGTACGCACAACCCATAAAATAGAAGCTGGCTCTTGTTGGTATGCAAAGTCAACAACCAGGCTTTCAGTTATATGATCAGCAAGAACCGTAAGATCAGGTGCAATGTAGTTATCACTATCGTAGTTATATGTTAGTTCTCGTATCTTACGTTTGGCACGATGTATAAACAACACAAGATTGCCAACTGTAATAGCATCTTTGTTGGCACTGCCGTATGCAGATTGTTTACGAATATTAATGTTAGTAGGGGATAGTCCATTAACACTATCTGATCCAGTTACTAAAAATTCTGCACCCGTTGTACCAATCAATAATG
>Ga0098037_1001380_pt1 | contig 11248 bp, 24 predicted proteins | sample 5_EtaG_FD_75050 | JGI IMG/M metagenome (GOLD analysis project Ga0098037, IMG submission 75050) | Marine viral communities from the Subarctic Pacific Ocean - 5_ETSP_OMZ_AT15132 metaG | ecosystem: Environmental > Aquatic > Marine > Oceanic | place: Pacific Ocean | collected 2015-01-08 | reverse complement strand
GTCCGAAATAACCCCTGACAGCCCTGCCGGAAAGGACCCGGAATGAGAATGGTAATCATTCTCAGATACCCCTGGTGGGGGGTCGATCCCTGACACAATAATGAGAATGATAATCATTATCACCCTCCTGAATGAGAATGGGAATCATTCTCACCTGCCTATGTGTCACCTAGGCCCGCATCTGCCCCGGTAGGTGGTGCCTACCCTCTCGCATCTGCACCTAAGTAAGCAACAAAAAACCCCGCCAATGGGCAGGGGTAGGTAATAAAAAAGCCCCGCCTAGGTGGCAAGGCTAAATGTTAATTAGTGCTTTTTTCTAGCTCTGGCCTGCAATTGCGGCGTCTGCCTTGCGCTTACTGGCCCCATGAGCCCTAAAGGCGATGATCAGGCGTTTGCTGCGGTTCTGGCATAGCTGACAGGTGGCGCAGTCAGTCTGCCCCGTCTGAGCAGGGCAAACCAGCACGGCATGACCGTCTGGCGTCTGCCACCGGTCGCGCTCCTCGTCACTGCGAACGGCCATCACGGCGGGCAAACCTGCGGCTATGGCCTCGTCTGCTGAGGCCTCGCTTTCGGTGCTCACGTTGACCGTGAGGCCCTGCCTATTGGCGTAGCGCAGCAGGGCCAGATTTTCGCCAAGGTTCAAACGGTGGTGAGTGTAGGTGTAGGCCTTCAGATTGCGGCAGGCCTTGACCATGCCGTGGACAAAGCGGCGAGAGACGCGGCCGCCATTGTGCGGCATGTCGCCCGCCTGGTGTAGCCGTGTCATCTGACCGGGAGGCAGGGCCGCCAACTCGGCGCAGTGCTGAGGGAAGGTGACCCCGCGCTCTCCTGCTGTGACCTTGCCAAAGTGAAGGGCAAGCGGGCCGCCGTCGGCATAGCAGCCACTGGCGAGAAACGGACAAGTAGGCGGGCAAGTCGCACGGCTTGACGTGGTGACCGGTATGGGTCCGGTCTTACGGTTTCCGCTTACACGGGTCAGGTGAAATCTGAGATTGGAGAGTCTCACGCGCAGTTCTGGCAAAGGTGGATTTTTTTGGTCAATCGGAAGGGATGCCAATCTTTGCCGCCGTTGATGGACTCCCCTTGAGGGTCACTGCAGACGGTGATGGTCCGGGGCCTGTAAAGATCGCCCTTAGCGATGGAAGTTCCGCACTGATGGCAAACGCGGGCCTCTCTTGATTTCTTGAGTTTGGCGCTCATCGCGGGTCGGCTCCGAATGTGACGCCGCGAAGGAATGCCACCATCTCGGCGGCGGTCTGGCACTCAATCACGGCCTGAGCACCGGCACCGAATCGGCGGTAACAGTGCCAACCCGTAGCGGAACGCTGGAGCCATAGCTCCTCAGGCTCGAGAGATAAAACTTTGCAGGCAAAGGCGGCCCGCTGATGCAGGCTGGCTGCTGTGATTCTTGCGGTCATGATTTAGGCGAGAGCGTAACGGCGTGCGGTGGACGGGGAGACGTTGAGACGTGAGGCAATCGTTTTGTAGGTGTCTCCAGATCGGCGCATCACGCGGGCGCGTTTCGTGCGGCTCATGGTGAGAGCGTCAATCAGGGCGATGATGAAAAGAAAAGGAATGGCCACCTTGAAGGTGACCGCAAGGAAAAGTGAAATCATTAAACGGAAGGGAGAGCGGGGAGTGTTCGTTGATGGTCGAGTGTCAGGTCGTTGATGTAGTCCTGAAAGTGTTCGTCGAGTCCTTCGTAGTTGTCGCTCTCCTCGTCTGTCATGAGATCGGTAAGAGCGGCGCGAATTTGAAGGGCGCGGTCTAGGCGTTGCTTTGGAGTCACGAAATCAGTGGTGAAAAACTGCGCCATCTCTGACGCTTCTTAATGGTATGCCCGGCGAGTCGATCCGTCGACCAATGTGCGACAAATTGGGTCAGCTGTTCGATTGGCACACCCTGCGACATTTCTGTTCACTTTGTCGCGCGGCGCATTGTTGAACACAACTCGTGAAATCTATATTCTCATCTAACCTAGAAAATTAGACTGAGTTTCTGTCGCAAACCGTGCGCGATAGATTGCAGCATTTAGTGAGGAAACTAGTTAGCTACATTTAGTAAGGCGACTAGTTTGTGACACTTAGGGAGAGAACTGGTAGGCCACATTTAGTGAGCCTACGAGTTAGCTACATTTAGCGGGATTATTGCGATTTCTCAATATTATTGATAATGAGAATCATTAGCACACTATGTGTGAATTTCCTGACTCATATTTGTGTGAGGAAATGCTTATTTTTGAGAATGATAATCATTCCCAAAATATCCTTAAACCGACCTGTTTCCGGTACAGACATAAACCGAACCCTTGCAAGAACTGAGGGGCATAAACCGGAACCTCGCAAGAACCGAACCCTTGCAAGAATTTAGCGCAAAACACGAGAACGGAAACGACGAACAAACTCTTCAGTAATTGTTTTTTGCGAAATATCAAAGAATTTAAATTTGCTTGTATATGTTGGGATATTGCCTTCAGTCATGACACGGTAAAACCGTTGTTGCTTGCCTCTTACTTCAGCTTTGTAGATGCCTGGCTTGCTTGGGTAGGTAAAACGGTTTCTAAAAAATGAATGATCCAAAGCTTCACGATCAAGATAAAAATAATTGCTAGCAGCATTGAAAGGCACAGCTCCCGCGTCAAGGAAGTCAGCAGAGCTTTTGCCACCTTTAATTGCGCTAAGGATTTGAGTGAATTGGCCAGGAGTCATATTGCCGTAACGATTACGCCTGACTTTTGGGCTTTGCGTTGTAAGCAGCTGTGTGCCGCGTTGTTTGGCCTGAGTTTGTCTGCCGTCGATCTGGGTAACAACAGTGTTTAGCAACGCACGAGGAAACCGCGTTTGATACGCAGGGCCGCCTCTGATTTGTGGGTTGAGGTAACGGCTAGGAGCGTTGCCTTTTGGGCCGTCATCACGAACAAAAGCACGACCTACGACTTGCTTTTCTTTGATCTCTGCTTTGTCAAACAGAAAGCTATTCAAAGTAAACGGGACAGGCCTGTCAAATACTCTGTTTGCCTCGTCCTGCAGGCGCTTGCGATTAGCAAACAAAGCTTCGTTTAATGACGCTCTGCTGGTCTCAGGTATTTGCACCTTGACCAGCTCGTTTAACGGGCCGATCAGTTTCTGAGGATCAAAGCGGATTGTTGTCATCGGGACCGTGCGCTTTCAACCAGTAAGAGGTTAAGCGAATTATTTTCTCCTGCACAAGATGGTGTGAACTAACCATCGACCTGAACTCCCCGACGGTGACCATCAGGCTGCCATCTTCCAGGGAACGGATCTTGGCTACGGGCGTAAGCCTGTTTGAGTCGTCGTTCATAGCGAAGGAAAGCGCGGAGTTCGTTTTGATGCTGCTGTGCTCTGAGTTGTTCGTCCATGTTTGATGTCGGGGGTTTGATCAGACGCATATGGGCACCACCCCATTTTGCGTCTGCCCTGCTTTTCCTGTCTCGTTAGGTGTTGTATGGCTTTCAGCTGGCCGTAACAGCATCAGGCTCCCCGACAGGAATCAATCGTCGTCTTCGTTTATTGCGCGAACAGTAAACGTAAAACCAGCTTTGATGGCATCGTCCTTAAAGTCCTGAAGCTCTTCTTCCCCGTAAACGGTTTCATACCAAGTCAGCTCTTCGTCAAGGAATGCCTCGCAGTAATAAGCCTGTTCTTTGTCAAGGAAACGTTCAAGCAAACCTGAAGCGTCAATAGCGTCTTGAGCCCGTTCCCACTTTTCGTAAAGGGCAAGGCTGAGATTGTGAAAGTCCACAGCTGCTGTGATTTATCTCAATGGTAAATAGGGTGTCGGGCACTGATTTTTGAGGATCCAAAGGCGAGGTTTAACCCGCGTCCGGGCCGACTAATCATCACCAGCCAGTCTCGAAATCCGAGACTTACTTCCGATTAATTGACCCAGTCCCACTCAAAAATTGCTTTTAAGGATCATGCAGGGTTGCTAATCATCACCAGGAGATCCCATGATTGAATGCTCACCTCCGATTAAACAACCTAGTCCCACCTAAAAGCGCCGGGGTGCCCGACAAACAAAGCATGGCATGCCCGGCTGAGGTTGTCAACCCTTTGCATTTAAGGCGCAAATGACAGTACAGATCAATGGCTCTACTTGAGAGCGTGGGATGTCATAGCGGCGATTGACAGCAGCAATGGCTTGATCAATTGAGCTACGGCCTTTCGAGTAATGCACAGGCTTAATCTCAGGAATTGGTGCGGGTTGGTTCGCTTCGCTCAGCACACGGGCTCTGAGCAGCTCTTGGCGAGTAATGCCCCGCTGTAAAGCTTCAGCGCTCAAGGCGTCGCGCTCTTCTTTAGTAAGGCGAACATCGACGCGGACAGGGTAAGTGCGGTTTGCGTCAGGCATTAGAAATTGAAGGAGACAGTGGATTGAACCTCTATCGGCTCAGGTTGACAAGGGCGAACATCTAAACCCCAGCGCAGGTTGCTAATCGTCACCATGGGATTTCCAAGGCGTTCAACAGAGATGCTGTTTGGGTCGGTTCCGTTGCGAACGATAAAGCCGCCAGCCCATTCGTCACCCCTAAGAATCTCAACTCGGGTCTTTGGATCTATTGATTCTGCGCTTGGATCTTTTGAATCAGAAAGTAGTACGGCTGTTCCCTCCTGAGTGTTAGATTTATTGGATTTTAAGGATCTTTTGGGCAAAAGATCCAAATATCCATTAGATCCAGCTTCTGAGCCCCCCAGGGACCACTCCATCGCGGCAGAGCTCGCCATCCAAAAGATCCGAGGTCTTGAGCCTGTTTCTTCTGTCCGAACTGGCTCGGCTAAGCCCTTGGCTTTCAGCGATCGCAGCTCACGCGATACATGTCCTTTTTGCTTATCCAGCTCCGTTGCCAGCTCCTCAGGAGACACGTCAGCGTTCAGCCCTGTTCGCAAGGTCAGATAGTCAAAGACCGATGCACGTACGCCGCCAAGCTCCATGATGCGCTGTCCGGCCCGTTCAACCTTCTGCGCCTCTTCAAGTCCATCCAAATAGGTCCAACCACCCTCTGGCATGTACTGCCCCATGACACCGCCAGACTCATTTGCACCGCGTCCCTTACCAGCAAAACCAACGCGCTTGTCAATACGTGCCAGCCCGTCTTCCTCTTGCGCAACCCAGCGCATCAGTACCCCCCAGCTGAACACCGAACTGATTGAACTGCTTCCCCGGCATTCTGTGATCCAATCCCATGTTGTTGGTCGCTTAACAGAGTGATGAATAACTAGAAGCGTTGCCCCTGTCTTTCTTAGTTGACTGATGGCATTTCGTATCGGCTGTGCATATCTAGACGTGTTTTCTTCTATGCCCGTTGGCTCCATCATTGAACTCAATGAGTCAATGATTACAAGCGGGAATTGATGCTTTTCAATCTCTTCACGCATCCGCCGAATGCCATCTTTGGTGAAGTTGTATTGCTCGCCTGTCTCCATGCTGCAGAAGAAATCAACTGAATCAGCTTTAAGCGTTTGATCTTCTGCAACCAAGCTTTCACGATGTAATAAATGCAGCCAATCACCTTCACTTTGATCTGTGCCAAATACAAGGACAGGCATCCTCTGACTTGGTATTGAAAGATCACGCCCTAAGAACTGCGGGATGCGATCACGCAAGGCAGCAATCAAGCCTGTGGAAAAAGACGACTTCCCAACTTTTGGCTGGCCGATGATCACGTTGGATTCGCCAAGCTTCACCATGCCGTCAAGCAAGAACACAGACTCGGTGGCCTGTAGCTGCTGCCCTGCTCTGTAAACCGTGCCTTTATGAAGGCGACGTTCTGCTGCGTCAAGGTATGCCTTAAGTTCAGGATCTCGTGCGTCGTCGTGAACGCCTAGGTCGAAAGCCTTGTTTCTCATTAGGGGCATCCAGTCCCGCTCCCTTTGCTCCTGTATCACCTGTTCGGCGTGGAGGGCTAGGGTCGTTAATGCTTCCTGTAGTGGCGGTGTGTTGCTTAAGGGTTTGTCGGTAGAAGGCATCTTTAGCCAATGAAGGGGAAAAGTAGTTTTGGTCGGTGTAAACACCAAGGCGTTGGAGTTCTCGAAATGCTGTTAGTTCGTCGCTTGATTTGTAAGGGTGCTTTTGATCCCAAGCGTTAAGGGCAGCGTCTGAGCGCTGCTGTTGCATCGCGCTGTATTTGCCGCACATCGCCTCGTCTTCGTCATATCCCGACGGCAATGAATACGGCACCCATTGCAGAAGGTCAAAAGCTTGCTCTTCTGCGTTGAGATCAGTCACGAGCTAAAGGCTCAGGCTCTGACGCGATTGCTTTTTGAAGCAATAGGTTGACCCAGCCTGTTCGGGTGACACCAATTGGCTTTTTGCGGTCAACCTCTGCGATAACTCTTGGGTCAACAAGAACTCTTGTAACCGTAATTGGGTCCAGTTCAGGCATGGTTTGGGGTTGATTTCCGGCCAAATCATGCCCATACTGCCCCCAGATTGCAACCCTTCATGCTTCAGCCGATCCCTGGCCTTCAGTTTTTTGAAGAGCAACACCGATATTGCTACAACGGGGAATGGCTAGCCCATAACGTTTCAGACATCGTTGATATGGACATGACGCCGTTTAAGCGGTCCATGATTGCCAAATACAAAGACGGTGAGGATGGCTGGGCTATCAGGGGGAAAACAATCCATGACTGGTGTGAAGCTTGGCTTAACGGCAAAGACACAGAAGCGCCAGAGAAATGGAAAGACTGGATTGAGGCGTTACGTGACGAAAAGTTTTTTAAAGGCGCTGAAACACTGGCGACGGAATATCGCGTAGTTGATCCGGCCAAAAGCTGCGCTGGCTCATTGGATTTCTTGCTACGAAAAAATGGAGTTATCTACGTTGGCGACCTGAAAACCGTAAGCAGCAAGAAAGCGGTGTCAGGACGCAAGTTTTGCGATGTTCAGTTGGGGGCATACGCCAGCATGTTGGCTCGTCAAGGTGTCTATCCAGAGATGGCGGCAATGGTTGTCGTTGGCCCTGAGAAAGTTAAGGTGATCGAGCAAAGCGTTGGTAACTGTCTTAGGTCGTGGTCCGACGCCTACGGCAAGTTCCAAGCAAAACAACCACAGTTCTGATGTATTGCCCTAAGTGCGGGGCTAAAACCCGCGTGATTACTACTTGCAAGGATTTTTCAGATCATGTTCGGCGTTACCGCAGGTGCCCTAGTTGCGATCACAATTTTGTTACTAAACAAGCTTTTGAGGTAATTTGCGAAAAGCAAGAAAAATACAGCAGAAATTTTGTCTACGAAAAGATAGACATTTTAAGAATGCGCCATCTTTACTATGAAGAAGGCAAGTCCTCGCGTGAAATTGCTGAGATTTTTGGTTGCACTATGAACTGGGTCAATAAGGTTGTAAAGGGAAGGGCTTGGTCACATGTTTGATTGACAGGCATGCCATGGAATGCCATAATGCTGTGGGTTAGTTCTACGCCCATTTTGCCTATGCAAGCCAAAGAAATCCCAGAATCACAGTTTGATGATCCAATAAAAGCTTTCTTCAGAGGGCTTAATTTTCGGGGATCAAATTTTCGCGATACAAATTTAATCGGCGTAAGCTTTAAAAACGCAAACCTTAAAAGCGCTGATTTCCGCTATTGCTTTGCCCCTTTTGCCAATTTTAACGCTGCTCATTTAAAATCAGCAATTTTTAAAGGCGCGAACCTTCATTTTGCTTCGTTTGTCAATGCTAACTTGCGCCGCGCTAACTTCTGTTCAGCTGATTTAAGCAAAGCCAAATGGGATGAAAACACTGTTTGGCCTAACGGCATTGGTCGGATGAAAAACACATTAGAAGAATCATGAACCACAAATCACGGTCACGCTTTTATGATCCCAGCCAAAGACCACCAAAGGTCAATTTCATCATTTCTGTTGTCTTTGTTGGCTTGTTCTGTGGCGCTGCATGGTTCAGCCTGACCAGCACTTTGGATCAACAGCAACGCACTCATTGTGAGCAAGGTTGGCAGCCTGCCTGCGAAGCTCTCAAATGACGGCAAGTATCACTTTTTCAGTCCTTGGCACACCAGTCCCTCAAGGGTCTGTGCGTGCTTACCAAAGCCGAGTCATTGCTAACAATGCCGAAGCTTTGGCCTCTTGGCGCAATGACATTGCAGTTACTGCGCAACGCCATAAGCCTGCCAACTGGGACACAAAAGCCCCTGTTCAGCTTCAATGTGTTTTTGTTTTTCCTCGCCCCCTACATCATTTTGGGACAGGTAAAAACAGCACAAAGCTCAAGCCAATGGCACCCAAACATCACGTCACAACGCCTGATCTTGACAAGCTTTTAAGGTCATGCAGTGACGCAATAGGTGATGCAGTCGCCCGTGTCTTGCTCCACAATGACTCCCAAATCTGTTCAATTTATGCAACCAAACGTTATGCAACCGATGACTTCCTCGGAGCCCACATTACCGTTACCGCACTTAGCTAAAGCTCTTATTGAGTTTCAGTCTTCTGTCCCTACTATCCATGACAACGCTGAAAGTTATCACGGGGGTTTTGCAAATCTCCCAGGTGTTTTGTCAAAGATTGGCCCTGCTCTTAGATCTGCTGGTTTAGTTGTTTCTCAGCTGCCAGAACAGATTAACGGCGAGCCGGGTTTGCGTACAACGTTGATGCACATCAGCGGCGAACACGTTTCAGCGGTGACTCCTCTTGCTATTAACAGCGGCAAGAACGGCACTCAGGAATGGGGGAAAAGCGTCACTTATCAACGTAGATTCTGCCTTTTGTCAGTCCTTGGATTGTGCGTTGGCATTGAAGACAATGACGCTGACATTGCAGAAAAAGCACCTGCCAAGCCTGCCGCAAAGATTGAAGGCATCCCCGACAAGGATCAACCGCTCTCAAAAGAAGACCGCGAGCAATGCCTTGGCTTGATTCAAGAACTATCACCTGAAGGGCTTAAAAGTTTCTGCCAAGCGTTTCGCAGCCATTTTGGTCTCTCCGATTCTGCCAAAGTCGCACCAGCTTTAACAGGCGTTAAGCATCAAATCTGGCTAAACGAAAACCTCAAGAACCATGTCTAACGAAAAAACACCCGAACAAAAACGTGATGCAAAACGCCGTCACCTTCATTTTCAAGTGCGGCTTGACCCACTGTTAGCCGCCAATTTGCAGCATTACGCCGATGCCAATCACAACGGCGTTCCTAATGCAGCAATTAAAACCATCCTCTCTCAATTTTTCAAAGGTATCAATCACAATGGCTGACTTGCTTACACCATTTGACAGAAGAGTTCATCTTGCGCCTGAAGAATGGAAAGGGCCTCTTGTTGACGTAATGGATTCTTTTGAATCAGTTTGTCTTTATTTAAAGGATGCTGATTGTTCTTTCCCGGTTACGCCTGAACTTGCGTTGGGTTTAACCAAACTTGTCCTTAATCAAAAAACTAAAAACAATGCCTGATTTCAACATTGGTTTCGTTCAGTTCACTACGTTAGAGGAAAACAAAAAATCAGAAAAAAGCCCAGATGTTACTGGGAATCTTGAAGTTCTTGAGTCAGACATCCCTGAGCTGATCAAGCATCTGCAGACCGCAGAACGTGAGCTTGACTATCAAGAAGAAAACAAGGTCGTCAAGATTCGCTTGGCTGGCTGGAATGGCACAACACGTAAGGGAAACCCTATGCTCAAAGGAAAGCTAAATGCTCCATATCGCCCTGAATCAAAGCCTGCCCCAGTCTCCAACTGCACCGTTGACTTTTAACTAACTCAAGGGCACGGCTAAACACCGTGCCTATTTTTTCAACATGACCAAGCCCACAATTCGCAAAGTCAAAAAGAATGGAGAGTGGATCTGGGAAGTTGAATGCGGGGGGATTGTTCGCCAACACAAGCAAGATTGGCAAGCGCAATGGCTTTACAGCTATCTAATGCGGCTCTATAACAGCGACGAGACCAATCCGCAGAATTGACTCATGGCCCCAGTCAACATGAACTGGACTACTCGTCCACAAGATCAGATTGATGCAGCCAAAACACGAGTCAGAGACACCATGCACGAAGCAAACCCAAAGCTGACAACACTTGAAAAAGCTTTCAGGGCTTCTGCGTTACGTCAAAAAAGACAGCCTCCATCAAGGCAATATGGCCAACCGCTTGTTTGAGCAATTTGCCTTGATGCCATTGCTGACGCGCCATCGCAACACATAGCTGAGACAAAACATCAGCATTGCTGCAATCTTCAATTTCTCGAACGCTGCGTTCCAATGTCAACTCCTCTTCAAGGCTCTGTTCAACCACCATCCAGTCGAAACTGTTCAAGGGCTCGTTTTTCGGAGGCATAGGGCTCCTCACTCTTAAAACGTATGTAATCACCTATAGCCGGAACTAACCAGTCCTGCACTGGTAAACAAGCTTGCCAATTCACAGGTTGAACACAGTTCATCACAACTGTTGTCCAGAAAGCACTGATATATCCCCAATTCATCGATCAACAAATATGGCCCACCCACTCGCTTCACCCTCAATCAAAAAACGTTGATAGAAAGCAGGCCGTGACATCCTGATCAACTCCCCTGATTTTGTGGTGTCATGTCCGCCATGCTCCATGTCTGGCTTTCCCATTGGATCCATTGCGATGAAATCGTCTTTGTCATAGCCAATGATTACGCTCCAATGCCCGCAACCCTCGCTGTTACACACTGCTGGGTTTCCTTTGGTGAAATCACCTTTATGAAGCCAGCCAACCATTAGCGGTCTACCAGCATCAATCTCAATCTCAATGTCCTCCACTCTTACGTTTTTCCGGAACTCAACGTCAAGACCAAGTGATCTCAATGCAGAAACCTGAGCGTGAACTTCTGTCGTGTCTCCATACTTTCGGCGCACCTGCCTATAAGCGTCTTGACTTTTTACGCCATGATAAAAAGCCACAACCATGGCAGCAGCAGAATCAAAACACTCCCGGTAGCCATAGCCAGTTGGACTGTCTAGTTGGTTGTAATACGGGACGCCAAAAACCTCTTGGTGAATGCCGCTTGTTTTCCACATCTCAAACCATTCAGCTTCGTCATCAAGCAAGTCTTGATCAATAGAACGTTCTAGTTCCGCAATAGCAGCTAGCTGATGTGGATCATCCTTTTTAAAGAACTGAAAAAACGGGAGAAGTGACAATAAACCCACTACTATGACCCAAACCCACATGTCTTACTTTTCAACCCGTCCTCCTGGGAAGAGTAGATCCTGCACATACTTGCAAGCAACGTCATCAAGTTGGTTGTCGGTTTGCTCG
>Ga0098037_1001376_pt1 | contig 11285 bp, 9 predicted proteins | sample 5_EtaG_FD_75050 | JGI IMG/M metagenome (GOLD analysis project Ga0098037, IMG submission 75050) | Marine viral communities from the Subarctic Pacific Ocean - 5_ETSP_OMZ_AT15132 metaG | ecosystem: Environmental > Aquatic > Marine > Oceanic | place: Pacific Ocean | collected 2015-01-08 | reverse complement strand
CCTTTACCATCTTTTTTCTTCTGTCTCAAAGACATCATCATTGAATTCCATTTTTTGGATTTCTTTCTTTGAGTAGATTTCATAGTAATCATAGCTGTAGAGGATTTATCTTCTTCAACAACCATCACGTAATGTGAAGCTGTTTCCTCTATATAGTTACCATTTTCGAGTCTATCCTTACCATCGTCACCTCTGGTAGTTTTACTCATGATATCTGAATCAGAAGAATAAACATTTACTGGAGCAACAGCACCTTTTTCTCTGTCTCTCCATTCAATATATTCTAATTTATAATAGCAAGGCACCACTGTGATACCTGCTGCACCATCATAAAGTTCGTCAGTTACCGTGTTGTAGATCATTCCAGGTCTTGCTGCCGCAATAAATTGACTATCTCCTTGTGTTACTTGTGGTGATAGTTGTCCTAGAACTTTTAGAAATGGTAATGCTAGACTTTTTGAATCTACATTATCAAATCCCGAGTCAGCAAATTGCTCTATATCAATAGTTGCAACTGCACCCGCTTTTTGTTTAATCGCTACTTCGTTCGATTGTCCGTCTTTTATCTTCATGTTATTACCTTTTATTTGTTAGTTATTTTCGTTTTATTTGCGATGTACACACCGAACAAATCAAAGGGTAGTTCTTTTCCACCTTCAACTTGCTCTTTAACAAAAGCCTTGAGTGTCATAGGTTCAACTTTTTCTTTTTTATTATAGTTGAATCCATGTTGTTCACAGACTTTTATTAATTCTGAGACTTGGTTGTCTTGTCCTCTGTTGAATGAAGTTGTAATAGTGTTCTTAATTATATCTTCGAACCCCTTACCCCTTAACCAACTGAAGGCCTCGTCAACACGTGATTCAGGAATTTTTGCTGCATAGAATGGTTTTACTTCTACAGTAGAGCCATCACTTAATTTCAACAAAGATACACCTGCTTCCTGCATCATCTCTGGAATTATTCTTTCTTCAAGATCTCTAGCCTTAAGTTTAAGATTAGAAATTTTTTTTTCTTCGTCTTCGATTGTTTTTCTTAAAGTATTTAAATTATTACATTTGTCAGTAATTGATTTTACGTTGTCTTGACTAACGTCTAAATTAGACATTTTCTCAATATCTATCTTTTCCATATTTTCCTCCTGTTGGCGTTCTTAAATTATTCATTTGCTCTTTGCAAGAAAAAAATATAAAAAGTTTTTACATGTGGAAATACCCGTATAAGACCAAGCCGTATGAGCATCAACGGAATGCTTTAAACGAATCAGCTGAAAAAGATAACTGGGCTTATTTTATGGAAATGGGAACTGGTAAAACAAAAGTAACCATAGATAATATAGCTTTTTTATATTTACAAAGAAAAATAACATCTGTTCTAATTATTGCACCTAAATCTGTTTATACAAATTGGCAATCAGAAATAGAAATACATATGCCAGATGTTTTAAAATATAAAATTTATAAATGGAACTTAGATAAACCAAAAGATTATTATAATTTAGAAGAATCAAAAGATTTAAAAATATTTTTAATTAATGTTGAAGCGCTCTCAACAAAAAGAGGTTATCAGGCTTGTGTAAATTATTTAATTAAATTTAAAGAAAACTTTGTAGTATTGGATGAATCAACCACAATAAAAAACAAAGGAGCAAAACGAACAAAAAACATTTTATCACTATCCAAAGTATCGCATAAAAAGCGTATACTAACAGGATCCCCAATAACAAAATCTCCATTAGATCTATTTACACAATGTCAGTTCCTAAGTCCAGAATTATTAGGCTTTCATAGTTATTTAGCTTTTAGAAACAGATACGCAGAAATGACTGATATACCTGTTGGTTCTGGTAGGTTTGTTTCTGTACCAAAATACTACAAAAGACTTGATGAATTAGAAGAAAAAATGAAATTATTTGCAACAAGGATACGTAAAGACCAGTGCTTAGACTTGAAACCAAAAGTGAGATCTAAAAGATATATTGAATTAGATGGGGAAGGTAAAAAAATATATGAAAGACTTAGACTACATGCTTTAGCCATTGTAGAAGATAGCACTATATCTTTTTCTAACAAACTTACCGAAATTATTAAACTTCACCAGGTATGTAATGGTTTTACAAAAAATGATGATGGTAAAATATTGCAATTGCACAAGTCTAAACTAAACGCTTTGGAAGAGACGCTTGAAGAAACAGATGGTAAAGTAATAATTTGGGCTAACTACTTATATAATATTCATGAGATTAAAGATTTTCTAATTAATAAGTATGGCCCTAAATCAACTGTGAGTATTTATGGTGAAGTTAGTGTTGAAGATAGAAAAAATGCTGTTGAACGTATTCAAAAAGATCCTGAATGTCGTTTTTTGGTTGGTAATCCCACTACCGGGGGTTTTGGTCTTACTCTTACTGCTTGCAATACTGTTATATATTATAGTAACAGTTATAACCTAGAAGTGCGTATGCAATCAGAAGACCGTGCTCATAGAATGGGCCAAAAAGGTACTGTTGTTTATATTGATATTGTAGCCAAAAATACATTAGATGAAGCTATTATGAAATCTCTTGTCAACAAAGGCAAAATAGCTGCTAAGACTTTAGGAGAAGAAGATCTTAAGAGTTGGTTGTTATAATTTTATTAAATTGTTCTACTCTTTCTAAAAATTTATCACCATACTCTTTTAATTCCGACTCATTTAGTCTGAATTCTTGATACAATAAATCTCTAGTGCAGATGGATATTACACCTTGTTCTATTGGTCCGTAATTTTTTGTGTGAGCTAGATAATATGCTCCAAGTTGATATTTATAATCATCAACCCACTCTTCTTTTTTAGGCTTGTTAGATTGTTTCCAATCTACAATACTAGGTTTTCCATATGCAACACATGACAGATCCGCAGTCCCAGCAAATTTATTTTCATACTCTAAACTTATTTCATTTCCCCACACTTCATCTATCTTAATATTATCTAGAATAGTTTTAGCCATCATTCTAGGTTTGGATCCTTCATCCATAGCATTGTAGTAACCTTGACCTGTTAAATGATATTCAAGAACTTGATGCATCTCAGTCCCTATTGCTGATGCTTGCTTCATAATTCTATCAGCTTCTGCATCTCCAACCTTACGTCTCCAATTATCTAAAAAACGTTTATCTTTAGTTGCACTAAGTATGGTTGTTACACTTGGAACTTTGATATTATCAACCAAATATTTACGTCCGGTAGTGTCTGAGAATCTATTATAATGTTTGTAAGGATACTTCTTTACTAATTGCATGTAACACTTGTTACATCATATTTGCTATTAAGGCCAGAATAATCGCACCACCTGCTGCCAATATCATTTTTTCTAATCTTAATATTCTATCTTTAATTTCTTTTATTTGGTCAAAGGTTTGTTTTTGCATTAGTCTACAAATTTTTTCGTGGTTATCTATTCTAGCTTGTGCAGATGGTTTAGCCACGTCTTGCTCCTCTGTTTGCTATCGCTTGTCCTAAATTGTCGTCTGGAAATACAGCAGCAAATTGCGCAGGATTTACTTGTCCGGTAGCCGCTGTCTGTTGTGTTGGATCTTGTAACTCAAAGTCATCCATCATACTTCCTTCATTTTCTGCTGCCTCATTTCTTTGTGCATCATCTATTTCTGTCTCATCATTATTTTTAGCTGTCGATTGAATATAGTCCACCATTTGATTGTCAATTTCTATATTACCTGAACCTGGTGTAAAGTCTTGAGCAAACATAGATTCCGTTGTTTCCTTAGGTATAGTGTTGTCGTCAAATCTTGGTTTAGGATTATCGAAAGGCATTCCTAATAACATATTTTGAATTGCTACTGGATCTACTGTCTTTGGATCAACTCTAGGCATATCGCCATCTTCATCAGCAAAATAATTCATTAATCTTGCAAAAGCTTCTCTTTTTTGTGTTAGTCCAAGGGCTGTAAGTTTTGGTGTAACTCTTCTTATCTTACCAGAACTATAAAGTTTTCCTCTTATTTTTTGACCTTTTAAAATTTTTAGTTGTTCATCTACACCAAGCGCATCATTCATTAATCTTAATGCAACTGGATCTGTTAACATTCTACCTGCTTTTCTTGCAAGTAATAAGAATATAGCTGGGGCTAATGGATTAGCTGCAGCCATACCACCACCAATCACAAGCCCTGATAAAACACCTCTTCCTCCAGATAATGTAAATCTTCTTTGTAGAAAAGTAGAAGTATCTGATACTGCTATATCTGATATTGCTTTCATATAATCTGTAAATTTATAAAAGTCATTAGTTCCACCTTTACCCAACATTTTTATCATTTTCTCTCTACCATTATCTTCAATCGCTTTTCCTATACCTAGGTTATCCATAAATTTGTTTATGTTGAACTCAGCAAAATCTTTAGGACCAAATCTTATTTTTGAAACATCGTAAATACCATTGTTTAATCTTACATCATCTATAGAAAACCCTCTGGCTCTTTCTAATGTGTCTGCTCCAATATCTTCCAAGGCGTCTGAAAAATATTTATTACCTGACTTAACACTAGCTTCAGCAGCAACATCATTAAAGATTGATTTAGCTTGCGGGCTTCCGGCAGTTTCAAAAGATTTTAAAAAGGCATTAAACATGTATCTTGCTTTTGATGCATCAAATAATGCTTTACCATTTTTAGTTGCGTTCTTACCTGCAGCTCCAATGATAACTTTAAATTGTTCAATAGCTTCTGGTGAGTTAGAAGCAAATACATCTCTTTCCATTGTTTGAAACATTTTATCTCTGGACATACTTTCAATGCCTCTTATTCCATTAACACCTCTTTGTGTAAATAATGTAGAATCAAATTTTCTAAAAGATTTTATTAGAGGATGTTTTGTGAATCCCATTACAGCAGAGAAAGTTGCGTTAGCGTCTTTAAGTTTATTACTTATTTCCATACCAGTTTTAATTTTGTAGGCTATATCTGCATCTGCAAACTCTTTACCACTTTGTTTAACCATATTATCGTAACCTTCTTTAATAGCAGTATCCTGAAGAAAATTATCTTTTGTAAGTTTTTGACCAAAAGCATTTAAATCGTTTTCTAACATTTCTCTTAGTGTCCACACAGACCCAGTGCTTAATTTTAAATTTGATGATTCAATAGCTCTATTTAACATTCTCATTACACCACTGTATTCAAGAGGTGTAATTTTATCTTTACCTATTGCAGCAATTGCTTGCATGTAAAGATTTAATGGATCTCCTCCATCTTTTAAAAGTTTATCTATGTTTTTTATATCAATCTCTCCCAAGCCTTGAGTGTAAGAAGGTATGTTTGGAAACATTTCTCTATTTGATTCTACTAATTCTCTTGCGTACTTAGATGCCTTATCTAAACCAATCACTCTTGGGTTGCCCATTTCTTTTGCAAAATTTTCAAAGGCCTGATACTTACTTCCAATTATTGCAGCATTTTCTGCAAATGTTTTAGCTGCTTGATTATATATAGATGATGAAAGAGCTGCTGTTTTCATTAAAGGTGCGTATCTTACAAGACCATCTAAGAATTGTTTACCTGCTTCTTGCTCTGCGACTTGTAAAGCTTCTCTACCAATACCTGATACAAAAGGAAATACACCTACGGTTTTAAAATAATTTCTACCTAACTCTGAAAATACACCGTCTTCTATTCCTGTCATTAATGGAAGAGGTAATCCTTTTTCTTTTGCAAATTCAGATAATCTAACTGCTTTTTCTGATTTACCACCAAATAGTTTACCAGTAAGTTTTCCAAGTGGGCCCATAATAAAAGGAGTAAGTGCTGCGGCCCCGGCATTCCACATGGCAGCATTTTTTGTGGCTCTAAAAGAATTAGCTAAAATATCTTGATCTATTTCTTTTTCTGGTACATCTCTAAACTGATCTGTAATTGCACTAGCTATCGTAATACCCGCTTGTTCATTAAGTGTATCATAAGTAATTGAACCTATTCCTGCACCTGCGCTTCCTCCAAGGACTGAATATATTTCTGCTTTACCTAGAGGACTAGACCAAACTTTTGCAGGTACATCCGCTGTTCTTGCAACTAATTTTAGTGCACCTCCTAATAATTTTAATCTACCTGGTAATCTATCAGCTACTTTTGAAGCTGCTTGTAAAAATTTTCCTGGACCCTTTTGCCAAAGAGCTCCATTTTTTGCAGCACCAAATATTTTTTTTCTCATAGTTACATAAGGTGCAATTGATCCAGAAAGATCACCTGCAAGTTCTGCAGTAGGTCTTCCCTTAAACATAGAATCCTCTGCTTGTAATGCTTGACCAATCGGATCTGCATAAAATTCTTCTTGCCTAGCTATTTCGTTGGCTGCAATTTCTCTTTTCAAACCTAACTCACCCATCTTAGGTCCTTTTAATTCACCTCTATCAATAAGTGTATCTATGATATCTCTTTGTTGCTTAGTTAACTTAGAGGGATCAATACTCTTTTCATCTAATTGTTTTTGTAATTCTTGTAATGTAGCCATTAGTATAAGTTTAATAATTGTTCAGTGGTTAATCTTTCAAAAGGATTAGGTAAATCTGCTGAGCCACTTCCTTCTAAATCAGCACTTGTTGATATACCATAGTTTCTTTTGTAATTTTTTAATGTTGCAGTCTCTCCCATAAGGGCTGTTGTGTAAGTATTCTCCAATGTTTGAATGTCTTGCAAGATTGTTGCATTAACTGATTTAAGATCTCTAATTACAGCTTTTTGACCTCTTAATAATGGGAAGATATTTACTAGTTCTTTGGCCATTTGAATATCTTTAGCAGTTAACCTATCTTTTGCTTTTAATGAGTTAGCTAATGCATATACCATGACCGTTTCATTAATAGCTAATTGAGATAAAGCTTGTTGATCTGCTTCACCAGTAAAATCACCAATAGCTTCTGCAATTTTTTTAGAATTTACAGTGTCTCCTAATAATGCATCTATTTTATCACCTGCATTTTTTCTTTTTTCTTCTTCTGTTTTTCCTTCAACTTCGTTTGATTTTAACCAATCATTTACTAATAAATCTTTGTACTCAGCAGCTTTTTGTCTAGCTTCATTTTCATTAGTAAACATATTCATACCAGTAACATCATACATAGCTTCGCTTAATCTACCTTTGAATAAGTTTAACCTTCCAACTGGACCTGCACCAGTTTTACCTGCTTTTTGAAATTTCTCAATTAAAGCAACTGACTTTTCTCCGTACTGGTAAGCTTTATATTTTTGATCAAGTTCCATTAAAGTTTCTAATGCTTTTGGATCTAATTCAGCATTTGGTGCAAATCTGTTAAAAGATCCTGGTGCTAGAGCCACTAATTTGTTTCTTCCAAATTGATCTAATTGACCTGGAACAGCTACCATAACTGTTGAGTCCTTAAGTCGTATACCTGTTGCATTAACGATTCTTCCATTTTTATCAGTGAATTGAACCATACCTGGAGTCCCATCATACTCAGGTCTTTCGATAACTTGGTTTCTTCTATCTATTTCATCTTGTGCTAATTCTAATGCAGAAGACATGAACTCATTTGATAATTCATTTTCTTTTAATTTTATAGTAGCGTAATTATTTACCGCTGGTCCTAAAGCTGATCCAAATATTTCAAGAGCACCTGCTATACCACCTTGACGACTTTTTCCAGAAAGCAAACCAGCAGCCAAGTTTCCTAAGAAAGCTAGTTTTGCTTGAGACTGTTGCCCCGACATTAATTCTTTTCTATATTGTTTTGCTAATTGTATTACAGTGCTATTTACCGGTGTCCCGTCTGCTGCTGTAATCTTAGAATCTTTATCTAATGTTTCTTCATTTTTATTTACAATTTTTTTGTTTGCCTCATCATCCGTCACATTAGTTGCGTCTGAAGTTTTACCATCACCTGTTTTTTCTGTCACTTCAGCAATAGTAACTGCTTCTTTCTTAGGCATATTATCTTGAATTGTTGTATTATTAGTTACAACCTTATCTATATCTACATTACCTGGAACAACGCTTGATTCGTTATCAGCCTCAGTTAATCTATCACCTTCAACTCGGTTTTTCATACCAAATCTTTTTTGAGGTTTTGGTTTATTTTTAACTTCTTGTTTAATTTGTTCTTTATCTGGTTGTTCACTTGGAGTTAGATCAGTCATAGCCATTTCAGCATCATCCATTTGTGCATAAGATGTTTTTTGGCTTATAGGTAATTTTCTGTACTCATCAGTTCTTTTTTTTAATGGTTCATAAATATTATCTTTGACTGTATCATAACCAAACTTTGCAATACCTGCAGCTCTTACATAAGGATTTAAAGCAGCAGCTGAAGCTAGACCATAAGTTACCAAGCCTCTTCCTAAATCATTTTTAATATACTGACCCACGTAAGGATCAATAGTAGATGCAATACCTTCTACACCTAAAAGTCCTGGTATCATTCTACCAGAACCAAAAGTTGCTTTAGAACTAAATTGGTTACTTTTGGGGTTCATTACATCTTTTATACCTTGTCTAGATGTTTTGAATTCAGTTCCTAATTTTTGTAAAAAACTTTGTGGTTTAACTTGAGTAGAAACTTGCGTTCTTGGGTTTGTTACTGAAGAGCCTCCCGTTGGGAACCCGACCATCGTACCTATTCTTGCTCTTACAGGATTAAGTATACCCTTACGTAAAGCTTTGTTTCTAAACATTGGTCTGTTTAAAACTTTGTTTAAAGACATTTTAAATCCTACGTCTGTTGTTGGGTATTACCCATTAACGAAGCATATGCTCCAATACCTGCGCCAGCAGCTTGTGCAAATGGATTTGTGTTAGGTCCTGTTCCTAAAGTAATTTGAGATCTAGAAGTAGGTCCTGCTGCATACATATTTTTTAAGAACTCAGCTCTTTGATATGGTTCGTATTGTTGCTGTAATATATTTTGTCTTTGTGCATCTAAGGCTTGTTGTGCTAATTGTCTTTGAACACCGCCCGCAGCCATTAATTGATTTATATCGCCTTGAGCCATTTGTTGTTGACCTAAACCCATTTGAGCTAATTGTTGACCTGCAGCTAAACCTGTTTGTTGTTGTCTTTGTGCTGCTCCTAAAGCAGTATTAAAACCTTGAGCTTGCGCTCTTCCCATTGCAGATAAAGTTCTTCCTTGAAGTTCTGCTTGTTGAACTCCTTCTCTTCCTCCACCAAAAGCTCCAGCACTAATTGCTTGTTGACCAATTTTATTTTGCATCATCTGTGATTGTCTACCAATTTCATCTGTTACATAACTTTGGTAAGGATTTAAATATTGATTTATTTGTGCAGCACCAATAGGCGCTCCTGCAGCAGTAACTTGGTTGATACCTTGTTGAACAGTTCCTGCACCAACTCCTGTTTGACCAGCTAAATTCATTCCCTGTTGTTCTAAAGCACCTAAACCTGCTCTTTGATACTGTGGTAATGTAATAGGAGGTGTTGCGATATCTCTCGCAATGTCCATTAGTTCTATTTTTCTTTCCTCTATACCAGGAGCCTCTCTTACAAACGATGTTTGAGAATCAGGTGTTGAACCACCACCACCACCAAATAAAAAACTCATATATTTATCCTATCCATTTTTCAAGTTGAACGTGTTTCTTTTTCCATCCCCATTTTTTGGAAACTTTTTCCCATCCAGGTCTAGCCATTATACTCATTCTCTTGCATTTATTTACTAACGCAAAATCTGTAACTGATTTAATTAAACTGTCTTCCCATAGTTCTCTTCTCTTACCAGTACAAATTACAATTTCATATTGATTGTAGTTTGGCATAATTCCAATTCTACCAACACAAATACCAAAAACTTTGTTTTCTTCTGATTCATCTGAACCAAACATAATCCAACATTGCATTGTATCTTTTTTTAATTCGTCCATAATCCAAGAAGAGTCAGCATATTTCCCAGAAAAAGCTAAGGCTTCTGACACCATAAATTCAGCTAAAGGCCAAAATCTTTCGATATCTTTCGGCTCTAGTGGTAAAATACTTACTAGAGGTTTAATTGATTTTTTGTTCGCTGTTGCCATTTCTATCCTTTAATAAATCAAATACACGTTTGTATCTTTTTTGTTGTTCATAGAAATATTGGGCACCTTTTTCACGCATGTCTTTCATGCTAGTTGGATTTGCTCCAGCTATGATTCCAGCACCTAATACTCCATCTGCTCTTGTTACAAACTCTCCGTCTGCTAATTGAGCTAACATTGTATCCTCGTCCTTATCTCCTACGCCTGCTCCATCTTCTACATAACCCGATGCTCTTACATAATTATTAGCATCGTCTTCGTCATGTGAAACTTTTGATGGAAGATAGTTTACACCACCTTCATTAAATTTTCTGATCTCTGCTAAACCACCTGTATTAAATCTATCTTTGTAAACTGAATAAGGACCCATTCTTTCTTGTCCTATTCCAGCTTCTTCAGGTGAGTATCCTTGATCATATTCTTTTTCTTGTCCTGTTGTTGGATCGATGTAAGAATATTTTGGTCTATTCTTTTTTAATTCTAAGTAATTCATATTGTATCCAGGTGTGTAAACATCTTGAGGACCTTTAAACATCTCGCCCACTAATGGTAATCCAGCAGCCATTAAAGAAAGTTTTCCTGGACTTATGTCTCCGTACGCTCCGTCTTCTAATTTTTTTCTAAATAAAATATCTGTTAGACTTCCGCCCTTAGCAGCCTCTACATAATCTGGATTTACTATTCCTAATTCTTCAGGGCCTAAAAGTTTTTTATTATCGAAAGGTTGGCCAGTACCTCCAAATAATGGATTGTTTAAAAAATTTAAAGGACCAGTTTTAGTTGCTGCAAATTTTGCTTGTGTTGCTGGTGAACCAAAAGTTCCTACACCAGTAGAACCTAATGAGTAGCCAGTATAAGCTCCAGTAATACCACTAAGTATTCTACCTAATCCTGAGGCTCCAGAATCTTTTGCACTTTTATATCCTTTATAACCACCTAACGCTGCTAATGCATAAGGTAAAAATTGTATGGCCATTAATTAAATTCTCCTTTTAAGATCTTAAGTATGAAATAATACCATTTTACTTAGTGAGTTTCAACTCATCGAGAAAACAACCTTCGTATTGGTGTTCTCCCACATGTATAATAGGGTCATTGACATAAACGTAACATTTACCACCAATGTCTTTCCATAGCTTACAGAATGAGAAATCTTCACCCAAATAAGTCTTAGTTTCAGGGTCATGTATACAATCAAAAAAGTTCCATAGATTAGGTCTAGCTACATACTCACCGTTTATTACTGTCTTT
>Ga0098037_1001370_pt1 | contig 11304 bp, 9 predicted proteins | sample 5_EtaG_FD_75050 | JGI IMG/M metagenome (GOLD analysis project Ga0098037, IMG submission 75050) | Marine viral communities from the Subarctic Pacific Ocean - 5_ETSP_OMZ_AT15132 metaG | ecosystem: Environmental > Aquatic > Marine > Oceanic | place: Pacific Ocean | collected 2015-01-08 | reverse complement strand
GTAGAAGGTTCATCTGCACAACCATATGATTTAGACCTTGTTGCTGTTGCAGGTCTTACTAGTACTGGTTTAATATCTAGAACTAGTACTGGTACTATGGCAACCAGAGCAATTGCTGGTACTGCCACAAGAATTGCTATTACAGATGGTAGTGGTCTTTCTGGAAACCCAACAATTGATCTTATAACAACTGCTGTTACTGGTGCTGCTTATAACACAGCATCTCTAACATCTATTGCTGGATCACAAACTGTTAATACTACAGCATATACAGTTGATGATTACGGTAGACTAACAGCATCAGTAGCACTTCCTATTGCAACTGCTGTAGAGGGAACAGATGCACTTGCATATGCTGCAGGTACTACATATGTTCGTGATGATAAAATTACTAATGCATCAAAACTTTATCAAGCAATAGCAGGTATTGCTGCTGGTGCTGGTGCTCCAACTCATTCAGATGCTACTGATGCTGGATCTTGGAGATATCTTGGTGCAGTTACAACTAAACAAAAAGGATTAGCGTCATTCGCACAGGAAGATTTTGACGTATCTGCAGCAGGTCATGTCACTATTTCTGCTAATGGGGTTGATAATACTCAACTACAAAATAGACGTATCGGTTTTGCTGATGGAAATACTGTAGAGAATTTTGAATTAGATCAGGAACTCACAGCAACATCTGGTTATAGAGGTTTTAATTATTTAAATTATATAAAGGTCAATGACACTTCAGGTAATCTTCTGTTTGGTGCTAATAACACTGGCGATAGTAGTGCTGGTGAGATCGATGTCAATGTAAGATCATACTTTAGTGATCCAGATATTACTTTGGATGGTGCTGTTGCACAAACTTTAGACAAGACTGGAGATGGTAATCTAACATTCCAGACTACACAGAACTCAACATCCGCTAGAACATTAAGTATTTTAGCAACTAATGCTGGCACTGGTGCTAGTGGTGTTGTAGTAACTGCAGAAAATACAGTTACTATCACTGCATCAGACGCTGCTGGTAAAGTTCAAATAGAAGACATATATCTTCAAGGAGATTATATCGCTTCCTCTGCTGCTACTATGATCTTGGATCCTGGTGATGACAGAGCGACTAGTGGTAAAGTTCAGATAATGGGGGATTTACAAGTTGATGGAACGACTACGACAGTTAATTCAACCGTTACTACGTTGGATGATCCTATTATCACTCTTGGCGGTGATACTGCTCCAGGTTCAGATGACGGTAAGGATAGAGGAGTTGAATTCAGATATTACGACACACAAGCAAGAGTTGGATTCTTTGGTTACGACGATTCGGCCGCTGATCTTGGAGGCCATTCAGGAGCGTTCTCATTCATCTACGATGCCACAAATACCGCAGAGGTATTCGCTGGAACAGATGCAGGGATCATCGCTGGTAACTTAAAATTAACAACTAATACTAACTCAACCTCAAATACTACTGGAGATTTAGTAGTAGCAGGTGGTGTTGGTATTGGAGATGATGTTAATATTGGTGGTACTTTAGATGTTGATACTAACTTCAGAACTCATGGTACATCTAGGTTTGATGATGAAGTAGTTATTCAAGGTGCATCTAAAGACTTCATAATGAAGAACGGAAGTGGTACTGCAAAATTTACAGCAGGATCTACAACTGGTAACCTTACTATGGCAGGTGTTCTTGCCGTCACAGGTAATGTAGATGTTAATAGTAATAAGTTTAATATAACAGCAGCATCTGGTAATACTGCTATTGCTGGTACTCTAACGGTATCAGATGAGACTATAGTTAAGGCAGACAATAAAACCTTTAAAGTTCAAACTGCTGCTGGAGTAGATAAGTTTGTTGTTGATACAGATAACGGTAATCTAGATTCTGCAGGTGGTGCAAATATTGCAGGACTTGTTTATCTTGAAAGTACAGATGAACCTGATATCTTATCTGGTGCTCCACATACAATTCAGAATGCCGACTACGGTGCATTACGAGTAGATGGTGGTGGATACTTTGATAAGAACGTTCTCTTTAATGGTGACATCTTCCTGAATGGTGACTTTAACCAGCAAGAAGACGCAACTGAGAACTACGGTTTAAGGAACTATCTATCCATCAGATACAAGATGCGAGCAGGTTCTGTTGCTGCATATACTCCAAGTTATTCAAACCATAACACTTCTAACTTAAGAGTTTTTGGTGGTGCTGGTATTAACACAACACTACACGTTGGTGGAACTGGTGCTAGTCAAGGTTTATTTGTAGGTAAAAAGAACTCTGGAGATACAGTTAAGTTTAGTGTTCTAGGTGCTTCAGGAGATATCACATCTGAAGGTACACTAACACAGAATGGTAATGCTGAGTTTAATGGAACTGTAGATGTCGATGGTAACTTTGCTGTTCGTAATAGTACAACAGATAAGTTTACTGTTGCTTCTTCTACTGGTAATGCAGTTGGTGAAGGAGATCTAAACATTAAAGGTGCAGTTGATTTTGATACTACACTTAATGTTGATGGTGCTACAACTATCCAAGATGATCTTATCGTCAAGTCTGACAATAAGACGTTCAAGGTTCAGAATGCATCTGCTGCAGATAAGTTTACTATTGATACTGATAATGGTAATACAGAGACACAAGGTACATTAACAGTACAAGGTCAAACAAACATCATTGACTCTCTTGTAATTAATGCAGCGAATGAAAATTTATATATTCAGAATGGTTCTGCTGTTACTAAATTCTCAGTTGATACTGATAACGGTAACACTAACATTATTGGTACTCTTACCGTTGGTGATGCTACACAGATTAATGACACCTTCGGTGTTTCTGGTGTAGTAACAGCAACAAATAACACAGAGCAAACACTTACTGGTTCATATGCTGCTGATGGTTCTGTAAGACTTTCTGGTGGTGTTGGATTAGCAAAGAACTTAGCAGTTGGTGGAGACGCAAGAGTATACGGTACTTTAGAAGTAACACAGACTGTAGATATTAATGACGCTGTTGATGTATCAGGTAATTTAGTTGTAAGTAATACACAAGAAGCAACATCTCTTGCAGATGCTTCTGTTGCTCTACAAGTTGCTGGTGGTGCAACAATTGATAAGAACACCTACATTGGTGGAAACCTTGTAGTCTATGATGCTGGTAATACTCGTGCTGCATTTACAGTAACTAACAGTTCAGGTGATGGTGAGTTCCACAATGACCTTACAATTGGAGGTAACTTAATAGTCAATGGATCAACAACTACTGTCAATAGCACGGTCACAACTCTCGATGACCCTATTATTACTTTGGGTGGTGACACAGCACCATCGTCTAATGATGCTAAGGATCGTGGTGTTGAATTCCGTTACTATGACGGCTCTGCTAAAATTGGGTTCTTCGGATTTGATAGATCCACACAAGAATTTGCATTCCTAACAAGTGCAACTAATACTTCAGAGGTTCTAGCAGGTACAGATGGTCCATTAAGAGTTGGATCTATTAATGTAACTGGTGCTGGTACTTCAGTTGATATTGATAATAATTTAAATGTAGATGGTACAGCAACAGTTGATGGTCAAATAATTTCTCAACTTGCTCAAGGTACTGCTCCATTTGTAATTGCATCTACAACTAAAGTTAACAACCTTAACGCAGATCTACTAGATGGCATGACAACTGCTACTGCTAATACAGTATCTACAGTTGTTAATCGTGATGGATCTGGAAACTTTGCTGCAGGAACAATTACTGCTGCCCTAACAGGTAATGCATCTACTTCTACTGAAGCAACAAATGTAACTGTTAGTGCTAACAATACTGCTAATGAAACTGTATATTTAACATTCGTTGATGGTGCCACTGGCACTCAAGGAGTTGAAACTGATACAGGACTTAATTACAATCCAAGTACAGGAGTTCTAACTACTACCCAAGTAACTGGTAATGTAGTTGGAGATGTAACTGGAGATCTTACAGGTACTGCTGATGTTGCAACTACAATTACTCTTGCTGACGAATCTACTGACACTTCATGTAACGTTCTATTCGCAACAGCAGCAACTGGCAATCTTGCAGCGAAGACTGGTACTAACCTCACGTTCAATTCCAACACTGGTATTTTAACTGCTACTGGATTTAGTGGTCCTATTACTGGTGAAGTTACAGGTAATGCTGCTACTGCTACAGTCCTCGCTACAGCGAGAAATATTGGTGGGGTATCATTCAATGGTTCTGCTGATATAACCCTTCCAGGCGTTAATTCAAGCGGTAATCAGGACACCTCTGGTAATGCTGCTACTGCTACTGCTCTTGCAACAGCAAGAAACATTGGTGGAGTATCATTCGATGGTACTGCTGCAATTAACCTTCCAGGCGTTAATACAGCAGGTAATCAGGACACCTCTGGAAATGCTGCAACTTCTACTCAGGCAGCAAACCTAACCAATCATAATACTGGTGGTCTATCAGAAGGAACTAACCTCTATTATACAGAAGCAAGAGTACAAGCAAAACTAGATAATGCTTATTCTCAGTTGAAGTCTATGCTCAATAACCTTGCAACTTCAACTACATTGACTATGAATTTATCTGGAGACCCAACACCAGGTGTCGTTGTTACTCTCGGATCAATTACTGCTAATGGTATTGGTGGATTTTCGAGTGCTTCAAACGTTGCTACATCAGGTGGAACAGGATCTTCATTAACAGTTGATACTACAGTTAACGCTGCTGGTGCTATAACTGGAATAGCATTGAATACTGCTGGTACAGACTATCTTGTATCTGATACTTTGACAATCACTAACCCAAATCTGGGTGGTGTTTCTGCTCTTAACGTTGGTACTTTAAGTGCTGGTACTGGATATGCTACAGGAACTACTATCGCAACAACTTCGTCTGGATCTGGTAGTGCATGTACAGTTGATATTACTGGTGTTAGTGGCACTGGTGCCATCACTGGTATATCAATCAATGCAAATGGTTCTGGTTATGCAATCGGTGAAACACTAACAATCGCCAATGCTAATGCCACTGGTGCTAAGACCCTCGGTTCTATCGCTACTGCTGGTACAGGTTATGCTGCTGGATCTGCTATTGCTACTTCTGCTTCTGGATCTGGATCTTCTGCAACTGTTGACATTACAGTTGATGGATCTGGTGCTGTAACAGGTGTCACAATTAACGATGATGGTACTGGATATGCAGCATCTGAAGTATTGACAATTACTAACGCTAATGCATCTGGTGTTAAAACACTCGGATCTATTAGTGTTGCTGGTACTGGATATACTACAGCATCTGGAGTTGCTACAACTTCATCTGGTTCAGGAACTGGATTGACAGTTGATGTAACAGTATCTTCAGGTGGTCTTGCAACTCTAACAATTAATAATGATGGTTCTGGATATGCTGCATCAGACACTATTACAGTTGTTAATGCTAACGCATCTGGAGTTAAAACTCTTGGAACTATCTCTGCTGCTGGTACTGGATATACTGAAGGAAGTGCTACTGGTGTTTCAACAACAGCAAGTGGATCAGGTACTGGTCTGACGGTAGATATTGTTGTTGATGCATCTGGTAACGTTACTAGTGTTGCAATTAATAATGATGGTTCTGGATACGCAGCATCTGAAGTTATCACAATTGCAGGTGAAGGTGATGGTAATGCTACTATCCCAGTCTCTGCTATTCATGGAAATGGAGGAACATCATCTGTTTCTGCTATTCATGGTAACGGTGCAACGATCCCTGTATCAGCAATACATGGTAATGGTGCATCGATTAATACTTCTACAGTATTCACCAATGCTACATTCGCTCTATCTGACATCACAACGATGGAAGTTGGTGCAACTGTAACAGGTGGAACCTCTGGTACAACTGGTGTTATTACTGCTCTTGGTACTAATGCAATTACAGTTAATACCGTTGACGGATTCTTCAAAGTCGGAGAAACCGTTGGTGCTAATGATGTTACTAACTTGACGATCTCCTCATTCGCTTAAAATAAATGTCCACAACTAGACCCGCAAGTAAAACTGAATTGAAGAACTATGCTCTTCGTAGGTTAGGATATCCTACGATAGACATTAACGTTGCTACTGAACAACTAGATGACCTAGTTGAAGAAGTAATTGATTACTATCAGGAATATCATTATAACGGAAGTTATAAGACGTTCATGAGAGTTGAAGTTACACAGGCAATGTTGACTGCAGGACAAGGGTTTACTCAGCAAGGTTCAACTCCTTGGTATGGTGCGGATAATTATATCGACACACCTCCAGGTATGTTAAACATCAATCATGTTTATACAAACATTGGTTTGTCAAAAATGTCTAGTGGTAATATATTCAATATTAAATATCAACTTTTCTTGAATGATATTCATAATATGACACATGGTCGTATTTTACATTACTATATGACTTCTCAATATCTTGAGACTTTAGATTGGATAACCAACTCTCAAGCAAATCGTAGAGTTAAATGGAATGAAATGCAAGGCAAACTTTATATGGACTTTGATTGGAAAGATATTGCAGTGGGTGATTTTATTATGGTTGATTGTAACATGCGTCAAGACCCAGATACGTACACTGACATGTATAATGATAATTGGTTAAAGGATTATACCGAAGCATTGTTCCAACAACAGTGGGGTAGAAATCTAAGTAAGTATGATGGTATTCAGATGATAGGTGGTGTTACACTTAATGGTAGACAAATACTTGAAGATGGTAGTACTTATAAAACTTCTTTGGAAGAGAAGTTACGTGATACTTATGAACTTCCACCTATGGACTTAGTAGGGTAATTACTAAATGGCATATTCAAATTCACCAGCACAGGATTACGTTCAGTCTGACTATAGTAATTCTTCACGTTTGAACGTTAATGGGTCTGCTCAAGAGCAGAAGTTTATAGAAAATCTAATTGTAGAAACAATTGAAATTTACGGGCAAAATATTTACTACGTGCCGAGAACTATTGTCAACCGTGATAGTGTCTTCGGAGAGGATTCTGATGGCAAATTTGAAAGTGCCAAAGCGATTCGTGCCTATGTCAATAATGTTGAAGGATGGGAAGGACAAGGCGAACTTCTTACGAAGTTTGGGATCCGCATCGAGGATAAGACAACATTTGTATTCTCCCGTGAAAAATTTAAAGAAAAGGTTGATGACAGCACTGTCCTCAATGTCGAAGGAAGACCCAACGAAGGGGATTTAATTTGGTTCCCTATAACTAAACATTTATTTGAAATTAAGTTTGTAGAAGTCGAACGTCCTTTCTATCAGTTAGGTAAGAATTACGTTTGGGAATGTCAGTGCGAACTCTTTGAGTACAGTGATGAGGAGATTGACACTGGTCTTACAGAACTTGATGCTATTGAGACTGCCTTTGCTAATGCAATTACAGTTGGTCTTGCTGCTGGTGGTTCTGGAGACTTCACTGTTGGTGAGACTGTTACTGGAGGTAGTTCTAATGTAACTGCTGAAGTTAAGTCTTGGGATTCTAGTACTAGAACACTTATTGTTATTAACCGTTCTGGTACATTTACTATACCAGAAACATTGACAGGTGGTACATCTAGTGCATCTTGGACTACTGCTACATATAATACAATAGACAATAAAAATACAACGTACGATCAGAACTACGAATTTGAAACTGCTGATAATGATATCATAGACTTCAGTGAAGCAAACCCATTCGGATCAGTTGGATCATCCACTGACTTAACAATCTAATGCTAGGAACCTACAACTATAACCAAATATTTAGAAAGACTATTGTTTCTTTTGGTACTCTTTTCAATAACATTGAAATAAGAAGATCAGATGAGGTAATGAAAGTTCCTCTAGCTTATGGTCCAAAACAAAAATTCTTAGCACGTCTGGATCAAAACCCAGATCCAACCAATAAAAGGGTTCAAATTACATTACCCAGACTTTCGTTTGAAATAAATTCTGTTAGTTATGATTCTACAAGGAAAGTCTCACCCACACAAAAGATCAAATTCAAGAAAGACGTAGATGAAGTTAAGTCAGCTTTCATGCCTGTGCCTTATAATATTGGATTTGAATTGGCAATTATATCGAAAAATCAAGATGACGGATTACAAATCATTGAACAAATTCTTCCGTACTTTCAACCTCATTATAATCTCTCAGTTAAACTCCAAACATCAATAGGGGAAACTAAAGATGTTCCTGTAGTATTACAGAACATAGATTATGAGGATGATTACGAAGGAGATTTTGCAAGTCGTAGAGCAATTATATACACATTACAATTTATTGCTAAGACTTATCTATACGGTCCTGTTACAGAGGCTAAGACAATCAAAAAGGTTATTACCGATTCTTATACCTCTGTCAATACGACTACAGCACCAAGAGAGAAGAGGTATACTGTTACACCTCAAGCATTAACAGATCAGGATGGAGTAGGACTTACTACTCTTACTGCTGCAATGGACATTAACGATGGAATTATATCTGTTGCTAGTGTATCATCTCTTGCACAAGGAGATGACATTCAGATTGGTACTGAGGTTATGCATATTAACAGAGTTGTTGGTAGTACGCTTCATATCAGTCGAGGATGGAACAGCACAACTATTGCAGGACATGCAAATGGATCAGGAATTCTTAAGTTAGATGCTGCAGATGATGCACTATTAACTTCTGAGGATGATTTCGGATTTGGTGAAATATTCTCAGACTTTACTGATCTCAAGAAACGCAACCCAGTTAGCGGTGCTGATGAAACAATCTAATTATGGCTGAAGATTTTACAGGATTAACAAAAGCTTTTGGTGAAGAACCTTCTGAACTGGAACAACATGTTGAGAAAACTAAATCACTGAGAACTGATACTCCTGACGTACAACAGGATTACGAGACTTCTCGTGCTCAACTACATAGCCTAGTAATGAAAGGGCAGGAGGCAGTAGATGGTATACTTGATGTGGCACGAGCAAGTGATCATCCAAGAGCTTATGAAGTTGCTGGTCAACTCATCAAACACGTGGCAGATACGACAGACAAGTTGATAGATCTGCAAACAAAAATGAAAGAATTAGATAAAGAAGATAAGAAAGGTCCGACTAGTGTCACTAATGCTATGTTTGTCGGGAGTACTTCTGATCTTCAGAAGATGTTAAAAAACATAAATAAAGAGGAATCTAACTAACTCGACACGACATGACTGTACTTAATGTATTAAGCACAAATGCAATATCTGGATCTGGAACGGAATATCAAACTATTCAGACTGGATTTTATCGTATAAGTGCTACTGCTGCAACGACTGTTCAATTTGGTGCTGGTCCTGCAATCCAAGTGTTTGCAAATTCACCTGTTCTTTTGAAAGGTGGTAAACCAGGTCAAGCAAGAGTTGTTAAAGCGATTGATGATTCTACTGCAGATTATATCCTTGGGCAACACCTTCAGGATTCATCTAGCAATCATCCTTTCTCGGTTGGTGATTTTATCGCAGTTGTAGATGCTTCTACTGATCCTGCAATTGATAGTAATTTTCTATCTGCTGGAACTGTTGGTAAAAAAATTACCGCAATTGATGGTAATAAAATAAGTACAGATATTGATTCTTCTTCAGCATCTGCTGATTACACATACGCACAGTCTGGTAATCAAGCAATCGTGCAACGTGCCATAAAGATCACAGCTGGCGGTCAGGCAATTACGGTTGAAGAGGTACAAGTGGTCGGAGGTTAAGATGCCTTTGGTTAATCAAGAAGCCGAACGTATAGTTCGTGGAATGAAAAGTAAAAGTGGTCATCGCTTTAGAAAACTCTATGGGAAGCGTGATAAAGAAGTGATGCATGCAACGGCAAATAAATTAGCTCAAAAGGAACAACTGAAAGTTATGTATTATTCAGACTTTATAAAACTTGCAGAAGGTAATCCTACTACCAGAATGCTTACCAAGTCAAAGACAAAAACGACTGGTAATATATCTGCGGATAGAGGATCCGATGAATCTAAGAACCGTGAGAAACGTAAAGGTCTGGAAAAAGATTTTAAAAAGAAAGGTATTGGATATAAAAAGGGTGTAGGTGAATACAAATATAAATCTGATGATGGAAAAGAAGGGACTGGAAGAGAGGTCTCTTACCAAACAAGCAAACCTGATAACATGAGCAAGCGTAGGTTTGGTAAAACAATGAGAAGATTAGGACGTAAGCATGGACAGGAATCCGTCATCACCAAAGATAAGGACAAACCTGCAAGATTACATGATACCCAATCCAAGAAACCAGATAAATCTATTAACTTAGGTAAGTCTGCACCAGGCAAACATCCCAAAGGAGATGGTGAAACATCAGGGACTAAAGTTAGGTCAGGTAAATTATCTAAAACATCAAAGCCAGCGTACCACTACAAATAAGTAAAGGACGCAAAACCATGTCAGAATCTGAACGTAAGTACAGAGAAGAATTAGATCGATATAGACAATTATTAAATAGGCAAAAAGAAGAGGATGAAAAGAAAGGTTTAAAACCCTATAGTCATCCAGATCACTACGATAAACTGTGTTCAAAGGAGAACAAAGGTAGTTAATTATACTTACATGGTATAATAAATACTTATCAGTATGGGATTGAAAAAATCATGCCCCTGACTCATCAGAAGCATTATACCGTAGGTTACCATGACCTACAAAAAAACAAAGGAGAAATTTGCGAGTATGCCGTAGATGCATATTCAGCAATGCAACAAGCAAAAGAGGATGTACCTTTTCTAGAAGGGCATCCTCATTTTATTGATTCGTGTGAAATGAATCCAACTGAGATTGATAACATTACTCGGTTGATGGCATCAGGAATTCCAATGGGACATTAATTATGACTACTATAACAAAAAATAAACATGAGATAATGTGGTGGATGAGTAGACTCACCATCATGGGAACATCTCTAGGTATGGCAACATGGCTTGCAGCACAAGCATGGGTTTAGATTATTCATATGTAGAGGCACAAGTCACTGAGGGTAAAAAGTATTATGATAAAGATGGGTGGGAGATTTCTCCACCCATTTCTGATAGGGAATGTATCTATCGTGCCCTAGAGAACTGTCAAAACCTTGCTGGACTTGATAGAAAACAAGTTCAGAAATTGATGGAAGATTTCAAGACTAAGAAAACTGAATTCGTACGCAACGAAGAGTACCCTGTGCTATAATTACTATATAAATTATGAACTATATTAACAATGATTTTTCTATCAAAACCATCTGTATATAATCTTCCTGGTACATGGGAGAAGCAACCCGATGTTCT
>Ga0098037_1001367_pt1 | contig 11309 bp, 6 predicted proteins | sample 5_EtaG_FD_75050 | JGI IMG/M metagenome (GOLD analysis project Ga0098037, IMG submission 75050) | Marine viral communities from the Subarctic Pacific Ocean - 5_ETSP_OMZ_AT15132 metaG | ecosystem: Environmental > Aquatic > Marine > Oceanic | place: Pacific Ocean | collected 2015-01-08 | reverse complement strand
CCAGACGAACTACAAAAAGAAATGGACGCGGGAGTGCCCGATTATGACGGCGCACACTCCATCGCGTCCCTTCTTAGATACGTCAATTCAGTGACTGACGATATGATAGATAAGTCTAGGCAGTACGTGTCTTAGCCATAGACTCTTCGATCTTCTTGGCCCGTGCTACTTCATACGATGACAGAGAGCCGTCGTTGTCGAGATCGGCCTTATCCTTATTCTTGATTTCTGCAGAGTCGCCGTCTGTCTTACGTACTTCTGCACCCTTTGCATACATCTTCATGGCACTATCCTTATGGTGTCTGATTGAATACTATTTCTCCCACATCAACAGGCTGTAGAACTCCTAGATTGATGTAGTATTCTTCTAGGTAAGGGTTCGATGTGACATTGACTGCCGTCAGACCTCGTGGAACTTCATCCGCTACAAATTTACTAAGCTGCGTAGCAAAGTAGTACGCATCCTCGTCTGCAACCAGTGACTCGTCATCTAACAATTGTTTTACAATCTGTGCAGACTTCTTATCATTAAGAAGGAAGTCGAGAGACTTGCCCTTCGCAAGTGCTGCGTATCTGATTGCAACCTCTGCCATGACGTACTCTTTACTAACCATGCCCCGTGCAAGGTTGAATGCTTTAGACAGAGCATTGTCTAGTGTGAAGCCCTTCGTGATGCTTGTCAGTTTACCATCAGCATTACGAGCCAGCATGTCGGAATGTTGAATCCGTACTGACATACGGAACAACGAGTGCAAAGTCTCTATCTGTTCAGCGCTGATATTTGCAGCATCTGCAAGTCTCTTGAGGGCTATGCCCTCTTTACTTCCGTTATGCAGTGCATCGTCTAGGACAGAGAATACTTCCGCTGGATTGCCATATGCTCCCGTCACTACTGTGCTTCCATCGAAGAGACGGACAGATCGCTGGCTAGGGCCGTAGCCACCCAGCGTCTTGATTGTGTCTACAAACAGTGACTGCATAGCTTCCTGCTGCTTCTCCGGCGACATCGCCCGGAATGCCTTAGATGTCTGCAGTCTTTGTAAGAATACACGGGATTGATCCGGTGCGTCATTACCCATCACGTTACTTATAAAGCCCTGCCCACTAAAGGATTGAGGCAGGGTTTCTTCCACCTTGGCAAGTGCTGCAGCATCCTCTTTCACGAGCGCCTGTGCAGATTGGATATCTTCTTGGGCGTTTCCTATAATAGTCAGAAGATCGGCGTGTGCCTGCCTAAACTCCGGTATAGAATTGACAACAACGTCTATCTGACGATCTGACATTAACAAGTCTGACATATCCAAGAGTTGCATTTGACGCGGCCCGTCTGCAGTATTTACCGTTATCATAGACATCTGTTCTATGTCCGCTAGATACCTTTGTACATTGCCTTGGTACTCGTTTGGCACCCTAATACGCTTCGGGGCGTCATCCGGAACAAGTCCGGGGATCAAGCCGTTATCTAGGGCGTTACTAATCCTAGACATGTCACTAGCGCCGTAAAAAGCGTTTCTTACGGCGTTACCTAGAACACCCTTCATGGTCATGTAGGTGTCCATGTCCACACTTCTTTCCACCAACGCTTCGATAGCTTCGTCATCAAGTTGTACATACTTGCCGTCTGTGCCTATTTGCTGTACCAACCTTTGTTCTAGAAGGGAATGGGTCACAGGCGCAATCGTGTTTACAATTTTCTGTATCTCTGTTTGCACGATTGAAGCAGTCTTATTATTGGGATTCGTTATAGCAGTTACAAAGGGATCAAGAATGAAACTCAAATCCGCCGTGTCTGTTTCTCCGGTGAGTTGTGTGTTTCCTTGTTTAGCTTCTACATTGCCACCAAAAGTAAGCCTACCCTCAAAGCGCAATTGTTCCGCGCGATACACAGTACGCGCAAGGACAACTTGATTGTACTCGTCTATGCTTCCTGTTGTGTTAGCCCAATTTTCAAAAGCCCGGTCTACTTCTCTCTTCAGTTGTAAGCCTAGACTCTGCTTTGCGCTATCGGTACTTCCTATCATCTTGTTGGCTGCTTGTCGGAAGGTTTCTAGTTCCATTGGGCTAGTCACCATACGCAGGTCTTCTGCACTGACATTCAGCTTATTAGGCTTCGCCATATAGTACGCAAGCTGTAAGTCAGAGATTTGCGAACCCGACGTTACATCAAGTAGTTTAGCTGCTTCCGGATCGGACCTTACAATACTATCTTTCATAAATTCGCGGAATGATGCCCCATCTTCAAATTTCCTGCCCAGTCGTTTGAAGGTGCTGTTGATAGTTTCTGTCTTACCGTCAAACCACTGATCGATACTTCTTGCTGCGGCTTTATCCAAATCATTAAAAAGTCGTACGCCTGTCGTGCCCCCCAACGCTCTGAGAGTGTCCGGGTTTACAAAAGATAAGAAAGATGCGTTCTTATCCTCGTTATATGTCCTAAACATGGCGTCCAAGCTGTTTCCAAAGGACACAATAGGAATGTTGATATCGTCGGATATGCCATCATAAGCAGCGTTAATAATCTCTTCACTTTTTATCCGTTCCGCCTGTACAACATGCTGAAGCGTTTTACTTTGCGCTTTGCTGATGTCTATAGCATCTTGAACAGGCCGACCCTTATCCAACGCCTTTATGGATGCTTCTTGAATCATAGACACTGCCTGTGCAAGTCGATCTTCTACGATCATAGCTTTTCTACGATCCCGAAGCTTCTTTCCTTCGATGTCTACAAAATCAGACGCCTGCTCTCCGGGCGCTTTAGCTACGCCGGAAACAGCCCCAGCGGACCTAGCTGCCATCCTTTGATAGCCAGCGATTTTGCCCAGTAACAAATCCAGTTCCCCGCTGACAAAGGCTTGATCTAGGAACTTCGCATTTTCGGGCTGTGTCAAATTATCAATGGCTCTTTGTGCATCCCTAGCATCCGTAGTGATCATCTCATCCAGTGACCTACGGCCCTCTGTTGCAGCCCGTCTGAATTGACCAGCAAACAACTCCAAGTTATCCAGTGCTACAGACCTAGCGATACTTTCGCTTTCTGATAGTTTACTAAGGTCTTCTGCCTTTAGCTTCATGATTTGGGCGTCTAAAATTTCAGACGCTCTAGTCATATCCGCCACTTGTTTTTCACTTTTTCTTTGCATACCGAAAGCATCAGCTACTTTAGGGCTGAACTTTAGAATGCCGCTCATAAAGGTGCCCGCGTTTGCTGCTTGCTGCTGCCTTTGAATAGAAAGCAGAAAGCCCATGCCGGTAAGCTGACCAAGGTTCAACGCCATATTTGCTTCTAGTTCCTCGATTTGGGGGTCGTCGAATATGCGATTACCTGCAGCATCTGTCAGCGTATAGAATGGCCTCATTACATTCTTGACATCTTCCATTCCTTCGGTCATGTCGAGGAGAAGTGCTTCTTTGTCGTCGGGAGCCAAAGAGCGCCACATTCCTTTCGAAAATGTTTGTAGCATACGGCGTGTAGCTACAGGCAGTTTTGCAGCTTCTTCGGGAGATGTTGCGAGAAGATCGCGAAGTCCCGGAGGAGTGAATATACCCTGCGCCCTAGCCTCACCCGCTAAACGAATAGCATCGCGGGCGTCTACACTCATTTCTTTAGAACCAGTGCGTAGAGCAGCTAGGCTACCAAAGACAACAGCGAGTGAGTCTTCGGTAAAGGTTTTTGCATTGTACATTCCGGTGCTAGCTACACTACTGACAAGAGGAATACCACCACGGATATCAAAACCTCGTTTAATAGTCAGTGCGCCCATCACCACAGCCGCAGAATAGAAGTCAGATATAGGACCAGTCTCCGGGGATATTCCTCTGTAGAAGGATTGAGACAGTGCGATAGCTGTGTCGAATCCGGGAGAGAACCCATAGTCCCTAGCGCCTTGCGTAGCTGTACGCACTACTGCCCAGTTTTGTCGGGCACGAGCGGCGCGTATATCAAAAGAGGAGGCTATGATGGCTGCGTTATTGCCTTCATCTATAGCTTTGTTGAGTTTTTTCTTACCGGCCTTGATTGCATCGGAAGCGGTATCCGCAGCCTCTAAGAGAGCCGCTCGTTGCTGTCCGCCTTCAGCTACTGCTGCTAGTCTTCCGCCTCGCATAGGGCCAGTGCCAACCAGTGTGCTGATAGTACCGTTTACAAGCATGCTTTCTGCGCGGGTCTGTCTTTGTAGTTGTTTTGCCGCTACACTGAAGGGTACGCCCCTAAACTGTGCGTACTGTTCCGTATACTTCACAAGGGTAGGTGTATCCATAAATGCCGCAGAGTATGGGAGAGTCATGTACTCGCCTTCTGCTAATTCATCTGCTTGTGCCTTCGTTAGGACTTTGCCATCTTTAGACAAGTATCTAGCCGCAGTTCCGAAGGCAGGACGGGATAGCATAGGAATATCTGATGCTAGACGCGCAGTTTGTCGTACAGCGTTTCCTGCTACGGCAAATGGTACGCGAACAGCGTATCCTGCGCCTACGTTTTCTAGCATAAGCACTGCCACCCTACCAAGGAAGCTTTTGCTATTTAGTGTAGCTTCAAAAAACTGTTCAGCAAAAGTTTCGGATACAAAGTTGTGGCGGTACTCTTCTTTTGTTACTGTTTTTCCGTCCGCTGTTTCGTACGTTACTTCATCTACGATAGCGTATATAGACTCGTTAAACGTATCTTCGCCTACGATGTCTTTCACTTGCTTGCGAAGAAGGTCGTTGAGTACCTTGCCCCTGTCTGCAAAGCTACTAAGTGCCCGCACTTGCATAAGGTCTTCAGCTATAGCCTCATCAGTTAGGAAGTTTTCTGCGGAAAGAATGCCGAAAGTGTTTTCTGAAGTGAGATTGTAGTTGGTGGCCCAGTGCGACAAGCGAGGAAGATAATGTTCGATGCCCTCTTCGGATATGTCCGCAAGATTATACATGCGTTCTGCCACGATACCTAACACGTCAGCGTTTATGACTTGATCTAACGCCCTGCGGATTACAGGATCGCGCGGAGTGTCTATGTTCGATGATAGAAACGTCTGAAGTTCAAGCGCCTGTTCAGAACGCTCCTGTGCCTGTTTTCTGTTTAGATTGAGAGCGAATATATCCGTAGGGCCGTCTAGAAAGTCTGCTATAGGAAGTGTTGCGGGAACATCTTCGAAAGTAAACCCGCCGGGTAGTGTCATGCTTGTGATTTCATCGGGAAGAACAATTTCCCCTGTCATCAAGTTTTGAGGGAACCCGCCTGTGTCTAAGTATCCCTGTTGCAAAACTCCTGTGGGATCGCTTGCAGACAGTCTAGCAATACGCTTCATGACGGGGCCGTCGGGATCACGGACTTGTGTCAAAAGGTCGAGGTCTTGTTGCGAAGCTGTGCCGTCCTGTTCTCTGACATAAGCTTCTTTGGCAGCGTCATACTCACCCGGCTGAAGGAACACAGGAGAACTAGGGCCGAAGTAAGTGTCTAAATTCACCGGCCCATCAATCTTATCGTAGGCTTCGCCGGACAATCCAAACTCTAAGAATTTAGATCGTACTCCGGGTAGAATACTCTCCTTCAGTTCGTCCATAGCACCGCTAGATTCTTGCGCTGCAAGGTATTCCTCGTACGTAGTTCCGCCGGGAAATATTTGCTGGCCTAGCCTAGAGCGTGAGAATACTGTATCTTGCATATGTCTATAGTCCCTGCCCAGTAAGTTGTCTTATTCTAGCATTCGATATGATTTTGCCAGTCACGGTGTTTACGTATATAGGAGTACCGGCAAGCATGTTTGTGGCTGTACTTGCTGCAGGCCCAAGCTTTAGGACGCCGATATTGTTAGCGTCAGCAATTGAGAATCTTTGACCGTTTACGTCTGTTCCAAATCCTAACGCCGATTCTGCGTCAGCGATACTAATGGAATACTCCGACGCCATTGAGGCATCAGCAAACAAACCGTTTGCGTTGAAGACATTTCCATCCACGGTACTCAAAAGTCTCTTGTATCTCTGAACATCTTCCAACCCACGAGATGCAGAAAGCAGTGGGCGATAGTGCGTCAGAGCCTGCATACGTTGCAGATGGGGTCTGCTCAAGCGGTAGCGAATATTGTTGCCTGTTCCTGTAGACTTGACCTTAAATACTTTCTGATTGTAAGTGAGATCATTGCTAGACTTACGAATAATATTACGAACCAAAGCCAGTCTTGAACCTACGTTGGCCAGCCTTTTTCCCTGCACCGCTATCAGAGCAGCTTGAAAGTCGCGTTCGGATATTCGGCCACTTGGGTCCATAGTTTTTGCGTAGTTGTAGGCTAGAGTAACAAGTGCTGCACCCAGCTTTGCTTGATCGTCTGCAAACTTTTGCTTGACGAAGTTATCGGCCATTTCCATGATCCGCGCTTTCTGTGCCAGTGCATTTCCACCATCCGGCACACGCATGTCATCAACTATAAACAGTGAGTCATTATCCTTAAACGCAAAGTCTCTGATCCTACCACCGATTGTGGCGACTACCGAATCCTCTAGGCTAAACACGTTGAGGATGCTAAGACTGAGATCGTCTGTAAACTCACTTGATATGCCTGCTGACATAAGAAGTTTTTCGACTTCTTCCGCTTGACGTAGGAAGTTAGTGTGATTGGTAATCGCTTTTGACACATCTTCGAAGTTTACATCGTGACCAAGTGTCGTACGGATTACGGAGTTCATTTGGGCTAGTGAAAAACCTGTGGAGTACACAGCAGGCTGCATACCTTCGGGCAGCTTGGGATCGATGATAGACGCCGCTATGATATCTATCTGTGTTCCTGTATCGAACTGTCCGTCTTTAACAAACGTCACAACTACATTTTTTGCCTGCTCGTTAGTCATGGCTACTCCGGGCTGCATGGTGAATATGCCGCTCTTTTGTAGAGTATTCACTGACTTAAACGCCGCCAGTGGCTGCGCTTCACCGGGTCTGACAAGATCGTATGCCACACTGTTTGTGAGGAACATAGCTTGCGGAGTTTTGCCGTAGGCGGCTGCTACTTGCTTCACAGCGTCAGTTGCCGGAAACGAATACTGTGCGTTGACAGCGAAGACATTACTGTCGGCAGGCTGTTCGAAGTTTGTTGTTATCAATCCCGTAGTGGTGTCGCCCGCCATAGGCAAGCCTTTGTCTTTTATAATTTGAGCAAATCCGGGAATCTCGTCAAACAGATAGCCTGCAAATTTATCAATAGGTAGATCGGGACGCGCCTCTTTCTTCTCGTTGTCGTCGCCGCCGGGGGTTCCAGTCAGTATAAGAGATACCATAGACTCCGCACGTCGCAAGAATTCTAGCTGACTTCCTTCTCCCGTGGCGGGAAGATTGTTGTAAAACTCTCCGACATTAGGAATTGCGTTCATTTCTGCGAGGGCTTCTACGGGATTTCTTTCATCCATATCAAAGGTAAATGTGCGTTCATCGTCACCACCGTTTCCGGATACGAAAGTATTTTGATTTCTAGCTACGTCCTCCGCAGCTTGAGCAAAATTACTAAGAACCACGTAATCCGATACAATTTGCATAGAGTCTTCATCGGTTTTTCCCGCGAAATTTGCTATATCAAAACCGGATTCTTTCAACGCCTTTATCTGCGCTGCTGCGTTTGCCGTCCTGCCTTTCCGTCCAGCATCTCCCTGTCCGACAGCCATAGTGTTGACATTCTCACGCGCGTCATCAAGTGCTGATACCCAGTTTACACCCTGCATATCCTCTACTGTATTACCAAACACGCCGCTAACAATCTGCTTTTCTAGCCTGTCAAGAGCAATGTGATCGTTGACTGCGTTAGGGAACAGTTCAAATTCATACATTGCAGCGGCGTTGTCTTCAAGACGGTCCCCACCCTCGTCATAGTCCGGATCAAGTGCAAATCCGGCTACGTTCGCTTTTAGGGCGCGAATTTGACTTAGTAGAGGTGCAAAAGACGTGCTACGATTTTGGTCTTTAGCGTTAGAGATTTCTTTGTTGATAGCCTGTTCAATCGCGGTGACGGTAGTACCCACAGACGTATACTCACGATCCGGCTTGATTGCACCCAAGTTGGCAATCAGACTGTCAAGATAATCTCCCGCAGAAGTGCCGGTAGGATATATGGTTTTCTGTGAATTATAGTACGCCAATGACGTTGCGGTATCGGCACCCTTCGGGGCACCGTTAATAATAGCCTGTTCCTGCGCGGACAAAGGCTGGGCAGCATACGCAGTAAGCTGCGCCATAGCCATCGGATAGGATACTATCTTTTTAGTTGTTCCATCGGCTGCTTCGAAAGTAGTGCCCGTAGTAAATAAATCAATTACATTCTGATCCACCGCCAATGCCCTCGCTGCTTCCGTGCTTGTAGCCGCCTGTGTCAAAATTTTTTGAATCTGATTAGGCAAGTGAGACATAGCGCTCGACTGAATTTGCATTATTTGAGGAAGATTTAATCCCCCAAGCGTCATGTGGGCATTAGTTCCGGGGACTGCGGCTTGGTGATAAAACGCTGCCGCCGCTCCCGCATTTTCTGTTTTAGATAAATGCGCTACAAGGTTAGTGCTGCTGGTAAACAGATTTTCATTTTCTTTTTTTGCAGCCTCTGCCGCTGCTTCCGCCTTCTTTGCCTTTATCTGATCGCTTGCGGCGTAACCGCTCAAGATAGTTTCAAGCACCCCGCCAACGACGGCATAAGTCAGATCACTGCCCATCTTCTGTCTCCTCTACATTCAAAAAGCCCTGTGGGGCGGGAGCAGCAGGAGGATTATCCGGGGGCATCTGCATACTTTCTCCTGTATCTTTTCCGCCTTGGCGCAAGATTGCATTTAGTTCTTCTCTCATTGCAGAGAACATACGAGGATTATTCGTCTTCAAAAGTTCTAGATACTCCCTGTCGTCCATCCTGTTTTCAGATGTAGGGTCATCATTCTCAAACATGCGATAGGGTATGCCCTCTTGTTCCGCCAAATACGCCACATAGACGGCTAGCGGCCCCTTTGCTATCAAACCTACATCTAGGTTAAACTCGCCCTGTTCAAATCCGTTCATAACCCAAGCCTCTACAAGATGTTCTATAGAAACACCTGCAATGAGAAGCTTGAACATTTCACCCCTAAACTCTTCGTCTTCATCTAACTGGCTTGTAGCCGTCTCTAGGACTTCATCCACATCGACGCTTTTAGCCGGGTTTCCCCACGGCCAGTTTTCGTTCTCTACAGTCAGAGAAATACCCGGAGGAGCCGCAGCAAAAGGGTCACTGCTTTGAACATCTCCGCGACGGGGTTCAGTGGGTTTTTGTCCTACAAACATGTGTCGTTCCTACTGGTTCAAGTGTGATCTAAAGCGGGTTCGCGCCACGCGATTTGAACGTGCGCTAGCCATATTTGCACTACCGAATGATCCAACAGCTATATTCGGAGTTACGTTTTGACGCTTTCTAGTCAAAGATGCCCTATAGTTCTTGGCTGCAACGCTGGCAAGATTTACGTCTCGCGCGGTGTTGTTAGCAAAATACCGAAAGGCGCTTTGCAAATTCGGCCCCTTCAGTCCGATAGGGGCTTGCATTACCTGCGCCGTTGGTCGAGCAGATCGTAGGCTAGAGTCAAAGTTGAAAGCCCTCTTAGGTATGAAGCCACTTTCATCTTCATTCTTGCTGTCTAAGGCATCAACGACACTCGACCCTAGCTGAAACAGATCGTACGCATCACCAAAAAATTTACTTATAGATTTAGAGAGTTTGAATTCCCCTAGCATTATCTGCTCCTCTGCGGTTATTCGGGCTTGCCCCATCTACCAATCACTTTGATAAGGTTCTTAGCAATGATGTTTCTTTGCTGTTTATCGTACAGATTTTCTGTCGCGGATACTTCTAGAGATTTAAGCATAGTTTCATGCTGTCGCTGTTTTTCGCTCTCTGCAGCAGTGAAATTAAATGTAGCATTATCTCTGTACATTTGCCACAATTGATTCATAGCTGTTTGAGATGCGTTGTAAGTATTCTGCGCGTTGATCCTGTTTACCTCATTCTGTGTCGCCGTGTTTGCAGTATTCACAGACCGTCTCCACTGTGCGTTCGACTGATCAACAGCAAACTTCATATTTGCGTTGAACTTTTCGCGCTGATCTTGCATAGATGCGTTATACTCTTTGTACGCATTCTCTTGATTTATGTTGAATTGCTGGATGGCCACGCCCCTATTGATGTTCGCGGTATCAATCTGTACGCCCAATTCAGTAAAGAATTCTTCAATCTGTAACTGACTCTTTGCATTGAACTGCTTTCGCGCATTTTCTGCTGCGGCATCAGTCAGAGCAGCCTGCGTGGCAGCGCTGTATTTCAGTGTATTAGCCTGCTGCACGTTATCTAAATTCTTCAAATCGACAGAAAGCAGAGCCTGCGCGTTTGAAATGGCGGCTTTCGTACGGGCATCCGCGTTTTGCCTGTCCATAGTTGCAACCTGCAGCGCATTTTGTAATGCTGCTTGCTGACGGTTGTCGAGGTTTTTAAGCTGTATAGCCCCGTACATCTGCGCGTCTTGTGACGCTACGGAGATGCCGGATTCCATGATAGACTGTGTGATAGCTGCTGCCGCCAAAGAAGAAGACCCCAAACCTCTTTGTTGCATAATCGCCACTGCCTTACGAGCCTGTGGGGATGCCCAAGGGGGAAGGGGTTTGCCGTCTTCTATACCCGAAAACAACTCACTAAGCTGGTACTGCACAGTAGCCCGCTTATCTAATTCATCTGTCTGTGCTTCAGCAAATGCGCCGTCAGACAGCTTCTGCGAGGAGATGTCATCTATGTCAATAAGATCATCAAAATCAGACTGTGCTGCAGTCAGTGTAATGTCTTTGGAACGCTCTACTGCACTGTCAATACTATCAACTTGACCTACATCCGGATCGGATATCTTGGGCGTGGTCACATTATATTTTGACATATCTGTCGTGTCTAGAAGACTGGGATCGACAGTAGGCATGGTTTCATCTGTAGCAAGATCAGCAGTGCCCTGCTTTAGAAGTTCTTCGTCTTTGACTTTCTGCGTGACAGCTTTGGCTTGAGTAGCATCAGTACCGACCTTCGCGGCCATCGTCTCCGTTTTCTTTTCGAATTCGGTGCGCGGGTCTTCTTGCTGCTCGTCTGTGGTGTTTTCTTCTGTCATTACCTAATCCCCATAAATACAGACACAACCATAGCCACTACTAAAACAGTGCTTCCCATGATCATCGCCTCAAGACGCCACATACGCTTGTCCAAGCTGTCAAGTCTATCTTGAACAGCCGCATAGCGTAGGGCGCACTCTTTTTCGTGTGCCTCAAGTTCCATCTGTGTCTTGAGTACGGGTTCCACAGTCAT
>Ga0098037_1001366_pt1 | contig 11310 bp, 11 predicted proteins | sample 5_EtaG_FD_75050 | JGI IMG/M metagenome (GOLD analysis project Ga0098037, IMG submission 75050) | Marine viral communities from the Subarctic Pacific Ocean - 5_ETSP_OMZ_AT15132 metaG | ecosystem: Environmental > Aquatic > Marine > Oceanic | place: Pacific Ocean | collected 2015-01-08 | reverse complement strand
TGATGATAAGTGGACACACACTGCTACAGATTTAAGTGGTGAAGATGCATCTGTACAAGCAATAGCAAATGCAGCTTGGTCTAATACTGTAAAAGCTAATTATAAAACATACAGAGAAAGTCAAAGTAGCTAATAATGAAACAATCTCTTGAACCTTCCTTAAAAGTACAAATGGAGCTTGATGCACATGAAGCTGAATGTGCTATACGATATGAAATGGTAAACAAAACACTTGAGCAACTCGATAAAAGATTATGGAGATTAGAAGCAATTGTGATTGTCTCTAACCTAGCAGTATTAGGATTAGTTATATCACTAGTTCTTAAATGAGAGTGGAACACGGCACTTGACTAAAGGAGAACTAAATGTCGAATAAAAAAAATATTATAAAGATTGATGATAAAGAATACAACATCAATAAACTATCAGACGTAGCTAAAGGCTGCGTTAACCAACTTGGTGATATTCAAAATCAAATGAATGTAGCTAAGTTACGTTTGCAACAATTGGAAGCAGCACATTCTGTTTTCATGGGAAGGTTGCAAGGAGAAGTTAAAGAGAAGAATTAAAAATGTTTACTCGTGATCAAATGAAACAAATAGCAGAGCATTTAGGATATGAAGGGCCAATATCACAATTTGGTAAATTCATAGCTAGTGATGCTGCCTTAGAAAGAAGATATTTTGATATTCAGAATCAAAGTTTGAAAGCCTACAAAGGTGCTTTTGTTAAAAAGTATCAGACGGGTGGAAGTGTTGAAGACGATAAAAAGAAGAAAGCTAACGATAATCCAAATTTTATTGGTAATCAAATGGCTAACAACATTAAAAATCCTACATTGCCTACAAACACCAAGTTAGATGCTAAAAATATTTCTGATAATGAATTAGTCACGGGTGGAAAAACAGATATAACAACAGGAACTGGAGAAGTGTCAGGTGATAATACTACAGATGCTTCTACAGTAAACACTACAGAAACAGCATCAAGTCCAGAAACTATGGATGCAAATACATATGATGCAACTACAAGTAGTGGAAGTATAGATGATACACTAAATAAAGAAAAAGCAGTAGAAGGAAAAGTATCAGATGCAGCCTTAATGAATGCACAAACTCAAGACCCAGAATCTACAGCTTTAGCAGGTCAAACGGCAGAACAAGGCAAGGCTACACAAATAGAGAAAGCGGCCAACAGACAATTACAACAAGGCGAATTAATTGATGGGTCTTCTGTAGACCAGGACAAAGTTGATAACTTAGCAAATCAAACAATGCAATCAGCAGTTGATGTAAGAGAAGTACAAGCCGATTTTATGAAAGACTTTGAAGGTGGCAATGTGCCTATATGGGCAAATGATGCAATGCTACAAGCAAGACAGGAATTGGCAGCAAGAGGTCTATCAGCTTCTTCAATTGCAGGACAATCGATTATACAGGCAATGATGAAATCTTCTTTGCCATTGGTCGAGATGCAAGTTGGTAATAAACAACAGATGGCAGTTGAAGCATCTAAACAGAGAGCTAATTTTTTAAACTTAGAGTTTACACAAGACTTTGAAGCTAAAGTTAAAAATGCAGCTAGAATTTCAGAAATTGCTGATATGAATTTTACTGCCGAGCAACAGGTCATACTTGAAAATGCTAAGATGGCTGAAACAATGAATCTTCAGAATTTAACAAATAGACAGGCTGTCAAGATGGCAGAGATAGCACAAATAGCTGCACTAGAAACAAAAAATCTAGATAACAGACAATTGGCAGCTCAACAAAATGCACAAGCATTTTTAGATATGGATATGAAAAATGTAGATAATGCTCAAGCTAAAATGATATTTGATGCAGGAAGCAGAGTTCAAGCACTACTTGATGACACAGCAGCAGTAAATGCAGCTAAACAGTTTAATGCTGAATCTAAAAACCAAACAGATCAGTACTTTGCAGAGCTTAAAGCTACTATTGACAGATTTAATGCTACTCAAAAAAATGAAATGGCCCAACATAATAATGGTGAAAAGAATGCCATGAAAAAATTTAACTCTGAAATGAAGAATAACAGAGAGCAATTTAATGCAAATAACCAATTAGTAATAGCACAGTCAAATGCTAAGTGGAGAAGAGATATAGCAACAGCCGATACTGCTGCCCAAAACTTTGCTAATCAAAGAAATGCTGATGCTCTATTAGATATAAGTAATACAGCTAGTAATAACATGTGGCAGTATCACAGAGACAGTATGGAATGGGCATGGACTTCATCTGAGAACGAGAGAGCAAGACAAGTTAATTTAGCAATCTCAGAACTTAATGCAAAGACACAAATAGATTTAGCAAATTTAGATATAGATCACGAAAACAGTAAATCTTGGGGCAGTTGGATATTTAGCATGGTCACAGGAAATAATATGTTTGAAACAGCTTAAAGGAAAATAATTATGAGTCAATATGGTGCAATGTACGCAGCTAAACTGCCTATACAAGATACAAGTTTTAATGAGACTACATCAAACGTAACAGAAGTACGTTCTGAACAAATGCAAAAAAACTCTATGTTTAACAGACCTAAACCTAGAGCAATTACAGCCGACACAAATCCAGATAACTTCACTGCTAATTATGTGCGACTAGTTCAACAAATGGTAGCAGAATATAAACAAGAAATGGGAAATTAAGATGGATGAACAAGAACTACAAAAAGAAATAGCAGATCAAAATAATAGTGGACAGCCACCATTGATGGACGGCCCAATTCCTGGTCAATCTCTGACAACTGAGCCGGGCAATAGACCTTGGGAAAATCCCCCACAGTTAGTGTCTCCCGAAGAAGCTTTACAATTTTATATTCCGAAGCTGACCAATCCAGAAAACTCTGCACAGCTTATGCGATTTTTAAAGATGGGTATTCCTATATCTGCTGTAGCTGAAATATTGACTTCAGCTTCTGTAATGGAAGGTAAACATACCATTGATGTTTCTATACTTGTTACACCTGTATTGATGGAATTAATAAAAGGTTTAGCTGAAATATCTAATGTTGATTACAAAATGACCCCTAAAGATTTACAGCAAGAGCCTGTGTCAGATGATATTTTAGATATGTTAGAGGAAGAATTAAAACAAGTAGATAAAACAGAAATTAAAGAAGAAATGGAAGTACTAGAGGAAGTACAAGACAAAGCCAAAGGCTTAATGTCAAAAGTGGAGAAATAATATGGGATTGTTTAGTGGTATAAAATTACCTTCTGTTGTTGCAGGGTATATGGATGCAGAAGTAGAAGAAAAAAATAAAAAGAATGAAGCAATTAGAGAAGCTATTAAAACGGGAATACAAACTACTGCTGCTTATAATCTTAATGTCCAGTCTGAACAAAATAAAAAATTAAATGAAGTAAAAAATAATCTTTCATCGCTTGAAGGCTATGTACCAAGTATTAGTAATATTAAAGAATTTTATGATATTAAGGACGATACTAAGGCAACAGATATTCAAAATGCTATGAAAATATCTATTGCAAAATCTGGGTCATCTGGAGTTGAAAACCATCTTAGTAGCTATAATACTTATTTAGCTAATGATCAAATTAAACACAGCTATTGGCAAAATACAGGTAAACTAGATAAAACTAAAGCATATGGAGCAGAAAATATTAATAAAGCTAAAAAAGAGTTTTTTAGAAATGCATTTGATATACCCGATCTAGAAAATATTTATTCAAATGTAAATTCTTTTTCAATTAAAAATGCCCTTGCAAACAGCACCTCTAGTGCAACCTTTAATCCAAGTTCTGTTGAAAAAAGCTATGGCAATAAATTTAGATTAAGTAAAAACGGATTAGACTATGTAAAAATGTTACAACTTACACATACAGATGGAACTTCTTTAGAAAAGTTAGCTGCTAATCTTGATCCTAATAAAACATTTAAGGGTGTAACTTGGAATAATATACCTGTTACAAGTATAAAAGAATTAAGCGAAGCAACTAAATTAATGTTGGATAATGAATATCAAATGAAATCCAATCCTTTTAAATTAAGTAAAATTCAATCTGAAGCAAATATTGCTATGATTGAAAACAACATAGCTTCATGGACTTGGACAGATAAGATAAGAATGTCAGACTTAAAGTTAAAATACCAACGAATGACTAATGACGAAAAAGAAATTGATTTAGCAATTAAGCAAGACCCAAACTATAAAGCAATTAAAATTAGAGAAACTTTACTGAATGCTAAAAAACTTTTTAATGAAGTAGAGGGTAAAACTTTTACACAAGCTTGGAGTGTTAAACTACGAAAAGTAAATGATAATAATGCAGAAATACAGAGAATATATGGTAATTACGGAGAGGGTCAAGAACTTAGCAGTAATGACTTTAATAAAGTTGTAAATTTCCAAGAAAAGAACTTTTATTTGAACAAAGACATACTTACCCTAAAGCAGGCAATTTCTGATGAAGCTCAATTAAAACATATAAGCTCAACAACAGCAAAAGATTGGTCATTTTCCTCTACAAACTACAAAGACACAAGAAGAGATTTAAATGTATTTTTTGCAGATATAACTGGTGCAGGAGATTTAATTGATAAGGATGGAGATATTATTTGGAATAAAGCACAGGCAAATGAAAGAATAGCACTTCAATTGCTAGTTACTGCAGGTATGGATCAAGTTATGAATAACTATGATGCTCTTGAAAGTTATGGTGCATCTTCATGGTCAAATGTTATGATGGATTTCTTAAACACAGTTAAAGAAACACAAGGAAAACCAAATAACTGGATTTTAGAAAATGGAAAAATGATAGATGGTTCAACACCATTAGATTTTACTGACACGACTAGTCAGGATAGGTTTGAAGTAATGACTACATCATATCCTGATCAATGGTCACAGATCCAATTTCACTTTAAAAACGATCCTGGCAATGCTGTTTCATTTGCTACACCACCGAAAAATCCCCCACCTTCTTGGCATGACTATCTTAAAGACCAACTTAAAAAAGAAAATTTTACTACCTCAATTTGGACTAATCAAGAAAAAACATATCAAAAGTGGAGAAATGATTTATACAGTACATTAAATGCCTTAAAAAATAATCCTATTCAGAATGCTAATGACCAAAAAGAATTTCTAAAAAAATATCTAATGGATAATCTTGGTTTAACTGAAAAATTAATTGATGCTTACAATCTTCTTTAAAAACTATGACAGAATATTATAAACAACCCCACGAATGGAAAACTGAGGACAACCTAAAAAACGATTTAGGTTGGCAGCACGATGCTCTTAATCTATTAAAACAAAAAAGAAATGTTGAAGGCCTTAATGACCCAACTGATATATTCAATGCATGGCAAGAACATTTTCGCTATCAAAACAGTAATGAATTAACAGCTATGGGTGATGCTTGGGATGTTATGACAGGAACAGATAGTAATGCACTTTTACACGGACGTATGCAACATACATTTGAAGATGGAAATTTTGGTATGCTCAAAGGTAAAAGAGATGAAGATGGGTCATTAAATTATTGGGAAACATTTAAAAACGTAGGAGAAGGTTTGGGAGACTACGTTGTAGGTGGAGGAACTTCTCCTGCAAACATAGCTACAGCATTTACTTTAGGTGGCAGTAAGATAGCTGGTGTAACTGCCCAAATGACAGCAAAAGACATAATGAAACTTGGAATTAGGGAAGCAGGCAAAAGAGCAGCCATAGGTGGAACAATTGAGGGAAGTGCTGGAGCTGCCCGATCTGGATCACAAGAATATGTAAGAACAGAAGGCTCTGAATCTGAAACTTATGGAGACAATAAAGAATTTGATAAATCAAGAGTAGCACTTGAAGCGACAATTGATGGTACTATAGGTGGAATACTTACTGGTGCAGGTACTATTCCTGGAACAATTAGAAGTATTAAATACAATAAAATAAAAGCTGAAGGTGATGCAGCAGCAAAAGTACTAGAAGAAAATGCTCAAAAAATATCAAAAGTAATATTAAACGACAAGTCAAAAACAAATGCTGTAAAAAAGAAGAATGCTCTGTCTATTAAAAAAATGTTGCTTAATTGGAAAAAAGAACTTCCTAAAGATAAAGTAGCAGAAGGAATAGATATTATAGATGAAGAGTCTGCATTTGCTTCAACTAACCTAGCCTTACCTGTAGAATTAATTGATAAAATTGCAGCAGCAACAGCCCGTCTTGCTAGTGAAAGTGGCATTAAAAATTTAGCAAAAAATACGGAAAGTGGAAGAATTACAGAGGTAATAAGTGAAGCAATTCGTACTGGTAAAATAGACAAAGAAGTATATTTAAAAGTTTTAAAAGAACACAACTTATCTGAATATGAGTTTACTAAATTATATATTGCTGACATTAGTATCGCAGCTAAAAAGTTAAATCTTCAATCCCAAGTAGTACAAGCTGGTTCATTATTTCTAGAAAATGCAGATTCAGTTGGAAGTACTGTTACTAGTGAGGTTGGAAAAGTTGCTCAAAAATTAAATATTAGTGGAAAAGTATTTAATAAAGCAACTAATAATATAGCTGTAAAAAATGTCGAAAAACTTAAACCAAAAAATGTAAGAACTATAGAAAGTTGGTTTGAAAAAATTCCTGAAAATGTCAGAGGTATGTTTTCAGAAGATGAAGCTGCACTGTTAGATGGTGCATATAAAGCTGCAGGATATGGATCGACAAAATTTTTTGAAGGCATATATAATCTAAATAAATCTGCTCTTTTGGCTATGACAATTCAACCAGCTACAACATTAAGAAACGTAGAAAATGGTGCTATGAGAGTTCATGTACATGCTCTTACAAATATGTTTAGAGCTAGAAATCCTTTTCGTCTGTATAACGGAATATTTTTTGATCAACAAGAAGGTCATTTGTTGAAGACTTTATACAATGAAAATTTTCCAGATAGTAAAAGTAGAATGTTTATGGATGCTGCTGATATACAAGCAGAAAGTGGACTTTTATCTCCTGCCGTAACATTTACAAGAAAATTAAATTACTTTAACACCTTATTTGACAATCATTTTAAATCTTCAATTTTTACAGATGAATTAAAACATCTACTACCCAAATCAAATATTGTTCATCCAGCAGGTCATCCAAAAGCTGGACAACCTAAGACATTATTAGAAATTGTTCAAGCAGGTGAATTTAAACTAATACCACCAGAAATAATTGCTGAAGCTGAAGCTGAAGCATTAAAGTTTGTGTATCAAGGATCATATGCAAGAACTAGCTATAAAACTATTGGTTCAGCTTTTGCTAATCAGTTTATTAAACTATTTCAAACTTCAGGTGGTTCATTAGCAATTCCTTATCCTAGATATTCAATGCAGGCTGCTGAATTTGCATTTAAACATGCTCCTATAATAGGTTTAGTCGATTTACCACTTAATCAGATAAATAAAGCATTTGGAGTAAGACCTTGGACTATGGATGTAACTTTGGGGTCAGTACCTAAAAGAGTGGCTCAGAATGCTGCTGGAACAACTATGCTTTTTACGGCTTTAGGTGCAAGAATGAATATGGGAGATGAGTTTACTGAGCCTTTAGCAGTTCAGTTTGCAAATGGAGATGTAGGAAAAGTTGATGCATTATTAGGGCCTTTTACAGCACACTGGATTGTTGCTGATATGTTGTATAGAACTAATGCTTTAGATTTGGCAGAAACAATGGATGAGTTGGAATTTATTAAAGACAGACCTGATGAATTAAAATTACACCCAGATAGTTTTGATATTTATTGGAAGCCTTTGTTTAAAGCTATTTCTGGTGGTCAATTAAGAGCAGGAACATTTCCTTGGGTAAGAGATGAAACTATTGAAATGTTTGCAAACTTAGACCCAGATGCTCAATATTCAGATGATCAAGTAAATAAATATATGGCAAGATTAGTTACAGACATGGTTCAGAGATTTACAGTTCCTATGGGAGTTTATAAAGATACAGTAGCTTATTTTGATCCTAAATATAGAACTATACCCGATAATACTGATGTTAATATGTTAAAAATGATGGTTAAAAATTTACATAGGTCTTTTCCAAGGGATGCAAACGGAGGTGCTACCTGGAATAAATATATGCATTTGGGATTAAATAAAGAGGTTTTACCTTTACATGAATATTTTGAAGATAACTACGATAAGTTATATGACATTTTATCCTCTACTAAAGATAGACCTTTGATTAATGTGTTAGCAGGTGATACTCAAAAAATGGTTGATCCAGTAAAAAAACAGCTAACAGGTATTTCTGTACAACCCCCAATGTCAAAAACACAAAAATGGGTAAACAGATTAGCAATTTCATATAGAAATTATTTTGTAAAAACACACGATGAAGACCTAACATATTTAACTAAAATGTATATGGCTGATTTTATTGCCGCAGAAGAAGATGATTTATTTAATTCAAAAACTTTTTTTACGGCAAGTGAAAGTGAAAAAAGAACTAAGGTTTTAGCTTTTTTATCTAAACAGAAAGAAAAAGCAAAACTGTCTGCAAAGCAACATTTTACCGATATGTATGAAAAGGGATATTATTCTTATGACGTTGGTAAAAGACAAGATTGGAAAAACCTATCAAAGCAAGACAGAATAATCATAAATGCATATTGGCAATCTCTTGGTCAAAAATTAAGCAGTGAGGAATTAAACGATATTGGATGGAAGTGGAATACAGATATAGAAGAATCTAAAGCTTATGATTGGGCATTAACCACTGGCAAAAATTACAGAGATAAAATTAAAGGTGAAGGAATTAAATAGTGGATATTGAAATTAAGGATGAGGATTTAAAAGCCGCATTAGAAAATGATTTTAAAACTCTCCAAGAAAAAAATGCTAAAAGTTATGAATATAACACGAGTGGTTTTATTGAAAATATGAATAAAGTAAATAAAAGTAGCTTTAATTTAGACGTAATGACGTATAAAAAAATATTTGATCGGAACAGATAAAATGGCAGTTTTTAGGGGGGTACAATCATACACGGGGGGTTTGTTTCACCCCTCTGAGGGTCTTTAAAACGAGCCGTTTTTTGGCAGTTTTAGGTAAAAAATGCCCCTACAGACTAAAGGGGGTCTTAGGTACTGTAGGAGCATTAAAAAGCAGTAATAGTGCTATAGATAAGAGAGACTAGATTTATCTATTGTCACCACTACCTCGCAGAACACCTCGCTGCTTACGGCTCTGCAATTTCGCAATGTTTTGATTGGCAATGTGGCTGAGAGAAATACCACAATCCGATGCTAGTACGGCACAATACCATAGAACGTCACCAATCTCTGCAGCGAGATTCTTGAGTTGCGTTTCTGAATAATCCCCTTCCCACTTTCCAGGCATATCACGCAAAATCTTTTTGACTTTTCCAGCAACTTCTCCTGCTTCACTTGCAAGACCTAATGCTGGATATGTAACTTTAAATTCATCTGGATAAATAGCTGTCTTCTTAGCTTCTTTTTGATAGTCATCTATAGATGTAATCATTATTCCTTTTCCTTCATAAAATTTTTTAACTTCTTTTTCTAGCTTTGTTGGCATACCTAATTTTCTTTCTAATGTTTTCTGCGTAAGCAAAATTAAACCCCCTCTCCCATTCTCTAAACTTAACTGTGCCTAAATTATATGGATTAGAAATCAACATTCCTCGTTTATCTAGTTTGCCATTTATAAATGCGTTTGATCCTTCTCTAAAAAAACTGATCATTGGATTATCTTTATTATTCTTCATATTAACTACTTTGTCAACTGGTTTTTTTCACAAAATCAAACCAAGACATTAATTCATCTTGTTCAGCTTTGTAACATGGTCTTTTAAATACACCATGATGCCCCCACCTCTTTTCATTACATAATGTTTCTCTATCCATTACTCCTGCAAGTCTATACTTTCCTTTTTCTCCAATCATCAAAACATAATAATCAATTTTGATGTTATCAAACATTGACAGTAATCTGCCTTTTTCGGTCTTTGTTGATTTAACATCTATGGCTTTGTCTTTATAGAATGCATCACCAACATCACCACCTTTTTTCTTGCTAGTATAACCAAGTCTAAATACTTCATCTGGATAGACTTGTGCTATTTTACAAAAAGCTAGTTCTGATAGAACACCTTCTACGTCTGTGCTTATTCTATCAGCTTCAGTTTTCTGATTAATGCTAAGATACTTAGTTTTATTTTTTCTATTTAAATAGTATCTTTGCTTTGCAACTGAAGTGCCTAGCTCTATTTCACAATCATTTAATTGTATTTCAATGTTCAAGAAGCAATATCCACAATCTCACATGACCCTGCGGAACAAGCTAATTCTCTTGCTCCTTTAGTATTATCCTCTCCCTTTTCAAATTCAGCTAAATCATCCCAACTAATATGGACTGGCATTTGTGTAAGATGATGCTTGTATTCTTCTTCTGAGCAATCCTGGTAAGGAGCTTGTTGATATACATGATCATCAGTAGGTAAAAAACTTATACCACTGCATATATCAAAATTCTCCCATACCCAAGCACCAACAGAAGGCCACTCATTAATCCTAACAGAGATAGTGGCTGATGGTTTATGTTCGCACCAATGTTCTGCATACATTTTCCAAACCTCTAATTGGTCTATTGCTGTCATTTCATTTCTAGTAACAGCTTTTTTTGGGGATTTAGAAGGAAATGAAAAAACAGTATTATCTTCTGGATGAACAACATCAGGCTCATTAGGAATGCCTTGCTCAATCATAAACTGAGTCATAGGGTCTTTGTTGTCACCTCTAACTGTTCTTATGTAGTACTCTGAATGCCTTGCATGAAGACCACTAGCAGAGTCTACAAGCTGAGAGACAGTTCCACTAGGCTTAACACAGGTAATAGCAGTTGCTTGGTTTATACCTAACTTTGCAGCCCATTCTTTATTTGTATCAATAGCTACTTGCTTCATTTCAGATAGCCATCTTTTTGCATCTTGTGTCTTTGAAAGAACGTAATGATCCATTAAACCTGTAAGGCTTACACCTAACAATGCTTCTTCCTCACAGTTATTCTGCCACACTTTTCTAAGGTATTTAAAGTCTGTGAGTGTAGCTTGGTATGTTCCAAAGATTGTAGCAATTCTAACCTTTTCTTTTAATGTTTCTAGAGTGTCATCGTAACGTACAACAACTTCAGACAAGTTACAGAATTGATAAGGTCTGAGAATAATTTCAGAACAAGGATTACAGCCAAAGCTATGATCTGTTTTTCTTCTTCCATTTTCTGCTACTTTATCTTTAGCAGCTTTACGATTAAATATACCTCTTTC
>Ga0098037_1001360_pt1 | contig 11335 bp, 7 predicted proteins | sample 5_EtaG_FD_75050 | JGI IMG/M metagenome (GOLD analysis project Ga0098037, IMG submission 75050) | Marine viral communities from the Subarctic Pacific Ocean - 5_ETSP_OMZ_AT15132 metaG | ecosystem: Environmental > Aquatic > Marine > Oceanic | place: Pacific Ocean | collected 2015-01-08 | reverse complement strand
TAAGTTTTTTCTAGCATCTCGCTGTTCTTGTCTTCTTTTTCTTCTACCAAATAAACTACCTACAGCGCCTATTATACCTGGAGCCGCCGCTAAACCTATTTGAGCTAAAGGCCCTAGCTTCATCGGTGAAGGTTTTACTGATGATATTTTATTAAAAGGAGATCTATATCCCACTGGTAATTTCGCCATATTATTCTATTTTATGTATTTATAGTTACAGTTTTTATGTTTTATTTACTACTTTCAGTTATTTCAGAACCTAAGTAAAAAAGCTCTTGTTTAGCAGGTTGGCTGTTACTAAGTTTTATTTTAGCGTAATAACCTTTTATGCTTGAGTTAGCATAGTAGTTAATATCACTAGATTTTTTAAAACTAAAAAAATCACCCACTGAAATGTTGTTAATGTTTGGATTAGCGTTGTCTACTTCTACAAAGTTAGGACCTACACTAGTTATAACGCCTAATGCTGTACCAGCATTATTAGCTCCTACGTGATAGAACAGCATGTCACCTACTTGAGCTGAAACGTTTATATTATTTGTAAAGTTTATTCTTGCCATATTATGTTAACGTTGAAAGTGTAAACGCTCTATCTACATCAAAGTATATATCAGCGCTTACACTTGGAAATTTTTTAATTTTTATTGTACCCTCTATTGCGCCTTGTTCGCTTGATCCATGTATTAATAACACTGTCTTATCAGCTAAAGTTTGTGCCCCAGCAACAGTTATAGGTGTACCACTACTATGTACCGCCGTGATAACATTAGCGCCGTCTTCACTATTTACTTTAGGCCCAACAATTTTAGCGCCAGCAGAAACTCCTCTATTAGCAGTAATTTCTATACTAGTAACGCCAGATATATCTCCGTTAACTGTAACTCCACCCACGTTTTTAACTCTTGTTGATCGTGCGTTTGAACTCTCTGGAAACACAGTTAAATTAAATTCAAATATACCTCCAATAGATTTTGTTATTAAATTAGATCCATAAGCTCTAAATGTTACGAATTTGTTGTTTGCCCAATCAGGAGCGGCAGACAGCGTTACTGTTTTAGTAGCTACATTAATAGCTGTAATAGTAGGATATGTTAAAACGCCTAGAGTACCACTTTGTTCTAAATCACTACTATCGGCGATAGCTACTAAACTCATTCCAACAACTAAATTACTAACGCTATCAACAATCATGCTAGTTGAGTCTGTTCCGCTTCCATCTGTTTTTGTTCTTACTTCAAAATAAAAATCTTTATCTTTAGGTTGTAAGTTATCAGCTAGGCTGTTACTTGGATTTGTTGATGTTGGCGCTGTCCATTTATAACCATGCGCTCCAGTTGAACTGTCAACTAACGTTTCTGTAAAGGCCACCTCTTTATTAGAAACAGCATTAGCAGAACCTGTGGTAGATCCAACAAAAGCGCCTATACCTACTAAGTTAGAAGTGTCTTGTTCTGAAGAAGTGCTAAACCTAACTGTTACATCTGAGTTTTGTGTTACTTCCGCATGTGCAAAAAATGGATTTACACTTAAGCTACTGCTTATTTCTGTATCAAAATGTGGAGAAGCAAACAATAAAAACTTATAAGTATTACCACTAGAAGCAGCTGGTATTGTTACGTTTCCTCTGTAAGAGTTTGTTAAAGTAACGTTAGACAAAGTGTTTTCAGAGGTGAAAGTTGTTGTAAACGTATTTGTTTCAAAATTATAAAATTTGTTTGGAGAGGAGCTATCTTTTATTTGAAGACTAAACACAGCGTCTTGCTCTCCAGTTATATTATAACTTAATTTTGTAGCGCTGCTAGGTAAACTACTTTTATTTATTGAAAGTGAATTTATTTTCTTCATTATATATCTATGTTATCAGCAATTCCTATTCCTTGAAAACTAAAAGAACTAGTATCGTTAGCTTCGTTATTATTGTATATGTGACTAAAATGTTTATTTTCTTTAGTGACAAATGGAGAGGAGGCTCCAGACTCTATATCTGTTTCAATTGAATCTACTGACCAACCTAAGTCTCCACTATAGTTTAAAGTATTAAAGTTTTTAACTGAAGTTGGTATATCATTAAATATAGCGTTTATAAAAGAAGTATGTTGTTGAGTGTAAAAATTATTTCTAGCTTCATTGTCGTGGCTATAAATCTTTCCTTCTCTAAAGGTAAAGTAAGTGTCTGCTACGCTTAGCCCTGACTCTAGGATAAACGATTTAAAACTAACCCATCCTTTAACGTTTTCTTTATACGTTACAGTTACGGATGATGCAGTGTCTTTAAAATCAACGGAAGCGTTAAATTCAGCGCCCGTGTCAAAGGTTAAGTTATAATCATCTTTATTACTATCATAACTACCTATTATTTTACCATCAAAGTAACCACCTTTTAATTTGTCTCTAAACCAGTCTTTCATACCAGCGTCTGATATAGGAGTTAAACCATCCATTGATAATCTAAGAACCGCTCCTCTTTGCTTGTCTGTAAAGTAAGCTCTATAAGATGATGATGCAAATGATTCCGGGTTTTTAGATATGCCGTATTCACCAACAAAAGGTCTTACTTGTCCTAACACTTTATTAGAGGCTACTAACTGTGCGTTACCATCAGCGTTAAATATCACATCTTTGTCAGCGGCTATTTGAATTACTTTGTCTTCACAAAACGCTATTAAATCACTGTTTCTAGCAAATAACTTCTGTATAGTTCCGTAAGTTGGATCTAACTCTTTAGTTATAACCTCAGCCATTCTAAATTGATTTAACTCATTTAAACTAGTGTTTTTGTTATATAGGCCAGAGTATATTAAACCGCTTGATCTATGATCTTCTAAATATTGTTCTTTTAACGTTGTAGAAGCTTTTACCCCGTTTTTAATAAACGATCTATTAAAATCATCTCTTATTCTATTAGACTCAACGCCATTAGCAAAGCTAAAACAATTGTAATAAGGTAAAGCAACTTTATCAACATTATTGTCTATTTCAACGTTATCATAAAATCCAGCAGCTCCTGATGTAACGTTAACAATAAGAGATTGTATATAGCTACCATCTTTATTTACAAACCTTATTTTAGCGCCTGTGTAAGTAATAGTACCAGATGTAGATAACCCAGGGTCTAACTCAACCGTGTTACCACTCCAACCAGACACAACGCATCCTACATTTTCGTTAATAGGTAGAACTAACCCTGTTACTGTAGCGTCAACTTCTACTTTTGTACCTATTGGTATTATAGACTCCATATGCTTGTTACCAACAGTACTTATATCTATAGGTATAGAACCTGAAGCTTCGTAGTATATATCTAAACCTTCATCTTGTGTAGGCTCTGTTTCAAACACCGCTGGATTATCACTTAACACAGTAGAGTTTTCGTCTACGTAAGTTTGTTGTATTGAGAACACAGCGCTATCATCAAAAGCTAAATCTTCAACTCCAGATCCTCCAACAACATCGTTACCAGCGTTTTTATCTAACTCTAATATATAACAAACTCTTCTGTTATGCGCAGCGCCAAAATTTTTTAAAGCATCTTTTAAATTATCTAATTTATTTTGACCATCAGTAGGACCTGTTGGGGTTAATTTTAAATCCCACCAAGCGTAATGAACGCTCGTTTCGTCTTCAACCCACTCCTGATTGACCGCGTCAAAAACAACCCTTCTATTCCAGGAAGTATGGTTATAAATTCTTTTTTTGGTTACACTTTTTATTGTAAACACTCTATCAGAATCTGCATCAGTAGATATTTTAAATTTATTACCTCGCTTTAAATTATCTATTATTTGTTGGTTGGCAGCATTGTTAACTACAGGATTCCATTGATTTTTAATTTTATCAATATCGAACTGCGCGTTAGTATTAAGTGGCGTTGAGTTTATATCACAAACCGTATCTCTATTATTTTTTTGGTTATTATGGTTTTCAATGTTTTGTAAATTTATCGAGCCAGATACTCCAAAAGATTGGCTTTGAGCCCATTTATAACCACCGTTTGCATCATAACTTATTGCATTAGATATAGGATAACCACCATCATTTGCTACTGGACTGCTTCCGTCATAAAGATCTTCACCTACAGCAGAAAAAGATAAATGCATAAATATTTTATCCGTTTCTCCAGGTAGACCATAAACTTGCTCTCCAACATCTGGCCAGCTACCAAGATATTTTTTCCAAGCTTTAGCACCGCTACCACCGCTTGCGTCTTGAGCATGTAAAATGGTAGAGGTTATTACACCATCTAAAGAATTAATCTTATTAAAATCTTTAGAGGAGGTACTAGTGCCAGGCTCGTTAGCATTACTGTTTGAATTTGATTGTGAAATCCAATCAATTGTTGTTGCCGGCGACGTGCCACCAGCTTTAAATAAATTACCACTTAGTGAAACGTCAAAACTATGACCTAAAGAAGGAGAACCATTAGGTGTGGTTTTATAACTGTGGCTTGTGTTTCCGTTAGCGTAAGGATCAACAGTAGGTTGTTGTGCCGCCATGTGTATTTGATCTACAAACCAACCGCTAGAAGTACCTCCAGTTCCAAACGTTAAAACACCGTCATCACCTGTCCAATCATCGGCCGCGTCGCTAAGAGTATCGGTTGACAAAATGTTAAAGTTTGAAGATGTAGCATCCGAAAGAGCAGTGTTCCAAGACCACAAACCGTCTGTAGTAGAATTACCAACGGGGTCTCTTAATGAAAACACGTTAAACAAAGCTACGTTTTGAACAGTAGGGTTAACACCTATTTGGCTTTCTAAAAACTCGTCTGTAACAATATCGGATAATATTTTTACAAAAAACCTTCCTTGAAACTCTTCCCATTGTTCTTTTTCTTCTAACAGTAAAATAGTTTTTAATGTTGGTTCTAGCGTGCCTGAACTACTTTCAACCCAACCATCTGATAATGCTATAGGTTTGTCAAAAGTTATCGTATATTCTGTGCCAGATAGTTCTAATGAAATTATTTTATATCTTTGTGATTTTATCAAACCACCTCCAGAAGCAGTGGCTTCGAATTTTATATATATTTTTTTTCCTTGGTCAAACAATATTTGTATATCTTGTATGTCTTCTTCTAATAATTGAGATTTATCTAAAGCTAACTTGTCAAAAAGTGGTCTTGGTTGTAAAACAGTATTTGTATATAAATCACTTAAAACACTATTACCATCTGCACTACCTAGCTGTCTGTATTTTTTTCTTATAAACTCAGGTGATTCGTTTTTAATATCTATAACCTTAAATTTATTATCAAGATGTACTTGTTGATTACTTTCTAAAGCTTTTTTAAGTATTATAAAATCACCTTCTTGTAATTTGTTTCTATCAGACGAAGGAAAAGACAACCATAAATTACCATCTTCTTCTGCTCTATAAACTCTGTCTAGTACTAAATTGTAATATTCAGATGCTGTTTCTTTTATATAAAACTTTAAAAACTTAGCATCCCCTGTTGCAGGTATTGGTATTTCACTTGCTACAATAGAGTTAACGCTACTCGCGGCGCCTTTAAAATTACCACCAACATTTAGGTTAAAAGGTAGTTTTTTAGTCGACCTGTCTCCACCTGTAAATATAGGCGTTTCTCTACCGTAAGCATCTGTATAAACTACGCCTAGTTGATAATCCCTTAAAGATTTTATAGATCTTTTACCGTCGTCATTTATATTTTGTATTTTTCTATCTTCAAATTCTACAAGCAGCTCTATGGCTTCGTCAAAACTAATATCTAAATTCTGCGTATAGTTACCATATATTAATCTTCCAGCTGTAAAGTCTTGTGCTTTTGCTTTTTTAGGTACGTTGTCAAAAGTACGTAATAACTGATTTTCAGGTAATATACCGTATATAGTATCGGAAGTTATCTTGTAGTAACCCGTGTTAGAAGCGGTGGTAGAAGGAAGATCTATTAAAGTTATTTGATAATTTGTCCCGTCTATACTATGCCATTTTGGATTAATAGTAGATCCAATTAAAGGTGTTATAGTGTCTATAGAGTAAATAGCTGGGGTAGAATCTGCTTTATAAAGCAAGTCTATTTCTACAACGCCATCTGGTATATCATTAGTAACAAACTCCGTTAGGTTTATTTGCTTAACGGTGTTTTGCATACCAGTATTATAAGGCTCTCGTGTAGGATGTATGTTGTAAATAGAGGGTAAAAACACTGCTTGCGTAAAAGGTGAAAAAGCGGAATACTCTCCGTCTTGATATTTATATCTGTAACCAAACCTTGGAAAGTCTTTGTCAAATAAAATATCACTTAAATTTTCTAATTGAAACTCATATATTGTATCTATAGCAGGCGTTGAAGAATCAACAGATAGTATTTGAACAGTATATTCCGCGCGCCAGCTTGTGAATACACCTGGATTATTTATAGGATCAGGTTGAAAACCAATATAATTAAAATTAATAACCTTAGCTCTAATTTGTGTATTTGAAGGTAGTGCTCCTGCTATATTAGGATCTGCCAAAAGTAAAATATCGCTTTGTTGTATATCTAAACCAACGCCATTTAAAAAAGTACTATTTGGATTGTTAGAAGCAGCATACACCCCACCGTTGAGTAAAGTTATTGGTGTTTGATAATTACCAACGGTTACAGTTTCTAATTCAACAGTTATAGTCAAAGTAGTAGTATTAGTAGCACTATAAATATCCGCTGTAGTTATTGATACTAGCTCTGTAAATCCAGAAGTTGAAGCGTCGTTAGTACCTACTAATTCAACTTTTAAAGGATGTTCTGGTTTCTTTTTTATAACTGTTATGTGTTCTTCTAATACAGTACCTATAGAAACTCCATCTACATAAAAATCACTAGTTGTAGAAAGGTCAGTATGAGCGTTTAATAAAAATTGTTTTATATTTATTTTCTTAGGCTCATTAACTCCATCTGTCCAGAATAAAAAATCATCTAAAACATTTATTCCAGTTATTTGGTTATCACTATTGAACTCTAAAACGCTGTTATCTAAGTCAACTAAAATAGGTGTTGTAGGGACAACCCCGCTTGTAGGGTCAGCTTCTAAAACTTTTGCAAGATCTACGTCATACTCCATTATAGCGCTAGTAGTATCATTTGTAATAAACCAATACAGCTTATTGTTTTTTTCATCGCCAATAGAACCAACACATTGATAGGTTTTGTCTGTGATTATGTTTTCTAAACTAGTGTTACCTAAAATATTTTGAACACTACCAACGTCAGAATCTTCAGAGGTTGATACCTGTACGTTTAAAGCTTCTTTATATTGTCCATTAGGTATTATTCTTTCATCAAGGTCTAAGTTCATACGACCTCCAGTAAAAGTTTTATTAATATTCGGCATGTATTAGTGTTTTATGTGTTTCGACTTACCTCTAAATACTTGTGTTATTTCTTCTAGTTTAATATTAGACAACCTAAGTTTAGCTTGTCTTATTGATGCAAATCTTTCTTTTTTATATCTACGAACAACATACTCAGGCGTGTTAGCTCTAGTAGATAATATTGCATACATTATACTTTTATACATGGCTTCTTCTGCAAATTTATGAACTTGCATTTCCCCATCTGTACCTAAACTATCACTTATATAATCTAATATCACAGTTTTTCCTGAAACATTAGATGAAAAGTGTATCATACCTTTTAAATTATCTATATAAAAAGATCCATTGTCTTGCGCGTGGCTAGGTTCTAAACCATATCTTCTACCAACGTTAGCTTCAAATATATGGTCATCATAATCATAATCATGCTGCGTGTTTTCACTTGGCTTGTTTGATTTGTAGTTATCCCAAGTAGTAGAGTTAGGATGGTATAATAATTTGTTTCCAGTAGCCTCAAAATTAATTGTAACATCATCAACGGCGTTTATACCTTCTGTGTTAGTATTTAAATCAGGATCACTAGCAGGTGAAAAAGTAGATGTGTTATCAAATGTACCTCCACTACTAACTATTAAAACGTATACAGTATCTAAATTACTTACATCAACTTCTTCAAGTGAAGTAGCCGCAGACATTGTTCCGCTACCGTTGTTAAACTCTATAAAAGAAGTGCCATTTATATTTGGCACGTCAAATATAGTTGGATCCATATTTCTACTTTTTTTGAAATTAGTAAGAAGATCATTCCCACCACCAGCTTTTGGGTTATAACCACCTTGGTTTAAGTTTGTTTGCGCTGTTGTGTCTATTTGCGTAGAAAAACCTATTCTAACAATACCAGCTGTTTTACCTGTTACAGCAGCTGAAGAAAGTGCTTTTGCAGACAAATGAATTACTTCTATATCTTCAACATTTATCTCTTGCCAACAAGCTTTAAATCTACCCGTGAAACCACCATTAATGTTTTGTACCGGATGAAAAAACTCCAATCTATCGTTTTGAACTTTTACCACATGGTTTGTACTAGATGCAGAATATTGTTGTCCTGCAGCGCTAGATCTTTTCCAAGCTGTTTGAATTGCGTTACCAGTTTCTTGAACACTTGTAGAAAAGTCACCATTTAAAAATACTCCATCTGTTGGAATTAAAAAATCGTAACCACCATCGTTTTCTTGTCTTATTTTAAGTGGGTTTGATGTTTTGCTAAGTGTAGGATATAAAAGGTGTTTTATACCAGAAGAATCACTACACGATAACTTAGTATAATTAACATAATCATGAGGTAGTATCATTGTTAGTGATGGCGGTAAAACTATTTCTTGAGACTTAACAGATTTAAAAGTATCAAAACTTAACTCTGCTAAAGCTCTCATAGCGTGAAACTGTACGTCAGTTCTACTGGCTTTACCTATTATTTTTTCTTCTCCAATATAAGCTATCATAAATTGATTTATTATATCATCTAAAGAAGTAAACTGATAATTACCAAAGTTTGAAGAGTTATTATAATACTCGTTTTGTGTTTGATTTAATATTCCCATTTATTATTGTTTTTCTTGTTGAATATCTTTTGCTTCTTCTGCTGCTCCTAATTGATATAAGCTAGGATCTTTCATAGCTACACCCGCTAGCTTTAATATATTTAAAACTAAGTTTGGTTCTTCGGAAGGATGTAGTTCAAAATTAATACTTTCAGCTTCGTTGTATAACTGGGTTGATGGCGTGTTATAGCCGTTCCATTGAACAGTGGTTGGCCTTTTAATATAAGAAGCGTTTATACTGTGGGTAGAAGGAGTTACAGTTCCGTTTTTATCTCTAATTAATATTCCTCTAATATCTCTTCTAGCTATAGGTCTATTTACTGGAGGCGCTGTTAAAGGACTTTCTCTAACCATATTAAATTCTTTTGTAGGTAAAATCTCAACTGGAAAACCACTTACTCTAACTTGACTTAATCTATATACTTCGTCTGGTATAACTATATAGTCACCGTCCATGCCCCAACTAATAATAGTGTTAGATCCAACAGCTGCTTCAAGAAACGTTATTTTTTCTTGTATTATATCTACCATGTCAGCGTATATAGTAGTATTGCCTGGTATTCTTTTAAATTGATTTAGATCATAAAAATACTGCTCAAATATATCCATCTGAGCTTGATTAGCAAATAAGTTAAATTCTTGAGGCGTTATATATCCTCTCTGCTCTTTATTAGCTAAAGCTAAAACTCTTTGATATACTGTGTCTATATTTACCATTTATTTACTTTTTTTATAAGGAAACACTTTATTAAGTGTTTGTTTTCTTTTATTGCAACCACAATCGTTTCCTGCTACTTTATGTACAAACTTCTTTATTCCAGTTGCGGTTGTTATTTTTTCTATTGTGTCGCCTAAGCCTTTTGATTTCATAATTATAATTGTAGTTTACGATCGCCCCGTAGGGCGACCGCTCTACAGTTAGATTAATTTAATCTTTTTTCTATATTTGCATATATTTCCATACCTTCATCAGTTTTAAACCAAGCGGCTAAGGCTGAATAAGGGTGTTCATCAAATGGAACTGTACATAGTTTTCTATCGTTAGATCCCCAAGTAAAAGTTCTTTGATCAGAAGATAATTTTAATATCCCCATTTCTGTTGCTTTGATACCAAAATTTCTAAGCACAACGTTCTCATCGTTAACCAACTCTAAGAACAACTGTGGGTTTCTTTTGGCATACAGTAGTAAATCTCTTTTAAGCTCTTTAGAACTCATCTTAGATACTTTAGAGCCAATCTCAACTCTCATAACTGCTTCAGCCATATCTATATCTAAGTTCATAGCTGAATTTAAAGCTTCTACTTCTAGCTCTAAGTAATCTATTTCATTAGCAGCGTTAACTTCTGGTTTTAATTCGTAAAACATTTTTTCTCTATGTGGATGGTAAAGAGATAATAACTTTTGTAAGGTTACTTTGTTTTTAGGAACCATTAAAACTCCTTTTCTAAAAATAATGTGATCTAACCTTTGGTCACCTTTCATTTCTTCTACAAAAACAGTTCTTTGGTTAGAAGTGTATTTTAATTCTCTTTCGTATCCCAACTCTTCGTCAAAGTAATAAATACCAGCAGCTTTGATAGACTTGCTTAAAGGTGTAAGACCGTTTTTTAAAACATAGGTTCTATCTTTTATTTCCCACTTGTCTTTTTTTGGTTTTGTATTTTCTATAACTATTTTTTCTTTTGGTTGCTCTACAACCGGAGCAGTTTCTATAACTGTCTCTTCAATTTGAGGTTCTTCAACCTTTACTTTTTTCTTTGCCATAATATAATATATAATAAAATTAATAAAAATAAAGGGTCGAGGCCGAAGCCCCGACTCTTTAAAATAATTGCGCTTAGTTCATTAACATGAAGTTGTTAGCACCTTGAGTAACTAAACATCTTTCAGATAAGAAGTTAACTGTCATTGCATCTAAAGTAGATGTAGCAGCTCCAACTGATCCTGTGATCCAAGTTTTCATTTTTCTACTTTCTAACTGAGAAGCTCTGTATCTAACGTGTAAGAAAGGTCTAGTAAGATTCTTACCTAAAGACTCATCATACACTGAAGAAGTACCAGCTGGAATAATAACCCCTCTAATATCTTCACCTGCAGTTGCGTTAGCGTTAATACCACCTCTTGTAGCTAGATCGTTTAAGTATTTCCAGTCAGACTTATAGAAGTCATAAGAACCTCTTCTGAATCCAGAGAAACCTAAGTTTAATGCCATATCTTCAGAATTGTTAAATACTCCATAAGAAGTACCACCAGCTCCGTAAGAATTCATTGAAGCTAACATGTCATCTAAAGCTAGAGCAGTTGCTCTGTTTACAAACATCATGTTTTCTTCAATAGCACCGTTTTTGTCAAACTCAGCTAATATAGCGTCAAACTCAGCTAAATCAGTAGCAGCGTTAACACCAGTAACACCTGAAG
>Ga0098037_1001359_pt1 | contig 11336 bp, 19 predicted proteins | sample 5_EtaG_FD_75050 | JGI IMG/M metagenome (GOLD analysis project Ga0098037, IMG submission 75050) | Marine viral communities from the Subarctic Pacific Ocean - 5_ETSP_OMZ_AT15132 metaG | ecosystem: Environmental > Aquatic > Marine > Oceanic | place: Pacific Ocean | collected 2015-01-08 | reverse complement strand
GAGCGTTCATCCCATGGTAGATCTTCTTCTTTACTCTAGTCTTCTATGTGAAGATGCTGATGCCATCATGCTCAGGATCAAGCAGAATGATAAAATGAATGAAGTTGTTAGATTAGAATTAGTTGATACAATTGTGGAGGCAACTCCTCATTGTCCATGGGACGCAAACGACTGAAGGAACGGAGTAAAATCCCTACTACTTCAGGAGTAAACTCATGAACACACTCAACCTCATTCGCAAGCAGATCAATAAGGCTGCTGCTCTTCACGACGCTCAGATCACTCACACTTCATATCGTGGTGTTGAGTATGATACTCGTTGTGTAGAGAGTAAGGAAACTCACGGTACATTCTGCTATCGTGGTAAGACTTACACCAAGTGAGATAAACTTACTTTACAGAGAGAGTTAAAAACTCTCTCTTTTTTTGTATATTTGTTAACTTTAATGAAAACTTAATTAAGTTAGCATACGATGCCTACATAAGATAGGATAAGGAGGCAAAATATGTAACCAAAATATCCTTTATTATTTTGTGTCCTAAAGTGCTATGGAGGACATTATGCACAATTTAATCTCTTACAACCAATTAGCTGGTTGGAAACAAAGTGTAGAAAAATTGACAAACACTTTGGATAAAACATTAGAAGAATCCGACTTAATCAATGATTATTATAACTGTTTAATAGAATGCGACGAGCAACAAGCTACATGTAAAAGAATCTGTAAGGAGATTTTAAGTTAGTATGCTTGGGGGGTTGACGCCCTCCTTTTTTTTATGTAAAATTGTTTTATCAGCAATACATTTATGGACAAAGAGAAACTCAAGCTGATTGTAAGAAATCTGGAATCTTTGGTAGAATGTCTAAAGTCAGAGGTATACTCTGATGTAGATGCATATCAAACAAGGCAGGAGAACTTTGATGATCCTGCAAACTATTATATAAACGACTACGACGAAGTATTTAATGACGATGATGGATACCCCGATTAAATTAATTAGTGTTACTCCTGATGCAGAAAAACACATGGCCTACTGTGCTCGTGTGTCCAATCCCAACAACCAAGAGAACGAAAAGTTTTCTGGACTTCTAAGGTATTGCGTAAAGCATCAGCACTGGAGTATTTTTGAACAAGCATATATGACTCTAGAGTTAAACACTACCAGAGGAATTGCGGCCCAAGTGCTTCGACATAGATCTTTCACGTATCAAGAATTTTCACAACGCTATGCTGATAGTTCCCTACTCGGTGAGACGATCCCCCTTCCAGAACTCCGCAGACAAGACATTAAGAATAGGCAGAATTCTACTGATGATTTGGATCCGTTTGTCCGACAAGATTTTCAAGTCAAAATACAGCAGCACTTTGAAGCAGGAATGAAACTTTACAAGGAGATGCTTGACGCATCGATTGCAAAGGAATCAGCCCGGTTCGTTCTGCCCTTAGCCACGCCCACTAGAATCTACATGACGGGCTCTGTGAGATCATGGATCCATTACATCGATTTGCGCTCTGCAAACGGCACACAGAAGGAGCACATGGACATTGCTTTGGGTGCTAAGAAAATCTTTTGCGAACAGTTTCCTTCCGTTGCTGAGGCAATGGAATGGGTTTCATAAATATTTACACTAATACTTGAGGTTTATGCCAACTTACCCTGTTATTAACTTAGAGACTAAAGAAAAGAAAACCCTCAGTATGACTATGAGAGAGTATACTGAGTGGAGAGAAGAGAACCCAGGATGGGATAAAGATTGGGCCGCAGGTGTCGCCAATTGTGGTGAGGTTGGAGAGGTTTATGACAAACTCAAAAAATCTCACCCTGGTTGGAACGATGTCCTACGTAGGGCGTCGAGGATGCCTGGTTCCAATGTAAACCCTGTCTAACTTCTATGCCAGCAAGAAACAAATCAAAAACTCCCGTTCCATTTGGAATGTCCAACAAACAAATGAAAAGAAAGAAACCAATCAATTTAGACTTCATTAAAAAGATTGAACCTCTTACAGCAAACCAAGAGGAGTTTTTTAGATCTTACAAACTGGATCAGAACATCGTAGCTTACGGTTGTGCTGGCACAGGAAAAACATTCATAGCACTTTATAATGCAATTAAAGAGGTATTGAATGAGAAGAGTCCTTACGAAAAGATTTACATTGTTCGATCTTTAGTTGCGACTAGAGAGATTGGGTTTCTGCCAGGAGATCATGAAGATAAATCTTCTCTGTATCAGATTCCATATAAGAACATGGTTAAGTACATGTTTGAAATGCCAGATGACGCATCATTTGAGATGCTCTATGGCAACTTAAAAACCCAAGGAACAATCGGTTTTTGGAGCACATCATTCATTCGTGGAACAACTCTTGACAATGCAATCATAATCGTGGATGAGTTTCAGAATCTTAACTTCCATGAATTAGATTCAATCATTACTCGCGTTGGTGAGAATTCTAAGATCCTTTTCTGTGGTGATGCTACTCAGACTGATTTAGTCAAGCAGAATGAAAGGAATGGCATCGCAGATTTTATGAGAGTTCTTCGTATCATGCCATCATTCAATATTGTAGAATTTGGCCCTGAAGACATTGTTCGTTCTGGACTCGTCAAAGAATACATTCTTGCTAAGATGGAAATGAATTTATGATTTTTGTTACTGGTGGATGTGGCTTCATTGGAAGCAACTTTTCTCATTATTTGTCAAAGCAAACAGACGAAGAGATTATAATCCTAGATAAAATAACTTATGCAGCGGATCCAGCAAACCTGGATCCGCTTGAATTGTCTATAGAACTTGTTGATCTTGAAAAAAATAGTCAAGTAGAATATCTTTTTGAAAAGTACAAACCGTCAAAAGTATTTCACTTTGCTGCTGAGAGTCATGTTGACAACTCAATAAAAGATGTCATGCCTTTTGTTGAGTCAAATATAATTGCAACCATTAATCTTCTAAACTGCTCTGTAAAATCAGAAGTAGAGATGTTTCATCACATCTCTACAGATGAGGTTTATGGATCTTTAGATCTTCATGATTCGCCATTTACTGAGCAAACTCCATACGATCCAAAGAATCCATATTCTGCATCTAAAGCATCAAGTGATCATTTTGTTCAGGCGTTTCATAACACATATGGAGTTCCTGTCAAAATTACAAACTGCTCCAACAACTATGGGCCTAGACAGCATAGTGAGAAGATGATACCTAAGATTATTAAAAACATTCTTAGTGACAAGAAAATTCCAGTCTATGGAAAGGGAGAAAATATTCGTGACTGGATATATGTTGAAGATCATTGTGAGGCAATCTATCAAGTTTTTCTCCACGGAAAAGTTGGTGAGAAGTATAACATTGGAGGAGAGTGTGAAACAACAAACATCGATCTTGTCAAAAAAATTTTGGAGATAATGGAATCGGATGAAAGTTTAATTGAATATGTCACTGATCGTCCTGGACATGATTTGAGATATTCTATTGACAATGCTAAAATAAGAAATGAATTGGGATGGAAACCAAGCAATAATTTAGAACAAGGACTTCAAAAAACAATCAATTGGTATCATGAACTTTACTCATCATAATTATCTCGGTGATCTTGAACTAAACAAGAAAGAAACAAATGGCATTCGTCTCTACAATCTTCCAAATGGAGACTGGGTGCCTTCTATTACATCTGTAACTTCTTTCTACAATCGTCAGATCTTTGTCAAGTGGCGTAAGCGAGTTGGCATTGAAGAAGCAAATCGTATTACAAAGAGAGCGACTGCCCGTGGAACAGATTTCCACTCAGCAACTGAGCTCTATATGTTGAATAAAGAAATAAACTGGGATGATTTTAAACCTCTCACCAAGTTTATGTTTGCTCATGCACGACAATATCTAGACAAGATAAATAATATACACGCTATAGAAAGGACTCTGTACTCCGAGTACCTTGGGTTAGCTGGTAGAGTTGACTGTATCGGAGAGTACGAAGGCGAACTCGCAGTCATTGATTTTAAAACATCTGATAAGATTAAACCAGAAGCATGGTTAGAGAATTATTTCGTTCAAGAAATGTTCTATGCATCTGCCTACTATGAACTAACTGGTATCCCCGTCAAAAAACTTATCACAATCATGGTTACACCTGGTGGTGAAGTCGAAGTATTTGACAAACGCAATAAAGGGGAGTATATTAAATTATTAGTTAGATACATTAAAGAATTTGTACATCACAATACTAGGACAGAAAATGAACAATGAACTAGAAAAGATGTTAGAAAATAAATTTTTCTGTCCATCAAAGTTCGCCCAAGAAATCGAAGCTCTTGTTCATAATAATAGTGGTATGAGTTATATTGACGCAATCATTCATTTCTGTGAGAAGAATAGCATTGATGTGGAGTCTGTTCCTAAACTTATTTCAAAACCTCTCAAAGATAAATTGAAAGCTGAAGCAATAGAGCTTAATTTTCTGAAGAGAAGTTCTCGTGCCAAATTGCCCCTTTAATTCCATTTAGGGGAGAAAAATTTTTCCGGCCAAAAATCCCTATATTACTTTTTTGATGATGCCTTTTGATGCCTACAAGCAATATCTTTCTTTGAAAAATCATTTCACGAAAGAAAAGTATGACTATCACAAGTATTGTGGAAAGAGTCGTGCAACTGTTCAATCTTTCTATAAAAGAAAGGATAGATTCTGGTTTGAAAAACTTGCAAGAAACAAATCAGATCAAGAAGTGATAGAATTCTTTGTATCTAACTTTATCACTTGCACTGATCCAGGTAAACTTTGGATTGGTGAAATGATTCGTGAGGGAGATGGTAGATATACTAACTGGAAGAAAAGAACACAGTCTCTTTCATATCTTTTTAAAGAGGAGACAAATGAGATCTTTTCAGATGGTAACTTTGATTCCATGTTCTCCATGAATGGCTCAAGTCATCCGCAAATTTTGAAAGAGTATTTGAGAGAAAATATTTCTATTGAAACAATGGTGATCTTGGATAAGATTCTTGCATTTAGACAAGAGTTTGATGAGAAACTTCAAGATCCAGTGTGGCAAACTGTAAGTATGAGAATGAAAAAATATTCTCCCTTCCTAAATATTGATGTATTTCGTTACAAAAAAGTTCTAAAAGAAGTTGTAGGAGTTAAATGAGTTTCTTTGAGTCAGAAGTAGTTCGTGCAGAAATGACTGAGATCGGTGAACTTCAAGAGGATGTTTATCGCAATGTCTTCAAGTTCCCCTCCATGAATAAGGAGGAGAAAAAATTTCATGTCAGTATGTTAGAAAGACTTCTTGATAAGCAAAGAGTTCTTTATACAAGACTCAGTTTATCTGATGATCCCGATGCAAAGATGATGAAGGATCGCATTGTCGAATCCGCAACCATGATGGGCCTCCCGCCCGATGCTGATATGAATACTATCTTCAGTAACATGTCAAAAATGCTTGAAGTGATGAAGAATCAGATTGACAAAGACTCCTGACTCATCTAGAATAACGAAGTACACACAAGCCAAATCCAAACAATTTAAGGTAATCTAAATGTCTTTTGCAAATCTTAAGAAGCAGTCCTCTCTTGGTTCTCTTACCTCCAAACTGGTAAAAGAAGTTGAGAAGATGAACAATACCTCTGGCGGTGCTGATGAGCGTCTCTGGAAACCAGAAATGGATAAGACTGGTAACGGTTTTGCAGTCATCCGTTTCCTTCCTGCCCCTGACGGAGAAGAACTTCCTTGGGCAAAAATGTATTCTCATGCATTCCAAGGCCCTGGTGGTTGGTACATCGAAAATTCTTTGACTACTCTTGGACAGAAAGATCCTCTGTCAGAGTACAATCGTGAACTCTGGAACAGTGGTAACGAAGCAGACAAGGAAACTGTTCGCAAACAGAAGCGTAAACTGTCCTATTATGCCAACATCTACGTTGTGCAGGATAAGGCTAATCCTCAGAATGAAGGACAAGTCTTCCTGTATAAGTTTGGCAAGAAGATCTTTGATAAGATCATGGAAGCGATGCAACCTGAGTTTGAAGATGAGACTGCTATCAATCCATTTGATTTCTGGCAGGGTGCTAACTTCAAACTGAAACTGAAGAAAGTTGCAGGTTACTGGAACTATGACTCCTCTGAGTTTGATCGTCCCGCACCTCTCCTGGATGATGACGATGCCATGGAAGCAGTTTGGAAGAAGCAGTATTCACTGACTGCTCTGACTGCTACTGATCAGTTTAAGTCTTATGAGCAACTGGAGAACCGTCTGAACATGGTTCTTGGCAAGAAGAATCCACCTGCTCGCTATGATGAGGAAACTTCAAATGAAGATAGTGATCGTGGATCATACTCTCCCGACTTCAACTCCCGTCAAGAGTCCAACCCAGTCCCTACTGATCTGAAAGAAGAACTCAGCAATCTGAGCTCTACTAAGAATGATAGTGATGAAGATGATGCCCTCTCCTACTTCCAGCGTCTTGCTGAAGAGTGATCAGTTGTAAAGTCTAATATTATCTCCTCTTTTCAGGGTTTCACTCACATACTGGGTGGAACCCTGTTTATATGGCATGATCTCTTCTAAGTCATTGATGATGAGACTTAAATAATCACTCTTAAGTAAGAAAATATTTCTCTTGTTATCTTGTATCTCTGACTCGTAAGTGTAATTAGTAATCTCTTCAGTGATATTTGTAATTACTCTATTGCTTCCAGTTCCTCTATCGTAAAAATCTACAGAGTAATTTGATGAGACGGTAAGTCCAGCAGGAACAATAGTATTTCCAAGACTGTCAATCACTTGTAGAGTTTCATAATGGTGTGTTGACTCATATCCTGATACAGATCCATACTTATTAAGTAAGTAATTTTCAAATGATGTTTGGGTGAGAGGCCATTCTGTCTGAACATTAATAATATTATTTGATAACAGAACTAACCAATCCAATTTCTCATCATCATAAACTTCAAAGGCAACATTATCTGGACGATCATCACCAACGATTTGATACTTGGTGAAGAAAGTTAAGTCACCAAAAATATCATCTCTAAGTTTTCCTCTCTTAAAAAGATTTTTGACAGTATCATATTCTGATATATTATTATCAGAAGTTCTACTGACATATTCAAAGTTGGGTACGTTGCGAAAATAACCTGCCATTTTAGAAACCTATTTCTTCTAGTTTTTGTTGATCGCCTTTAAGATCTTCTCTAAAACCTTTGCTACCCGTTATTCCGTCTCCACCATCATGATAATCATCCTCGTAAATGGGATCTAACTCAGTAAAGTTCATTTGAACAACATATTGAGTCATCGTTCTTGCATCATCATTAAAAGTCATATATGATCCTGACGGAGTGTAATCAACATTAAAACCTGTTAATGCACATGTCTTTATTCTATTTAAAGATGGATGATCCTCAATTGTATTGCCTTCTTTATCGAATGTTTGATATCTAATATCAAATATATTAGGTGCTTTTAAAAAGATGGAGCTGGTGGTTTTAACTGACATTCCTTGTTTGAAGAAACGAATGATTTGTTTTACTTGTTTTGCTTCCGTATCACTTCTTGGTGATAGCACAAAGTTAAAAGTAAAGGGCCTCAATGCAGGTGCATTGAAAAGCAACTCCATATTTGGGTTCAATACTGCTCCAGTAGTTCTGGACAGTAATCCTTGTACACCCACAGCTTGTTGTGCCAGATAAACTTTAAGTGCATTATTGATACTATTATCTTCCGTGACTTGTGCTGCAACATCTTGAAGTATTTGTCCACCCCTTGTAAAAATGTTTTTTCCTGAATTCATTAGACTTAGTGAGGCACCTGCACCAAATGCCTGAATTGAATTCAATTGGCCTGGATTCCAATCAACAGAATTTGCATCTGTAATTCCAGGTTGCATTGGAAGAGTGACACTACCTGTAATTTTACCCTTGGGTGTACTTCTTCTGCTAAAATTTTCTCCTGATCCAAATCCACGAAGTCTAAAACTAATATTAGTTCCTTCATGAGCTCTCATAGTAAATCTAATTCTATCTTGTTTGTTTGTCCTTATATTCTCTGGATAAGCATAATCTCCATAATCTTTTCTAATAGTTCTTGCCTTAATATCTGAGCTAGTGGCAGCACTCGCTAGGATTGAATCCGCATCTTCAGCGAACTGATCTGCAGCTAAATTATTATTCACTGAAAAAGACTTATTGCGTTCATCACCAATTTTAATGTTTGAATCATCAGCGATTTGTTGAGCGGATACCGACACAAGATGCCTAATCTCTGGACTTTGTTTTCCAGTTTGATAATCAGAAACTTGTCGTATTAAATCGTTTGATGCGTTGGCACCAGCAGAAAATGTATTACTCGATCCGTTATATTCAAGTAATTCATCTCCATCACTATTTTTGACAACAAAAGATCCATTAGAGATTCTGGTGACATTTCCAGCATCATCTTTCTCTGGAGTGTAAGTTGTTTCTATTGTAAGAGCAGTTACTTTACCATCAACTTCAATCGATGCTTGTACTCCTGTTAGTGTTACTGGTTCCGCCACAATTGCAGTTCTTTTTTACTTATTTATAGCACAGTCATTAAAAACATATAACCAATATCACGCAAGTCATTTAGTTCACTAGCTCTCACAGAATGCAATTGTCCTGGAACCTCTTCCCATGTATAATTTCTTACTTTACCTAAATGATAATTTATCCCTCTAAATCCCCACCTCTGAACATCAATACAGGCTATGAGTGGATGTTGATCATACTCTAAACCTTTTGTTTTAGCGTTGTATATGAAAGTATAATAGTCACCAACATCAGGGACAAGTTGAATATCAGTAAGAACTTCAGTTATTAAAATCATTCGCTCCTCAGCATCTCCGGTAGAGAGGATTTCATCTTTTATTGGAGCGATTCTATTATCACTTACTTGTTCATCAAACTGAAATTCGTCTACTTTGTTTTGTTGAGCCATTACTTAATGCCTAATTCTTTTTCTGTTACGATCTTGAATTCTATTCTTCTATCATCACAAAACTCTTTGGCTGCCTTCCATTTTGCCTGATTCACTGCATAAGTTTTACATTCATAAAGATATGATTTTGTTTGACTTTTTGGCGTCTTAGGTGGTAGAGTTTGTCTTTCTGGTTTAACTTCAACCACATAGGTTTTAATTTTACCAGTGCTCTCTTTTACCTTAATAATAAAGTCTGGAAAGTAGCGATGCACTCTATTGTCAACTGGAGAAACGTATGGAATATAAAACTCCTCTGAACCCCAGGATACAATGCTTTCATTTAAGTCACACCAACGACAAAATTTACGTTCCCAACTACTACGACATATTATATTGCTAGCATCACCTTTGTATTTTCTAGGATATTCTGGTTTATACTTACTTTTTACACTTTCTCCCATTACTTACCTACATAATATACTGGTAAAATATTTATAGGTTGCATGGCAACACCGTCCCCCAAAAAAAGAAGACTATCGGACTTAAAGGCAAGCATCTTGTCACCTGCACAGACATCTCATTTTGAGTGTCACTTTAATCCTCCACCATTAGTTAACACTTGGTTGAGAGAAAAGGAGAGTGTGGGATCTGGAGTGGCTTATGTAGGACGCGAAACCTTCTTCACACTATCTTGTTCCGAAGCAAACCTTCCCGGATCTCAACTAGCAACACATGAGATTTTGAATGACTTCCATGGTGTTAGTGAGAAACACGCCTACAGAAGACAATTTGATGATAGGGCGGATTTTACTTTTTATGTTGATAGAAACTATAGTATAATTCATCTCTTTGAAAATTGGATATCTTTTATTGCCAATGAAAGAAGAAATGATACCAGTGAAATAGGGCCTAGTATTGATTCTCCAAACGCCTCTTATCGATTTAGTTTTCCAGTAGAGTACCAAACAAATATCTTTATTAAAAAATTTGAGAGAGATTATGATGGAAAAAGTTTAGAATATAAGTTTATGAAAGCTTTTCCTTTGAGTATATCTCAAATGCCAGTCTCTTATGAGGCATCCGATTTGTTAAAATGCACAGTGTCATTTGCATATAGTAGATACGTTGTTAATGGTAGAATAGTATCTGCATCTGATTCTGATTCTGATGAATCTAGAAATTCAAATCTTCTCTCACAAAACTTCTTAGATGACAGAGGAAACTTTGATTTGAACACTCAAACTATCGCCTAAATATTCACACTGAAAAACTCTATAGGATATTATGCCTTTACCAAAAATTGCTACGCCAACTTATGAGTTGGAATTGCCATCTACAGGAAAAAAAATTCAATTCAGGCCATTCCTAGTAAAGGAAGAAAAATTATTGGTTCTTGCGCTAGAGAGTGAAGATACAAAACAAATCACTACAGCAATTAAGAACGTAATCAAAGCATGTATTCAAACTCGCGGTGTCAAAGTGGAGGCTCTTCCAACATTTGATATTGAATATATCTTTTTGAATATTCGTGGCAAGTCTGTTGGAGAAGAACTTCAAGTTAATATTCTCTGCCCCGATGATGGAGAAACATACGTCCCAGTAACAATCAACATTGACGATATCAAAGTCTCTAAAGATGAGGATCATAATAATCAAATTAAACTTGATGATAAACTTATGATGGAAATGAAATACCCATCTCTTGAGCAGTTCGTTAAGAACAATTTTGATTTCAATCAAGGTGACGAAATCGAACAATCTTTTGGATTAATTGCATCATGTATTGATAAAATTTACAATGATGAAGATGTTTGGGCGGCTGCAGACTGCACTAAAAAAGAAGTCTCAGAGTTCCTTGATCAGATGAACACCAAGCAGTTCAAAGAGATTGAAAAATTCTTTGATACAATGCCTAAGTTATACCATGAAATTGAAGTTACTAATCCAAATACTGAACTTAAGAGCACTGTGGTGCTGGAGGGACTCTCAAGTTTTTTCGCATAGCTCTCCTCCACATGGATCTTGAAAGTTATTATAGATTGAATTTTTCTCTAATTCAGTATCATAAATATTCATTAACTGAGATTGAAAATCTTATCCCATGGGAGCGAGACATTTACGTTGAAATGTTAAAGGCGCACTTAGAAGAAGAGAAACTTAAGCAACAACAAGCGAATGGCGGTTAATGCATCAGAAAGATTGAGATTAGCATACGAGTATAAACTCGGTAAGGACTTAACGTCCAAACTTTCTGATGATCAAATTAAAAAACTTTCTCAATACTATAATTCACTACCTCCCAATGAGCAGAGTAAGGTAGATAGTGATATTATAAAAGGTGGTGGAGAATTTTTAGATATTGCCAGAGGAATGGCTGGCATGATGGAAGTTGAGATGGAGGG